>ERZ795043.12-NODE-12-length-305891-cov-25.969497_pt1 | contig 305891 bp, 301 predicted proteins | sample MGYA00375127_ERZ795043 | MGnify/ENA primary metagenome ERZ795043 (study PRJEB30172, sample SAMN05518447) | compost metagenome | isolation source: Feedstock adapted compost from Newby Island compost facility, Milpitas, CA | place: USA:Newby Island compost...
GAAACTCGGCGAGATAGGCGCCGTCCTGACCGGTGATGCCGGTGATGAGCGCCACGGGCCGGGACGACATGTTTGGAGCAATCTCCGAATCGACCAAAACGCGACTGCGGCGAAGCACTTACCATTCCGTCCGGCCAAACACAATGTACACGTGCAGAACCGCCATGCGCGGCAATGGCCATGCCTGTGACGATCCAACGGGCGACGTCTCCGAACCCCTGCTCAACGCCCGCCCACACGCACGCAACTCGAACCGAACATTCTCCGTCCCGACATACCCGTGGTCCTACAGCGATGCACGCCGACTGAGACCGAGCCAGCGCAGAGTTCAGCAACTTTGATCGACCCGGCGTATGCCGCGCCGACGACAGGCTCCAAGAATAGAATCGCCACCTGCAGGAACAAGAACCTCGCCACCTTCTGGATCGGAGCTCGCAGGTCTTTTCAGGGTATGTGTGTTGTTTGACTTGAGAGTTCGCGTAAGATCAGTCGTCTAGTCTTGGGCTCCACGCACCGATCACACGCGAAGTTGCACGGAATTTCGTCATCCTGCCCGGCGACGACGGGCCCCGTCGGCCCTGGACGACGCTGGCCTCCCAGCCTCAGCTGAATTGGGTGCCCCCTTATTTTTTTGTCTTCCTACCCGGTTAGAGCAGGTAGAGAAACCGACCATAATCACCGGTTCCGCCGTTTCAGTCGTATCGCCGCGGCAGACGCCGCTCCTTCTTAGTTGGTCCGCGAACCCGGCGCTTCCGCTGCTGCGGTTTCCCTGGCCGCTTAGCGCGCACCGGGACCGGGGGAGGAAGGGGCAGTAACATCTGTGCCTCGGCGGTCGTCCGAAAAGCCGGAGATCCAGCTTCAGCCTTGCCGTCGGCGAGCTCTCGATAGGTGATGGTGCCGCGGATGACCGCCCGCCGCAGCAGGAAATCTTCCCGGCCATGCAACGCGGCGCTGAACTTCATTATCAAAACATAACTACTCTCTGGCGGGCTGCAATGATCGCGCGCAACCCAATCGTGCCACCCACGATTAGAAACGGCTCGACGGGGACGGCAAATCGCGGGATCGCAAAGAGCGGAACATGAACCATCGCAACGGCGCCGACAGGAGCAGCGAGCGCGGTGAGCTCAACCCACTTTCGATAGCGGGCGAGCCTAGCAAGCCCGACGACGTAGAGAGCGAAGACCGGGAACCGGAGCCCGATTAGGACGCGGGATAGGGGACTGCGGACTTCCTCGAGCGGCCACGGCCCGAACAGGTCCCAGAGATTGAACAGCCGAGTGACGAAAAAACGCGCCGGATCATTGACGAGAACGTCGAAGTAGATTCGTAAGGCATCGGCGAGCGACGCAGGCGGGGTGATGTGGAAATCCGGCACAAACGGATCCCACCGTGCAGAGACGACGATGTTGACCGCAAGGTTCCCGCTCAAGCCGAACACGCCCGTGAATGTCCACTGCATCGCGGCGTAGGCGACCAGGATCAGGGCCACCGTCAGGCTGAACGTGCCAGCCTCACGCCCCCGTCCCGATCCGTGCAGCGCCGCGGCGATGAGCGGTGTGCACAGGACATAGGACGGGCGGGTCATGACGGCGGCGGCCAGAGTGGCTCCGGCGACCGCAGGGCGCCACAGCAGGACGGCTGCGCAGGAAAGCGCGAGCCAGAAGGTCGTCGGCGCCTCCGAGAGAACCTGTCGTGCGTAATTGAGCTGATGGGGCCACAAAGCGACGGCGAGCGCGCCGATGGTCGCAAGTACAGTGCTGACGCCGATGCACCGCATCATTACAAAGGCGAGCGGCGCGACGGCCGCCGAGAGGGCGGCATTCAAGACGCCGAGAGCCCATCCGAGGCCGTCGCCGGCAAACAGCGCAGCAAGCGGCGCGATGAGAAGTGGGTAGCCGTTCGGAAATCCGAGCGCCAGGCCGCCTGCCGCGATCGCCTGCGCCTGTCTCAGATACTCGGGGCTGTCATTCGTGAAAACAACCCCAAGCGAAACGGCCGCAAGTCGCGCGACCAGTGCAACGGCGAACAGGCCGAACGGAATGTAAGTGTCTGGGGCTTTCACATTGAACCATCAGGATCGCGCCACCAGCCGACACTGATACGACGGGCAGTGACGACCTCGGATGGCCTCACCTTCATAGCGTGGTGAGATCACGGTGTCACTCACCATCGCGGTCGCCTCGGAGGTGACTGGCGGCACGCCGACGAACGGTGTTCGCCGATGCTCGTCGTCGGTGGGATCAAGCAAGGAGGAGTGCATGACCCAGGATCGTAAGCCGAGCGCTGCGATCAAGGGGCCTATCGTGAGCGGCAAACGGTTTCACTAGCGATACGGACGGTCGCGGTCAGGGCGGCCGATCTTCATACCACGCCGCTTGCAGGCTTCGCAGCGCAGACGCCGCTTCAGATCGGCGAGGCGATACTATCGACCAAGCCGCGTCTCAAGGTTAGCAAGATTCAGACGGGACGTGTGACTGCAGTTCCGACATGCGCCATAGAGAACGACGTCGATCGGCAGCTGACCGAGCGTCTTATAGAGTGGGAGACGGCGGCGACTTCCAGGTCGCGGACATGAGTGCGCTCCGGCGATGTAGGTCGCTGCCCTAGCTATGGCGCCCTACGACGGCAGTGCGGTCAAGCCCCCCCCTGAAACGTCTTTCCCATGGGCTGGGATGGCGGGTGAGACGGATCTCGCCCGTAGGCGCACCTGTCGGCGATGGCCTTATGCCCATGTCAATTCCCGGTTTCAGTAGTGTCGACACCGTTGAGCCGGATGTAGAACACGACCGTGACATCCGCACGGAGTGTCGTGAGCAAGCCCATGTCCTGGATGTTGCGCGTTGCGAAATTCACCCCGTGCTCGCGCGCCCTCATAAACATCAGAACGTCATTCAAACGCGAGTGCGTTTTGATGTCGTCGAGTCCGGGCGTGCGGCCGAGAATTCCGACGGGTGGCGCCGTTCCAATCCACGTCCGTTCGGATGGGGAGATGCGACATTCCGGCCGCATTCGCTTGATTGCGGCTTCCAGCGTCGTAAAGATTCAGCCGCGAATACAAACGTGAAAGAACGTTTCCTCCGACGCCGTTTGTCGCGACCAGAGATGACCGGGCGTCATCTCTGGATCCGCGAGTGATCGGTCAACTTGTTGCAGACCTCATTGTGGCGATCTCCGCCACCCGGCAGCCTGCGCTTCGGCCTCGGTACAGAACCACCGCTCCCCTTTGCTCTCGTTAACCCGCGTGCGGTCATAATAGCGCCCGCCTGGGACGTGATAGATGCGCTCACCACGCTGGCTGATGTTCCCTTTGATAGGACAGTTTTTCACTGCACTTTCCTGCACGACCCTGAGCCGCTGCCCGCGTCGCCAATCCCAGGGCATGACGAATGCACCCGACCAAATTCCGACGCGAGCGGCCCTGGCTCTCTGCTCCTCATTCACATAGTCCGTCGCGTAGCCCCGATACGCAACTGCCCAACCGCTCTCCACCATCCACGCGTTGAGGTCGACCCCGCCCACGGAACATCGTCCGATGATACGGCCATAACGGTCGGTGTCCCGCTTTACACAGGCGACCGTGCGTCGGCCAATATAATCCTGCAGCGCAAGTGCCGCCTGCTGTCCGCAGCGCCAGCTCACACCGTCCGGCCGCTGGCAGAGCTGTGCGCTTTCTGGGGCATCGATGCCATGCAGGCGGATCCGCGTGCCGTGGATCTCGATCGTGTCACCGTCAATCACGGAGGCACCCCCCCACGAGCAGGTCAGACGCAATCGACGCCGTCGGCAATACCAACAAGAATAGGGCGACGAGAATACGCCCCATGGCGCTGACCAACGGACCATTCCGGCGCTTGCGGTTATTGCTATGCAGTCCCACGGCCACGCGCGGGATGCCCAGATCGTCGCTGACGCTGTCGGATTTACCGCATTACGACGACGCGCCGGCGTCTAGATTGAGCATCCCTCGCTACGGATTGGAGCGCGGCATCGCATCACATTTGATGACGACGCCGCACCAATGTTCAAGGGGCGTTGTGACTCCAACTCCACTCTGGCCGCCACTTGGGGAATCGAGTGAAAAGCGCCAGTTACGCCACGCCCCCTTGTGGACGGCTGGCGACTGCATGCCAATCACCGTTCGCATCGCGGCACCAAATGCTCTGCAAAGTGCCCTTTTCCTGGTCCACGCGATTTTCAACGTCCGCGCGCGCCGCGCGGCACATCGTATCCGGCGGCAGCTTCGCCAGAGCCGCCTGGTCGATTTCGAGATTGTTGGCACGCGCGATGTCGACGGGGCTGCCGGCGCTCGTAAGGTGCACGATGCCATTTTTCGTGTTGCTAGAATTCGACCAGCTCATCGTTGTTTCCTGATCGAGCGGCGCCGACCTAGCGGCATCCGCCGTCCTGGCGTTCAGAGAAGCGAGCTCCTGCTGATCCAGCCAGGAACCGATGCTATAGCCGGCAATCGCGCCAATGATCGTTCCCGCGACTGCTCCAACTATCCGGCCTTTGCCTTTTCCAACCTGAGAACCGATCACGGCGCCAGCGATCGCTCCTGTGCCGGCGCCGATCGCCTGACGGTTTGTCAGCGACCACCCCCCCTGAGATGTTACACAGGCGGACAGGATCAGTCCGCAAATCGCGATCACGCTGGCCGACCGGCCGCCGGCTCGCAGAACAGATTGCATGAGACTCTCCTTCACACATCATGCGAATGGTCTGGGATTGGCGCGTTCACACCGCAACATCCGTTCGACACGCTGCATTCGTGAACGAGCCCGTGCACGCATATCCCTTGAGGCCTGGGACCTTTTAGAGCTTCGCACAAGTTATCGGTGCTGCAGCGGCATCACGGCTCCAACTGCTTATCAGCTTTCTTCACCTGTGGTTCCAGTTAAGGGGCCAGCCTTGCTACTATCGGGAAAACGGCGGCCGTGCCGTCGGGAAGCTTTCCACCGGCCACACCGATCGTGCCCTTGAGTGCATCACGTGGACCTGAAAGCTTGATCTCCTCGTTGCCTTCCACTGTCAGGACCGGACTCGGCGCCTTCGCGTCGAGCCTACAGGTGCTTCCGCCCTTGCACAGAAATGTCCCCTCCGTAAGCAGCGACCGGCCACGTGTGCCGAGGAGGATGTAGCTATCCTGAAGCCGTCCCTCGTGGTCCACGAAGAGGTGGATACGGCCGATACGAGGTTCACCCGGCGTGGCAACCTCGATCTCATAATCGGCTTTGGCAACTGGTGCGCCGGTCGTCACCACGAGGTCAGAGCCAAAGCCAGCCAAGTGTGCTCCGGCAGATCGGAAGAAGCTGTCCCAAAACATCTTCGCATTATCAATACCGCTGTCCCGTTGTGACAGCGACGCACCGACGCCGTAAGCGTAGATTACGGCATTCTGCAAGTTGAGACCAAGCCTGCTGGCCGCGTTGTGCGCGTCTTGATCGGAAGAACGCCACGCCACGCCAAGGTCCGAGTTCTCAATCATGTCACTGTAGATAATTACCCGAATATCCCCCCGCGTTCGGTCGAACCGCGCCTCGTCAGCTACAATCGCTCGAATGAGCTGCTTCCGTGGGGGTCTGTCCGGATCGATTTGAACCTTAGCAGGCGGTCGAGAGGCTTCAGATAGCACCTTGCCAAGAGCGACGCCGAGCTGCTGGCGGAAAACACCTTGCTGCGATTCGAGCACCTTCAATGGGGGCTTATCAAAGAAATTAGTAAAGAAGCCCTTCATTCCGGCCTTCTGCTCGTCCGTGTAGTCTGGATAGCACGCCTTCCAGACCTCCTCGGCGCGCCCGGTCCCTGGCGAGAGGCGTACGACAGCCACCGGCTCGGACGGCATCAAGTTTGCCACGAGCTTGGCGTACAACCGCTCCGCCCACTGATGCTGCCCCTCGATAAGAATCGAGTCATCCACGTAGACGATCGTCTGTCGCGGCGCCGAAACCTCGCAGAACGTCGAAATGTTGAATTCCTTTGAAATCCCCAAAAAGGCGTGAGCCGGCCCACCGGCAAGGACAAGAGGGGCAACAACCGCCCCTACTAGCATAACGCTCTTCATATCCGCCCCCTAGGCCGCGGCGCGAGGCAATGTCATCGAGTAGGCGATCTCCATCTGCCGATAGCGCTCGATATCGATGATCGTCCCGTCTTTATCGAAGGAAAGTTCCGGATTTCTTGTCCTGGCGATGTCTGTGAGGACCGTGCGGTATGCTCGAATCATCCGGTTCACGAGATTTTCCGCCTCGGTCACAATGCTCTCGCGACGCGCTTGCACCTGAACCCGCATGTCACGCAGAGCACGGTTCTTGTCGCTGAGAGCCATGCTTTCGTTTCTCTTTGCCTCCTTGGCATCGGCCAGCCGCGCGCGAACGGTGTGGACCTCGAGGCTGGCCTTTTTACTCCGTTTTTCATAGGCCTTCTTGGCCCTCATGAACTCTCGGAAGCGGTTAGCGTACTCTGGATCCCAATCATTGGCCGAAAAGGCGCTCACCATGCCTACGAGGTAGACTGCTATGTTGAGGATTAATGACACTATAGTGTCCTGGAAGGGGTCGATTGTCGGCACTCCCGCTCCGCCGCCAATAACTATGTTATTTCCGCTCAGCTGCGCCGTCACACTTACGGCCAATCTGTAGCGGGCATATGCAGCAAAGCAGACAAGCCCGACCATAATGGCTGTCACGACGCCAGCTATTATTAAATGTCGCGTTCTACGCTCTCGTTCTACGGCTTCCCCAAAATAATATTTATGTTGCTTAAGCAAAATGCCGTGCCAATGGCTGGCGCATGCCGTGGAAAGTATCACCGTCAGCGTCGCCCCTAATGCCAGAACGGGAATGCCCCAGTACTCCGTGAAAGCTGTGTAGTTGATAGCTCCCTCCGTAACACCAAGGAAAGCCAGCCACAACCAATAACCCCATCCCGGGACCAAGGCTTTACGCTGTCGATGCTCATGAAATTTCTGTTCGTAGAGAGCTTCCGCTTCCTTATACTCTTTTTCTATGTTCTCATATTCTTTATCGGCTCGATATTTGGCCTTGATACTCTCCTCCTGCTCCTCCTGTTGGCGGTCCAACTCGGCGGTCTTTCGCTCGAAGTTTTCCCAAGCCTCGATCTCGGGTAGCCTTGGCTTGATCGCAGTCTCAAAATCGCTCGCCGCCTTCTCAAAGTCGCCAAGCATATCAAGGACAGGCTCAATGCAGGCTGCGCGCATGCCATTGGTGATGCCGTTTTCGCTTAAGAGCAGCGGTTTCGTACTGCCAGCCTCGATTTCAGCTTCTCTTTGAATGCGAGCTTGAACCTGAGAGCTATCCGGGCTTGGAAATGCAAAATCCCGAACCCTTTCAAAGGCAGCAACAATCTTGTCCGTATCGGTGTCCGATACCAACTTTGTCGTCATCTTTTCCTCACACAGTCTTACGAATCGGGTGCAGCAGAATTTCTGTCCGACAGAAGCTGAATGTCGATCGTGTCGGCCGGCAGAAGACGCACGATTCGCGGCGTCTCTTTCAGAAGCGTTACCTGCTTTCCGGCATCCTGGCGAAGCATGGCGTCGGAACCTGTCTGCAACGCGAGCTCTATGGCGCCCGTATTGACCTTCACCTGCGTGCCGTCGGCGTTGGTCGCCACGAGTGCTCCGTCTGAATCGCGGGTGCGCGGCAGATGGTTGTCGAGCCATTCCACGTGTCGAGGCGTTTCCTCGATCACGCGAATATTAGCCTCTTCGAACCGCGAGATTATGAACTCGACCCGGCGGTTTAGGGCACGGCCTTCCGCAGTGGCATTTGTGGCGATCGGCTGAGCCTCGCCAATGCCGACCGTGGCCATCTGGTGGATGCGTACGCCACGGACGGCCAGCTCCTTCATAACGGCCTCGGCGCGGCGCAACGACAGGCGCATATTGTACTCATCAGTGCCGACCGAATCCGTATGCCCTAGGATCAGCAAGTGCGTATCGGGCAGATCGCGACGCATCGATTCCGCCAGAACATCGAGGATTATCGCAGCATCGGGCCGGACCTGTGCACTGCCGAAGTCAAAGAACGTTCGCTCGGGATATCGGACCCGGATGACGGGAACTGCATGATCGACGCCTGGAAGAGTACCTGCGTTGACCTGAAGATCGTCCTGCACGAGAGGTGCTGGTGCGCCGAATTCCCGAGACAGCCGTGCCAGACGTCTGACGCGATCCTCGTGCTCGATCCGAATCGTCGCAGGCAGCTCTCTTACGTTGAGTGGTTGAACGGACCAACGACGAGCAACGGAGCCGTAGCCGCCGACACCGAACTGCACCGGCGCCCTCCCGACATACGGCCCTTGCGGCCAAGTGCTCTGGGCCGTTGTTGAGCCGGCCTGATACGACGCGGCATGGCATCCCGCCAGAAGCCACGCGGTGGCTCCGACGATCCAGAAGACCTTGTTCATTTAACGTCCTCGACTGGATTCCACCCCAGAGTGTCGCCCACCCGGCGTCACACCAGGAACCGCGCATTGCCGGCCTTCGATACTGCTGGTGCGCGTTTTGACGTGACGGCCCCCGCAGCCGATCACCGTACGATGCCATCTGGTGAAGGCCCGACTCCGCTCTAAAACCCTTAGTTGCGTAAACTTATAGCTGTCGTTTCTTAATCAAGAGTTACTTGAGCGGCTCTTCTGCCCGGAGAAATAGAGCGCCATGGCGATCGAGCCGGCTGCCCCAGATCCTTTCGCCCGAATTCGGCTTCGCCTTGCCACGCGCGCATTTATCGAAGAGCAGCCACCAGCGCCGCAGTCGCCGCCAGGCCGGGCGCGACCGTCGCGATGCGGATCAGGTGAGTCGGTGCGGCGGTGCCGTTGGCCTTGCTGATTCCCGATGACTAGCACGTATGGGCGGGAAAACGGGGCGGATGCCCGCCCCATCAAACTGTGATCCCACATCATCAAGCTGAGATGACGTGCCGAAGTTTTGAACGGGTCGCGTCATCGCGGCTAGTTGCGCTTGACCGGGACATGCCATGCACAGACGCATGTTCTCCACATAGCTCCATTTGGTTTCGTGGAGGCGTGATAAGATGGCACACAAGGGTCAACCCGCGGCGCCCCAAGCCTCGACCGCGCTCATCGTGCCAGCGCACCGGCCGGCGGCCGTTAACGAATTCTCTGCAATTTTAGATGAATACCCCTAACTCTTACCGCCGCATTACACTGTGCGATGGTTGAGTTGCTTTGACGAGCATCAACACCAATCTCGGCGTCCTGGCTGGGCTCCGGCTACTGCGTCGGGCCGATCGCGCCGTGGATGCCGCCAACCAGATGATCGCGACGGGGCTGCGCGTCGCAACGGCTCTCGACGACGCGTCCACATTTGCCGTGGCCCAAGGTGTGCGGGGCGACATCAAGGCCTGGGGGAGCGTCCGCTCCGCCCTTGGCGCTGCGGTCGGCGTCCTGACGGTGGCCCTCGCGGCCGGCGAAATGGTGTTGGGCCGGCTCGCGGAGCTCCGAGAAAAGGTGATTGCCTATAATGGCGCGCCGGATTCGCACGGGCGCACGGTGATCGAACATCACGTGCTCTCCATTCTAAATGAAATCGATGCCGCCGTGAACGCAGCGACGTTCAACGACATCAATCTGGTCTCGCGCGGGGCGCCGCCCGCGCCGCCGCCGACCCCGCCGCAACCCCCGGGCTTCGGCGTCGCAACGGTCTCGGGCGGCGCGGGCGTGACCATCAACACGCACGCCGCCCCTGCGACGGCCGGCACCATCTATATCGAAGTGAACGCTTACGGCGTGCCAGACCAGTTCGAGATTCTCTATAACGGCGCCGTCGTCGCTTCGACCCCCGGCCAGGTCAGCGGCCAGCATGTCTTGTCGTTCGCCTATCCCGCGGCGCCGGTCCAGGAATTCCAGGTGCGCGTGACCGGACCGCAGGGAACCGCCTGGACCTACACGCCCTACTTCGACGTGCCGCCGCCGTCACCTCCGCCCCCGCCGCCGCTCACCGAGCCGGCGTTCAGCGTCATCACAACGATTGATGGCGACGCGCTCACCGTGGAGCGGCGCAACCTGACCACGGCGGCGCTCGGAGTCTCGTCGCTGCCGCTCGACCCGCCGTCGGCCGGCTTGTCGGCTCTGGAGGTAGCTGCCCAACGGGTTTCGGAAGCGCTGGCGTATTTCGGCGGCGTCCGCCACGCGCTCCGGGGCCTGGACGCCATGGCCACCGCGGCGATTGAGAGCAATCTCGAGGGGCTCGGCACCCTGGTGGATGCTGAATTGAGCGCGGCCGCCGCCCAGCAACTCGCGAGCCAGATCCGCCAGCAGCTCGCGGCCTTCGCGATGTCGATTGCGACCGAGAGCCCGAAGCTGCTGCTGCAGCTCTTCAAATGAACCACTTCACCTCGTGAATTCCCTCGCCTGCCGCACTAAAGCGGCTGGCGAAGACAACAATGTCTGCTTGACCTTCGGCGAAGGCGTGCATGGACGGATGCGGCACTGCGCAAAGCGATAGAGTGCGCCGCAAAGGGGGTGCTCGATGCGGATCTTGGTGGACGATTGATCAAGCAGCGGATTGCCCCAATGGACAGGGCGGATCAGTAGCTTGCGCTCAATCATGCTTCTACATGAGGGGCGATCAGGCGTTCTTTGTGTTTGGCTTTCCAAGAGTCGAAAAGCGAACCTCGAGGATGACGAGCTGAGACAATTAAAGAAGCTCACCAAATCCATGCTTGTGATGAGCGACCAACAGATAGAGGCAGCAAAGAGGGTCACACTTTTATCGTTCGTCCCGTGGCTTCCTGAGCGGCGAGCAGCAGCACCGAACGCCCGCGCGCGGAGGTCACCGCGCACAACCGCGCGCCCCCGCGCCTATGCCACGGACTGACTTCTTTCGCGAGGAAATCCGAGTCCTCTTGCCGTGCGGATGGCATCGGGCGGCTCGACGAGCAAGATGAGCCCGCAGTGTCCACAAAGCTATCCCCGATCGCAATCTCCCGGCGCGATCCTGGTCTCGTGCCGCAATGTCTTTTCGTGCCCTGATGCGGGCTTCGCGCAGATGTCACACAGCGCGCCCGCCACGACGCATTCGTCAACTTGACGCTCACATCTGAGACCTATGTCCACCTTGTCCCCGATCTTCCCCGGGGGGCCGGCACGACTCGATGACGGGCGCGCGTCGCCATGACGATCAAGACTCGGCCGGTCGACCAACGTCAACACAAGGAGCGTCTTCCATGCCAAATGTCAGCACCTCCCCCTCCGATCCACACGGCGGCCGCAAGAATCGTCGGCGCTCTCTACCCGAGCCGGATTTCCTCACGGTACGCGACGTCGCTGCACTCTTGTCTTGTAGCGCCAAGACGGTGCGCCGCCGGATTGAGGCGGGACACATCAAGGCGTGCTTCGAAGGCGGCCGGTGGCTCATCGACCGGCGCGACTATTACGACTACACCCACCGACTCAGGCTGGGTCGCAACGACGGGTCGACCGCGGATAAGCACTAACGCGATGGATCGCGCCCATGTCCGCGTTGTCGTGCGTTGTCCCTTGTTGGCCAATGACTTGGCGCGATGGTTGGAAACGGGGCTCCGTCATTCGGAGTTTTTGATGGATCCCCGTTTCCACCCCTGGGCGCTGTTGGGCCAACTTGGCCCACACTGGTCATCACTGCCGGTCACTTTTCTTCACCCGTAAACGACCCCAGATCGGGAGCGCACGCTGCGGCATCCCTCTCCCCGCGAGGATGCCGCAGCTAAAGAGAAAATCAAAATGCACCACGAGACACTCGCTGACATCGAAACCCGAATCCGAGTCTTTCGGAACGCACTGCCGCCCTATGGAGTTTTCGTCGCCTGCACGGCGCTCGCGCGCATTGCGCAGGCCGCCGACGCGCCGCTCAGTGCGGTCCCGGCGATCGACGTGCTAACACGTTATGAGGCGCTCCGCGATGTTCCGGCGAGCGTGGTTCGCGATGAACACCTCTATCTGCGTCGCGCACTCGCCCTGCCGGCGTTGTCGGCAGACGTCTCCGCACGGATCCGCCGCGGTGAACCTACCTTCGCGGACGCGATGGTCGTCATTGATATGTACGCAATGGCGCTCGAGCAGGCCGGTAGGAGCAAGGAAGCCGAGACCTGGCGGAGTGAGGCCGGCCGACTCAAGGGGGCGCTAAAGAAGCTCGCCTCGCGACTCGGCAAGCAGCCGGACCATATCGTCGCAACGATGGTCAACGTCGATACCGAGCTCGCCAGGCTGACCAGCTCAGACTTCGCCTACAAGCCAGAGACCGGATCGTTCGTCACCTTCTGCTCGCGTATCCGCCGGGCGGTGCGTCTCGTCGACATTCAGGCCCGCCGAAGGCTGTCCACCTCGCACCTTACCGGCCCCTGGAAAGCAATTGTGGATGCCGTCCCCGGGCACGAGAAACACGAGACCGCCCGCGGCTACCTCGCCAAGATCTGGCCGCTCATCGAGTATTGCGAGCGTCATGACCTCGCTCCGACACAGGTCGACGACGCGGTGATCGCGGCCCTGCAGGCTGATCTCGAGCGCCGTCGCCGACAAGACCCATTCGATATCACGCGGAGTGTCGTCTACGCATGGGAACATCTGCAAACCGTCGTGCCGGGCTTTCCCGCGAGGAAGCTTCAGCGCCTTTACCGGACCGGTCCGTCACCGCACGCCGTTCCGTTCGAGAAGCTGCCCGAAGCGTTTCGCGCGAGTTGGGAGGAATATGCCGCCAAATACTTCCGCGAGACCGAGGAGACGCCGATGGCACTCGAGACCCTCGTGCTGGACGAATTTGCCGATCCTGCCGATTTGGGGATTGCCGACGTGCGGCATCACCCGGACAGCAAGGCGACTTTCCGGACTGTCGTCACCTATGCCGCCAACGCGGCTCTCGAGCGCGGAATTCGGCTCGAGCGTCTTCGCGATATCCTGACGCCGGATCTCCTGCAAGCCGTGCTCGTCCGTGTCGCCAAACGCCAGAAGCTTCAGGCTGAACGCCAAGGCGAAACATTCAACCCGAAGAACAGCACGCTCAGGAACTATGCGAGGATCTTCATCACCATGGCGCGAGACTTGCGCATAGACCAAGCGGCGATCGCCACTATGGAGGGGCTTCGCGATCGGGTCGATCCCAGCATCGTCAAAATGCAGAAGCGCCCCGACGGAACGATCCGCCGTATTCGCACCAGCCGACTCATGGGGCCGCGTCATGCCAAGCGACTCCGTCAATTCAATGACCCGGTCAAGATGCTGGCCTGGTACGAGATGCCGCGCGTCCTGGCAGAGCGTGTACGCGCCCGCATCAAGCAGCTTAAGGAGGACGAGCAGCTCCGGCTCGAGGACTGTAACGATCTCGCCGTCGCCATCGCGTACGCGATCTCACGCTCGGCGGCGCTCCGGCCGAAGAACTATGTCAAGCTTCGGATCACGGGGTCACAGCGCAATGTGTCTCTACCGGTCCGCCATCGTGCCGACGGTTACATCCATATCGACTGGGCCGAGGTCAAGAATGGCGTCAATCTCGATATCGTTCTGCCCCCGGAGACCGTGGACCTGATCGAGCTCTGGTGCAAGTACGCTCGCGATGTGGTCGCCAAGGCGGTCGGAGCGGCGGCGGATAATCCTTATCTGTTTCCTGGTCGCGGTATGAGTCACCGAACCGCAGCCGAACTCAACAAGGACTTCGTCAGTCGCAATCGCCGCTATGGGGGATTCGTGCTGAACCTGCACTGCCAGCGCCACATGGCTGCCAAGGCGATCCTGGACACGGATCCCGGCAAGATGGGCCTCGTCCAGGTCCTTCTGGGCCATAAGACGATCGAGACCACGCAGGCCTACTATGCCGAGATCAACATGATCTTCGCCCAGCGCCAGTTCCACAAGATCCTGGCCGAACACGAGGCGAAGCTGCGCGGACTGCCGCCCAAGCGGAGGGCCGCCTGATGCCCCCATGCAACCGCATCGCCACGCGTGAACTTATCGAGCGCGACTGCGCCACCTGGCCTGCCGAACTCAAGGCACGCTGGATCGCGCTGTTCGACCCCGACGGTCCGTTCGCCGAGAAGCCCTGGGTCCGCGAGAGCCAGTACCAGTACGCTGGGGTGTTCACCCGCTATCTCGCCTGCTGCGCGCGCCATGGCCTGCCGGCGCAGATCTCGTCGCAGGGGCTCAGAGCCTTTATTCGGGAATGTGAGAAAGCAGGCAATGTGCCCCGCACCATCGCCGGTTATGTCTGGCAGCTGTCGCACGTGGCGAACCTGCTCCAGCCCGAGCTGTACGTCGAGCGCGGCTGGCTGCGCCAGACCGCGGTACGGCTTCAGCGCGTCGCCAGCCGCACGCCCAAGAAGCGCACGGCGCATGTCGTGCGCGCCCCCGATATCGGCCTCCTGGGCGAACGCCTGATCGCCCAGGCCCGCGCGGCGGCGCGCCAAGATACCTGGGCCACAACGGAGCTCTTCCGGAACGGGTTGTGGTTGCGCCTCGGCGTTCGCCTGCCGGAGCGTCTCAAGGCACTGAGCGCACTTCAATGCAGCTGGATCGACCTCGATGCTCGCCTTATTCGGTTTCCAGCCGAGGTCGAAAAGGTTCCAGAGCAGGCCCAACGCGCACTGCCGGAAGATCTGGTCGAGGACATCAGGGAGTGGCTGGCGCGCCGGGCAAAGCGGAAGCCGCGCCATGATTTCTTCTGGATTGCCAAGGGCGGAAAGCCGGCTGGCGCCGCCGCGCTCGCGGCTGCCATGCGGCGCGTCACGAAGAATCTTACCGGTGAACCGATCTCACCTCATGGTTTTCGCCATGGTGCAGCCACCTTCGTCGTTGAGACTGCGCCCGACAAGGCGCCACTTGCGACCATCGTGCTCAACCAGCGCTCGGCCGCGATCACGCGCGAATACACCCAACGGGCCAAACAGATCGCGGCCTCGCGCGAGGGTGCCGCTCTGATCGCCGCCGGCGAGGCGCGCGTCCGCAAAGCCGTGCGCGCGCTCACACGCAGTACGATCGCGCACGCACCGCGCAAGTCAGCCCGGGCCTATCGGCGAAAGGCGCGCCGGAAATCGTCTTCGTCGCCGGCGGAACCGGCAATGAAGCGGCCCCCACAAGCCTGCGATTCGCCGCCCGATCCGCGGGAACCCGCGGATCGGTCCTGAGGAACAGGTCTGGGAAAGTCATGGCCGATCACCCGCCAGCCGGCGGATATCGAATGAGTCGATGCTGAGGCGCTGTGGCGATGACGGCGACGCTCGACCACGAATGATTACCGGTCGCTGCCCCTGTAGCGGGTCGGACGTGCATCGAAAGGCCACGAAGTCCCGGGACCGCCTGCAAACCGCGCCCACCGGCGCACCAGCGCCAGCAGCGACCTGCGCGAGGTGAACGTCGTCGAGCCCGACACCGAGACCACTCATGCAACAATCAGCATTGTCGCCCGGAGGCTGCCCACTGGCAGGCCTGCGCCGGTAGATATCGGGGCGCTCGCCGCCAGACGGGTGCGATGGCCGACGCGCCCATCCTGCGCGAGGCGCTCCGGCTCCTCGGGCCGATCTCGGCTCGACGATGGCGCGCGCCTCCTCTGCCGGTGATGAGTATGAACGACGCACGGACCTCACAGTCGCGGGCAGCGGACGCAGCTATAGACAGGTGACAGATCGAATCGATTGGCCGCGGCCACCCGCACCGGGCGAGGTGGCCGCGGCCAATCAATCAAATGGTGAGAAGCAAGTTGACTCACGCATGAGAGTCGGCACCGAACAAACACGATGCGTCCGCCTGGATGCCGCGCTCGTCCCGCACGGACTCGATCGATGCCCACATGCTTGGACCGACCGCGTGGTTGGAAAACACGCCGCCTCGGTCTTTCTCGCATATGCTGTTCGAATGCGGATCACGCCCCTTAAAGACACCTCATAGAGGCACACGGACCACACCCGGGCGATATCGTCGCGCAATCCAGATGCGTCGGAATCGACCCTGATCTCCTTGAAACCGAACCGCCCATAAGGACTTTCCACGCCGCGCGCCCAGAGGGGCTTGTGCCCGTCCTCGACACGTTGGTGTCGGTCCTGGCTGGACCGTCGCAGAGGCCGACGGGGCGTTGGGGAATGCGCTCGCGGCCGCGGCCTGGCGGTTCGCGCCTGCGGACGACCCCGACGCGATGCCGCCCGATGAGTCGACGGTCGCGCGCCGACTACAGGCCGTGCGCCCCCCTCCTTCTCTTGATGCCCCGCGGCGGCGCGCTGCGCGCCACGCCGCCTCTTGATCGGCGCTTCTGCCGAGAGTCAATGCGAAGGAGATCAGGATGCCTCTTACGGGAAATGATGGGCGTGTGTTCGATCGGGCCTTTGCCACGAAGATCCGCCCCTGGAACGACAGTGCCTTCGATGCGCTCGCGTCGACCCGCGTGGTCGCGTGGCGTCTGGCACCCGGCCTGCGGCCGGATCAGGCGCGCGCTGCCGATGACGTGATCGCCGCGTTCGGCGTCTACCAGATGCTTGCCAATCCGGTATTCAACGTGGCCGGCCTGCCTGCAGCGTTCCGCCCCGCCCTCCGCGACCGCCAGCGCGCGGCTGCCGTCACCGCGATCGCGGCGCTTGGCCGGGTCGGCCTAACGGTCTGGTGGCGTGAGGTTTACGGCGAACGCGTCGAGCTGTACGTCGTGCCCATCCGCCCGGTGAAGGGATGAACGGCGTCACGCCGCGCCTGACCAGTGGCGCATCAGTTGCGTCGACGGCATACCGCGCCTCGCCGCCATCGTCGTGGGTCATCCGCACCTGCTCGAGGGCGTCTGTACAATCACATCGGTCGCTCGTGCGGCTCGCGCCCGATCGGTCCATGGCCCGAACATGAAACTGCCTCTACGTGTTCGGCGTGGTGGCGACTGGCCCGTTGCCGTCGGACGGGGCGATGTCATTCGATCGCGTCCTCAAGTTCGCCTGGAATATCCGCCACATACGGGTCCAACCGAGGCGCGCTGCGGCGCGGAGACTTAGGCTCACCTGGGTCTCCGCGCCATCTTGATCCGAATCCGGTCCGCCGACGCACGCATCGGCCGGGCGATCCACCGTTAAATCGTGTGCGGTTTTCGCACGGGAATCACATGCAGGACATCATTCCGACCGACGCGACAAGCAAAGCGGATGCGCTGATCGGCTTCGCTGACCGCCGCGATCGCTCTCCTCTCCGCCGGCGCGCGCGTGCGCGTACCGCCTCAGGCCTCCCCGAGAGGCCTTCAGATGCGCCGACGGCTGACTCGTACGGCGCCGCCGCAAGCGGCGTCGTGTGGTCGCAACCATGCCGACACGGCTGCGGCACGGGCGCCGGCCCCGTTCCACGGCAGCACGGGGCAAGCCGGATCCGACGGCGTCTCCCGTTGATCCAGCCACAACGCCCTGGGCTCAGCGCGGGAGCCGTCGTGGTACGGCGCTGCAGCTTGCAACGGCGTGACGTGCGATGCTCGTGTTCGAGCATCGGACTTGAGGCCCCGTCGGATACGGTCGACGTCGAACGGAACAAAAGTTGCGGGCCGGCGCAACGCTTGCGAGAATCCGATCCATATCCAATGAGGTGCCTGAGGAACTGCAAAATCTGCCGGATTTGCCGCCGCTCTATACCGAAGCGGAGGTCGCGGCATATTTGCGCATCGCCCCCAAAACGCTTCGCCACCTTGTTCGGCGGGTGCGCGCGCCGCATCACGAGGTCGACGGCGAACGCCGCTTCACGCGGGATCACATCATTGCACTTCTCAATCTTCTCGAAAGAAACCGCCCATGCGACAGTCCCGTAGAGCGCCCGGCGAAATCTGGCTGGAGCGGCGTCCCGATTCCCCTTTCTGGTACATCTGCTTCTACGACCCGGCCCGCCGCAAGGTTCGGCGGATCTCGACCCGAACGGCGGATCGTGCTGCGGCTGAACGGGCCCGAGCCGAATGGGTCCTCGGACGCGAGCGCGCCGCGCCGGCCGAACCGACCCATCCGCCGATGGCCCGAGTCCCGACGCTCGGCGAGGTGCTCGACGCCTACCTCGAATACAGCGACCGGCTCGCCAGCGCCGAGCAATCCCGGATCGCCGCCAGCCACCTGAAGCGGATCCTGGGTGCGGATCTGCCGATCACTGCGCTGGCGGCGGAAGAGACACAGCAAGCCTACGTCACGACCCGCTGGCAGACGGAACGGCGAAGCGCGAACACGATCGCACGCGAAATCACCGTACTACGCGCAGCGCTGCATCGTGCCTTTGCGGCTCACCCGCACCTCGTGCCGTTCAAGATCGGCTATATCGGCCTGGATGATCTTCCGGTGCGCGACCGGTGGCTGACCCGGGAGGAGGCCGCCAGGCTCCTGGCGCAGGCGCGCGGTCGTCATGTTCGATTGTATATTTTGGTCGCACTTTCTACCGGAGGTCGTCCCGAGGCCATTCTGGAGACGACCTGGGACCAGATCGATTTCAACGGCCATCTGATCCACTTCAAGCACAGGGACCGGAGCCAGACGTCGAAGCGTCGCGTGAGCGTGCCGATGACGCCGATGCTGCGGGACGCGTTGCGCGAGGCCTACAATGACCGGAAGCGGCGCACCGACTACGTCATCGAGTATGGCGGCTTCTCGGTCCTCACCGTGAAAAAGGCGATCAAGGCGGCGGCCGTCCGCGCCGGGCTGAAAGGCGTGTGCCCGATCGTGCTTCGTCACACGGCGGCGGTGTGGATGGCACAGGACGGTGTGCCGTTGATTGAAATTGCGCGAATCCTCGGCCACAGGGACACGCGCATGGTCGAGCGCCACTACGCGCAGTATCACCCCGATTTTCAGGGCCGCGGCATGCGGACGCTGGCGGCGGCGACCCGCGAGGTGGCGGCGCGCGCGACGGCGATCACGGCCCAGCTGGCCGTTGCACCCCAGTTTCACCCCAGTTCACGAACGCCGCGCCGGAGCGCGCCGACGCTGGTGCTGGAAAAGCCTGAAAAACCAAGACGTTGCGTGGTGGGCGCGACAGGGATTGAACCTGTGACCCCTACCATGTCAAGGTAGTGCTCTCCCGCTGAGCTACGCGCCCGCCCGTCAGGGTCGCGCGCGACTATACCCAAAGAATGCGGATTGGCAAGCTCGCACTGTCGCGCGGGCGGCTCCGGCGCCCCAGTCTTCAGTTCGCGAGTACCCGGTCGACGTGCTTGACGAGATCACGCAGGTGAAACGGCTTCGACAGCACGCTCGCGTTCGGCATGGGCGGGCGCCCGCCGTCGAGGATGACCGCCGCGAAACCGGTGATGAACATGATCCGCAGGTTGGGGACGGCCGAGCGAGCACGCCGCGCAAGTTCCACCCCGTCGAGTCCCGGCATGACGATATCTGCGATCAACAGATCGTAATCGCCGTTCAGCGCGGCTAGCGCCTGACGACCATCCGGACAGCTGACGACCTCGTGTCCCGCACGCTCGAGCGCGGTCGTCAGGAACTGACGCATGGCGTCGTCGTCTTCGGCTAGTAGAATCCGTGCCATTCGCTCACCTGGATCCATCATATCACGGACTCCGCCACGCTCCCGGCTTGCACTGGGCCCCGTTGCGCCGAACCTACGCCCGGCCGCCTTGCCGAAGCGTTAATCGTACCATGTCGAACAGGTCGCAGCCCCGGCAGCGGACCATGACTTAAGTCAATGAAATCCGGAGCTTGCCGGACATCCCCGGCGGCGTGCCCGTCGACGGCGCAGGTGACACGTCGGCCGGTTTGTTCTAAAGGAAGATTCGCCCAAACGAAGATCCGCATGACCGCCGCGTCGGCCGCCCTCGCCATCGATCCGCCTTTTGCCGTTGTCGCACCGGCCGTACAGGAGGCGGCTGTCGTCTTCTCTTCGCCCCACAGCGGCAACATCTACCCGGCCGATTTCGTCGCCGCTTCGCAACTCGACCCGTTGACGCTGCGCCGGTCCGAGGATGCGTTCGTCGACGAGTTATTCGCGAGTGCGCCGTCCCACGGGGCGCCGCTCCTGAAGGCGCTGTTCCCACGCGCCTACATCGACCCGAATCGCGAACCGTGGGAACTCGACCCCGCCATGTTCGAGGACTCGCTGCCCGCGTTCGTCAACGCCAAGAGTCCACGCGTCAGTGCGGGTCTCGGCACGATCGCCCGGGTCGTGGCCAACGGCGCCGAGATCTACCGCGGCAAACTGAGCTTTGCCGAGGCACGCGAACGGGTCGACAAGCTGTACCGCCCCTATCACGACAAGCTAACGGCACTGATCGAAGCCACGTTCGCCCGGTTCGGGCGCTGCCTCCTGATCGACTGCCACTCCATGCCGTCGATCGGCGGACCGATGGATCGGGACCCGGGTCGCCGGCGGGTCGACTTTGTGCTGGGCGACTGCTTCGGCACCGCCTGCGCGCCGGTCGTCATCGACGAGGTCGAGCGCTGCCTCAAGGACCTCGGCTACGCCGTCGGCCGCAACGACCCCTATGCCGGCGGTTTCGTCACACGCCATTACGGGCGCCCCGAAACCGGCCGTCATGCCCTCCAGATCGAAATCAACCGCGGCCTCTACATGGACGAGCTGCGGATCGAGAAATCCGCAGGTTTCGCCAGCCTTGCGCGCGATCTGAGCAAGGCGATCGAACGCATCGTCGAGGTTGCGGCCGCCCTGCCCAGCTCGCCTCGATGACCCACCGCCTCGAAACTGCACCGACCATACGCGTCCGCGACTCGCGCGACACCGACCTGCCGCGAATCCATGCCATCTATGCGCACCACGTGCTGACGGGCCTCGGTTCGTTCGAAGAGGTTCCTCCCGATCTGGCCGAGATGCGGCGGCGGCGGGAGGAAATTCTTGCGCGCGGCCTGCCCTACCTCGTCGCCGAGATCGATACGGCAGAGTCCAGCGGTCACGTCGCCGGGTATGCCTATGCCGGCCCGTATCGGACGCGGTCCGCCTACCGCTATTCGGTCGAGGATTCGATCTATGTCGCCCCCGAGGCCCTCCGCCTCGGCATCGGCCGCGCGCTGCTCGACGAGCTGATTCGACGCTGTACGGCGCTTGGCTACCGCCAGATGCTTGCCGTCATCGGCGACAGCGCCAATCACGGTTCGATCGGCGTGCATGCCGCCGCCGGCTTCAAGCAGGTGGCCTTCCTGCCCGCGATCGGCTTCAAGTTCGGACGCTGGGTCGATAGCATCATCATGCAGCGCCCGTTGGGGGAAGGGCAAACGACACTGCCGACGCAAAAATGACGCCTGGCCGGGCCGCCTCGAAGTCCAGGCAAAAAAAGGGGCCGTGATGACCACGGCCCAAGTTTAGGGAGGAAACGCCCGGAAACGACCAAAGGTCAGTTCCCGAAAAGCGACATCAGCGATGTCGCAATGCACAATATGCTTTTGTGCGGCGCAAAAATCAAGGCTCGTTTTGCACCTTCCCCGCATCTGTGGCGGTTCTGCAACAGAATGGCTGCACACAAGGCAAAGCTTCGAAATTTGAGGCAAAATCGGCTTCCGGCAGTGCCCTTCCAGCCCCCCTGATCGCCATTGCCGGGGCCTAAAGTGGCGGCGCAACACGCCGCCGTCGGCACCGTCCCATGGCCCTTGAATCGCCGCGGGTAAGAACCATGTTTCGCGCCGCAACCCATCAGGAAGTCCGCAGGCCGGTCCCGCATCGGCGGCGGCGGGAGGTGCAGTATGGATGACGCCAAGCCCGTCGAGCCCGTGTCCGGGATCGTGATGCCGCGGTTCGCCGGCATCCCGACGTTCATGCGGCTCCCGTATGCCGCGGACCCTGCGGACGTCGACATCGGCCTGATCGGTGTGCCATGGGACGGCGGGACGACCAACCGCCCCGGCGCCCGTCTCGGGCCGCGTGCCATTCGCGATCAATCGAGTCTGATGCGCCGTGTCAATGCCGCGACGCGCGTCGAGCCCTACCGGCTCGCCCGTGTCGCCGACCTCGGCGATGCGCCGGTCAATCCGTGCGACGTGGCGGATACGCTGGCCCGGATCGAGCAGTTCTACGCACGCATCCACGCAGCGGGAACCGTACCGCTGTCGGCCGGCGGCGATCACCTCGTCACGCTACCGATCTTCCGCGCGATCGCCAAGGACCGGCCGCTCGGCATGGTGCATTTCGACGCGCATTCCGACACGTGGGATCGCTATTTCGGAGACTTCAAATACACGCATGGAACGCCCTTCCGCCGCGCCATCGAGGAAGGGCTGCTCGACCCGCGCCGCACGATACAGATCGGAATCCGCGGCTCGCTCTATTCGGCCGACGATCTGGACTGGGCACTCGCCCAGGGTATCCGGATCATCCCGATTGAGGAGTACTTCAAGCTCGGCCCCGAAAAGGTCGTGGCCGAGGCTCGTCGCGTGGTCGGCACGGGCCCGACCTATATCAGCTTCGATGTCGATGCGCTCGACCCCGTGTTCGCGCCGGGAACAGGGACACCGGAGGTCGGCGGCTACAGCACGTTCGAGGCGCAGCAGATGATCCGCGGCCTGCGCGGGCTCGACATCGTCGGCGGCGACGTGGTCGAGGTGTCGCCGCCGTTCGATCCGACCGGCAATACCGCACTGGTCGGCGCGACCATGATGTTCGAAATCCTGTGCGTGCTGGCCGAGGCCGTCGCCGCCCGGCGCGGATCCGGCTGACCCGGCGAACGAAGCCCGACCGGAACCAGGCTGCTGCAGCGCCGACGGCGCCGCGGGCGCATCCAGCCACGCTCCCGCGGAACTGGGTCGGGACTTGTGCGTTGCAAAAGACTACTACTGTCGTCTTCAGGCTTCCGCCTGCACGAACAAACGCTTTCCGCCTGCCTGCCTCTCATGCGCATCGCACAAATAGCCCCGCTTGCCGAAAGCGTGCCACCACGCCTGTACGGCGGGACCGAACGTGTCGTGTCGTATCTTACCGAGGAACTGGTCGCGATGGGGCACGAGGTGACCCTGTTTGCGAGTGCCGACTCCCGCACGACGGCAAGACTGATTCCCGGCTGCACCGAAGCCTTGCGCCTGAACGCCAACTGCCGGGATCCGCTCGCCTACCATGTGGCGATGTTCGAGAAGGTTTGGCGGATGCGCGACGAGTTCGACGTGATCCACAATCATGCCGATTACGTGCCGATGATGATGCTGACCCGGCAGTCGACGCCGCATCTGACCACGATGCACGGCAGGCTCGATTGGCCGGAATACGCATGCGTCTTCAGCGAGTTCCGAAACGTTCCCGTCGTCTCGATCTCCACCGCGCAACGCACGCCGCTGACCTGGCTGAACTGGATCGGCACGGTGTATCACGGGCTCCCCACCGACCTGCTGCTGCCGACGTTCCGGCGCGGCGCTTATCTCGTCTTCCTCGGCCGGATCTCGCCCGAGAAAGGGCCCGACGTCGCGATCCGGCTTGCCATGCGCGCCGGCATCCCGCTCAAGATTGCCGCCAAGGTCGACGCGTGCGACCGCCCGTTCTTCGAATCCGTCATCAAGCCGCTCTGCGTTCCGCCGCAGGTCGAATACCTGGGCGAAATCAATGAGGCCGAGAAGGCGCAACTCCTGGGCGGGGCCCACGCCCTGCTGTTTCCGATCGACTGGCCGGAACCGTTCGGCATGGTGATGATCGAGGCCATGGCCTGCGGTACGCCGGTCGTGGCGTTCCGGCGCGGCTCGGTGCCGGAAATCCTCGAGTCGGGTGTCACGGGTTTCATCGTCGAGTCCGAGTTCGAAGCGCTGGCCGCCATCCACCTCGCCGGCTCCCTCGACCGGCGGCGCATCCGGCAGGAGTTCGAACGGCGTTTCACCAGCCGCCGCATGGCTGTAGACTACCTGAAGCTCTACGAATTTCTGGCTGAATCCAAGACCTCTCCGCTTGCGGCCGCCGGAGATTGAACGCTATGGAAACCATTGACCGGGCTGCCGAGGTCGACCAAGCTAATCCGTTCGCCATCTCTGCCCCGGACACAACGCCCTCCTACCGGCCGCACGTGCTCAAGGCCGGGGATACGTTTCTCGTCGTCGATCCCTATGGTGACATTCAGGCGACCGGTCGGCGGGCCGAAGGCCTGTTTCATTCCGACACGCGGTTCCTGTCGTATCTCGCGCTGTCCGTGGACGGACACCGCCTGTTGCTCCTCAGCTCGAATGTCACCGAGGACAATCTCGCCCTGGTCATCGACCTGACCAATCCGGACATTCACTTCGAAGGGCGCCTTCTGGCGAAGGATACGATCCACGTCCTCCGCACCATCGTGATCGAGGACGGTGCCTATTTCGAAACGCTGCAGATCCGGAACTATGGATGCGGGCCGTGCGCGTTCGTGCTCATGCTGCGCTTCGGCGCGGATTTCGCCGACATATTCGAAGTGCGTGGCCAGACGAGGCCGCAGCGCGGACGTTATCTGCCCGAGGTGCTACGTCCGTCCGAAGTGGTTCTTCGCTATCAGGGACTCGACGATGTTCGGCGCGAAACGTCGTTTTCCTTCGATATCGTGCCCGACGATCTGAGCAGCCGCAGCGCTTCGTTCCGACTGTCGCTGGATGCCGGCGAGAGCCGCAGCCTCGCCTTCACCGTGCACTGCATGCCCAATGGCGAACGCCGCAGCTGCTCGACCGATTTCGGGGAATGCTGGCGCAATGCGCAGCGGCGGATGCAAGCGCTGCGCGAGCAGCGCGCGGTCATCCGAAGCTCGAACGTATCGTTCAACGGCTGGCTCAACCGCTCGTCGGCGGACATCGAGATGCTGGTGACGATGACGGATACAGGTCCGTATCCGTATGCTGGCATCCCCTGGTTCAGCACGGCGTTCGGGCGCGACGCGATCATCACGGCGCTGGAGTGCCTTTGGTTCGCGCCGTACCTGGCGGAAGGAACGTTGCGCTTCCTTGCCGCAACGCAGGCGACCGAACTCCGCCCCGAAATGGATGCGGAGCCGGGCAAGATCCTGCACGAGACGCGCCGGGGCGAGATGGCCGCTCTCGGCGAGGTCCCGTTCGGCCGGTATTACGGCAGCGTCGATGCGACGCCGCTCTTCGTGATGCTGGCGCGCGCGTATTTCGATCGGACCGGCAACATCCGGCTGATCGAGGATATCTGGCCGAACATCGAGGCGGCGCTGCGATGGATGACCGACTACGGCGACCTCGACGGCGACGGGTTCCTCGAATACGACCGCCGCACGCCGACCGGTCTGGTCAACCAGGGGTGGAAGGACTCGTCGGACTCCGTCTTCCATGCCGACGGCCGCTTGAGCGAACCGCCGATCGCGCTCTGCGAGGTCCAGGGCTACGCCTATGCGGCCTGGGTCGGCGCGGCGGCGCTCGCGCGGGCCCTTGGCCGGAACGAACGTGCGAACGAGTTCACCGCCAGGGCCATCGACCTGCGACGCCGCTTCGAGAATGCGTTCTGGTGCGACGAACTCGGTACCTATGCCCTCGCGCTTGACCGCGACAAGCGCCCGTGCCGGGTGCGGAGCTCGAATGCCGGTCATACGCTCCTCACCGGAATCGCCTCGCCGGAGCGCGCGGCCACCGTCGCCGCGACGCTCATGGACCCGACGTCGTTCTCGAGTTGGGGCATACGGACCATCGCCACGACCGAGGCCCGCTACAACCCCATGTCCTATCACAACGGGTCGGTCTGGCCGCATGATAATGCCCTGATCGCGCTTGGTTTCGCGCGCTACGGCCTCACCGAACCGCTGGCCAAACTGGTCACGGGCATGTTCGAGACGGCGATAGCGGTCGACCTGAACCGGCTGCCCGAACTCTTCTGCGGCTTCGACCGTCGCCCCGGACAGGGCCCGACCAGGTACCCGGTCGCATGTCTGCCGCAGGCCTGGGCCAGCGGCACGGTGTTCGCACTGATGGGGGCGATGCTCGGCATCTCGTTCAACCCGTACACGCGGCAAATCCGGCTCACGCGACCGGTGCTGCCAGCATTCCTGAACGAAGTGGAGATCACCGGATTGACGCTGGGCACCGGCTCGGTCGATCTCCTGTTCCGGCGCCATACGCGCGACGTCGCGCTCAACATCCTGCACAAGGAGGGAGACGTCGAGGTGATCCTGGTCGGATGACGCTCTTACCGGAACGCGCGCACCTGTCAGGATCCGAGCAGGGCAAGAACATCGGCCGAACGATCGGACCATTTCGCCCAATCGGCGGCGCCAAGCCCGAACCTGTTCCGATGATCCCGTCCCGCGCCGTGCGCGAGAAGAAAGCGCAGCGCCTCCGTGCAGCCGCGCGCCGCCGCGAACATCAGCGCGGTGTTACCGGCATCGGTCGTCGCGTTGACGTCGGCGCCGCGTGCAACAAGGATTTCCATGATGTCCACCGCGCCGCGCGCTGCGGCGGCCATGAGCGCGGTCTCGCCGCCGGAAGCACGCGCGTCGGGATCGGCGCCTGCATCGAGAAGGCGCATCACTCCATCCCGGTCGCCCGCCTGTGCAGCAGCAAAAATTTCCGGCTTCGCCATGGGCGGGATGAGACATCCCCCGGGGCGCTGGCGTCAAGCGCCGCTTGACGGGCGAGACGCCAGATTCCACTGTCGTGCCATGACCGTTGCCGAACGAATCCGCCACAAGCTGACGCAGGCGTTCGCTCCCGTGCGCCTCGACATCATCGACGAATCCCACCGCCATGCCGGCCATGCCGGCGCACGCCCGGAAGGCGAGACGCACTTTTCAGTCGAGATCGTGTCGGACGCGTTCGCCGGCCGTTCGCGTGTCGAGCGGCAGCGCCTCGTATACGCGACGCTCGCCGACGAGCTGCGCGAGCGCGTGCACGCGCTCGCGCTGAAGACGTTGACCCCGGAAGAGGACCGCGCCGAGCCTCGTCAGCGGCGCGTATCGTCGCCCGTATAGAATTCGGGCCAGTACTGTCGCATGGCCTCGCCGTCGCTGCGCAGCGCATGGCAGGTATCGATGGCCGCCGGTCGCGTACGGACCGGATTGTCACGTTCCTCTGCCTCCCGCAACGGCAGTATCGTCTGGTAGGCCGTCGTCCCGAGCGGTCCCAGGAGTTCGGCCAGATGCGTGCAGCCGCGGACGCCGCCGAGACGTTCCGCAATCGCCCGCCGCCACCCTTTGCCGATCTTCAGCCCCTTGAGCGTCGCGAAGCTGGGCGTGATGTCGGAGCAGATGCGGAAGGGACTGGCGTCGATGACGGCCTGGACATCGCGAACGACGAAATCGTCGTCGATCGTCAGCCGGATCGACATGTCGTGCACCGGCTCGCCCGGCCGAACCTCGCCCCGCCACGCGTTGGCGAAGGCATAGGCCTTGGTGTCGACGAGCCGTGCCTCGATGTCCCACAGACCGTCTCGGCGGCGGTAGCCGCGGCATTCGATGCGGCGTGAATGAATTAACTCCCGCTCCACGGGCGCTGGCAACGGCATGAGAACCGGTCTCGTCGATCGTGTGAGGCAATCAATAGGCCTGATGCACATGCCGGTCAAAGGTCCGTATTCGCGCCGCTCGCGCGCGGTGATGCCGAACTCTGTCGTGCGACCGGCGCGGGGCGTCAAAGCCGGCGCAGCCGAAATGCCCCTGCCTGCCGCCGTGATGGCTTGCGCCGATTCGGCCGCCATCGGAGCTGCCGTTTGGCGCGCGGCCGGCAAACGCGCCACGCTGAACTCGCCGGCTCGTCGATCGTGGGCGACGGCACCGGGCGTTCCAGCAGGCCGCACCGCGCATCAAGCTCGCAAGCGCCGTTCTTCACCTGTGAGTTGGGTTGACGTGCACTAAGGCGTCGGCGCCACGCCGTAGCCTGGGCCGTGAACGTAGGCGTCGAGTTCGCGAAGATCTTCCTCGAGCTGGCAGAGAACAGCTCTGTAGAGATCACGAACCGACACCATGCCGACGATCGTTCCGACGTTGACGACCGGAAGATGACGGTAGCCGCACCGCTGCATCTTCTCGAGTGCATCGCGCGCCGTCTCGTCCGGCCGGATCGTGTCGGGGTCGCGCGTCATCACCTCCGCCAGCCGGACCCGGTCGGGGTCGAGGCCGGGTGCCACGACCCGCGTCGCCAGGTCGCGCTCGGTAAAGATTCCGACCAGGGTGTTTCCCTCGATGATCATCACCGCGCCGACCGCGTTCTCGGCCATCAGCCGCGCGGCCTCCCGTACCGTCGCGTCGTCGTCGGCGACGACGAGCTTCTGGCCGCCGATCACATCAGGAATGATCTTGTGCTGCATCGCAGGCCTCCTCAGAAGTCAACCGCAGCCTGCAGCATCTCTCTGCCGCAAAGCAGCGGCCGGCGATGTCAGTATAACGCCGTCGCGCGGACGATGTACGCGCGGCGCGCGCACTTTCGCGATGCTGCAGTGCGACGCAGCGTTACTGCTGCGGTCGCGGCACGGCCTCGGTCGCGCTTCGTTGCGGCTTCTCGACCCCGGGCGGCGTCACGCGCAGGGCCGTGATCTGATTGCGTTTGCGCCGCAGAATCTCGAACCGGAACCCATGAAACGTGAAAACCTGGCCGACTTCGGGAATCCGACGCGCCTCGTGCAGAACGAGCCCCGCCACTGTCGCGGCTTCACTGTCCGGCAGCTGCCAGTCGAGTTCGCGGTTGAGATCGCGCAACGTGACGTGCCCGTCGATGACGAAGCTCCCGTCCGGCTGCGGCCGCACACCCGGCACCTGGAACTCGTGGCGTTCGGCGATATCGCCGACGATTTCCTCAAGAATGTCCTCGAGCGTCACGATGCCGAGGAACGCGCCATACTCGTCGACGACGATCGCGAAGTGTTCGCGCCGGCGGCGGAATGCCTCGAGCTGGTCGAGGAGCGTGGTCGATTCCGGAATGAACCATGGCGGCGAGGCGATCTCGCTTATCTTCACCGCGTCGAAATTCCCGCCGTTCGCGCGCAACGCCTGCAGAACGGCCTTGGCATGGAGAACGCCGACGATGTTGTCGGGCTGCCCCCGCCACAGCGGAATCCGGGTGAAGCGGCTGGCTAGCGCCTGCTCCAGCACCTTCGCCGGCTTCTGGTCGATATCGATTGCCGTCACCTGGCGGCGATGGACCATGATCTCGCCGACCTCGACATCCGCCAGATCCAGAATCGAGCGCAGCATCTTGCGCTCGTCACGGACGTCGGGAGAGGTATGCAGCTCGATGGCGCCGCGCAACTCCTCCTCCGCCGCCTCGCGGCTTGTCTCGACACGATGGGCGCCGAACAGCCGCAGAATGCCGCGTACCACGAGCTGCGTGAACTGCGCGAGCGGCGCGAGCATGATCATGAGCGGACGGATGACCGGTGCGACGGCAAGGGCGACGCGATCCGCATGATTGATCGCAAAGGTCTTCGGCAGGACCTCGCCGAAGATCACGACCAGCGCCGTCATCGCGATCGTCGCATACGCGATACCGGCGTCGCCGAACAGCGCGACCAGCGCGCCCGTTGCCAACGCCGATGCGAGGATGTTCACGAGATTGTTGCCGATCAGGATGGCGCTGAGGAGCTGCTCCTTCTGCTCGCGAAGAAGATTCACAAGCCGGGCCCGCGGATTCCCGTCGCGGGCAAGCGCATGCATGCGCGGCCGCGAAGCGGCGGTAAGCCCCGTCTCGGCGCCGGAAAAGAACGCCGACACGGCCAGCAGCGCGACGATGACGACGATCGTAACGATCGGCTCGACGCTCATGCCGCCATTGCCTGCTGAAGCACGGCACGGACGGCATCGGGCTCGACGTCGCGCGCGAGGAACGCCTTGCCGATACCGCGCGCGAGCACGAAAGTGATGCGACCGTCGCGTACTTTCTTGTCCTGCGCCATCAGGGTCAGCAATCGCTCGACGTCGCGTGCGCCGGCCGGCAGGCTGGTCGGCAATCCGACCGCAGAAAGATGCCGGCGCACACGCGCCGCATCGGCTGCGGGCGCGAGGCCGAGCTGCACCGACAGATCGAAGGCGAGCGACATGCCGATCGCAACGGCTTCGCCGTGCAGCAGCTCGGCGCCGTAGCCGAGCGCCGCCTCGATCGCATGACCGAACGTATGCCCGAGGTTCAGGAGCGCGCGCACGCCGGCCTCGCGCTCGTCGGCGGCGACGATGCGGGCCTTCGCCATGCAGCTGCGTTCGACGGCATAGCTGCGCGCTGCCGCATCGCCGGCAATCAGCCTGGGACCGTTCGTTTCCAGCCACGCAAAGAAATCGGCGTCGTCGATCAGGCCGTACTTCACGATCTCGGCATAGCCCGCGAGGAGCTCGCGCCGCGGCAGCGTGTCGAGACTGTCGAGGTCGGCCAGCACCAGGCGCGGCTGATGGAACGTGCCGACGAGGTTCTTGCCGTGGCGTGTGTTGATTCCGGTCTTGCCGCCGATGCCGCTGTCGACCTGCGCAAGCAGCGTCGTCGGCGCCTGAATGAAATCGACGCCGCGCAGCAGCAGGCTCGCCGCAAGCCCGGTGATATCGCCGATCACGCCGCCGCCGAGCGCGAGCAGCATCGAACCGCGCTCGGGCCGATGATCGAGCAACGCATCCAGCAAGCGCTGCAGATGCGTGAAGTCCTTGGTCGCCTCGCCCGCGGGCAGCACGACGAGCGGTGCTGCGATGTCGTAGGCCCGCAACCCCCGTTTCAGCCGCGGCCATTGGTGCGCGGCCACGACCGCGTCGGTCACGACGAAGACACGCGGCTCCCGCAGGATCGGTCGCAGGAGTTCGCCCGCGCGTTCATAAAGGCCCCGGCCGACGGCGATGTCATAGCCGCGCCCCTCGATCTCGACGCGGTGGGTAGCGTAGGCACTCATGCTCATATATGTACGTCCCGTGCTTCGCCACCGATATAACGCTGTAGCGCCGCGATCACCCGATCGACCGTCACGTCCGGCGGTCCGTCGACGCTTTCGACCCGGATGTCGGCTTCCGCATAGATCGGATAGCGTTGTTCCATCAGCCGGCTGAGCACCTCGCGCGGGTCGCCGCGCTTCAGCAGCGGACGATTGTTGCGCCGGCTGACCCGGCGCACGAGCACATCCAGCTCGGCGCTGAGCCAGACGGAGATCGCCACGCTCTTGATCCGCGCCCGGGTCGCGGGATCGATGAATGCGCCGCCGCCGGTGGCAAGAACGTGCACCGGACGCTCGAGCAGGCGCTGAATGATCCTGCGCTCGCCGTCCCGGAAGGCCGCCTCACCGAAGCGCTGAAAAATTTCCTCGATCGTGCAGCCGGCAGCCGCCTCGATCTCGTGATCGGCGTCGACGAAAGGTAGGCCCAGACGTAGCGCCAGCCGGCGCCCGATGGACGTCTTGCCGGCGCCCATGAGCCCCACGAGCACGATCGTCTTGTCGAGCTTCCCGATCGTCGGAACCGAAGCGTTTTGTGCCGGCTCTGCCATCTCTTCAGTCGTACAAGTGCGTGTATACGTTACGCTATTTTGTGCCGGCGTTGAATTGATTGCGCCCGCGGCAGCCGGTAAACTGCCGCGGTTTCGACATAAAAGCACCTTAACAGAAATGTCCGGTCGTGTCCCCTATGACCGGTCCGTCTCCCGCATCCTAGGGTTCGAATCGTGCTCAACCGCCGCGTAACCATCCTTGTCGCTGCCATTGCACTTCTCTTCGTCGGTGCCGTTGCCTTCCTCGCCACGCAGGACATCCCTGCCCCGACGGCCCGGGTGGAGAAGATCATCCCGGATGACCGCCTGCCCCGTTAGCCGGTGCGCCGCGGATCGCGGGCGCGTCGTCGCCGTCTTCGACCGGAACGGCGCGCACGGCCTCGCGACGTCCAAGCGGCCGATCGGATCGCGAATCCTGTCCGCAACCCGGTTTCTCACTGTTCTGGTCGTCCTGTCGTTACCCTTGGCGTCCCCGGCCCTTGCCCAGCAGGCCCCGATTCGCCTGCTGCCGGTGCCCGCTACGGAACAATTGCATGAGCCGCCGGCCTCAGTGCCGGGCGCCGAACCGCCGGAATCGTCGGCCGAGCCGAACGACGCCGACACGGATTCGACGATCGTGGTCAGTCCCCCGCCGCCCATCGACGTCGACGCCGTCGGCCTGGTCCAGGAAACCGACAACGCCCTGCCGGCCGATCTATGGAAGGGCTCGACCCGCGGCGTGGTCGATCGCCTGCTGTCCGAGCTTCCCGTACCGATCCATTCGCCGACAGCGCATAACCTCGCCGTACGCGTGCTGACCGCCAGCGGTCCCTCGCCAAGCGCATCCGAAGGCGCCGCGCCCGGCGGATTCGTCGCCGCCCGCGCCGAGCGCCTGCTCGCGCTCGGTGACGTCACGGCCGCGACGGCGCTTGCGGGCGCGGTCCCGCGTGCGGAAGCCGACGAGCGGCTGTCGCGCGTCCTTCTCGATGGCCTGCTCGCCGCGTATGACACTACCGGCACATGTCAACTGGTCCGGCGTCAGATCGGCCGATTCGACACGCCGTACTGGCAGAAGGCCCTGATCTTCTGCCAAGCGCTCGCAGGCGAGCAGGCGCGTGCCCAGCTTGGCTTGAGCATGCTGCGCGACAGCGGCGCCGATAACGACGATCCGATCTTCGTGCACCTCGTGGATGCGCTTCTTGGCGACCAGCGTCCGATCAGGGAATTGACGCGCCCCACGCCGCTGCACCTCGCCATGATGAATGCGGCCCGGCAGCAGATTCCGGCCAGCGCGGTATCCAACGCCGATCCGCTGACGTTGCGCATGATCGCGCAGAGCCCGAACGTGGCGCCGGAGGTCCGGCTCGAAGCGGCCGAACGCGCCGAAGCGGTTGGCGCGCTGTCGACCGAGGCCCTCGTCCAGGCCCTCGAAGCAGCGAGCTTCAAGCCCGAAGAACTGGCCAACGCGCTGTCTCTTGCCGAAAAGGCGGCACGGCCGCGAGCGCACGCCGCGATTTATCGCGCCGCGAAGGCCCAGCCCGCCGGCATAGGCCGTGCTGAGGCCCTGCATCGCGGCTGGCAGATCAGCCGCGCACGCGGCTTTTATCCGGGCACCGTCCGGACCACGCTTGCCCTGCTCACCGAGCTGTCGCCGACCCGGGAGCTGGCCTGGTTCGCGCACGATGCGGGCCGCGCCTTGCTGCTCGCCGGCCGCGTCGAGGAAGCCAGCCGCTGGTACGAACTCGCGCGAGAAGAGGCAGCCGCCGGTGCCCGCACCGAGCAGAGCGAGATTCTCCTGTGGCCCTTGATGCGGCTGGCCGGCGCCGATGTCACGCCGCCGGATCCGAAAGCCCTCGCCGCCTGGCGCGCAACACAGGAGAAGCTCGATGCGGGCAAGGCCGCAGAGCGTACGGCACTGCTCGTCACCTTGTTCGAAGGCCTTGGCGACGCGACGGACGGTTCGCTGATGGCGCTCCTGCTGTCGGGCGACCTGCGGCCGCAGAGCGTCCTCATGCCGCATCCGGCGCTCTGGCTCGGCCGCGAGGGCGCGGCATCGGCCGGCCGGCTAGGTGAAACGGTCCTGTTCGTACTCGCGACCCTCGGCACGGACGGTCTCGGCGGCTTAACGCCCCACACGCTCGTCGCGCTGCTGCAGGCGCTCCGCACCGTCGGCCTCGAGGGCGAGGCGCGCGCCCTCGCCCTCGAGGCGGCGATCACGGCCGGTCTCTGATCGTGCCGACCACGAAGCGACCGCCATCGGCATTCCGCCACGTCGACAGCTTCCTCGAGATGCTCGCCGCGGAACGAAACGCGGCCGAGAACACCCGCATCGCCTACGAAAAAGATTTGCGCGACTTCGGCGCCTTTCTCATGCGGCACGGCGGCGATGTCGCGGACGCCTCGTCGGAGCAGGTCCGTGCATACCTAGCCACCCTGAAACGGGCCGGCATGAGCCCGCGCACGGTTGCGCGACGGCTCGCGAGTCTCCGCCAGTTCTACCGCTTCCTGGTCGCCGAAGGGTTGCGCGGCGACGATCCGATGAGCACGATCGAAGGCCCCCGCGTCGGACGAGCGCTGCCGAAGGTACTGGGCGAGAAGGAGGTCGAACGTCTGCTGGCGGCGGCACGACGGCACGAGGGGCCCGAAGGCCGGCGCCTCGTCGCGTTCGTCGAGCTGCTTTACGGCGCGGGACTGCGCGTCTCCGAATTGGTCACGTTGCCATTGTCGGCGCTATCGCGCGACGGGCGGTTTCTCGTCATCAGGGGCAAGGGCGCCAAGGAGCGGATTGCGCCGCTGAGCGAGCCGGCACGCGAGGCCCTCGAGCGCTACCGCGCCGTCCGGCACGCCTTTCTGCCGGAGGGACAGCCGTCGCGCTTCATGTTTCCCTCGCGCGGGGCCAGCGGGCACGTGACCACCGCCCGCGTCACCCAGCTGCTGAAGGCGCTGGCGGTCGAGGCGGGAATCGATCCCCGCAAGCTGTCGCCGCATGTGCTGCGACACGCCTTCGCCACCCACCTGATCGAGCACGGTGCGGATCTGCGCGCGGTCCAGCAGATGCTGGGCCATGCGGACATTGCGACGACCCAGATCTACACCCATGTCGCCGGCGAGCGGATGCGGCGCCTCGTGCATGAAAGTCATCCGCTGGCGCGACGCGCACGCGCCAAACGCGCGCGCGGCTGAACGCGCCCGCGGCTTGCCTCATTCGCCGCTCCCGGTCTAAACAACGCCTGACGGTCTTTCAGCAGGAGATGACGTCATGGCTGCCCGCAAAAAGACGACGCGCAAGACCGCCCGCCGAGGGGCAAGGAGCACGGCACGCACGCAGCACGCACGCAAAGTGGTAAAGAAGGCCGCAAAGCGGACGGCCAAGGCTGCGTCGCGCCGCAGCGTTGCGAAGAAGGCAGCGCCGAAAACGGCGAAGAAGGCAGCCGCGAAGAAGGCAACCGCCAAGAAAACGGCGGCAGGACGCGCACCCCGGTCGGCCGCAGCGCGTCCGGCGCCCAAGAAGCGTGCACCGGAAAAGACCGCCAGGCCGGCGAAGCCGGCTGCCGTCCGACCGGCCAAAGTCGGCCCCAGCATCCAGCTTCCCGCCGGCGTGCTGATCGAGGCGCCGATCCGGGCCGGTTACGAACAGATCCTGACGCGCGAGGCGCTCGACTTCGTCGTCGGGCTGCAGCGCAAGTTCGGCGCCGAGGTCGAACGCCTGCTCGCCCGCCGCAAGGAAGTGCAGGCGCGGCTCGATCGCGGCGAGAAGCCGGACTTCCTGCCGGAGACAAGGGCGATTCGCGAGGGTAATTGGACGGTAGCGCCGCTGCCCGAGGATCTCCTCGACCGCCGCGTCGAGATTACCGGTCCTGTCGACCGGAAGATGGTCATCAACGCGCTCAACTCGGGCGCCAACGTCTTTATGGCCGATTTCGAGGACGCGAACACGCCGACCTGGGACAACCAGATCGAGGGACAGATCAACCTTCGCGACGCGGTTCGCCGCACCATCACCTTCACCGATCCGAACACGGGGAAGTTCTACCGGCTCAACGACAAGACCGCCGTGCTGGTGGTGCGGCCGCGCGGCTGGCATCTGCCGGAGAAGCATGTCATCGTCGACGGTGCGCCGATGTGGGGCGCGCTCTTCGACTTCGGCCTCTACTTCTTCCATAACGCCAAGGAGCTGATCCGGCGCGGCACCGGACCGTATTTCTACCTGCCGAAGCTGGAAAACCACCTTGAGGCGCGGCTCTGGAACGACGTCTTCAATCATGCGCAGGACGCACTCGGGATCAAACGTGGCACCATCAAGGCCACCGTCCTGATCGAAACGATTCTCGCCGCGTTCGAGATGGACGAGATCCTCTACGAGCTGCGCGAGCACGCGGCCGGCCTCAACTGTGGCCGGTGGGACTACATCTTCAGCTTCATCAAGAAGTTCGCCAAGGATCCCAACGCCGTGCTGCCCGACCGGGCGCTCGTCACCATGACGACGCATTTCATGCGGTCATACAGCCTTCTGCTGATCGCGACATGCCATCGGCGCAACGTGCATGCCATGGGCGGCATGGCGGCCCAGATTCCGATCAAGGACGACCCGGTCGCGAATCAGGCCGCCATGGAGAAGGTCGCGGCCGACAAGCAGCGCGAGGCGAGCGACGGGCACGACGGCACCTGGGTCGCGCACCCCGGTCTGGTGAAGATCGCAAAGGACATCTTCGACCGGCTGATGCCCGAGGCCAACCAGATCGCGCGCAAACGGCAGGACGTGCATGTGACCGCCGCCGACCTGCTCAAGGTGCCGGAAGGGCCGATCACCGAGGCGGGTCTGCGGCAGAACGTCAATGTCGGAATCGGCTATATCGAGGCGTGGCTGCGCGGCATCGGCTGTGTGCCGCTCTATAATCTCATGGAGGATGCGGCGACGGCCGAAATCTCCCGGACCCAGGTGTGGCAGTGGCTGCATCATGGGGCGCGTCTCGATGACGGCCGCCTGATCGACCGTGCGCTCGTGCGACGGATCATCGACGAGGAACTCGAGAAGACCCGGGCGATGGTCGGCGACGAGAAGTTCAGGAACGGCAAGTATCATGAGGCCGCGCGGTTGTTCCGCGAGTTGAGCGAGGCGCCGGAATGCGCGGAATTTCTCACGCTGCCGGCCTACGAGATGATCCTCGCCCAGGAGCGCGCCTAGGCGTTGCCGCGCTGTCTGCCGGCGGGATCCTGTGCTCCAGGTGCCGTTCGCGGGCCCCGCGGGTCCGGGGTCAAGGATCCGCGGGGCCACGCGTGGAAGCCCGGATCTGATTCGTTGGCGATGAGGGACGGCTGTACAGCATGAGTTTCACGACGGTCACCGAAAGGACACCCCGCCTCAACCGCAGCGAGCTCGCCGTTCCCGGAAGCCGCTCCGACCTTTTCGAGAAGGCGGCGCGCTCGGACGCCGACATCGTGTTCCTCGACCTCGAGGACGCCGTCGCGCCGGAAGAAAAGGAACGGGCGCGCCGGGCGGTGATCGCCGGCCTGAACGAAATCGACTGGCGTGGGCGCGTCATGTCGGTGCGGATCAACGGCCTGGACACGCCGTGGATGTACCGCGACGTGATCGACGTCGTCGAGCAGGCGGGCGAACGGCTCGACCTGCTCATGATTCCCAAAGTCGGCACGGCCGCCGACGTCTATGCGCTCGACATGCTGGTCACGCAGATCGAGCAGGCCAAGGGATTGAAACGGCGCATCGGCTTCGAGCTCATCATCGAGACCGCGCTCGGCATGGCGAACATCGAGGCGATCGCCGCGGCGAGCTCGCGCATCGAATCGCTGCATTTCGGCGTGGCCGATTTCGCGGCCTCGACGCGCGCCCGCACGACCAGCATCGGCGGCGCCACCCCCGACTATGCCGTCCTCACCGGTTCGCCCGGCGCGACACGCGAGCGGCACTGGGGCGACATGTGGCACTACGCGCTGGCGAGACTGGTGGTTGCTGCGCGCGCAAACGGCCTGAGACCGGTCGACGGTCCATACGGCGATTTCCGCGACCCGGACGGTTTCATCGCCGCCGCGAAGCGCGCGGCCGCGCTCGGCTGCGAAGGCAAATGGGCCATCCACCCCTCTCAGATCGCGCTCGCCAACGAGGTCTTCACCCCCTCCGCGGCCGAGGTCGAACGGGCGCGCGCGATCCTGGACGCAATGGAAGCCGCGAAGCGCGAGGGCAAGGGCGCCGTCGCATTCGAGGGAAAGCTGATCGATATCGCCTCGATCCGCCAGGCCGAGATCCTGGTCCGGAAGGCTGCCCAGATCGAGGGCAGACGGTAAAAAACTCCGCGTTTACCCGTCGGCATGATAATGAACCGCCATGGCGCACTATCTTGATTTTGAAAAGCCGATCGCGGAGCTCGAAGGCAAGATCGAGGAGCTTCGCCACCTGACGAACGCCTCGGGGCTCAATATCGCCGATGAGGTCGCGAAGCTGCAGGCGAAGGTCGAGAAGCAGCTTCGCGCCGCCTACAGCAAGCTGACGCCATGGCAGAAGGTCCAGATCGCCCGCCATCCCGAGCGACCGCACAGCCTCGACTACATCAAGGCGCTGGTCGAGGATTTCACGCCGCTCGCCGGCGACCGCCTCTTCGGCGAGGATTTGGCCATCGTCGGCGGCATCGGTCGATTCGACGGCCGCTCGTGCGTGATCCTCGGTCACGAGAAGGGCGCCGACACCGAAACGCGCATCAAGCACAATTTCGGCATGGCGCGGCCGGAGGGCTATCGCAAGGCGCAGCGCCTGATGCGTCTTGCCGAGCGGTTCCAGCTCCCCGTCATCGCTCTCGTCGACACGGCCGGCGCATATCCGGGCGTCGATGCGGAGGCGCGCGGCCAGGCCGAAGCGATCGCGCGCTGCCTCGAGGTCTGCCTCGACATCCGGGTGCCGTTCGTCGCCGTGATCATCGGCGAGGGCGGATCCGGCGGGGCCATCGCGATTGCCGCCGCCAATCGGGTGCTCATGCTCGAGCATGCCATCTATTCGGTTATCTCGCCCGAGGGCTGCGCCTCGATTCTGTGGCGCAGTGCCGAGCAGGCGCAGACGGCGGCCGAAGCGCTCCGGCTCACCGCGCAGGATCTGCTGCGTCTCGGGGTCATCGACGCGATCGTGCCGGAGCCGCTCGGCGGCGCGCACCGCGAGCCGGCCAAGGCGATCGCGACGCTCGGTGAAGCGCTTGCGCGCGAAATACGCGACCTGCAGAAGTACGATGGCGAAACCCTGCGCGCGCGCCGTCGCGAAAAGTTCCTTGAGATGGGTCGCCGGGGGTTGAACTAGGGAACCCCATCGGGCCATGGCGACGCGCACGACGCCATCAGGCGGAGTTCCACAACTGGCCCAAGCCGTTCGCGATGGCGACCGACGGGCCCTCGCGCGAGCGATCACTCTGGTCGAATCGACGCGCCCCGAGCATCGGGCCGAGGCGCAGGTCCTGCTCTCGACCTTGCTTCCGGCAACCGGCGCGGCCATCCGCGTCGGCATTTCCGGCGCGCCCGGTGTCGGCAAGTCGACGTTCATCGAAGCCTTCGGCCTTTACCTGATCGAACAGGGGCACCGCGTCGCGGTCCTCGCCGTCGATCCGTCGTCGCCGCGTTCGGGGGGCTCCATTCTGGGCGACAAGACGCGAATGGAGGCCCTGTCCCGCAGTCCGCACGCCTTTATCCGGCCGTCCCCCTCCGGCGGTACGCTCGGCGGCGTCGCCCGCCGGACGCGCGAGGCCGGGCTGATCTGCGAGGCCGCGGGTTTCGACGTCGTCCTGATCGAGACCGTGGGCGTGGGCCAGTCGGAGACGGCCGTCGCCGACATGGTCGATCTGTTCGCCCTGATCCTCGCCCCCGGGGGCGGCGACGAGCTGCAGGGGCTGAAGAAGGGAATTGTCGAGCTCGCCGATCTGCTCATCATCAACAAGGCCGACGGCGAGCTTGCCGCAGTCGCGGAGCGCGCGGCGGCCGAATACCGCGCCGCCCTCCATCTGCTGCGGCCGGCGACACCCGGCTGGTCGCCGCAAGTCGTGCAGGTCTCTGCACTCGAGCGGCGCGGCATGGATACCGTCTGGGCCGAAGTACAACGGTACCGTGAAACCCTCGGGCCGGACGGTCTCAGCGCGAAGCGGGCCAGGCAGGCCAAGGCCTGGATGTGGCACGAGATCGAACAGGGCCTCTTCGGCGAACTGCGCCGGAATGCGACGGTCGCAGCCTGCATCGACGAGCTGGAAGCCAAAGTAGTTCAAGGCGTTGTGACGCCGGCCGCGGCCGCCGAGACAGTTCTGAGGACGTTTCGCGAAACCCGGGGGTGATCCATTCCGCCGGGCGCGCCGGCGACCCTTGACGGCGCCCGGTTAACCCCGTACAACCCCCTCCTCTCCACGGGCCGGCACGGCCCGTCGGCGTTTTTGTGCCCGGTTTTATGAGGATTTGCGTCATGGCCCGTCGTTGCGCGGTCACCGGAAAAGCTGTCCTGGTTGGCAATAACGTCAGCCACGCCAACAACAAGACCAAGCGCCGGTTCATGCCGAACCTGCAGGTGACGTCTCTTCTGTCGGATGCGTTGGGCCGCACCGTGCGCCTGCGCCTGTCCGCGCGCGGCCTGCGCACCATCGAGCATTGCGGCGGTCTCGACGCGTGGCTGCTCGGCACGGCGGACTCGAAGCTCGATCAGAATCTGCGCCGGCTGAAGCGGCAGGTCGAACAGGCCCGTGCACGCAGCGCGGCGTAAGCCTTAACGGCGGCTTCTTTTTCCGATCTTGTCACTTGGCCCGCCATTCCATGGCGGGCCTTTTGTTTGCGATCCCTGGCAACGGCACGGGTCGAGGGACGATCAACCCGTCGCTAGGGCCGGTTCGGATTCCGCCGCGGTGATCATCGCCTCAAGACCGGTATGCAGCGGCGTGCGCGGCCGCCATCCGAGTTCCGCTTCGATCCGGGTCGGATTGCCGACGGAGCGCCGGATGTCGCCTGGTCGCGGCGGCTTGAACTCGACCACCGGCTCGCGGCCAAACAGCGTGCCGAGCAGCCTTGCGAGTTCGAGAACCGACGTCGCCGTGCCGGTGCAGACGTTGTAGAGGGGCGCGTTGGGGGTCGCCGCCCCCATCGCCAGGACGAGCGCCCGAACGACGTCGTGGACATAGACGAAATCGCGCTCCTGGCGACCGTCCCCGAAGACCTGAAGGGGCAGTCCACGCTTCAGGCGGCTCCAGAAGATCGAGATGACGCCCGAGTATTGGGACTGCGGGTCCTGGCGTGGGCCATACACGTTGAAGAACCGCAGTCCGACCGTCGGCACGCCATGGACCAGCCCGGCAATTCGTGCATGCAGCTCACAGCCGAGCTTGTCGGCACCGTATGCCGAGATCGGCTGGACGGATCCGTTCTCGACCAGCGGCAGCTCGTCGCTGGCCCCGTATACGGCCGCAGACGACGCGAACACCACCGGGATCGGGCCGGCCCGGCCGCGCCGCGCCGCGTCCAGCACGGCAATCGTCCCGGTCAGGTTGGTCCTGTGCGTGGCGATCCACGCCTCGTTCGCGCGCGCGACCGACGTCACGGCGGCAAGATGATAGATGCCGTCGACGTCCGCCGCGCACGCGGCAACGGTGTCCGGATCAGCGACGTCGCCCTTGAACAGCTCCGCCCTCGGGTCGAGATTGGCGGGACTGCCGTTCGACAAGTCGTCAAGAACGCGAATCCGGTGTCCGCGCGCGATCAGCGCATCGCACAAATGCGAGCCGATGAACCCGCAGCCACCAGTGACAAGATAAGTCGCCATTTCGGACGCACCCTGGAACAGGGTACGTCAGAGGCGGGGTCATCGTTATATACCCAGGATGGGCAATCTGGCAGTTATTCGACGGTAACGCTTTTTGCAAGATTGCGGGGCTGATCGACATCCGTGCCTTTCAGGACCGCCGTGTGGTAGGCGAGCAGCTGCACCGGCACGGCATAGAGGATCGGCGCCACGAAGGGATGGGTGCGCGGCATCTCAACGCTTGCCGCCGCCAGACGCTTCAGCCGGCCGATCCCGTCGGCATCGCTCAGCAGAATGACCCGACCGCCACGGGCGGCGACTTCCTGCACGTTCGACACCGTCTTTTCGAATGCCCCGTCGGCGGGGGCTACGAAGATGACCGGCACGTGTTCGTCGATGAGGGCGATGGGCCCGTGCTTCATCTCGCCGGCCGGATAACCTTCGGCATGGATGTACGAGATTTCCTTGAGCTTGAGCGCACCCTCAAGCGCGATCGGATAGGACGTCCCCCGGCCAAGATAGAGCACGTCGCGCGCTTCGGCGATCGTATGCGCCAGTTCGCGGATCTTGTCGTCGTGGGCCAGTACTTCGGACACGCGCGCCGGTGCTTCCATCAGTGCCACGGCGAGGTCGCCCGCATGGCCCGCATCCAGCTTGCCGCGCGCCCGCCCGGCATGGATCGCAAGGCATGCAAGCACGGTGAGCTGGGTGGTGAGAGCCTTGGTCGAAGCGACGCCGATTTCCGGCCCGGCATGCGTCGGGAACACGACATCCGCCTCGCGGGCGATCGAGCTCTCGGGAACGTTGACGATCGCGGCGGTCTTCTGTCCGGCGGCGCGAACGTGACGCAGGGCCGACAACGTGTCGATCGTCTCGCCGGATTGCGAGATGAAAAGACTGACGCTGCCGTCGACGAGCGGCGGATCGCGATAGCGGAACTCCGATGCGATGTCGACCTCCACCGGCAGGCGCGCAAGCGTCTCGAACCAGTACTTCGCGACCATGCCGGCGTAGTACGACGTACCGCAGGCGACGATGTTCAACTTCGTCATCGTGACGAAGTCGAACGGCAGCGGCGGCAGGGCGATCGTGCGGGTCGCCGGGTTTAGGTAAACCCTGAGCGTGTCGCCGATCACGGCCGGCTGCTCGTGGATCTCCTTGTGCATGAAGTGGCGATGATTGCCCTTGCCGATCAATGCGCCACTCAAGGCCGTCTCACGTATCGTGCGGGTCGCGGGCTTCGATTCCTTGTCGAAGATGGTGGCACCCGTCGCCGTGATGACGGCCCAGTCGCCGTCTTCGAGATAGGCGATGCGTCGCGTGAACGGCGCGAGCGCCAGCGCGTCGGAGCCGACGAACATTTCGCCATCGCCGTAACCGACGGCGAGCGGCGACCCTCGCCGCGCAGCGAGCAGCATGTCCTCGCAACCGGCAACCAGGACGGCGAGCGCGAATGCTCCTTCGAACCGCTGGAGTGCTGCCGCCATCGCCTGCTCCGGCGTCATTCCCTCCTCGATCAGGACGGTGAGGAGATGTGCGATCACCTCGGTGTCGGTCTCGGTCTGGAAGCAGCACCCCTTCGCTTCGAGTTCGGCCCGCAGCACCTGGAAGTTCTCGATGATGCCGTTGTGGACCACGGCGACGCGGTGCGTTGCGTGCGGGTGCGCATTGGTCTCGTTGGGCGCACCGTGCGTTGCCCAGCGCGTATGGCCGATTCCGGTCGTACCCGGCAGCCGATTCCGGTCGAGAAGCGCCTCGAGCCTGGCGATCTTTCCTTCGGCGCGGCGCCGCTCGATCGTGCCGTTCACCACGGTCGCGATTCCGGCCGAGTCGTAGCCGCGATATTCGAGCCGCTTGAGGGCTTCGATCAATGACGGCGCGACTTCCGTCCTGCCGACGATGCCGATGATTCCACACATCGCTTCAATCCTTCCGCCCGTCCCGGACCTTCTTCGCCTTCTCCACGGCCTTGGCGTCGCGGAACGCCTTGGCCCGCCCCGGCTTCTCGACCTGCCGCGCCCGACCGAATGCGATCGCGTCCGGCGCAACGTCGGCCGTGATCACGCTTCCTGCGGCGACGATGGCGCCGTCGCCGACCGTGACGGGCGCCACCAGTGACGAGTTGGAGCCGATGAAGGCACCGGCCCCGATATCGGTAAACGACTTGGTGAAGCCGTCATAGTTGACCGTGATCGTCCCGGCCCCGACATTCGCCCTGGCACCGACCCGCGCGTCGCCGACATAGGCCAGGTGATTGATTTTCGCCCCGCGCTCGACGCGCGCGGCCTTGATTTCGACGAAGTTGCCGATGTGAACATCGGGCCCGATAACGGCGCCGGGACGCAGGCGCGCGAACGGACCGACAATCGCGCCGGTCTCGATGACCGCCCCCTCGATATGACAGAATCCGCGGATCACGACGCCGTCGCGGACCTCGACGCCGGGGCCGAACACCACCATCGGCCCGACCGTGACGTCCTGCCCCAGCCTCGTATCGTAACTGAACCAGACAGTCGCAGGGTCGATGAGCGTCGCGCCGTTCGCCATGGCGGCATTGCGGGCCCGCGTCTGGAACAGCGTCTCGGCCGCGGCAAGCTCGGCGCGCGAGTTGATGCCGATGAGTTCGTCGGCCGGCGCCTCGATGTAGCCGCATTCCAGGCCATCGGTACGGGCGAGCGCGACCAGGTCCGTCAGATAAAACTCGCCCTTGGTGTTGTCGGGCCGAACCTTCGCCAGCAGGTCGAGCAACCGGGTGCCGTCGACGGCCATCACCCCGGCATTGCACAGAGTGATCGCCGCCTCGGCCGGACTCGCGTCCTTGGCCTCGACGATCCGCTCGAGCGTGCCGTCCGCCCCGGTGACGAGCCGCCCGTAGGGACCCGGATCGGCCGGGCGCATGCCGATCACGGCGACGGCGCGGCTGCGACCGTCCGTGCCGCGACGCGCGGCCAGCAGACGCTCCAGCGTCTCGGGGCGGACAAGAGGGGTGTCGCCGAAGGCGATGACCACGTCCTCGCGAACGGCGGCCAAAACGTCCTTGGCAGCCAGTACGGCGTGTGCCGTTCCCTTACGCTCATGCTGCACGACGGCGGTGATCGGCACGTCCGCTGCCGCGGCATGAGCGGCGGCGGTCACCTCGTCCATCTCCGGACCGATGACAAGCACGATTCGGGATGGGCGCATTGCGGCCAGCGTGGCGACCACATGGCCGATCAGCGGCCGCCCGCCGATCTCGTGCAGAACCTTGGGGCGCGCCGATTTCATGCGGGTGCCGAGGCCGGCGGCAAGGACGACAGCCGTGAATGCCGGACTCATCGCTCAGTATCCGCCCGCCGAACGGAAGCCGTCCTGCAAACGCGTGGTCTGCGACGACACCAACCCATTGATCATTTCTCCACCTCGCTTCGATGCGAATGTTGCCATTCGCTACCGCAAATGAAGAAAAGTTCAAATGGCAAAAGCCATGCGGCGCATTTGACGAGGCGCGAAATATGATTGGAGTCGGATAGCTTCAACTCACATCTTATTGCGAATTGTTACACGCGTCGGTAGGGCTGCAGGCGTCGCATTGTCTCAGGATGCGACGATCGCCCGGATCGGCACATCGATCAACTTGGCCAAACGGACGCCGCCTTGTCCCATGCGGGTCGCCATCCCCCATGGGGAGACCGACGCCGCGCCGGTCGTCGAGTGCAGGCCGGTTATACGGTTACGACCACCGGCCCGGTGTCGGTTTGCTTGCCCAAGATCCGCCATCGCCCCTATCATCCGGACACATCATACGGCACAACCGGCGCCGCAGGTTCTTCATGGACAGTGGTCAAGGGTGCGGGGTGCGCAAGCTCTTCGGAACTGACGGGATTCGCGGAACGGCAAACACGGAGCCGATGACCGCGGAAATCGCGATGAAAGTGGCGACGGCGGCCGGGCGTTATTTCACGCGCGGCCGGCACGGTGGTCGCGTCGTCATCGGCAAGGACACGCGGCTTTCCGGTTACATGCTGGAGCCGGCCATGACCGCCGGGTTCGTGTCGATCGGCATGGACGTGATGCTCGTCGGCCCCCTGCCCACCCCGGCCATCGCGATGCTGACCCGGTCGCTCAGGGCCGACCTCGGCGTCGTGATCTCCGCTTCGCACAATCCGTACGCCGACAACGGCATCAAGCTGTTCGGTCCCGACGGCTGCAAGCTCTCGGATGAGATCGAGCTGGCGATCGAGCGCGACCTGGATGACCGCTCCGGCCTTGCAGCACCCGACCAGCTCGGTCGCGCCAAACGCATCGACGACGCCGCGGGCCGCTACATCGAATTCGTCAAGGCGACCTTTCCCAAGGGCCTGCGATTGGGCGACCTGCGCATCGTGGTCGATTGCGCCAACGGGGCCGCATACAAGGTCGCGCCGACGGTGCTATGGGAACTCGGCGCCGAGGTCATCCCGATCGGCGTCAACCCCGACGGGTTCAACATCAACAAGGACTGTGGCGCCACCCACCCCCACGCGCTCCAGGAACAGGTGCGGACCTATCGCGCTGACCTCGGCATCGCGCTGGATGGCGATGCCGACCGGCTGTTGATGATCGACGAGAACGGCCAGATCATCGACGGCGACCAGGTCATGGCCCTGATCGCGACGTCATGGCATCGGGCCGGTCGTCTCAAGGGCGGCGGCGTGGTCGGGACCGTTATGTCCAACCTTGGGCTCGAGCGCTACCTGCAGGGGCACAGCCTTCGCCTGGCACGGGCGCCGGTCGGCGACCGCTACGTGTTCGAAATGATGCGCGAACACAACTTTAACGTGGGCGGCGAACAATCGGGCCATATCATCCTGTCGGACTATGCGACGACCGGCGATGGCCTCATCGCGGCCCTGCAGATGCTCGCCGTGCTCGTTCAATCGAACCGACGTGCGTCCGAGGTCTGCCGCGTGTTCGAGCCGATGCCGCAGCTCCTCCGCAACGTCCGGATCAACGGGGGCATGCCGCTCGAGTCCGCCCGCGTCAAGGAAGCGATTCGGGACGCCGAGGCGATGCTCGGCCCCCAGGGGCGGATCCTCGTCCGCAAATCCGGAACCGAGCCGCTGATCCGGGTCATGGTCGAAGGCGAAGACCGGACCCTGATCAGCCGGATCGCCGACACCCTGGTACGGGAAATCCAGCAGGCCGACGCCTGACCGCCACCCGGCCGGCCGGGCGGCGCTGCGCCGACGACGTCTTTCCGTACCCGGGATTTAGACTTCTTTAGCTTCTGCCGTTCGACACTTAACGTTGCGACGCGTGCATCGTCGTCGGCTGCGTGTGCCTTTGACCGCAGGGGTGGAACCGGAGCGCACAAATGGACGAGTCCCGGCAATCAGAAATGCAACGGCTTTGCCGGCTGGCCGAGAAGAACAACCCGGAGGATCGGGCCCAGCTCTTCGGTGAATTGTCGGAAATTTTCATCCAATCCGACCAGTCGCTCGCCAGCAGCGAGCGTCAGCTGATGGTCGAGGTTTTGGGTACCCTGATCCACGACATCGAGATGGAGATCCGTCAGGACCTCGCCAAACGTCTGGCCGAGCTGCCGTCCGCCCCGCGCGAGCTGGTCGTGATGCTTGCCAACGACGAGATCGACGTCGCCCGGCCGCTCCTGACCAAGAGCGGCGTGCTCAGCGATCCCGACCTGATCGAGATCGTCCGCCACCGGACCCGCGAACACCGGCTCGCGATCGCGCTCCAGAAGCCGCTCGGCGAGCGCGTCGCCGACGCGATCCTGGACCACGGCGAAGTCGACGTGATCGAGGAGCTTCTGAACAACCCGGATGCGGTTCTTTCGCAGCGAGCCCTCGAATACCTGGTCGCCGAGTCGCTGGAGGTCGCGCGTTACCAGAAGCCGCTGCTGAATCGCCCGGATCTGCCGGCGAAGCTCGCGCACCGGATGTTCTGGTGGGTTTCGGCGGTCCTGCGCCAGCATATTGTCGATCGTTTCCGGATCGACGAAGAGTTCGTCAACGACGCGCTTCAAAATTCGGCGAAACGCGCCCTCAGCTCCAATGCCGTGCCCTCGGTGGACGAACTGGCCCAGGGCCTGGTCGAACGGTTGGAACAGATCGACGAGCTGAACGAGCGTTTCCTGGTTCAGGCACTCCGCGGCGGCAACGTGACCGCTTTCACGGCAAGCTTCGCGCGGCTCTGCCGGCTGGACCTGCGTATGGCCCGGCGCGTGATCTTCGAGCCGGGCGGCGAGCCGCTCGCCGTTGCGTGCAAGTCGATCGGCATCGACCGGTCGAACTTCGCCACCATCTTCCTGCTGACGCGCAAGGGCGAGAGCAAGGTCATGCCCAGCGAGAAGCTGCAGAACATCCTGGCGTTCTACGACTCGCTCGGCCGCGACCAGGCGACGACCATGCTCGCGTACTGGCGCGCTGATGAAGAGGCCGCTTCCGACACGACGGCCGTGGCCGGCGCAAAGGCGAACTGAGCATCCCGGCACGGCCGCGCCGAAACGGCGGCGGCCTATCACGGCCTCGTCCGGCGATCCGCCGAGGCGGGCCTAGTACTTTCCGTAGCGGAGATAGTCGTCCCACGAACGCTCGAGGCTGCGCAGCGTGCGGTATGCGCCCTCGAGGTCGACGCCCTTCTCGGCGAGACGCATGAACGCGGCGCCGAGTTCGGCCTGCTGGCCGCGGATATGCTCACAGAGTGCCTGGGCCTTCTTCGTCAGCTTGAGTCGCACGGACCGCCGGTCGCTCGGCGCCCGCGACTGCTCGATGTAGCCGGTCTGGACGAGTTTCTTGATGTTGTAGAACGCGCTGGAGCCGACATAGTGCCCGCGATCGACGAGCTCCTGGACGGAGATGTCCTCGTCGATGTTGAGGAGCTGCATCAGCTGTACGGGGTTGAGGTCGTCGACGCCGAGCTTGGTGAGCTCGAATCGCAGCACGTCGAGGTAGCGACGATGCATGCGCTCGATCAGCCGCGGCAGCAGGAAGTAGGCTTCGTTGACCGCATTCGGCGCCTCTGCAGTGTCAGCCGCCGCCTGCTTGCGGCCCTCGCCCGTGGCAGCTTTGACGATGGCAGTCGACAAACCGGCCTCGTTGATCCCAGGTGAAACCCGGGCCAGCTTAGGTGGCGGGGCTTACCGGGATGTTAACGGCCGGGAACGCAGGGCGCCTGCAAGCACGAAGGCGCGACCTACGTTCCGAACGCGGCGGTGCGAATGGCTGACGGCCGCCCGGCGGCGTCTGTCGACGATGTTCCGTCACATGCCCATGACTCCCCTCCGTTAACCCAAGGTGGACAGCGCCCCCAGGCGCGGCCGGTAGAACGCACGGTGATAGAGCCGCGACACCGGTATGATCGCCGGCACGAAGACCGGCTCGAACTCGAAGAACACTTCGGCGGCAATGATGGTGTCGTTCTTGTCCACGGTGAGGCCGGCCGGAAGGGTTGCCTGCCCCGATGTGACACCGATCCGGCTCGTCGCGGTGAGCGTTCCACCCCCGCTGCGCTGCCAGACGACGACCGGCGGCCCCGGCGGATCGTTGGGCGATGTCGGCGCGGCGCGGATCGACGAGACGATCACCACGCCCTGCGTCTTGATGTCGAACGGCCAGGCGACGTGCTCGGAGGCGAGGAAAAGCAGATCGATGTCTTCGGCCGTCATCGTTTCGGCCTGCGCCACCAGATCCGCCATGGTCGTGGCCAACCGGTCGAGCTTCTGATGCAGCAGGGCGTACCGCGAGATCTCGAAACCGGCCAGGAGCAGGACGATTAGGACCGGCAGCGCGACGGCGAACTCCGCGATCAGCGCACCGCATTCATCGAAAAACAGTCTTCGTCGCACCGCGGTCATCAGCTCGCCCCCGGCAGCTGGAACGGTTCGTTCCGGACGGCGACGCTCGCCTGCAGCGACACATAGCCGTTGTCGCCGAGCAGAGGCGCGAGCAGCCCGGTCAGCAACGGCCAATCGTAGCTCACGCGATAGACCACGACCGCGCCCGGCCCCCCGACCCCGGCGGCACCCATGTCCGCGTCCCACTTGCTGTTGCCGTTCACGTCGACGAAAGGCTCGCCCACGTCATACGTGCCGTTGAACGGCGGTTGGTCGGTGAACGGCTCCGGCTTACCGATATCCGAGAAGTTCTGATAGACCAGGGTCTCGATCCTGACCTTGGACATGTCGATCATGCCGACAGATCGCCGCCTGATGATGTCGCGAATGACGGCGGCCCGGTCGGTCCCGACCGGCGAATAACCGGTGATGCCGAAGCGGGCCGCATCCCGCACGCCGCCTTCGAGCAGCACGTTGACGAACAGAATCATCGCGACCTCGATGATGCCGATCACCAGCACGATCAGCGGCATCGCGATGAACGCGAATTCGATGGCCGCCCCGCCGCTGCGGTCGGCGCAGAGCCGGTCCAATCGCTGCAAGCAGGTGCGCGTGGCGTTCATCCACTTTACCCTTCGTTAAGCCGCCGCTCCTACGCTTTCGGCCTCATGCGCAGGAGGCTCCTCACCGTGTCCCGTCGTCGATCCGGTCGGCGCGCCGTGCAGATCGCGGGCCTGGCGATCGCCGTAAGCTCCCTGCTCGGCGCCTGCGCAGGCGACGTCGTTCAGTCGAGCGTCGCGCCGGCGACCCCGCTCGCCGCCGATCCCACCAGCCATCTCGCACTGCTGCGCGTCGGCGACGCGATGCGCACGAGCGGCGACCCTGCGGGTGCGGTCGGTCTCTATCGCCGTGCCCATGCGCTCGCGCCGAACGAGGTCGAGCCGCTGTTGAAGCTCGGCGCCGCCCTCTACGACCTGCGCGCGTTCAACGAAGCGGCGGAAGCGTACCGGAAAGCCATCGCCATCGCCCCGCAGAACGCGGACGCGCTGCGCGGCCTCGGCAACGCGCTGCTGTCGCTCGACCAGCCCGAGCTGGCACTGCCGCAGTTCGAGGCGGCCCTTGCGGTCGATGCGAACGACCCGCGCGTCCACAACAGCCTCGGCGTCGTCCACGACATGATGGGCAATCACCGCATGGCCCAGAAGCACTATCGTGCTGGCTTGGCGATCGCGCCCGACAACCTGATGCTGCGAAACAATCTCGGTCTGTCGCTTGCGCTCAGCGGTGACTTTCAGGAGGCGATCGACCTGCTCCGCCCGCTTGCATTCCACCCGGCGGCGACGCCGCGCAACCGGCAGAACCTCGCGCTGGTCTACGGTCTTTCCGGCGACCTCGACGCGGCGGCGCGCATCGCACGAATCGACCTCGATGCCAAAGCGGTCGAGAGCAATCTCGCCTACTACGGCGTCCTGCGCGAGCTCGCTGAACGCCCCCGGACCTCCGCGCTCGGCGCCAACCCGGTGCGGCGCGAAGTCATGGGACTGGGCGCAGACACCCAGATCCAGTGATCGCATAGACGCCGCGTTCCGACCGCGCATCAGAGGCTCCCCATCGCATCGATCGTCCGGAGGATGGCCGGACCGATCAGGACGATGAACAGCGGCGGCAGGATGAAGACGATCATCGGCACCGTCAGGATCGCCGGCAGCCGCGCCGCCCGTTCCTCCGCCTTCATGAGCCGCGCGTTCCGGAACTCGGCGCTGAGCACGCGCAGCGAATGCGCCAGCGGCGTACCGTATTTCTCGGTCTGCTGCAGCGTATTGACGACCCCGCGGATCGAGGCCATGTCGGTCCGCTGATTGAGGTTCTCAAGTGCCTGGCGGCGATCCGGCAGGAAGCTGAGCTCGATCGCCGTCAGACCGAACTCGTCCGCAAGCTCCGGGCAGGATCCGCCGATCTCCCGCGACACCCGCATGAGTGCCGCATCGAGGCTGAGGCCCGCCTCCGCGCAGATGACGAGCAGATCCAGTCCGTCCGGCAATCCCTTCTGGATGGCCGCCTTGCGTTTGTCGGCGGCGTTCTTCACGTAGAGCCCCGGCGCGACGGCACCGAGCAGGACCGCCAGGAGGGCGAGCGGCAGCCGGAACGGCTGCGCAAAATGAAACAGATGAAGCCAGTCGATGGCAGCCAGCGTGAGAGCGCCGAAGACGAACGGCAGGCTGACGCGGCAGAACAGATAGGTGATCAACGCGTCCTTCGACCGGAAGCCGGCGCGGGCAAGGGCAAGGCGCGCCCGGTCCGCCTCGCGACCGCGCAGAAGATTCAAGGTCCGTACGACGCGGTGCATCAGCCCCTCGGCGGCGGCACGCCGATCACGCCGGCCCGGCGCGAGCATCTCCGCCTTCAGGCGCTCGCGCCGTGCAGCAATGGCCTTGAGGCGCGGCCCCAGTGGATCGCGCACGAGCAGCGCCTGCCAGACCGCGATCACGCTGGCGATCGCGGACAGCGCCGCGCAGGCGACGATCAGGTCGTCAGGCGTCATACCTCCGGGAAGAAACTGACTCCAGCTCATATTTCGAACCGGACCATCTTGGCCATGACGACGATGCCGATCGTCATGAAGAAAAGGCCGATGCCGACCATCACCATGCCGCGCGGATCCCGGAACAGGTCCAGGACGTAGTCGCCGTTCACCAGCAGCAGGATTCCGAACATGACGAACGGCAGCGAGCCGATGATCATGGCACTCGCCCGTGCTTCGCTCGACAATGCCTTGATCTTGAGCTGCATCTGCCGGCGACGACGCAGGATGTCGGAGAGGTTTTCCAGCGTCTCGGCGAGATTGCCGCCCGTCTCGCGCTGCACGGACAGACTGATGATGAAGAATTTGAACTCGGGAACATCGATGCGCTGGGCCGCGTCCCACAACGCCTCATCGAGCGACCGGCCGAGTCGCACGCTCTGATCGACCAGCCGGAATTCGGGCCCGACCGGCTCTGCGACCTCGCGTCCCACGACCCCGATGGACTCCGAGACCGGCAGGCCCGAGCGAAGGCCGCGCACGATCAGGTCGATCGCTTCCGGAAAACGGGCCACGAACCGCTTCAGCCGGCGCCTGCCGAGAAACCCGATGACGAGATGCGGGAGCAGCAGCCCCTGGGTGATGCCGGTCAGGCCCGCGAGGAGGGGCGGCAGGCCGAAGATCATTCCGCTCGCCAGCGCCTGCAGAACGCCGACCGCGAGCACCGCGAGGACGTAATGTCCGATCGTGATCGGATAGCCGGTGCGGGCGAGTCGGGCCTGAAGCGCGGCGCGTCGCGGCAGCCACCGGCCTGCTGCCCGCGCCAGACCGTTCAGCGCGCCGCCCGGCTCCGCCCGCCGGATCGCGACATGGGCGGCCTTCCGGTCACTACCATGACGCGCACAGACGCTTTGGATCCGGCGCGCAACGGCACGGCCCTGACGCGCGCTGAATGCCGCAGCGGCGAGCAGCATCAGGAACATGACCGTGCTCACCGCCACGATCAGGACGAGCCCATCCTCTCCGGCCGGCAGCAACGCGGCGAGATCCGTCATATGGCCTCCAGAAGCGCACGGTCCAGACCGTAGTATTCCGCCCGCGGCAGGAAATGCGGCCGTAGCCCCGTCGATTGGAACGTGCCGCGGAGCCGCCCGTCCTTGTCCTCGCCCTGGTACTGGTAAAGGAACAGGTCCTGCGTCGTGATTACGTCCCCTTCCATGCCGACCACTTCCACCACATGCGTGACGCGCCGGACACCGTCGCGCATGCGGCTGACCTGGACGATCAGGTTGACGGCCGCGGCGATCTGCGTCCGCACCGCCTTGCTCGGCAGATTGATGCCCGCCATTCCCACCATGTTCTCGAGGCGCGTCAGCGCCTCGCGCGGCCGGTTGGCGTGGATCGTACACATCGAACCGTCGTGGCCGGTGTTCATCGCCTGAAGCATGTCGATCGCTTCGGCGCCGCGGATCTCGCCCAGAATGATGCGATCCGGTCGCATGCGCAGCGCGTTCTTGACGAGATCGCGCATCGTCACCTCGCCCTCTCCTTCGAGGTTGGGCGGACGCGTCTCGAGGCGAACCACGTGCGGCTGCTGCAGACGCAGTTCGGCGGCGTCCTCGATGGTGACGATGCGTTCGCCGTGGTCGATCATGCGCGACAGGGCGTTCAGCAGCGTCGTCTTGCCCGAACCGGTACCGCCCGAAATCAGGATGTTCAGCCGGCAGCGCGCCGCGATCTTCAGGACGGTGGCCATGGCCGGCGAGATGTTCTGCTGCTCGACCATGGTCTCGAGCGTGATCGATTTCTTGCTGAACTTGCGGATCGAGATCGCCGGTCCGTCGATGGCGAGCGGCGGAATGATGATGTTGACGCGGCTGCCGTCGAGGAGACGCGCATCGCACAGCGGCACCGACTCGTCGATACGACGCCCGACGCGACTGACGATGCGCGTCGCGATGTTCATGACGTGCGCGTTGTCGCGGAACCGGACGTCGGTGAGCTCGAGCTTGCCGTTGCGTTCGACGTAGACCTGCTTTGGACCGTTCACCATGATGTCGGTCACGGTCTCGTCCTTCAGGAGCGGTTCGAGAGGCCCGAGCCCCAGCATTTCGTCGAGCAGCGCAACGACGAGTTCCTGCTGCTCGCGTACGTTGAGGTGAAGTTTGAGCTCCGAGAGCAGTTCGCTGACGATGTCGGCGATCTGCCGCTCGAGCTCGTTTCGCGGCAGCTGGGCCGCCGCACCGACATCGATCCGCTCCATCAGCAACGGCTGGATCCGTTGCTTGGCGGCCTCGACGGTCGTCGTGGGCGCAACGGACTTGATCGGCGCGGGCGGCGTGCTCGGCGGAACCGCCAGCGGATCCGTCGGGTCCTCTGCCTGCGGCGGTGCGGCCGTGCGGCTGAGCAACCCGTTCAGCAGAGCCGTCACGAGGTCGCGCTGCTCCAACAGCGAGGCTCTTATCGAGTTCTCGCTTAGATACGTCGCGACCGCCTCGCCGATCATGCGGGCGAGTTCGCCCCGCGACATCTGCCGGCGCATGGCCGGATCGATCCGCTGCTCGATCTGCGCCGCCAGGACCTCTCGGGCGGCCTCGAACTGCTCACGTCTGTCGGGTATACGCGGCGGCGCCTCCGCCGCACCTGCGAGACGGCTGCGCCGTTCGGCCAGACTGGTAACGACGGCGTGCGATGGGTTCTGCCCCGGCGTCATCTCCGCAGCCAGCGCGTCAGGAGGCTGGCCCCCTTCCGGTTGTTCCCGCCGGCGAGATCGGCCGAGATACGTTGCAGCGACTTGGCCAGACGGCTGCTGCGCGCAATCACCGCGACGGGCTTGCCGCCGTTGGCACCGGCTGCGGCGACCTTCGCATCGAAGGGAATGTCGTAATCCAGCTTGCGACCGACACTGCGCTCGAAATCCGTCCGCCCGACCTTGGAACGACTCCCGTCCGGATTGACGGCCGCGAGTTTCACGCGCGCTTCGGGCGACGTCGCCTTTATGATCTCGAGGATCCGCAGCGTGTCGCGGATGCCCACGAGCGAAAGGTCCGTGACGAGCACGATGTCGGTTACCGCACTGATGGCCTGGGGCCGGCCCAACAGGAACGTCCGGGGCATGTCGAGCACGACCCATCCGAAGTTCTGGCGCAGCTCGGTCACGAGAACATCGAGCGCCCTTGGGTCGACCGGCGGGTTCTCGTTCAGCGGCTCCTCACCACCAAGCACGAACAGCTGCTCACCGGCCTTCGCCATCGCGCGGTCGATGAACAGGGTGTCGATGCGCTCGGGTCGCTCGAGGGCCTCGCGCAGACCCCGACCCGGCTCGAGGTCGAGCAGCAGGGCGGCGGTGCCGAAATGGATGTCGAGATCGACCAGGGCCGTCTTCTGCTTGCGATCGTGCGCGAGCAGCCATGCGGTATTGACGGCGACGGTCGTCGCGCCGACGCCGCCTCGCGCGCCGATGAAGGTGACGACGCGTCCGGTCTGGGCCGTACCGCGCTTGCTCTTGAAGCCGACCTCTCCCTCGACCAGGGCCGCGTGAAGCATCTGCGGGTTGACGGGCTTGACCAGATAGTCGACGGCGCCTACCCCCAGCAGATCCCTGAACAGCGCGACGTCGTTGATGGTGCCGATGACGACGAGACGCGTTCCCGGATCGATCACCGCCGACAGCGCGGCGACGTCGGCGACCGGGGTCGCCGACGCGGATACGTCCGCAATCAGGATTCGGGTCAGGCCCCCCGGTTCGACCTGCTTCAGCGCAGCCGCGATTCCGCCGTCGAGAATCACCGCATTCGTCATCCCCGCTTCCTGCAGGGCACGCGAAACGGCATCGCGTGTCGCGGCGTCGTCGACGAAGGCGACGACGTGCTTGGCCTCGACCGCGATGCTCGTCTTCCGTGCGAGCGCAAGTGCGGCCATCAGTTCCCCTCCGTCGTGATGCTGTCCGTGCGCAACAGGGATTTCGTCTTATCCAGGCGATAGCGTTCGATCGACTGGGCGGCGACGTCGCCATCCGCCGGCCCCAGACTGCGGCCGCCGAGCAGATCGGCCGGATCGGCGACCATCAATCCGAGGTTGACCGCCGTCGCGCAGCCGAAATTGCTGCCGGCATAGTTCGTGAAGTCCTCGCCTGCCGGTTTGCTCCAGTCCGGACACGCCGGCGGGATCACGAGGTGGCGCTCCACGACGACATGCAACTCCCCGGGCGCGACGTTCGCGCCTTCGATCGGCCCGCCGCGCACGACCTTGATCCCGACCGGCGCCAGCGCCGCCGCCACGGCATCCATCCGGCGACGTGTCGTCGCCATGTCGGGCCCCAGCAGCGTGACGCGCGCACCGAAGCCGACCTCGTGACGCGCGAGGAAGGCTGCGAGCCGGTCTGCCTCGGTGACCGCGAGTCGATCGTCGCCGGGCGCGAAACGCACGACGTGGCCGACGCGTACGAAGGTGACCTTGTTCTCTTTCGGTGCCTCGACAGGCGACCATCGGCTCGTTTGCGGCGCGCAGCCGGCGATCGGGAACACGAGGGCCACGAGCAGTATGGCGCCGACGAAAGAATGGAGTCGCACCGTCCGCATGGGCCACCTCACTCGAGGACGAAACCGGCCGGACCGATCAGCGTGCGCCCATCCGGAAGATGCGGCGCCTTGGACCGGTCGGACAGCTGCTGTCGATAGTTCATGCCGCCGATGATCCGTTCGACGTCGTTTGGCGGAACGAGGCCGTCGGTCGGGCTCGCGAGCCGCGTGCCCGAAACCGGGCGGACGATATAGGGCGTCACGATGATGACGAGTTCCGACTCGTTGCGGCGGAAGCGATCGGAGCGGAACAGCGCCCCCAGGATCGGTACGTCGCCGAGAAACGGTACCTTGGAGATGTCTTGCACCGAGTTGTTCTGGAGCAGACCGGCGATGGCGAAGCTCTGCCCGCTTGCCAGCTCGACGGTGGTCTCGGCGCGACGGGTCGAGAGTGCCGGAATGGAGAAGCCGCTCAGCTGAATGGCGCCCGCGGACGAGAGCTGGCTGACCTCGGGCCGGACCTTCAGATTGATGCGGTTGCCGTCGATCAATGTGGGCGTGAACGCGAGACTGACGCCGAACGGCTTGAACTCGATCGAGATCGTGTTGTTCTGCGGATAGGCGACGGGGATCGGAAACTCGCCGCCCGCGAGAAAGCTCGCGGTTTCGCCGCTCATGGCCGTCAGGTTCGGTTCGGCGAGAACTGTCACTAGGCCCTCGGTACCGAGGGCATCGATCAGGGCATTGAGATCGAGCGAGCCGCGCGAGAGCGAAGCGACCGCAACGTTGTTGAGAGGCGTGCCGCTGACGAACTGGCCGGTGGCGATTCCGAACGCGAAGCTGCCGGTCTGCGCCAACACGTCCCAGCTGACGCCGAACGATTTCAGCGTTTCGCGCGTCACCTCGGCGATGCGGACCCGCAGGTTGATCTGGTTGGGCGCCACGACCTTGATCTGGTTGATGAGGCTCGCCGGATCCGGCACGAAACGCGATGCGACGCGCCGGATGTTCTCGGCCTCCGCAGCCGTCGCGACGGTTCCGGTCAGGATCAACGATCCATCGACCGACGTGACCTCCACCGCCGCATCCGGCGCGACGGCGCGGATCGCCTGACGCAACCGGCTGACGTTGTGGCTCACCACCACCGTCGTGTTCAGGAGGACACGGTCGTTGTCGTCGACCGCATAGAGAACGGTTTCGCCGACCCGCTTGCCGAAAACATAGACGAGGCCCGGCGACCGCACCTGGATGTCGGCGACCTCCGGATCGGCGACGAAGACCGTCGCGGCCGGCTGCCGTAAACGTATGACCGTGCCCTTGTTGACCTCGACGCCGATCCGCGAAGTGGCGGCGCCGACGACGCCGGCCGGCGTGACGGCCGCCGCCGCGGTGACCGGCTCCGTCGCATTTGGCGGTGCCACGGCAGCCCGCGCCGTTAGCGCGGCGCTCATCGCGGCCGAATGCAGTTGCGACCGTTCGGGCGCGACGGAAGGAGCACGGGAGGCCAGCAACGCGACGGGTGCGGCCGCCTGGGTGATGGCCGACGATGTGTCCCCGGCCGGCTTGAGCTGGATCGGTGCGACGGCGGCTGCGGGTACCGCCGCGATCTGTTGCCGGGACGTCGTGTCGTCCGGCTCCGGCGTGTCGGTCGCACCGCGAGAGGTCGCGGGCTCGATCCCCGACGTGACATCGAATGCGGCGGTTGACAACGCCGCCACACGCAGGTCGGCCGCCGGTGATGCCTTCTCCTCTCTTTCCGCCGGCGCACCGGCCTCGGCAGCGCCCGACTGTTTGACGATGCCCTGCGCAAGCGCATCGGGATCGAGTTCGATCGACCGGCGCACGAGCCCGGAAAGGCGCACGGCTGGCGTCCCATCCACCCACAGCAAGAGGCCGCGGGCATAGCCGGTGTCGAGCAGGAGGCCGGCACGATTCGGTACGCGATACGTATCGCCGGGCTTCATGATGCGCATGAAGACGAGCTTGCCCTTCGCATCGCGGATCCGCAGCCAGCTCTCCGCGACGGCCTCGATCATGATGCGGGCATCGCGACGATCGCGCGCAAAGTGGCGCGGACCGGTGGGCGCCTGTTGCGCCGTCGGCTTGCGACGGGCGCTGTCGGGCTCGGTTGCGGTCGTGACAGGAAGCGCCGCCTCCTGCACCACGGGCGCCGTCGCCGACACGTCGCCGGTCCCGGATGTCGACTCCGGTTCCGGCACCGTCATGTCGCTGACCGTCGCTTCCGGCTCGTCCGCTTCGGACACCGTCGCTTCGGACGCGACCGCCTCGGGTGCAGCTGCCGCTGAAACTTCGGCCGGCGGCGGCATTGCCGGCTCGCTGTCGTTCACCGTGTCGACCACAGAGGCAGCCGTGTCGAACGCAGCGGCAGCCGCATCGCCATCGGCCACCGGGTCGGCAACCTCAGCCTGTACGGTCGCTGCCGGCGGTGCGTCGGGCGTCTCCGTCGCATTCGCCGACGTAAGCGCGAGCCAGATGAAACCCAACCCGGCAAGCAATGTGATGAGAAGCCGCATCATGGCATCACCGGGGGGTGAACTTGAGTTCATCGGCCTGGTCGCCGCGAAGCACGTTCACCCGCCGCATGGCGAGGAGGCCGCTCACCTCGGTATCGAGAGTGAACGTCCGTTCGGGCAGACGCTTCGGTTCCTTCGGCGTCGTATCGCCACCGGCCAGCGCCTGGTCGTCGCGTGCCAGGCTCCGCAAGCTCATCGACAGTTTGCCGGCTTCGACGATTACCGCGATCATCTCACTCTGCTTGGGCGTGACCTCGAGCGTAACCGTACGCGCGACCGTGGTTTCACCCGGCTTCACGTCGACGCGCTGGTCGAGCGCGAGCACGCGGATGTCGCGCAACACGGTCACACCGGCCCGCCGCTGCTCGGAGCCGCTGCCGGATTCCTGCGGAATCACGTGCGTGAGAATCAGGTCGACGTGGTCGCCCGGAAAGACGAAGCCGGAGATGCCCGACGTCACGGTCACCGGCACCGAAACGGCGCGATAACCGGGACGCAGGACCGCGGCAAGAAAGCCGCTGTTGCCTGGCGCGACGACGCGTCCTTCGGTGATGGGCTCGCCTGCCGCGATCGGCAGCCGAACGACCGATCCGACGAAATCCTCGATCTTCTTCTTGCCTTCCACGGCGTAAGACGGCGACAGGCTGCTTTCGGGCCAAACCTGCCAACGCAGATGTTCCGGACGCAGGAACGTGCCGACCGGCAGATCCTGCTTGGCGACGAGAACCTGAACGCCCGCCGGTGCGGCCGGGCGGGCGGGTGCGGCGGTCATCGCCGCGCGCTGGGCATCGAGCCAGTTCCGCACGAGCAAGGCGGTGAAGCCCGCGAGCACGAGGGCGACGACGACCAGGAGAATGGTCTTCATGCGCATGGCCAGCTCCACCTAGACGAGGTTGACGGCCACGATCAGCCCGCCGGCGGCAATTGCCGCGCCGTACGGAATGGCCGGTCGCCCATTGGCGGCCTTGAGACTGGGCGTGGTCGGCGAAAAGAAGCGCAGCAGCCGATCCCACCAGAGTGCGAGAATTCCGCCCGCCGCCGCCGTCGTCACCAGCAGAAGGACGATGAACGGGCCACCGGCCCAGAGGGCCGTGACGGCGAACAACTTCACGTCGCCCCCGCCCATTATTCCGAGGGCGAACAGCCCGGCGCCGATCGCAAAGACGATGCCCGCGGCTGCAACCGCGACCAGGATTTCCATCGGCGCAAGCGTCACCGCGTGACCGGGATAAAGAATCAGCAGACTGAGACAAATCCGATTCGGAATGACGAACCTGCGCACGTCGCACACGGCAGCCGCGATCAGCAGACCGCAGACGGTGCCGATGACGCAGAGCTGAACGAGAGATCCGAAGTCGGACATTGTCGTAATTCCTCGAGAAGAGCGGGGCGACCCGTTCGGTCGCCCCGCATAGCATCCGAACCGCGCGTCAGTTGCCGCCGGCGCTCTCGCCGGCCTTCGTTGCGGCTTCGTCGAGCTCGCCCCTGACCACGTTGAAGATGTTCGTCAGCGAGGTGCCCATCGCCTGGAGCGCGACGATGGCGGCGACCGAGACGAGAGCGGCGATCAGGCCGTACTCGATGGCCGTCGCACCCGACTCGTCACGGAGCAGGCGGTTGAAGAGATGGCGCATTGAGAGACTCCTTCTGGTTGTTGCAACCGCCCGCAACGGTAAGGGGAGCGTCTTAATGACAAGTAAATCTGCACCGCTTTTATACTTGATAATAAAAGAGTTTTTCGCCTCCTTATCATCGGGATATTGCAGAAAAGGAAGAATTACTTCGGAGGCAATTTGCAACAACATTTGAAGGCTTTTCCCGCGAAGGTTGCATTGATTTCGCACGAAACTGGATGCAATTCGCGACAAATGCGTCCGGGCGAATCACCGGCCGATTGCGGCATGATCGACGCTGTGCGGCATCCTTTACTTCGCGTTCACATTTCGCCGACGAGAATCGCCGCCATGCTTTCCGGCATGCTCTCTCGCGCCATGAAAGAAAAGCTGCTCGCTTTGTTCGGCGGCCTGGCCGCGGATCGGCGCGGCAGCGTCGGCTTCTTTCTGGCCGCCGCAATCGTGCCCCTGCTGGCGGCGATCGGCCTGTCGGTCGACGGCGCGCGCGGCTGGCTCGTGAAGGCCCGTCTGTCGCAGGCGATCGACGCTGCGGGACTCGCCGGCGGTCGTGTGTTGCTGGCGGACGACCGTGACGCAGACATCAGGATGTTCTTCGACGCCAACTTCCCGCCGGGGTTCATGGGCGCGACGGACGTCAATCTTACGATCGCCGCCGACGAGGACGCCGGAACGCTCACGCTCAATGCCACGGCAACCGTGCCGACGACGTTCATGCGGGTCGTCGGCATCAATGACATGCGCGTACGGGCAAGTACGGTCGTGCAGCGCACCGATCGTGGCATGGAGCTGGTGCTCGTCATGGACAACACCGGCTCGATGGCAGGCAGCAAGATCACGGCGATGAAGGAGGCCGCAACCGACCTGATCAACATCCTCTATGGCGACCGCGAGACCGTCGCCAATCTCTGGGTCGGCATCGTACCTTACGTCGCGAGCGTCAATATCGGTCCATCACGCCGGGATTGGACAGTGCCGCGTCGGTTCGACCCGGTCGACGTGTCTTCGGTGACCGTGACGGCGAATGGCGGCGCCGCGGATCGAAGGACGGCGACGGTCTGTGTCACGACGGCAACCCCACATGGCTTGAAGAACGGCGCGTTGGCCGACATAACCGGTGCCACGCCCAACGAATACAATGGTCGTTTCCTGATCCGTCTCGACAGCACGTCGGGATGCACCATCACGTCGCCGTCGACGAGATTCTGGTACATCGTCCCGAACCCGAGCCGGACCACGTCGCCGACCGTGCCGACGGGAGCCATCCGCGTCCAGCAACCCGGCGAGGATTACAGTGCCGGTGGTTCCTGGAAGGGCTGCGTCGAGGCGCGCGATCCGCCCTATGAAGAGGAGCAGGCCGAGGCGTTGCCGAGCGTCCAGCCCTGGTATCGCTTCTTCTGGCCATCGACGCGCGGCGTTCTCTTCTACGACGAGAACAAGGTCCTGATGACGACGGGCGGCAGTCCACGTCAGGGCGACAACCAGTGGGGCCCGCCCGCCTCCCCGGTCGTGCGGGAAACCAGCGCTGCGGGCAACGATGCCTACGGTCCCAATCTCGGCTGCGGCCCCGAGATCACGCCGCTTCAGCCCAACAAGTCGACCGTGCTTGCAGCGATCGACGCCATGGCGCCCTGGAGCCGCGGCGGCACGATGGCGAACGTGGGCCTGGCCTGGGGCTGGCGTGTGTTGAGCCCGGCCTGGCGCGGTCTGTGGGGCGATCCGCAGTTACCGCTCGACTACGACACGCCGCTGATCGACAAGGTCGTGGTTCTGCTAACCGACGGCGTGAACCAATGGTACGACATGCCCGGCAGACCGCCGGGCTGCGACGGAATCAGCGGCTGCACGTCGCCGCGCGATCTGCCGTCGGATGCCGACTTCACCGCTTATCGTCGTCTGAGCGATGGGCGTCTCGGGACGACGGACGGCGCGACCGCGACGAACATCATCAACGCGCGGATGAGCCAGCTCTGCCAGGCCATGAAGGCCAAGGACATCATCATCTATACGATCGTCCTGCAAGAGAACAATCCGGCGACACAGAACCTCTTCCGGTCCTGCGCCTCGAAGCCGGAGTACTTCTTCGTCTCGCCGACGGCGGCCGACCTCCGCGCCATCTTCCGTGAAATCGCCACGCAGCTGAGCAACCTGCGCCTCGCGCGCTAGATCGCCGAACGCACGCCGCGCCGAGACCGACCTGCCACGTTCGCCCCGGGGCGGGAACGGGCCGCCGCGTCACCGCGTTAGCGAGTGTCGGAGGTCAGCTTGGGGGTACCTGATGCAAACACCGCTCGAGATCACGTTCCACAACATGCCATCTTCGGATGCGCTCGAGGCCGAGATCCGCAAACGCGTGGCCAAGCTCGAGAAGATCTATCCGCGAATCGTCGGGTGCCGCGTCTCGGTCGAATCCCTGCACCGGCAGCATCGGACCGGCAACGAATACGAGGTCCACATCGTCATCATGGTACCGGGACAGGACCTCGTCATCAGCCGGCCCCCCCACAAGGCCAAGGTGCGTTACGCGCAACCAGACGTGTTCACGTCGATCCGCGACGCCTTCGAGGCCGCCGAGCGGCGACTCAAGGACTTCAAGGCGGTACAGCGCGGCGACGTGAAGCCGCAGGCGCCGACGTTCCAGGGCCAAGTCTTGCAGGTCTTTCCCGATGCGGACCACGGCTTCATTCTGACCAGCACCGGTTCGCAGCTCTATTTCCATCGCAACAGCGTGATGAACAACGACTTCGACAGTCTCAAGAAGGGCGACCCCGTCCAGTATGTCGAGACCATCGGCGACACAGGACCGATGGCGAGCAAAGTGTGGCGCAGCCCCGAACATCGTCTCGACTGACGCGCGCCTCAAAGTCGCTTCCGCGGCGACAGGGCTTTCGGCATGCGCCGGCGGCAATGTTCGGTTGCACCGCCGTGGCGCTTTCATCACAATCCGGTCGCGCGTCGACCGCATGGAACCTTTGCTGATCCCGTCCGTTGCGGTGCCCGGCGCGGTGAACGGGACGGATGAATGCCGGTTCGGAGAATTCTGTGCTGCGTTGCGACGGTCTCGGTGCTCGCCGCGTGCGATGAAGGACCGGCCAGCAATCTGAGTTTCTCGGCGACGGAAGACGTATGGAGCTACGTCACCAACGCCGCTGCCGCGGGACCGCTGCGGATCGAGGTTCACGGCAATCCGTTCCCCGAGCCCGATGCCTTCGTCCGCCGCGAACTCGCCCAAGCCGTCGGCGCCGCCTTCACCGAGCCCTGGCTCGAATTCTCGGCCACCACCGGTTCGCCCGACTTCCGGCTGGTATGGCTGCTCGATCCCGGCGAAGGATTCAATCACGACCTTGCCTGCGCCGGTGAACTGCCGGCCATCGGCACCAGGAAACGTACGCTCGAAATCCGTGCCGTGCTTTGTCACCGGCAGCGGCCGCTCACGGCCGTCCATGGATGGATGCGGCGCCCCGAAAGTGCCGCCGATCCCGGTTTGCGCAACCTGATTTCGCAGATGGGCCGACAGCTGCTGACGGGGCGCGGTTAGCTTCGCCCGGTGCGCGGCACGCGCCCTTCGATCGGATATTGCGGATCGTTGTAGCCCGGCGTCGACGGGTGGCCGGCGGCCACCAGCGAGTCGACGAGCGCCTCGTCCTCCGGTGTGAAGCGGTAATTCAGCGCCCGCACATACTCGTCTCACTGCGCCTCGGTGCGCGGCCCGACGACGGCGGCGGTGATCAATCGATTGTTCAGGACCCAGTTGAGGGCGAACTGTCCGGCGGTGATGCCGCGCGCCTCGGCATGGCGTTTGATGATCTGCGCGATCACCAGCGATTCGCGGCGCCACTCCGTCTGGTGAATTCGCTTGTCCTGACGTCCCGCCCGGCTGTCCGGCGGGGGCGGCGCATCGGGATCGTACTTGCCGGTCAGCACGCCGCGCGCGAGCGGGCTGTAGGGGACGACGCCCAGCCCGTAATAGCCGCAGGCCGGCAGATGCTCGACTTCCGGCATGCGGTTCATGGCGTTGTAGTAGGGCTGGCTCACGATCGGTCGATCGATGCCGAGCTGGTCGCAGATGTTGCAGATTTCCGCAACGCGCCATGCGCGATAGTTCGAGACGCCGAAATAGCGGATCTTGCCCTGCCGGATCAGGTCGCCCATCGTCCGCACCGTCTCGGCGAGAGGGGTCGTGTGATCCTCCTTGTGAAGGTGGTAGATGTCCACGTAATCGGTGCCGAGCCGCCGCGGGCTCGCCTCGATCGCCATCATGATCCAGCGCCGCGACAGACCGCGCTGGTTCACGTCATCGCCCATCGGATTGGCGACCTTGGTCGCGAGCACCCACCCGTCGCGCTGCGCCCTGATGGCACGTCCGACGATCTCCTCGGAACGGCCCGCGTTGCACACGTCGGCGGTGTCGATGAAGTTGATGCCGGCGTCGCGTGCCTTACCGATGATTCGCTCTGCGGTCGCTTCGTCGGTCTGACCGCCGAACATCATGGTGCCGAGACAGATGGGCGAGACCTTCACGCCCGATACGCCGAGCCCCCGGTACTCCATCGCGATCCTCCTCAGAATTTGCGCGCGCCTCCGATGTCCGGCCCCCTCATTTGATGCTGAACGCGTCGGCGACCTGAACAAAAAATATGCAACCGCACATTCAACGGCTCCGCGCGCATTTAAGAAAGCTTTAGCCCCGACAGTGTAGTCTCCACCTCGAATTTGACGTTCCCGACAATCAATCGATTAGGACCGCGTCGTGACATCCGCACGTGCAGATATCCAATCCGTTTCCGCCGGCAACGGATCGGCGGAGCCCGAACGTATCGTCGCCCTGACGGCCGAAATCCGCAATCTGGCGACAGACAAGCTTGCCGAGATTCAGGCAATCACGAGCCGGACGAAGATCCTTGCACTCAACGCCCTGATCGAAGCCGCGCGTGCCGGCGAGGCCGGGCGCGGCTTCTCCGTCGTCGCGACCGAAGTCAAGCAGATCTCCACCGAGGTTGAGAACGTGGCCAAGACGCTCTAGGCCGAGCTCGCGCCGCAGATCGCGCAGCTCGAGAGCCTTGGCCAGCGCATGATCGAGCAGGTGCGCGGCCAGCGACTGATCGACCTCGCCCTGAATGCGATCGAGATCATCGATCGCAATCTCTATGAACGGACATGCGACGTACGCTGGTGGGCGACCGACAGTGCAGTCGTCGCCTGCGTCGAATCTCCCGACGAGGCGAGCTGCCGTTATGCGAGCGAGCGCATGGGCGTGATCCTGAACGCCTACACCGTGTACCTGGACCTGTGGATCTGCGACCCATCGGGCAAAGTCATCGCCAACGGTCGCCCGACGCGTTACCCGCGCGCGCTCGGCACGAGCGTAAGCGGCGAAGCCTGGTTCGATAACGCCATGAAGACCCGAAGCGGTGACGAATACGTCGTTGCGGACGTGGCGAGAAATCATGTGCTCGACGACAAGCTCGTCGCGACCTATGCGACCGCGATCCGGCGCGGTGCCCGCACCGACGGCGAGCCGCTCGGCGTCCTCGCCATTCATTTCGATTGGGAGCCGCAGGCGCAGGCGGTCGTCGCGGGGGTACGCCTGACGCCGGAGGAGGCAAGCCGCACGCGCGTCATGCTGCTCGACAGCTCGTTCCGGGTGCTCGCGGCCAGCGACAGGGTCGGCGTCCTGACCGAGCGGTTCCCGCTCGAGACCGGCGGGCGGCCACAAGGCAGTTACGTCGACCGCGCCGGCAACACGGTCGGGTTCGCCCTTACCCCCGGCTATGAGACCTACAAGGGGCTTGGCTGGTACGGCTGCATCGTTCAGAAGCCGATCTAGCCGGCCCAGGCCCGCCGCCTCGGGTACAAGGTAGCCGGCCGGAAATAATCTTTTCAATTCAAAATGTTGCAGCGCTTAACCGCCGGGCGGGGACACCGCCTGGGACGATTCCGGGACAGCTGTCCCGGCGGTCATGCGGCAGCGCGCCGGCCCCCGTGACTTTTTGTTGCGCATGCCACTGGGCGGGCCGGATGTCAGCCGCTATATACGCGCCATGAAGAAATCCGCCCCCAAGGTCGGCATCGTCAGCCTTGGTTGTCCCAAGGCACTCGTCGACTCTGAACGCATCCTGACCCGTCTGCGCGCCGAAGGGTACGAGATCGTATCCAGCTATGACGGCGCGGACGTCGTGCTCGTCAACACCTGCGGCTTCCTCGACAGCGCCAAGCAGGAATCGCTCGAGGCCATCGGCGAGGCGTTGGCCGAGAACGGCCGCGTCATCGTCACCGGCTGCATGGGCGCCGAACCGGACGCGATCCGGGCTGTCCACCCGAACGTGCTCGCCGTCACCGGACCGCACCAGTACGAGGCCGTGGTCGAAGCGGTGCATCAGGTGGTGCCGCCCAAGCACGACCCCTTCATCGACCTCGTGCCGCCGCAGGGGATCAAGCTCACGCCGCGGCACTACGCCTATCTCAAGATCTCCGAAGGCTGCAATCACCGCTGCACGTTCTGCATCATTCCGCATCTGCGCGGCGATCTCGTCAGCCGTCCGGCCGCCGAGATCCTCTACGAGGCCGAACGACTGGCACTCGCCGGCGTCAGGGAAATCATGGTGATCTCGCAGGACACCAGCGCCTACGGCGTCGATCTGCGTCATGCCGAAAGCAGGTGGCGCGGCCGCGCGATCAAGGCGCGCATAACCGAACTGTGCGCCGCGCTCGGCGAGCTGGGCGTGTGGGTTCGCCTCCACTACGTCTATCCCTACCCGCACGTCGACGAGCTCATCCCGTTGATGGCGGAGGGGAAGATCCTTCCCTATCTCGACATTCCGTTCCAGCATGCGAGCCCCGCCGTGCTCAAGGCGATGCGGCGGCCCGCCAATCAGGAAAAGGTGCTCGAGCGGATCCGGCGTTGGCGCGACATCTGTCCCGATATCACGTTGCGTTCAACCTTCATCGTCGGATTCCCGGGCGAGACGGAACCGGATTTCCAGTTCCTGCTCGACTGGCTCGAGGAGGCCCAACTCGACCGCGTCGGCTGCTTCAAGTACGAGGCCGTCGCCGGCGCGCCGGCGAACGATCTGCCGGGTGCGGTGCCCGAAGAGGTCAAGCAGGAACGCTGGGACCGGTTGATGGCGGCGCAACAGAAGATCAGCACCGCGCGCCTCAAGCGCAAGATCGGCCGGACGCTCGACGTCCTGATCGACGAGGTCAACGCCGATGGTGCGGTGGGGCGCTCCTATGCCGACGCGCCCGAGATCGACGGCAATGTTTTCCTGGACGGCGTCACCGATCTTGATCCGGGCGATCTGGTCAAGGTCACGATCGACCACGCCGAGGAATATGATCTGTGGGGAACGGTCGCCGAGCGACTGGCCCCGCGTCGCGCCCGCGGACAGCGCGGCGCGAAGATCGCCTGACACGGCGGCGGCGCCACCCGCCGCACGACCAGGACGTCCATAGCGATCCGCGTCGGCCGGTATCCCGCATCTTTGCGGCGGGCGTGCGCCCGGCTAGGATCTGCCGGCCGTAAACCGGTGAGATAAAATCGGCTGCCCGCGCCGCGGCTGACAGCCGTCGGGAGAGGAAAGGAAACGCCATGAAGACCAGCCCCGTAACATTCGAGGATCTGAGCGCATCGGTCATCGCCGTGCCGCCGCTCGCCCGCAACGCGGATCTTGAGGTCAACGTCGCGGAGAACGCGAAGCTGATCCGCCATCTCGAAGCCGGCGGCGTGAAGACCCTGATGTACGGGGGCAATGCGAATTTCTACAACATCCGTGTCTCCGAGGTTGCGAAGACGATCGAAGCTCTCGCCGGTGCCGCGTCGGCCGACACGTGGATCATCCCCTCGGCCGGGGCGGATTTCGGCAAGATGATGGACGAGGCGCCGATCTACCGCAGCCTCGGCGTGCCGACCGTCATGGTGCTGCCGCAATCCGGCCTGACGACGCCCTCGGGCGTGGCGGACGGCATCCGCCGCTTCAGCGACGCCTTCGGCAAGCAGGTCATCGTCTACATCAAGGCCGAAGGCTATCTCGAACCCGAGGACGTCGCAGCACTCGTTTCCGAGGCGCGGGTGTGCGCCATCAAGTATGCCATCGTGCGCAACGATCCCGCAGAGGACGCGTATCTCGGCAAGCTCGTGAACCTGGTCGACCGCCGCTACATCATCAGCGGCATCGGCGAGCTGCCGGCCGTCGCGCATTTCCGCGAATTCGGCCTTTCCAGCTTCACTTCCGGCTCGGTCTGCGTCGCCCCTGCGCTGTCGATGGCGATGCTCCGGGCGCTCCGGGCCGGCGACTGGAGCCGGGCGCTCGCGATCCGCGAGCAGTTCCTGCCGCTCGAGACCCTGCGCAACAGGATCAACCCCATCCGCGTGCTGCATGACGCGGTGTCGCTTGCCGGCATCGCCGACATGGGGCCGATCCTGCCGCTCCTGAGCAACCTCGATCCGGCCGACCGGCCCGCCGTCCAGGCGGCCGCCAAGGCCCTGCTCGGCCTCAACGCCACCGCCCGCGAGGCGGCCTAGACATCCGAAACTTCGATTTGTGATCCGGGAAGACGAATGACCATCGTCATCTATCACAATCCCCGTTGCTCCAAGTCGCGTTCGACGCTGGAGCTCCTCAAGTCGCGCGGCATTCAGCCGAAGATCGTCGAATATCTGAAGACGCCGCCGAGTGCCGCGGAGCTTGAGGACATTCTGCGCAAGCTGGGCCTCAAGCCGCGCGACCTGATGCGGAAGAAGGAGGCGCCCTACGCGGCACTCGGCCTCGACGACCCGAAACTGTCGGACGACGCGCTGATCCGCGCCATGGTCGAGAACCCGGTGCTGATCGAGCGCCCGATCGTCGTGAACGGCGACAGGGCCGCCCTCGGCCGCCCGCCGGAGGCGGTGCTCGCGATCCTGTAGCACGCCGCCCCCGGCAATCCGGCTATTTTCGCAGCTTCGCGAGCTCCTGCTCGGCGACGTCGAGCCGCACGGTGCCGGCCGCGACCATCGCCTTGGCCACCCGATCGATTTCGTCGCCGACCGCGCCTGCCATCATGGCGATGTTCTGAGCGTGCAGCGCCATGTGGCCCTTCTGAATGCCGGTCGTGGCCAGCGCCTTGAGCGCGGCGAAGTTCTGGGCCAGGCCGACCGCGGCGATGATGCGAGCAAGCCGGTCGGCACTGTCGACGCCGAGGATCTTCAGGCAGACCTGCGCGGTCGGATGCACCTTGGTCGCACCGCCGACCAGACCGACCGCCATCGGGATTTCGAGCGTTCCGGCGAGGTCGCCCTCGGCCGTCCGCTCCCAGTGAGTAAGGCTGGTGTAGCGGCCATGCCGCGCCGCATAGGCATGCGCGCCCGCCTCGATCGCGCGCGTGTCGTTGCCCGTCGCCAGCACGACCGCGGTGACGCCGTTCATGATCCCCTTGTTGTGGGTCGCCGCCCGATACGGATCGGCCGCCGCGAAGTGATAGGCCGACAGGATGCCGTCGCGTACCTCGGGGCCGCCGATCGCATCCACCTTCCAGACCGCTCGCGCCCGCGCGACGCGGCGGTCGGCAAGGTTGGACAGGATGCGCAGATACGTCCGCCCCCCGGTCCAGCCGGCGATGTGCGGGGCCAGCTTCTCCGCCATGGAGTTGACGGCATTGGCGCCCATCGCGTCGCGCGTATCGACGATGATGTGGGTGATGACCATGGGACCCGCCTGGGTGTCGAGGACCCGCACCTCGAGGTCGCGGAAGCCGCCGCCGAGGCGCACGAGCACGGGGTCGACCTCGTCGCACACGGCCTTGATCCCATCGCGCCGTTCCAGGATCTTCAGGCGCGCCGCGTGCGGATCGGGCACATCGACGAGCTGGATCTGGGCGATCATCAGAGGACCGCTGGTCGACGTGACGAATCCGCCTGAATCCCGGCACTGGCGCGCCGCATTGCAGACCGCGGCGACGACCGAGCTTTCCTCCGTCGCCATCGGAATCAGAGTCTCGCGACCATCGATCACCATGTTGGTCGCGATGCCGATCGGAATGGCCATCACCCCGATGACGTTCTCGATCAACCGGTCGGCAAGGGCCACGTCCAGGTTTCCCGTGTTGGCGAGCTGCCGGTGCGCTGCGTCGTCGAGCCCGCATAGCTCGACGACCTTGGCCAGGCGCTCGGCGGGCGACAGTTTGTGGAACCCCGGGATGCGCGACGTCTTTGACATGAACACTCCTCGTTGATCCTAGCGGGCGATCATGGAACGTGGCAGCCACGTCACCAGATCAGGGAAGAAGGCACAGATCAGAAGACCTGCGAGCTGAAGGAAGAAGAACGGAACCACCGCCCGATAGACCGTATCCATCCCGATGTCGGGCGGAAGCGTTCCCTTGATGTAGAACAGCGTGTAGCCGAAGGGCGGCGTGAGGTACGCCATCTGCGCGGTTACGAGAAACAGCACGCCGAACCACAGCGGATCGAAGCCGAGGAACTTCACGATCGGCAGGAAGACGGGCACCGTCAGCAGGATGATGCCGATCTCGTCGAGAAAGCAGCCCAGGAAGATCAGGGTCGCGAGCATCGCCGCGAGGATCAGCCACGGCGCCGCATCCCAGCCGCGGATGAAATCGAGCATGAAGTCCGCCCCGCCGAGGCCCGTGAAGATCGCGACGAAGGCCTTGGCGCCGATGGTGATCCACAGAACCATCGCGGTCGCCTTGAGCGTGTCGAGGGCTGCGTCCCGCAATACCGCGAAGGTAAGCCGGCGCTGGAGCGCGGCCGAGGCCGCGGCACCGGCTGCGCCCACGGCGGCGGCCTCGGTCGGCGTCGCGATGCCGAAATACATGCTGCCCAGCACCGCCACGATGATCGCGCTCGGAATAATGAGCGCGCCGAGCGCGGCGATCCGGACCTTCAGCGGCGCCGTGCGCGCGTCCGCACCGACCGGCGCGAGCGACGGATCGAGCATCGACCGGGTCACGATGTAGGCGATGTAGAGGCCGGCGAGAATCAGTCCCGGCACCAGGCCGGCGATGAGCATCTGGCCGATCGAGATCTGCGCCGTGACGGCATAGACGATGGTCACGACGGACGGCGGGATGAGGATGCCGAGCGTGCCGGCGGCGCAGATCGTTCCGATCGACATCTCGCGGTCGTAGCCGCGCCTGAGCATCGACGGTAGCGCCAGGATGCCCATCGAGGTGACGGCCGCTCCGACCACGCCGGTCATCGCCGCCATGATCGTGCAGATGACGACCGTGCCGACGGCAAGACCGCCCGCCAAGCGGCTGAACCACAGCTCCATGGCCCGGTAGAGCGCCTCGATGACCCCGGAGCGCTGCAGCAGGCAGGCCATCAGGATGTAAAGCGGGATCGCCAGCAGCGCCTCCGAGCGCATCGTGTCGAAGATCTGGATCACCGTGATGACGATCGCGCCCGGATTCCAGAACACGGCCGTGAAGAAGAGCGACGTCCCGCCCAGCACGAAGGCGAGTGGCAAGCCCGTCAGCATCAGGCCGACGAGGCCGAGGAACATCGCGACGAGGATGAAGCCGGAGCTCATTCGAGCGCCCCTTCACGCCCGGTGAGCGTGCAGATGATGCGCAGGAACTCCGCCACGGCCTGTGCCAGCAGCAGGACCGCCGCGAGCGGTATCGCGAACTTGAACGGCCAGATGATCGGATTCCAGGCTGAAAACGACGTCTCGCCGAGGGCATAGGCGTTGACGGCGAACGGCCAGCCGTAAGCGATCAGAATGACGCAGAAGATGAAGATGATGGGGTAGGTCAGACAGTCGAGCACGAATCCCGCGCGCGGCGGCAGCCGCATGCGGACGAAGTCCACCGCCACGTGTGCCTTGGTGTGGAGAAGCCAGGGGCCCGCGAGCAGGAAATACGGCCCGAACATTAGCGCCGCCGACTCCATCGCCCAGACCGTCGGTGCGCCGAAGACGTATCGGCTGACGACTTCGAACAGGATCACCGCGATCATGACGTAGACGAGGCCGGCGACGGCGTAGGCGAGCCAGCGGTTCAGGGCCGTGACGCCGCGCACGTAAAGCCGGACGATGGACATGATGCCTCTCGGGGAGGAATGGCCGCCGGCGAAAATCGCCGGCGGCCCGCCGCGGTCAGACGAGAAGGTTCAGCTTCTTCATGAAGTCGATCTGGCTGTCGAGAATGCGGGTGGCGAGCGCATCGTTCTTCGTCGCAGCGCGCCACGCCTCGATCGCCTTCGCACGATTGGCACGGACGTCAGCCGGATCGAAGCTCAGGATCTCGCAGCCCTTCGCCTTGTAGGCCTCGATCGCGGCTGCGTCCTGGACGAGCAGGTGCTGCCGGAGCGCGCCGGAGATCTCGCGCGCTGCGACCGCCAACGCCGCCTTGAACTCGGCCGGCAGCCTGTCGTACGCGGCCTTGTTCGCGACGTAGCTCGTCGCCGTGGTCGGCTGGTGGACGCTCGGATAGATCACGTACTTCGCGACCTCGGCCAGTCCCGCCTCGAGATTCGCGGTCAGATCGCCCCGGTCGGCGAGGTCGATCACGTTCTTCTCGAGCGCGGTATAGACCTCGCCCGTCGGCAGCGGCGTGACGGCGACGCCGAACGCCGCCATGACGGTGCTCGCGAGGCCGACGAAACGACCCTTCTTGCCTTTGAGGTCGTCAATCTTGCTCAACGGAACCTTCGAATGGATCGGCTCCTGGCCGTAGACGGTCGGCGCGATGTAGTGGAGACCTGCCGACGCGTAGGCCTCGCGCGCCATGTCGAGGCCGCCGAGTTCATAGAACCATGCCTCGAGCTGGTCCGGCTGCTCGAAGCCGAACGGGACCGTGCTGGTGAAGGCGAAGGCCGGGATCTTGCCGGCTTCGTAGCCGTCGAACGTCTTCATCATCTCGAACGCGCCGCTCCGGACCGCGTCGAATGCCTGTGCTGCGGGAACCATCTGTCCCGCCGCGAACAGATTGATCTTGAAGCGCCCGCCGGTGAGCTCCGCCACGCGGGCGACGAACCGTTCCTCGAATTTCTGCGGCGTCGTGTTGGCGTCCCAGAGCGCCTGCATGCGCCACGTCACCTGCTGCTGCGCGATCGCGGGCGCGGCAAGCGATGCGCCGGCTGCGGCGCCGACGGCCGTCTTCAGCAGAACACGTCGGGAAACCTTGATCCTCCTCATGGCAAGTCCTCCACCGTTACGACGATTTCCGTTTGGTTGCAGACGATTTCGGTTTGGTTGCGGACGACGAACGGCCGGTCCGCGACGGCCCTGGTATGATGACGGAGAGCGCCTGCGCCCCCTTGCGGTCGGCGGCCTCGCCGCGATGCTTGACGCTCGAGTCGAAATAGACGCAGTCGCCCTCCTCCAGGAGGTATTCCGCGCCGCCGTAGTGAAAACGGATACGCCCCTTGAGGACGAGGAACAGCTCCTCACCGGGGTGCTGATAGAAAAGCCTCCGGCTGTCGGTCCACGGCAGAGTCAATACGAAGGCGTGGGCGCGGCGGTCGGGTTTGCGGTCGTTGATGGCGGCGAAGCGGTAGCCGAGCTCCGTTCCGTCGCGGTTGATGAAGCGGCGCTCGTTCGCCCGGACGATCGAAAAGCGGCTCTCATCGCCCCCCTCGCCCAGCATGGCGGCGATGGACGTGCGATACACCTCGGCCATCCGCGTCAGGCAGGCGATCGACGGAACGGCGCGGTCGTTCTCGACCTTCGAAAGATAACCTTTCGACAGCGAAAGCTGGCGCGCGGCGACGTCGATGCTGAGGCCGCGGAGATGGCGAAGCGTACGGAGGCGGGAGCCGAGCGTTTCCATGGTTCTGTTTCCTGTAAGTTTCCTGTAAATAAACCTCTGAGTCAACCACCGTCGGAAACGCATGCCGCGGCATGCGCCGTGACGGTCGAGAAGCCCCGGGAGGATGGATGAATCTGCCGAGCGCCGTTCGCATCGTCGAGGTCGGCCCGCGCGACGGGCTTCAAAACGAGCCCGGGTCCGTTCCGACGGAAACCAAGATCGAGTTCATCCGCCGGCTTGCCGCGGCGGGGCTCACCTCGATCGAGATCGGAAGCTTCGTGTCGCCGAAATGGGTGCCGCAGATGGCGGACTCCGCGGCCGTGGCCGCCGCGGTCGAAGCGCGACGGCATGCCTCGTATTCGGCGCTCGTTCCGAACCTCAAGGGTCTCGAGCAGGCGATCGCGGCGGGCCTGCGCGAGGTCGCGGTGTTCACCGCCGCCTCGGAGACCTTCTCCCAGCGCAACACGAACTGCTCGATTGCCGAAAGCATCGAGCGGTTCCGCCCGGTGGTCGCGCGGGCACGGGCCGAGGGAATCCGGGTCCGCGGCTACATTTCCTGCGTCCTCGGCTGTCCGTACGAGGGGACCGTGGCGCCCGAACGGGTCGCCGCGCTCGCGGCGACGCTGCACGACATGGGCTGCGACGAGATTTCGCTCGGCGACACAATCGGCGTCGGCACGGCACGGCAGGCCCAGGCGCTCGTCGCCGCGGTGGCGCAGCGCGTCCCCATCACGGCGCTCGCCGTGCATTTCCACGACACCTACGGACAGGCGCTCCCCAACATCCTCGCCTGTATGGAGCTGGGCATCACGGTCGTCGATGCGTCGACGGCGGGGCTCGGCGGCTGTCCCTACGCGCCGGGTGCAAGCGGCAACGTCGCCACCGAGGATGTTCTCTACATGCTCGATGGCCTCGGCGTGCACACCGGCGTCGATCTCGACGGCGTCGTTCGCGCCGCGCTGTTCATCTCCAGGGTGCTCGGCCGCCCGCCTGCCGGACGCGTGTCGCGGGCGCGCGCCGCCAAGATCGAGGACACCTGACGCGCGTCATCGGGGCTTCAGTCCGGATCCGGACCGAATGCCGCGATGCATGCGCACGCAGGTGCAAGGAGGACGCACTAGACACGGCCGCACACCAGACTTCGTCCGGCAGCGGACGCCGACGTGGTCGTATCGTGGTTCTATCGGTATTCGTTCCGGATCGCCGCGCGCCGCTGCTCGTCTTCCCGCGCCCGCTCAGCCGGCGATTTGCGGCGCTGCTCCACGCGGTTGCGCCACGAGAAATAGGCGAGCGCCGCGCCCAGCACCACGAAACCGGCGATCAGCCAGAGCACCAGAAAGAAACCTTCGCCGCCCTCCGTCATCGTTCGACCTCCTCGCAGCCGTCACACGCCGGCGCTGCGCCGGCCGTCGTCGGAAACGCAGGGATTTCAACGACGGCGCGATGGATCGAGTTCGGCCACGATTCCGGAATGGGGATTCCCGCGCTGGCTTCGCCGACCAACGCGTGGACGTCAGGGCAACGCCTCCGTACTCCGATCAGGCTTCGTTACGGCTGTCGACGGCACCGCGGCGGAAGTAGGTCGCCGGCACGGTCAAGGTGCATTGCAATCCTTCCGGCCGCCAGTCGAACGCCACGTCGCCGTCGAGCTGCTGACGGATGCTCTGTTCGATGACGTTCGTCCCGAAGCCACGGCGCGACGACGCCATCACGGCGGGACCGTCGCGTTCGCGCCAGATCACCCGCAAGGCCGATTCGTGAACCGACCACGCGAGGTCGACGCGTCCTCGGGGCACGGACAGCGCGCCGTACTTTACTGCGTTGGTGCCGAGCTCGTGCAGCGCCAGCGCGAAGGACTGCGCCGCGCGCGGCGGCAGCATCACGACCGGTCCCTCGACCCTGACCCGCTGCATGCCGTCGCGGAAGGCCGCCAGCTCCTCCTCGACGAGGCGATGCAGATCGGCCCCTTCCCAGCGCGCCTGCGACAGCAACGCGTGTGCGCGCGCGAGCGCGGTCACACGCCCCTGGGCCTGGGCCGCGTATTCCTTCACCGTTGCCGCGCGCGTCTGGCGCAGCATGACCTGGACGATCGCGAGCAGATTCTTGGCGCGATGATCGACCTCGGCCGCGAGCAGCTTCAGCCGGTCCTCGGTCTGCTTTTGCGCACTGATGTCCTGCACGACGCCGGCGACGCGAAGCGGCGTGCCGTCGGCATCGAAGCAGACCTCGCCCCGCGCCGCGAGCCAGCGCACCTGGCCGTCCGGCCAGACGGCGCGATACTCGATGTCGTACGGCCCCAAACCCGCCAGCGCATGGGCGAGTCTTTCCTCCACGATCGGCCGATCGTCGGGGTGAATCGTCTGCAGCCAGCTCTTCTCCGTGTAGACTTCCTGCCCCGGCGGCAGTCCGTGCAGCTCGCTGCCGCGCGGCGAGAATTGGCCCGTGTTCGTGGAAAGGTCGCGTTCGTAGGTACCGAGCCGCGCCGCATCGAGCGCGAGCTTGAGCCGCCGCTCGCTCGAACGCACCGCCTCTTCCGCGCGTTTGCGCTCGGTAACGTCGAAGTTGAGGCCGATCATCCGCAATGGCCGGCCGTCCTCGGCCCGTTCGATCCGGCCGCGCATGGCGATCCAGCGGACCTCGCCGTCGGGCCGGACGATTCTGAACTCCTTGTCGTAAGGCGCGCCCTCGAGCGCACGCACCAGGCATTCGGCGACATCCACCCGGTCGTCGGCATGGATGAAATCGATCCACCGCTTGTGCGGCACCGGATCGGTTGTTGGCGCGGTCCCGTAGAGGCGGAACAACGTCGGCGACCAGGTTTCCGTATTCCGGACGATGTCCCAGTCCCATATCCCGATCCCCGCCGCTTCCTGCGACAGGGCGAGGCGCGTCTCGACCGTGCGGAGCGCGGTGATGTCGTTGTGCACCTCGACCACCGCCGTCGGTCGCCCTGTGCCGTCGCGACGCAACGTCCAGTGACCGATGACGGAAATCATCCGTCCGTCCCGCGCCACGCCCTGCAGCTCCCCCTGCCAGGCACCGTCCCTGAGCAGGGCGGCCTCGATCTCGGCGCGGTCCTTGGGAAATCGCGTTTCCAGAAGCTGATGGGCGTCCTTTCCGACCGCCTCCGCGGCCGTCCAGCCATAGAGCGCTTCGACGCCGCGGCTCCAGAAGCGGATCGTTCCGTCGAGGTCGCGAATGATGGCGCACGCGGCCCCGAGCGCATCGGTCAGTTCCTCGAGGCCGACCGTCCGGGCGCGCAGCTCGGTCTCGAGCTGCATGCGGGCCGTGATGTCCAGCACCGAGCCGATCGCGCGCACCGCGCGACGCTCGCGCTCGAAGATCACCTGCCCCGAACTCTGCACCCAGCGCACCTCGCCGCTCGCCGTCACGATCCGGTGCTCGAACCGGAACCGGCCATCGCGCGAATGCCGCGCCGCCTGATACTGGGCGAGAACGCGCGTACGATCCGCCGGATGAAGGCTCGCGACGAACGTATCGAAGCTCACGGGCGCATCCGCGCTCAACCCGTACAGCGCCTTCAGCCGTTCCGACCAGTCCAGCGCGCCGGTGACGAGGTCGTGATGCCAGAGCCCGAGATCCGTCGCATCGATGGCGATCTGAAGCTTGGCCTGGCTGGCGCGTAGGTCCTCTTCGGCCCGCTTCCGCTCCGTGATGTCCTGGAGGATGCTGACGACCCGCTCGGGGCGGCCGTCGGCATCCTTGAACACTTCGCCGCGCGCCGCGATCCAGCGCCACGTCCCGTCCGTGTGCCGGATGCGGAACTCCTTGAAGTAGGGCGCATCCTTCGCGATGCCTTCGCGCATGCGCGCCTCGATCACCCAACGATCGTCCGGATGCACGCGCGCGAGGAATGGGGCGGCATCGTCGCCGACCTCGCCGGGCTCGAAGCCAAAGATCTCGTCGATGATGGGCGATCGGACCGTCTTGTTGGTCCGTAGGTCGCGCTCCCAGAACCCGATGCGCGCGAGATCGAGGGCGATCTGAAGTCGTCGGGCATCGAGATTGTCGGGCAAGGACACGAAGCGGCGCCGTATCGTTCGTGGTGTGTGGCCGGAGGGCGCGGATGTTATCGACTCGCGTCGTGAACGGCTACATGCACGATGGCGCGAATGGACTTGGAGACGACGGACGCGGTATCGGCGCCCGCCGGCCGGCTTGATCGACGGCGCCGCGCAGTCTGCACGCACGACGGGTTCCCTCTTTTTGGCTAGTCGGCGCTGCTGCAGTTCCCGCCAAGTTTCCGCGACTCGACGGCGCCGAAGCGCTCGGCGGCCGTCGTGCCCTGCCTCGCCCGGCCGGTTCGATGATGACGGCCGATGACGGCGACGGATTTATGAACGCGCGTCTCGGACGAAGGGCGGGATCGAGCCGACGCGTCGCGGCCGGTGTTCAGCAGCCGTTGGCGCGATCGAGGGTACGGCCGAACGACGCGCCGAGAAGCGCCCCGCCCAACGTGCCGCCGGCCGTCGCCGCGAGCTTGCCCGTGCCCTTGCCGACCTGGGCGCCGAGAAGTCCGCCGGCTGCGGCACCGCCGATCATCCCCACGATCTCGTTGCTGAGTCCGGCACAGGCAGGGCCCTGCACGTAGACCGGTGCGGGCGGCGGCGCGTAATGGACGGGCGCCGGCACCACCTCGCGGACGATCACGCGCGGCGGCTGCTGAACGACCACGATCCTGGGCGGCGGCCGATGCACGACGATGACCTGTTCGTGGCCATGGAAATGATGGTGGCCGTGATGATGGTGGTGATGATGGTGGTGATGATGATGGTGATGATGCCGCTTGTGCCAGCCGCCGGCCGCGGCGGGCGATGGCGCGGCGGTGAGCGCGAGAGTGCCGGCGAGCGCGGCGGTCGCGAGTATGCCTAGAGAGGGAACGCGAAAGCGAACGGGCATGCGTTTCTCCGGAACTTGTTTGCCGGGACAACGGCGCGCGCGAAACGCCTATTCCTTCGTTCAACCGATGGATGCTGTGTCATTTCTGTGATCGGGCTGAATTCTTGAGGACCGCGGGCGGCGACGTATGATTCCATCCGCGCGTCGCCGCGGGCGGCCGCCTGCATCGAACGGCCGTCGCCCCGACGACGGCAGACGCTGAACCGACGAACGCTGAACCGACGAAATGGCAGTGACCGGGTTCCCGTCCGGCCTCAGGCGGATCCGCCGCCTGTTCAGGTTCCGGCGAACGTCCCGACGACGGTCCACCAAGGCGAAACGCCGCGCCGCCCTGATCGGCATGGTGCTGGTGCTCGCCGCCGGCGGTGTCGCCGAGCTTTCGCGCGCCCTGCGCGAGGGCATCCGGCCGCCGCCGCGGCCCGTCTACAAGGTCGGCGCCCCCTATCGCATCAACGGCGTGTGGTACCGGCCGAAGGAGGACTTCGCCTACAAGGCGACGGGGATCGCGTCGTACTACGGTGGCGAGACGCGCGGGATCGACTTCCACGGCCGCGTGACGGCGAACGGCGAGATCTACGACATGAACGCGCTCACCGCCGCGCATCCGACCTTGCAGATGCCGAGCCTCGTGCGCGTGACGAATCTCGAGAACGGCCGCTCCGTCGTGCTGCGCGTCAACGACCGGGGCCCCTTCGTCAAGGGCCGCATCATCGACGTCTCGCGCCGGGCCGCGCAGATCCTGGGGTTCGAGCAGAAGGGCACCGCCCGCGTGCGCGTCGAGATCCTCCCCGAGGAGAGCCGCGCCCTCAAGGAAGCGATGCTGCGCCGCCGTCTCGCGCCCGTCGCCGCCGGCCCCACGATGGACGTCGCCGCGGCGGGCGGCCGCACGCGCTGACACGAAACATCACGGCACATGACATGATGCGCTGCGCGGAATCGCCGCCCGCTCGCGGCGGTTGAGCGCCGTCCGGTTCGCCGGGTACAAAGCGGACGGCAACGGCGGGGATCATCCACGTGACGTTCGAACTCTGGCTCGTCTATCTGGTCGCGGCCATCGGCCTCTCGCTGACGCCGGGCCCGAACGGCCTGTTGTCGCTGACGCACGGCGTGCGCTTCGGTTTCGCGCGCACCGTCTTCACCGTGCTCGGCGGCGTCTCCGGCTTTCTCGTGCTGATCGCCGCTTCGCTCGCAGGCATGGGGGCGCTGCTCGCGGCGTCCGAGACCGCTTTCACGGTCGCGAAGTGGATCGGCGCCGCCTATCTCGTCTATCTCGGCATCCGTCTGTGGCGCGCGCCGCCGCCGATGGTGCGCACGAGCGCCGATGCGGACGTCGCGCGCGAGGCCGGTGCCGTGCGGCTCTTCGTCCAGGGCTTCCTGGTCGCGGTGTCGAACCCGAAGGCGCTGATCTTCTTCGCGGCCTTCCTGCCGCAGTTCATGGTGCCGGGGGCGCCGTACTGGCTGCAGTTCGCGGTGCTGGGCGGTACCTTTGCGGCGATCGAGCTCTGCTACGAACTCGTCCTCGCCGGCATGGCGCAGAAGATCGCGCCCTGGCTCGGCCGTTACGGCCGCTGGTTCAACCGCATCACCGGCTCGACCTTTGTCGGTATCGGCGGCCTGCTGACGACCGCCAATCGCGTCTGAGATCGCGGACGGCCCGCCTGCTCCATTGCGCCGGCCCTGCCTCTTCATTGCGCGGCGCCGGCTCCATTGCGCAATACCGGCGGCGCGCGATCGTGCCGTAGCCTCGCCCGTGTGCTTCGCCCGGAAATCCGGCCGGACGACCGGCTGGCGAAGCCCCTTGCTTCACGGGAGGTCACGGATGGTGATGAGATACTTCCTTCTGCTCGACGGGATCGACGGCGGCTCGACCGAAAGGGCGCATCAGGGCTGGTTCGACGTCGACGGCTACGCGTTCGACGTGACGGCGACCAGTGCCGTGCTGCGCCCCGGCGGCGCCGGGTCGGCCGGCCGCCCCGATTTCTCGCCCGTGACGGTGGATCTGACTTTCGGCGAAGGATTCGCCAAGATCCTGCAAAGTGCGGCGGCGGGCACGCTTCTTCGCGGCGCCAGGATCGAGGCCGTAACCGAAGGCGAGTCGCCGGTGACGGTCCAGGAGTTCACGTTCGGCGAGGTGATCATCACCGCCGTGCATGACGAAAGCGAAACGGACGACGGCGTGAGCAACGACAGCCTGAGCTTCGATTACGCCCGGATCGGCGTCGTCACCCGCAGCTTGGCAGCGGACGGCTCGCCCGGCCCATCGGAGAGCTTCGGCTTCGACCTCATCGCGAACAGTGCGATCGACCCGGGCTCGCTGCCGGATTTGAGTCCCGCCATCGCATCGGGTGCCAGTCCCGATGGAACGGTGCCGGATGACGCGAACGCCGTCACGCTCCTCGGCGTCGACGCGACCGGGGCCGACGACGGCATGTCTGCTCTGGCTTGAAAGGCCTCGGCGCCGCCCCGGCGCGGCCGCCGGTTCGATCGGGAAAACGACGCGCCTTGCCTTGATCGCCTTTTGATGTAACTATGCTTGTTACATCGAAGGACACGGGCATGAGCGCCAACAGCCGGCTGACCATTGCGATCCATATCCTGACCTGGATGGCCCTCGTCGGGCGGAAGCGCCCTGACCCCGTGACCTCCAATCGGATCGCGCTGAGCGTCAACACCAACCCCGTGGTGATCCGGCGCATCCTCGGACGGTTGTCGAAGAAAGGCCTCGTCAGGAGCCTTCGCGGCGCCAATGCCGGCTGGGTACTGGCGAAGCCCCCGCGCGCCATCACGCTGCGCGACGTTTACGATGCGCTGGGCGAAGGGCCGTCATTCGCTCTCCACGCCGCGACACCCAACCAGGCCTGTCCCGTCGGCCGGGGCATCCGGCCGGCGCTCTCGCGCGTGTACGACTCGCTCGACGGTGTGCTGCGGACGCATCTGGCGCGCACGACGATCGAGGACGTGCTCGCCGACACCCTCCGGCGGCCGAACCTGAAGCGGACATAATCGCCGGCGGCGCACGGCGACACAGGAGAACACGACGTTGACATACGGGAAAATGGCGTTGTTGCCCGTTAATGTAACATGAATGGTTACGACTGAGGTGGGAAATCATGATGGACATGCGCCTCGTCACGCTCGCCCTCGGCACCTTTGCCATCGGCACCGACGGCTTCGTGGTGGCCGGCATCCTGCCCGGCGTGTCGCGCGACCTCGGCGTCGGCATCGAGGCCGCGGGGCAGATGATCACGGTCTATGCGCTCGCCTATGCCGTGACGACGCCCGTGATGGCCGCGTTGACGGCGCACTGGCCCCGCCGGCGCGTGCTGGGCGGCGGCCTCGTCGTCTTCACCGTCGGCAACGTGCTGACCGCCGTCTCGCCCGGCTTCGAGCTGGTGCTGGCGAGCCGCATTCTCGCGGGCGTGGGCGGTGCCATGTTCACGCCGGCGGCGAGCGCCACGGCGGCCTCCCTGGTTCCGCCCGAATCGCGCGGCCGTGCTCTCGCCGTCGTGATGGCGGGGTTGAGCGGCGCGACCGCGCTGGGCGCACCGATCGGAACCCTGGTGGGCAGCGTCGGCGACTGGCGCGCGACGATGTGGTTCGTCGTGATCCTGGGCGTCGCGGCGGGGTTTGGCGTCGCGTCGGCGCTGCCGAAACTGCCGGGCACGACGGGGATGTCGCTGCGCGAGCGTCTCGCGCCGCTCGGCGACGCCCGCGTGGCGATGACGCTTCTCACCACGCTCCTCGTGCTCGCGGGTCTCTATACCGTCTACACCTACATAAGCGTCGTCTTCGACCGCGCGACCGGCGGCGACGGCGAAATGCTGGCGATTCTGATCGCGATCTGGGGCATCGCCGCGACGGTCGGCAACCTCGTCGCCGGCCACCTGACCGACCGGTTCGGCAGCCGCCGCGTCCTCAATCTCGCGATCGTCGTCGCCGGCATCGACTTCGCGCTCATGCCGTGGTCGGGCACGACCGTCGCCGGCAGCGTCGTCGCCCTCGTCGTCTGGGGCTTGTGCGGCTGGGGCATGCTGGTGCCGCAACAGCACCGGCTCATCGGCCTTGCGCCGTCGCTCGCGCCGATCCTGCTTGCGCTGAACGCGGCCACCATCTACGTCGCGGTTTCCGTTTCCGGACTGTTGGGCGCGCTCGCCCTTCAGTTCACGATGCCTCACAACCTGGGACTGATCGGCGCGATCCTCATCTTCCTCGGCCTCGGCGCAGCCGAACGAGCCTATGCGCTGACCGGCAGGCGTCGGCGAAGAGCTGCGTAGGTGATAGTTTCTATCTTGGGCCGTTACTGCGATTGAACGGCTCTGCAAGGTGTCTGAACGTCGACAAGAGCGGCTGAAGATTTGAAACGCATAATCTATGCGGATGCTGCCGCTTTCGCAGTGATTGACTGTGCGGCCGCCTCACGGATCTGGCTCAGTGGAATGTACATGCGGAGCGCACCTTCGATGAAGTATTCGAAGCCCCATCGCTCATATCGCTTCGCAACCTCTTTATCGAGAGCATCTAGGATTAGAGCGTAGACTCCAACCATCTCGGCGACTCTCAAAGTCGTGCGCATAGCGTCGACCATGAGCGTCTTACCTATTCCCTTCCCTTGAAATTGCTTATCAACCCCAATCATCGAGAGATAAATGCACGGCGCGACCTTAACGCGCTCAAACATCTGTCGGGCTTCCTCTGAAATTGCTTCAGCAGCGCTCCCTGCCGCAGCAAGAGAGTAAAACCCAACAATGCGGCCCTCATAGAGCCCGACGTTTGTCCGAACCTTGTACGCCTCGTGATGTTTACGTGCGTTGTTCCGAAACCAATTATCTATCGTTCTTACGCCACACGAAAAAGCCGCTCGATCAAGACTGGGATCGAGCGGCTTTATAATTAGCTTTGCGAGGTCAATCTTCGCTTCGCCGGATGTTGCCATAGATGCGGAACATCTTTTTTAGATATTCCGTGGCCGGCTTCGGATTCTCGATTGTTTCTATGAAACGCCGCTCAGCCTCCGCTATCTTTTCCGGAGCCGGCGTGTCGAAAAACCGAGTATTCTGTCTTAATGCGACCACGGCACACCTCCTGCCCGACTCGGCTCTTGCAGATCCTCCTGCAACCTCATTTTGACAGCCGGCAGTTGTCGGTCGGTTAACTTTACAACTCGATTTGTCCGTTATTCTACCTACGATTGTCAAGTTTGATTCTCGTGGTCGCTTACAATCCATGGCGGTAACTATCGTTACCGGCGGCCGGGAAGCTTGGCCAGAATTCTGAATCCGTAGCTCTTTTTAGTTAAGCTTACAGGCCCATAAGGGCAGCTATCCCCAAAGCGTGGCAGCCTTGCAAAACACGTATGGATTGATGCTACGCAGGGCTAGATGCCATGCGGATTGGAAAAATATCGGGGACACTAAGCTTGTGTCGCCGCGCGTGCCTAAGTCCTTAATCTTCTTGGCGTCCCCTAGGGGATTCGAACCCCTGTTACCGCCGTGAGAGGGCGGTGTCCTGGGCCACTAGACGAAGGGGACCCCTGGCATCGGCCCGTGCGGGCGGGCCGGAAAACAGGCGCCTTAGATAGCGGAACGGATCGCCCGGTTCAAGCGCGGGCGGTCGGGCGGCGCACGATTTCCCACTTTATATAGTGTGGACCACGGTCCCGTCACCCTTGCCGGGCCCCATCCCGGCCCGGCAAGGGTGACGGGACCTTGGCGGGCGCCGCCCCGGCGGCCGGATCTCTCCGCCGCTGCCCTGCCCCTTCACGCGGGGCGCCGACCTCCGCTCCCGGTGCCCACTTCACCCCGACGCCGGCGCCCCTCACGCCGCGCCGGCGGCGTGCCGCTTGGCCGTGGTGATGAACGCCGTGACGTCGGCGGGGTCGGTGTCGAAGGCGGTGACGAGGCGGAGCGTCTGTCCCGCCGGGTCGGGCCGGCGATAGAACTTGAACCCCGCCGCCTCGAGCCCGCGGATCGCGGCCTCGGGCAGCGTCGCGAACATCACGTTCGACTCGCACGGGTATTCGAGCCGCGCCCCCGGAATGCTCTCGATGCCCCTGGCGAGCTCCGCCGCCATGCGGTTCGCATGGCGCGCGTTGGCAAGCCACAGGTCGTCGGCGAGATAGGCGTCCATCTGGGCGGCGATGAAGCGCATCTTCGACCACAGATGGCCCGCGCGCTTGCGCAGATAGCCGAGCGCGTCCGCCCGCGCGCGGTCGAAGATCACGATCGCCTCGGCCGCGAACGCGCCGTTCTTGGTCGCCCCGAACGAAAGCGCGTCGACGCCCGCCTTCCACGTGATCTCGGCCGGCGTGCAGCCGAGTGTGACGATCGCGTTGGCGAGCCGCGCCCCGTCCATGTGAAGGGCGAGTCCATGGCGGTGCGCCACCTCGGCGAGGGCCGCGACCTCGTCCGGGCGATAGACCGTCCCCGCCTCCGTCGCCTGCGTGATGCTGACGGCGGCGGGCTGCGCATGATGTACGACGCCGATGCCCGCGGCCGCGATCGCGCGCTCGAGATCGGCGGCCGCGATGCGCCCGCCCTTACCCGGCACGCCGATCAGCTTCGCCCCGCCGGTGAAGAACTCCGGCGCGCCGCACTCGTCGCTGTTGACGTGCGAGTCCGGATGGCACAGCACCGCGCCATAGCCGGGTGCGAGTGCCGCGAGGCACAGCGCGTTCGCCGCCGTCCCGGTCGCGACCAGCAGCACGGCGCAGTCGCGCTCGAACACCTCGGCGATGCGCCGCTCGACCCGGCGCGTGAGCTCGTCGTTGCCATAGGGCATGGCGCGGCCGCCGTTCGCGGCCATGATCGCCTCGATGATGCGCGGGTGCGCGCCCGCCGTGTTGTCGCTCGCGAAGTTCATCGGGATTCAGCCTCGTTCCGGTTCGGCCGTCCGTCGTCCGGCAGGGCACGGACGGGATAGGGGCCCCAGTCGCTCGTGCGCAGCGGCAGCTCGCGGAACTGCCGCCCGCCGTGGTCGAGCACGTGCGCCGTCACGTGCACGGCCTGGCCGCGCGCATCCTCGCCGCCGGCGACGCTGACGATGATCCAGATCAGCTCCTCGCCCCACGCGGCTTCGAGGTCGATCGCCGAGGGCTGCGCCGGCCTGTCGGGATGGGAGTGATAGAGGCCGACCACGCGCTGCGGCCCGCCGCGATGCGCGCGCGTGACGTCGACCCAAAGCTGCGGGTCGATCTCGAACCGGTCGGGTCCCTTGGCGAGGTTGCGGCTGGCGATGGCGCGCCTCACCTCGATGTCACCGTTCGGCCGCTGCACGCCGACGAGAAGGCCGCAGCACTCGCCCGGATACGCGGCCTCGGCGGCGTCGACGATCCGCCGCAGCTCGGCGCGGTCGATCAGGATCATGGACCGCCCGTGACGCTGACGGTGCCGAGCAGCGTGCCGCGGTCCGGATCGATGACGACCAGGCGCTCGTCGCGCCCCGGCTCGCCCGTATAGAGGTGAACGACGACGAGGCCGCCCGCGCCGCTGACGCCGGCGATGTGCGTGCCCGGCGGCTGGTCGAGCATGAGCCGGCCCCACGGTACGCGCCGCGCCTCTTGGGCGGCGGGGCTGGCCGGTGCAGCCGTCTCCGGCGGCGTCTCGGTCGCGCGGTTGATCTGGCGTGCGATCCCCCAGATCACGATGCCGAAACCGATGACGAGCAGCACGGTCATCACCGCGACGAGAGCCTTGAGCGCACGCATGTCGACGGGCCGGTTGTGAAACGGTATGGACAGGCTTGGTGTAACAGAAATCCCGGCGGCAGGATACGTGGGGCGCGGATGGCGGACAGGACGTTCCAGGTCACGATCGACGAAGGCGGCGCGGGCGACCGGCTCGACCGCGCGCTGGTCGCGAAGCTCGCCGCAACCGTGCCCGAGCTGTCGCGCAGCCGCGTCAAGGCGCTGATCGAGGCCGGCCACGTCCGCATCGGCGCGGCCGACGGCCCGCCCACGCACGATCCGTCGCACCGCGTGCGCGCCGGCGAGGTCTTCGCCGTCACGCTGCCGGAGTCCGCGCCGGCCGCGGTCGAGGCGCAGGCCATCCCGCTTGAGATCGTCTACGAGGACGACGACGTCATCGTCGTCGACAAGCCGGCGGGCATGGTCGTGCATCCGGCCCCCGGCAATCCCGACCATACGCTGGTCAACGCGCTGATCGCGCACTGCGGACCATCGCTGAAGGGAATCGGCGGCGTGATGCGGCCGGGCATCGTCCACCGGCTCGACAAGGATACGAGCGGCCTGATCGTCGCGGCCAAGACGGATGCCGCGCATCAGGCGCTGGTGGCGCAGTTCAGCGCCCGCACGGTGGAGCGCGTCTATGCCGCGCTCGTCTGGGGCACGCCGAGTCCGACCCGCGGCGAGATCAGCGGGGCCATCGGGCGCAGCCCGTCGGACCGCAAGAAAATGGCCGTGGTCGCCCACGGCGGCCGGCCCGCGCTCACCCGCTACGAGGTCAGGAAGGCCTTCGTCGGCGGCGCCATCAGCCTCGTCGACTGCCGGCTCGGCACCGGGCGCACGCATCAGATCCGCGTCCACCTGGCCTCGATCGGCCACCCCCTGGTCGGCGACCCGGTCTACGGCCGCTCGCGCGGCCGCCGCCGCGCCCTGCCGCCGCCCGCGGCCGCCGCGGTCGAGGCTCTCGGCCGTCAGGCGCTCGATGCCTGCGTGCTTGGCTTTACCCACCCGCGCAGCGGCGAGCCCTTGAAGTTCACGAAGAAATTACCACATGACATCAGCAACTTGATAAGAACCCTAGAAAGTGTTTAACCCGGGGTGGGAAACTTTCCGCCGTTGTCGTATTATTTGACTCCATTACAAGGCGATTCGCTGGCCGCTGCGTCCGGCGCCATGGGCGCTTCGGGCGCCCTGCCGGGCCGGCACGACCCGGGCATCCCTGCCCGGCCTGCGAGACGAAGGACGACGAGGAACATGGCGACGCTTCCGGTACCCAGCGGCGAAGGGAATCTGGCGCGGTATCTCCAGGAGATCCGCAAGTTCCCGATGCTGCAGCCCGAGGAAGAGTACATGCTCGCCAAGCGTTGGCGCGAACACGGCGACACCGAGGCCGCGCATCGCTTGGTGACGAGCCATCTGCGCCTCGTCGCCAAGATCGCGATGGGCTATCGCGGCTATGGCCTGCCGCTGTCCGAGCTCATCTCCGAAGGCAATGTCGGCATGATGCAGGCGGTCAAGCGCTTCGATCCCGACCGCGGCTTCCGGCTTGCCACCTATGCCATGTGGTGGATCCGCGCCGCCATCCAGGAATACATCCTGCACTCGTGGTCGCTGGTGAAGATGGGCACCACGGCCGCGCAGAAGAAGCTGTTCTTCAACCTGCGCAAGCTCAAGAGCCAGATGCAGGCGATCGAGGAAGGCGAGCTGCCGCCCGAAAAGGTGCGCGCGATCGCGCAGCAGCTCGACGTGTCCGAGCAGGAAGTCATCCAGATGAACCGGCGCCTCGCCAGCCCGGACCATTCGCTGAACGCCCCGCTGCGCGAGGAAGGCGAAGGCGAGTGGCAGGACTGGCTCGTCGACGAGTCCGAAAGCCAGGAGATCAAGCTCGCCGAGCGGGAGGAGATGCGCCGGCGCCAGCGCCTCCTGGGCGAGGCGATGCGCACGCTCAACGAGCGCGAGCGGCACATCCTGACCGAGCGTCGCCTGCGCGACAACCCGATGACGCTCGAGGACCTGTCGCAGAAATACGGCATCAGCCGCGAGCGCGTGCGCCAGATCGAGGTGCGCGCCTTCGAGAAGCTGCAGAAGTCGATGAAGAACCTCGCGCTCGAACAGACGCGCGGCCTCGAACAGGCACGCGGCTCGGCCTGAGCCTTCTCATCCGGCCTGAGCTTTCTCGTTCTGAGTCAACATTTCGAAGCCTTATCCTGAGCTCGTCGAAGGGTGAGGCTTCGATATCGCGAAGAATGCCGCTTCATCCCTTATCAGCGCCACGACCAGCCTCGTCCTTCGACAAGAGCTCAGGACGAGACCGTTCTTGTTTCTGGGCGCATCTCGCTGCCAACGCCTCATTCCCAACACCGAAGCCTCATCCCGAGCCTGTCGAGGGATGAGGCTTCGGTGTTCATCCGACAGATGACGCTTTGCCCTTATCGGCACTGCAACCGGCCTCGTCCTTCGGCAAGCTCAGGACGAGGCTGGCCTTATTTTCGACGGCAGCTCGCTCACACCTCGCCTCGAGCTTGTCGACGGACGAGCTTACGAGGCCTCATCCTGAGCTTGTCGAAGGATGAGGCTTCGATCTCGAGGAATGGGCTTCGACGTCAAAGGACAAAGCCTCGCCGTCGACGAACGAAGCTCCGGCGTCGAAGGACGACACTTCGTTCTCGAACGAATGACGGCCTCGACGGAACGACGGCGCGCGTAGATCTCAGTCCGCGAACGGATCGGCGACCAGGATCGTATCCTCGCGCTCGGGGCTGGTGGACAGAAGCGCCACTGGCGCGCCGATCAGCTCCTCGACGCGGCGGATGTACTTGATGGCCGGCGCCGGCAGGTCCGCCCACGACCGCGCGCCGCGCGTGTTCGCCTGCCAGCCGGGAATGGTCTCGTAGACCGGCTCGACCTCGGCCTGCGCCGCGGGCGATGCCGGCAGATAGTCCAGCACCTCGCCGCGATAGCGATAGGCGGTGCAGATCTTGATCTCGGGAAAACCGTCGAGCACGTCGAGCTTCGTGAAGGCGATGCCGCGGATGCCACCGACGCGAACCGTCTGGCGCACCAGCACCGCGTCGAACCAGCCGCAGCGGCGCGGCCGGCCGGTGACGGTGCCGAACTCGTTGCCCCGCTCGCCCAGCGCGCGGCCGATCTCGTCCGTGAGCTCGGTCGGAAACGGCCCGCTGCCCACGCGGGTCGTGTAGGCCTTGGCGATGCCGAGCACGAAGCCGGTCGCACCCGGCGCGAGGCCGGAGCCCACCGCCGCCTGCCCCGCGACGGTGTTCGACGAGGTGACGAACGGATAGGTGCCGTGGTCGACGTCCAGCATGGCGCCCTGCGCGCCCTCGAACAGGATGCGCTTGCCCGCGCGCCGCGCCTCGTCGAGCTCGCGCCACACCGGCCGGGCGAACGGCAGGATCTTCGGCGCGATGTCGAGCAGCTGTTCGCGCAGCACGGCGCCGTCGATCTCGGCATGGCCGAGCCCGCGGCGCAGCGCATTGTGGTGCATCAGCAGCTCGTCGATCTTACGCACGAGCGTCGCCGCGTCGCCGAGGTCGCACACGCGGATCGCGCGGCGCGCCACCTTGTCCTCGTAGGCCGGTCCGATGCCGCGCCCGGTCGTGCCGATCTTGTTGGCCCCGCGCGCCTCTTCGCGCAGGCGGTCGATCTCGCCATGGAGCGGCAGGATGAGCGTCGCGTTTTCGGCGATATGCAGGTTTTCCGGCGTGATCTCGACGCCCTTGGTGCGCAGGCCGTCGATCTCCTTGATCAAAGCCCAGGGATCGACGACGACGCCGTTGCCGATGATCGACAGCTTGCCGGGACGCACGACGCCCGACGGCAGCAGGCTGAGCTTGTAGGTCTCACCGTTGATGACGAGCGTATGCCCGGCATTGTGCCCGCCCTGGAAGCGCACGACGATCTCCGCGCGCTCCGACAGCCAGTCCACGATCTTGCCCTTGCCCTCGTCGCCCCACTGGGCGCCGACGACGGTCACGTTCGCCATGTTCTCAGTCCTCGAGCTTGGTCGGTGCGCCGCCGATGAAGACGTGCGAACAGCGCAGGCGTCGCGCCTCCGCCACCGGGTCGTTTTCGGGCGCGAGGCCTGCGACGGTGCGCCATCCCTCCGCCCGCAATTGTGCGGCGATGTCCGGCGCGGTGCCGTAGGGAAGATAGAGCCGTTCGGCCGGCGGCGCCGGCGGCAGCGCGCGCAGAATCGTGTCGGTGAACAGCGTGAAGCCGGTCGCCGGCTCGCCGGCCTCGGCGAAGGCGTCGCCCGCGCTGTAGCGGCCGCCGCGCCCGAGTTCGCCGCGCACGCCGCGCGCGAACAGCGTGAAGCACAGCCCCGTGTGATACTCGAACCCGCGCATCTCGACCGGATCGACAGTGAGCCGCAGGTCGGGTGCCGCTGCGCGCACGCGGGCCACGACGTCGGCGAGCCGCGCCGCCTCGGCGGCCGCCTCGGGCGGCAGCTTCATGCGGCCGATGGCGTCGAGCGCGCGGTCGGCGGGCCCGGTCGCGGCGAGCAGCAGCGTCAGTGTCGGCGCCGCGACACCGCCCAGGGCCGCGACCGCCGCCGAGTCCTTGCGGTCCAGCGCCTCGCGCAGCCGCTTCGATGCCGGTGCGAGACCGTGCGCGGCCAGCACCGCGGGAACGAGCTTCGGCGACGAAAGGTCGATGGTCAGGTCCGTCACGCCGACGCCGGTCAACGCGCTCGCCGCGAGCAGCACCGCCTCGGCATCAGCCGCCGCCTCGTCGCAGCCGATCAGCTCCGCCCCCACCTGGCCGAACTGCCGCTCCGGGCGCAGGTCGTCGCCCTTCACCCGCAGCACCTGCCCCGCATAGGACAGGCGCAACGGCCGCGGCAGGCCTTTGAGGCGCGTCGCCGCGATGCGCGCGACCTGCAGCGTCATGTCGGCACGCAGTCCCATCATCCGCTGCGAGACGGGATCCATGAGCCGGAAGGTGTGCGGCGCCATCGAGGCGCCGGAGTCGCTCAGCAGACTTTCCTCGAACTCGACCAGCGGTGGCTTGACGCGCTCATAGCCGTGGGCCGCAAGCGTCGCCATCATGCGCTCGACGACTCGGGCCTCGAACTCGGCCTCGGGCGGCAGGATGTCGCGCAGGCCCGCGGGCAGCAGGGCGCGTCTGGCAAAGTCGGACATGTCGATCAAACCGGAACCTGGGGCCCCCTTTCCGGGCGCCCTTGGTACCGGCTTTGCCGGCCGAGAGCAAAGCCTATTTGCGGGCGGGTGCCGATGGGCCCGGCCGCCTTCGCTGTCGCCGTTCCCACGGCGAATCCGGGGCGTTCCGGCGCAAGGAACCGGGACCGGCGCAGCCCCGCGTCACACGGTACGCTGGAACTCCTTCAGGTGCGCCTTGAGGGTCGCGCTCTCCCGGTCGAGTTCGTTGAGCAGCGGCAGCAGGTCCCGATAGCTGCGGGCAAGACGCTTGGCGAACGTGGCGCTCTCCTCGTTGTCGGGCCAGCCGAGTTCGCGGATGAGGCGCTTCAGGATCTGGTAGAACGCCTCGTGCTCCATGGCCTTCTCGGGCTCGTCGAAGGCGCATCCGTCCGACGTCGTCAGCCGCACGACCGTGCTGACGACGATGCCCTCCCGTCGCGACGGCTCCCTGGTATGTGTCTGTACCTGCGCCTGTGCTTGGTTCCGCATCTTGCCCTCCACGACACGGCTGCCGCCGCACCACGCTTCGCGCGAGCGGCTGGCCGCAATGGCTCCGGCGACGGTGCTGGCGGCCATGGCTTCTCACATCCCAAACGGACGAGCAGGCGATTCGATTTCACGCCGGCGCGGTTGATTCGACCGTCGGCGACGCGCTGCGCGGTGCATTCGTCACTTCGTACGATGACCGGATCATCGGGCCGAAGGTGACGGGCGGCCCCGATTCACGCCGGCCTGCAACCGGCACGGTGCGTTCGACATCGGCCAAGCCGATTCCAGGTCGAATCGGATCGAAACCGATCGGCCTCATCTGCGTTTAGACCTATGTGCCGCGATTTGCGTCCAGATTCATGCGCTACGACGCCGATCATCTCTTCCGGATTCCCGCACAGGTGGTCATTGGAATGACCGCGCGCCAGCTTCGCATTCCGGCCGGAACCTCAGGGAACCCCGAGCGTTTGGTTTAATCCGAATGGAAAAGCAGAAACGGATCGACATGGCCGCGACGAACGGAAGCGACGGCCGCGGAGATGAACGGGAGACGGCCGACGCCGACAAGCGCGCCGAGCTCGTCCTGCGTCGCAAGCTTGTCGAGCTGTACGAGCTTCAGCCGCTTCCGGACGAGTTCCTGCGCGTCATTCTGCAGCTGGGCGTCCGGCGCCGCATCATCGAAGCGGATTAGCCCGGGTTGCCGGCGTCCGGTCCCTGTCGAACGCTTGCATCGAGCGGCCGCGGCTTCACCGCAAGCCAACCTTTCGTGCCCTCGACGAATCGGGCCTCGACCCGCCGTCGTACGCCGCTTTGATAGGGCGTCGTCGCCTCGACTTCGACCGTGCAGATGTAACCCATCGCCTCCGTGGCCGGCCGACAGCGTTCCTTGCGCACGGCATGGATGTAAAGGTTGAGCGTCGCATCGAAGGCGAGATTGACGAAGACGGGCGTTCGGCGCGCCATGCCATGCTGGCGCTGTTCCGCCGCCCATGCGGCATGATAGCGCTGAAGGGCGCGCAACAGATCCGCTTCGGACGGCTCGCGCCCGCATGCCGCAACGGCCGCTGCGGCCGCGACGACGAACAAGGCGCGCGCACTCCCGACTCCGACCCTCATGGCGCCGGAGTGTGGCCGTCGATCCCTAACGCCTCGTTAAGGTTCACCCGCCGCAGGAACGCGCGAAACGGACGCATCGGCCGCCGGCGCTATAGTCTTGGGCGAGGACCGGTTGCGGACGAGGCGTGCGCCATGACGAGATATCCAAAGAAGAAGGATTTTCCCGTGAGCCAGGTTCGCCGGTATCTGGAGCCCGGCCCGATCGTGCTCGTGTCGTCGCGCTGGCGGGGCAAGACGAACATCATGACGATGGGCTGGCACACGGTCATGGAGTTCACGCCCTCGCTCGTCGGCTGCGTCATCGCCGCCGGCAACCACAGCTTCGACATGATCCGCAGTAGCGGCGAATGCGTCATCAACCTGCCGACGGTGACGCTCGCCGATGCGGTTGTTGGCATCGGCAACACCTCGGGCGCGGAGATCGACAAGTTCCGCGAGTTCGGCCTGACGGCCGACCCGGCCCGGGAGGTCGAGGCGCCGTTGATCCGCGAATGCCACGCCAATTTCGAATGCCGGCTCTACGACGGGGCCCTGATCGACCGGTACAACTTCTTCATCTTCGAGGTCGTGAAGGCGCACGTCGCCCCATCGCCGAAGCACCCGAAGACGCTGCACTACACGGGCGATGGCGTCTTCATGGTCGCGGGCGACATCATCAGCCGCCGCGCGCAGTTCCGGCCGGAGATCCTGTGAATGAACGGCGCGCCGGGATGCGCCCACGCCCGCGTGGGCGCATCCCGGCGGTTCGTCCGTTCCGTCTCAGAACTTGAGGACGCGCGCCTTGACGACGTGCTTGATCGACCGCACCTTCGCCAGCACCGGTTCGGGCACGGGCGCATCGAGCACGATGAGGCAGATCGCCTCGCCGCCGGGTTCGCGCCGTCCCATGCCGAACGTCGCGATGTTGATGCCGGCATCGCCCAGAAGGCAGCCGAGATTGCCGACGAAGCCCGGCTTGTCTTGGTTGCGCACGTAGAGAAGATACGGGCCGAACTCTGCCTCGACGGCGATTCCCTCGATCTCGCAGATGCGCGGCCGGTCGGCGATCAGCGTGCCGGCGATCCGGCGCACGCGATCCTCGGCCTCGACCGTGACGCGGATGAGGGTCTGGTAGTCGACCGCGCGGTCGTGCTTGGTCTCGGTCACCGCGATGTTGCGCTCGCGCGCGATCACCGGCGCGTTGACCATGTTGACGGTTTCGAGCTGCGGCTGCAGCACGCCCATCAGCACGGCCGCCGTCAGCGGCTTCACGTTCAGGCCCGCGGCATGTCCCTCGTACTCGATGCGCACCGAACGGATGTTGCGGTCGGTCACCTGCCCCAGGAAGCTGCCGAGCTTCATGGCCAGCGCCATGTAGGGCCTCAGCTTCGGCGCGTCCTCGCCGCTCACCGAGGCCATGTTGACGGCATTCGTGACCGCGCCCGACAGCAGGAAATCCGAGATCTGCTCGGCGATCTGGATCGCCACGTTCTCCTGCGCCTCGACCGTCGAGGCGCCGAGATGCGGCGTGCAGATCACGTCGTCGCGGCCGAACAGGATGTTCTCCTTGGCGGGTTCGACGGGGAACACGTCGAGCGCCGCGCCGGCGACGTGGCCTGAGTCGAGCGCCGCCTTCAGATCCTCCTCGACGATCAGGCCGCCGCGCGCGCAGTTGATGATGCGCACGCCCTTCTTCATCTTGAACAGCGCCTTGGCGTCGATGAGGTTGCGGGTCGCCTCGGTCAGCGGCGTGTGCAGCGTGATGAAGTCGGCGCGCGCGAACAGTTCGTCGAGCTCGACCTTCTCGACCCCCAGTTCCTGCGCGCGTGCCGGCGACAGATAGGGATCGTACGCCACGACCTTCATCTTCAGGCCGAGCGCGCGGTCGGCGACGATCGAGCCGATATTGCCGCAGCCGACGATGCCCAGCGTCTTGTTGGTCAGCTCGACGCCGAGGAACCGGTTCTTCTCCCACTTGCCCGCCTGCGTCGACCGGTCGGCGGCCGGAATCTGTCGCGCCAGGGCGAACATCAGCGCGATCGCGTGCTCGGCCGTGGTGATCGAGTTGCCGAACGGCGTGTTCATCACGACGATGCCGCGCGCGGTCGCGGCGGCGACGTCGATCGTGTCGACGCCGATGCCGGCGCGACCGATCACCTTCAGCTTCTTCGCCGCCTCGATGATGTCAGCGGTGACCTTGGTGGCCGAACGGACGGCGAGGCCGTCGTATTCGCCGATGATGGCCTTGAGCTCCGGCGGCTTCAGGCCGGTCTTCACGTCGAATTCGATGCCGCGCTGCTTGAAGATCTCGACGGCGCGCGGGCTGAGATTATCGGCGATGAGAACCTTGGGCATGGGAACGATCCTTGCCCTCGCCCCTCGGAACGGCTCGGGGCGAGGCTTCTGGTCATATGGATGGAAAGATCGACTTCATCCTGAGCGTGTCGAAGGATGAGCGTGTCGAAAGACGAGGGGCGACGCGACGTCACGCCCTCGCCATCGTCTCGTCCTTGACGGTGGCAAACGCCCAGTCGAGCCACGGGAACAGCGCCTCGAGATCGTCCTTCTCGACGGTCGCACCGGCCCAGATCCTGAGGCCCGGCGGCGCATCGCGATAGGCGTCGATGTCGTAGGCGACCTTCTCCGCCTCCAGCAGTGCCACCATGCGCTTCGAGAAGGCGGCCTTGTCCTCGGGCTTCATCGCGACGACCACCGGATCGACGATCTTCAGGCACACCGAGGTGCAGGAGCGGATGCGCCGGTCCTCGGCGAGGAAGCCGACCCAGCCGGCCCGTTCGGCCCACGCCTCGATCGCGGCGAGGTTCGCTTCGGAGCGTGCGATGAGGCCCTTGAGGCCGCCGATCGACTCGGCCCATTTCAGGCCGTCGAGCGCATCTTCGACGGCCAGCATCGACGGCGTGTTGATGGTGTCGCCCTTGAAAATGCCCTCGATCAGCTTGCCGCCCTGCGTCAGGCGGAAGATCTTCGGCAATGGACGGTCGGGCTTGAAGGTCTCGAGACGCTCCACCGCGCGGGGGCTCAGGATCAGCATGCCGTGCTGCGCCTCGCCGCCCAGCACCTTCTGCCAGGAATAGGTGGTGACGTCGAGCTTGTCCCACGGCAGATCCATGGCGAACGCCGCCGAGGTCGCATCGCAGATCGTCAGGCCCTTCCGGTCGGCGCGGATCCAGTCGCCGTTCGGCACGCGGACGCCCGAGGTCGTGCCGTTCCAGGTGAACACGACGTCGCGATCGGGATCGACCTGCGACAGATCGGGGATCTGGCCGTACGGCGCCTCGAACACGCGCACGTCGTTCAGTTTGAGTTGCTTGACGACATCGGTGACCCAGCCGGCCCCGAAGCTCTCCCACGCCAGCATGTCGACGCCGCGCGCGCCCAGCATCGACCACAGCGCCATCTCGACGGCCCCGGTATCGGAGGCCGGCACGATCCCGATGCGATAGTCGGCGGGAATGCCCAGGATCGCGCGGCTGCGTTCGATCACTTCGGCGAGTTTCGCCTTGCCGGACTTGGAGCGATGCGACCTTCCGACGAGCGCATCGGACAGCGCCTTGAGCGTCCAGCCCGGACGTTTCGCACAGGGACCTGAGGAAAAATGGGGGCGTTTCGGCCGAACGGCCGGCTTTGGGTGTGTCATGTGTCGCTATTCCTTCCAGAATAGCCGGAACCCGTTGGGAGGTTCTGGCCCGCCGCGGACAATAGGGGGGCCCCTGGGGCGGAGCAACAGGAAATTGCCGACGCGCCATCTGGTCGCAGGCAGACCGAGCAAGGAAACCGGATTGACCCGGAGAAACTAGATTGACGCGCCCTCGTCTTTATCGTCCAATCCGGGCAGCACAATTGCGCCCGCGGCGAGGCGATCCGATGCCGGCGGGCGCTTTTGTTTGAAGGGCGGCGGGGTAGCCTGAATCTTTTATGTTTTCTCGGTCTGCAGGGCGGCAGGCACGTGCCGCTGCCGGATCGCCGCGAGCCGCTCGGTGAGGCTTTCGGGCGCGGGCCGGTCCGCCGATACCGCCGCCAGCGCCGCGGCGATGTTCGGGTCGTCTTTCTCGGGACGCGTCGGTTGCAGCAGCTTCGCCTTGGCGTTGGCCGCCTCGGCGGCGGCGAGGTCCTTGGCCGCGCGATCCTGCATCGCCTTCAGCGCCACGCTCAGCCCGCTCGTGGCGCTGGCCAGTCCGGCGGCCTGGCGCGCCGCCTCGGCCCGCCGTTCGGCCATCGCCCGCTGCTGATCGGCGCGCGCCATGTCGCGATGCGCACGACTCAGCTCGCTGCGGGCCGCCTTGAGCTTCGCACCGGCCTGCGCATAGGCATTTTCGAGCATTTCGAGGAACTCGCGCGCATCGGCCGCATCCGCCGCCTCGCGGTCGACCTCGGGCGCCATCTGCTCGAGCATGCCGACCAGGGTCTCCAGGCTTCGTTCCAGCTCGGCCTTTCGCGCCGGATCGGTTTCCGTCGCAAGCTGCTGTTCCAGCCTTTCGGCTGCCGCCATGCGCTGTTGCGCGAGCTTGGCGATCGCCTCGGCCTCCTTTTGCTCGCGCTCGTGGGCGGCGCGCGCTTCGGCGACCTGGATGCCGAGTTCGTCGAGATGCTGCTCCATCGTCCGCAATTCCGCCTCGGTGGCGGCAGTGGGATCCCATTTGACGAGCGCTTCGAGCGCGCTTTGGACGGCCCGGTCGGTCTTCACCCCGATGAGATTTCGAATGAATGCAAGCATGGGCGACCTCGCGTTTATGGGTGGCGGCGGCGCCTGGTGCGATGGCGCGGCTATCCCGCCATGGCCCCGGCATTGAGGAGTGCGACCGCGACCTGTATGCCCACCAACATGAGTGCCGCGGCAATGTTCCCCGCTTCGATCATGTCCCGCAGGCGTCGGATGACGATCGATGCGATCGCAAACGTCACGAGCTGCAGCAGGAGGGCGACGAGCCCCCACAGCGCGATGTCGAGCCAGACTGCGCTGGTGGCGAGCGTCGCGGCGAGCGGAATCGCGAGCGCGATCACCGTGCCGGCAAGAACGATGCCGGCCGCGACATTGCCCTTTGCCACCAACGTTGGCTCGTGAAACGGCGTGATCGCCATGTAGCCGGCGACGCCGAGTCCGAGCAGGACGAGCGTCGTCGCGAAATGGAGCAGAAGCACCGGTACGCCGGACTGCAGCGCATCGATGATGGAGCCGATATTGGTTTCCATGGGACAGGATCTTCCGTGGCGGCGGGCGCAGGTCAGGACAGCGAGAGCGCGGCCGGGTTGACGTCAATCCCGGCGTGGATCTCGACCCAGGCCTGTCCTTCGCTCTCGACCATTTCGACGAGGACGTATTCCGTCTCCGGCGCCGGCGCGGCCGCGCCGGTGGGTGCGGCATAAAGCATCGCTTCGCGGCGCACCGTCCGGCTGCCGTTCAGCTCGGCGCGGGTTTCCACGAAGCGCTGCGGCGCAATCCGGCGATCGCCCGGGGTCCAGGCGCGCGCATATATCTTGCCGTCCTTGGTCTGGAACTCCGGCCAGCCGATCATCCCTTCCCGTTCGTCGAGCCAGAATCCCCACTCCTCGGCGCTCGCGGGATTGACCTCGTCGATCCAGCCGAAGAACCGGCATTCGTCCGGCATGCCGTCCTGGTCGAGGTGAAGCTGGAAGAAGCTCCGTTCGTCGATGTAGAGCCGGTACAGCGTCGCGCCGTTGCGCAACGTCCCGACCGCCTGGACGTTCGCGAGCAGGTTGGCGCCCGATGGCGCCGGCACCGGCACTTTGGTTAGGTCGGCGGCAAGAACGAACGGTGTCGGATCCATCGTCACGGTCATGCCGACCCGAAAGAGCGACGGCACGTAGCGCTCGCCGGAGATCTTGCGGCGAAGGATGTTTCCGGCGGTTTCGAGCGGCCCCATGGACGAACCTCCTCCGGCGCGGGACAGTGTTTGGAAGGCGTTGCGCCGCCATGCCCAAAGCAGAAGGAACACCCCGCCGCCGAGAAGCACCGGCGTCAAAATGGGACCCCCGGGCGAGGTCAACGGCGGCGGCGCGTCGCGTTCGGCAAGGGCGGCATCGGGCGGCGTGTCGGGCGGCAGGAAGTCGGGATCGCGCAGCTGCCCCTCGCGTTCCGCAAGTTCACGGTCGAGCTGGTCGAGCTTGGCCCGTAGCGCCGGGTTCGTCTGCGCGCGCTGCTCCGCCTCGGCGCGCCATTGCTGATAACCGGGATCGTTCTGGTGATTGTGGAAGAAGTCGGCATGGCCGGGACGCGACAGCGTATCGAGCAGAAACCAGAGAAAGACGGCGTCCCAGACTCCGAAACTCGGCCGCGAGCCGAAGGCATATGGCGGCGGTTCCCACCCGCCGAACGGTCCGCCGCTGCGGCCGCTTCCCCAGCCATGTCGCTCGCCGGGCGGTGCGGTGCTGGGACGGCGCGAGGGTACCGGCGACGGCGTCGCCGACGGCGCACGCTCCTGATCCATCCGGTAGCGCTGCAGCGCCTCGCCCGAACCGCGCCGCGACAGGCTGCGGTCGCCCATGGACGGTGCGCCCGATGGCGGGCTTCGCATGCCCGAGCCGTCGCGCGGACTTACGGAAGGACGGCGATACCCCTGGCTGGTCGATGGCGTCCGCGGTATCGCGCGGGGCGCGGGACGAACCGACGGCGTGCGCACGGCCGGCGCGCGCGGGCGCGCATAGCCGCCCGACCGGCGCTGGGCTTCCGCCGCGTCCGGTACCGCAAGCGTCAACCCGGCGGTGGTACCGACGATCGTGACCAGTCGCCCGCCCGCGGACGCAACCGGGGCGAGCGCGATGAGAACGCTCAGGAGATACGTCGCGCCTCTGCGGCGGCTCGGCGATGCCATTTTGGCCAAGGATCGGGGGCGGCTCCGCGTGTCAAAACCGATCTGCCGCGGAAACGATCCCTGCCGGCGGGCCGGTCTGCACCGCCGCCGAGACGGCTGAAACAGCCGGAACGGATGAAACGGTCGGAACGGATGGAACGGTCGGAACGGATGGAACGGCTGAAATGCCGGAACAGGTGAAACGGTTGGAACAGGCGGGACGGCCGGAACAGATGAACCGGCTGGAACAGACGAAACAGTTGGAACAGCTGAAACAGCCGGATCGACGGAACGGCTGAAACAGATGGAACGGCTGAGACAGCTGAGACAGCTGAGACAGCTGCCAACGGCAGCCGTCCAGGGGCTTGGGGCCGGCGTCAAGCGATTGAGACGGCCCGGACAACCGGCCCGTGTCAGATGCCGCGCCCGCGTCCGATCACAAGACACAGGGCGCCGATGGCGGCCCCGGCGGCCATCACCGCGAACCCGAAGGCCCAGCCCTGCCCCGTACCGACGCCGCCCGTGGCGTCGAGGGCGAGGCCGACGCACAGCGGCCCGAGCGCGGAAATGCCGAATCCGACCATCGAATGGATCGCAATGGTCGCACCGCGCACGTGCGGATCGGCTGCGGCGACCGTTCCGGCGGTCAACGATCCGGAGTCGATGGCGACCGTGACCGAATAGATCAGCACCAGCGGCACGATCACCCACCATGGTTGCGTCGCCGCGAGGCCCAGCGTGACGCCGACGAGGCTCGAGACGAGCATCAGCACGGCGAGCGTCCGCCGCCGGCCGAAACGTATGGCGAGTTCGTTCCCGACCACGCTGGCCGGCATCGCGATGAAGGTCGAGATCGCCGCGAGAACGGCCGGCGTCAGCGGCGGCGGCAGGCCGGAACCGCTGCCTGCGACGAAGACGAGGAACGCGACGATCCACGCGCGGTGCGCTGCAAGTTCGTAGCCGTGCCAGCCATAGGCCAGGATGTAGCCGATCGCGGCACGGTTGCGGAGCACGGCGCGGAACCCGGACAGGACGCTCGCGGTGCCGCGCGACTCCGGCGCGCATGGCGCAAGCAGCATCCACACGGCGGCAAACGCGACGCACGGACCGGTGCCGGCGATGACGAAGGCCCAGCGCCAGCCCAGCGTCGCCCCCGTCCAGCCGGCGAGAAGAAAGGAAAGACCGACGCCGACCGAATAGCTCGCCGTGTACAGCACGATGCTTCGCGACGACTCGGCGGCGCCGACGCGATCCGTCATCACCTTGAGGCCCGGCATGTAGCAGCCGGCAAGGCCGATGCCGGCAAGCGTCTGCCAGACCAGCGCACTCCAGAACCCGGTGGCGAACAGGCCGAATCCGAAGGGCGCGATCGCGGACAGCGCACAGCCGAACATCAGCACCCGGCGTGCATCGATGCGGTCAGTGATGCCCATGAGCCATGGCACCAGCAGCATGTAGCCGATCATTCCCATGCCGCTGATCCAGCCGACCTCGCCGCTGCCGAGGCCCCATTCGGCCATGAGGTCCGGTATCAGCGCGGGGAACGTGGCGTAGGGCAGAAGGTTCGCGACTTCGGCGAAACAGGATACCGCGACGACGGTCGCGGTCTTGCGTGTGTTCAAGTCTTTGGCCTGCGTTTCACGAGCGAGGTGATCACCACCGTCATCACCGTCTCGCCGTTCTGGTTCGTGCACGTGAGCCGGTACCGCAGGATTCCGCGATCCGGCTTCGAGGTCGACGGCCTCACTTCGACGATCTCGGCGGTGACGCGTATCGTATCACCGACCCGGACGGGCTTGAGCCAGCGCAGTTCGTCGAGCCCGGGCCCGCCCATATTGGCCGAGGTGAGCGCCCCGGTCTGGTAGAACAGCCGGAACGCGACCGCGAGCGTGTGAAAGCCGCTCGCGATCAGGCCGCCGAAGATCGAGCCCTTCGCCGCCTCGGCGTCGACGTGGAACGGCTGTGGATCGTAGCGCGACGCGAAGCCGATGATGTCGGCGTCGGTGAAGGTGTATCCGGCGGGACTCTCGAACCGGTCGCCGACCTGGAAGTCGTCGAGATAGAGGTCGTGACGCGGCCTCATGTCAGATCGCCTCCGCGATTGCCTTGCCCATTTCGCTCGTCGTCGTCCTGCCGCCGAGATCGGGCGTGCGCAGGTCGGTCTCGGCGATGACCGTCTCGATCGCCCTGACGATCGCGCTCGCCGCTTCGGATTCGCCGAAATGATCTAGCATCATCGCGCCGGTCCAGATCTGGCCGATCGGGTTGGCGATGCCCCGGCCGGCGATGTCGGGGGCGGAGCCGTGCACCGGCTCGAACATGGAGGGGTAGTTCTTCTCCGGATTGATGTTGGCACCCGGTGCCACGCCGATTCCCGCTGCCACCGCCGGCGCGAGGTCCGAGAGGATGTCGCCGAACAGGTTGCTGGCGACGATGACGTCGAACCAGTCCGGATGGCGCACCATGTGCGCGCACAGGATGTCGATGTGGTACTGGGCCGTCTTCACGTCGGGATAGTTCTGTCTCATCGCCGCGAAGCGCTCGTCCCAGTACGGCATGCTGATCGAGATGCCGTTCGACTTGGTCGCAGAGGTCACGTGCTTGCGGCGCTTGCGTGCGAGCTCGAACGCGTAGCGCATGATGCGGTCGCAGCCCTTGCGCGTGAATATCGCCTGCTGCACGACGAGTTCGTCCTCGGTGCCGTGATTCATCCGCCCGCCGATCTCGGAATACTCGCCTTCGACGTTCTCGCGGACGATGACCATGTCGATGTCCGCAGGGCCGCGTCCCTTGAGCGGCGACTCGAGCCCCCGGAGCAGCCGTACGGGGCGCAGGTTCACGTATTGCTGGAAGCCGCGGCGGATCGGGATGAGCAGCCCCCACAGCGAGACGTGGTCCGGAACGCCGGGGAAGCCGACGGCGCCCAGATAGATCCCGTCATAGGGGCGAAGCTGGTTGAGGCCGTCCTCGGGCATCATCCGCCCGGTCTTCGTGTATTTCTCGCAGCTCCAGTCGAAATGGTCGAACTGGAGCGAGAAACCGAACTTCCGGCTGGCGGTCTCGAGAACGCGGAGCCCTTCCGGCACGACTTCCCTGCCGATGCCGTCGCCGGGAATGACGGCGACCTTGTACGACTTCGTCATGTTGCGGCATTTCCCCTGGACGCCTCGGGATGCGGCAAGGTAGCAGGTTGCACCTGCCGATCAATATGGGGCCGCACCGATTGCGCCGATGACCGGGGCCGCTCACCGCCGGTTCGCCGACCTGTATGCGTTCCTCGCCGGACGATGGACGGTCCGGCGCCATGTGCGCGACCGGCGCCGTGCGGTGACCGGCACGTTCGAGGGCATCGCCACGTTCGACGACGCGGCGGGCGGACTGCGCTATGTCGAAACCGGCGAGCTCCGCCTCGGCGACTATCGTGGGCCCGCCACTCAGACCTACACGTATCTGTTCCCGGCGCCGTGGCGCGCCGAGGTGCTGTTCCGCGACGGGCGCCCCTTCCATGCGCTCGACCTTCGGAACGGCATCGCCTGTGCCGTTCATGACTGCGGCGACGACCGTTATCGCGGCCGCTATGTCCTTCTCGACGAAGCCGCCTGGCTGACCGCCTGGCGGGTGCGCGGTCCGCACAAGGACCAGTTCATCCTGACCCGATATCGCCGCGCGTGAGGCGCGGCGCCATCGGTATCGATCAGCTGGCCACGGCGCGGGACTGCTGTTCGGCCGTGACCGCCTCCCAGCCGATCATGGCGAGCTTGCGCGCCCGGCCCCAGTGGTAGTGATTGATGACGCCCGACTTGCGGATCACGCGGTGGCACGGGATCAGGTACGAGATCGGGTTGTCGCCCACGGCCGCCCCAACGGCGCGCGCCGCCCCCGCCGCGCCGATCGCCTCGGCGAGCCGGTCGTAGGACACGAGCGCGCCGGGCGGAATCCGCAGCAGCGCCTCCCATACCTTGATCTGGAACGGCGAGCCGTAGAGGACGAGACGCAGCGGCTCGTCATGGCGGCGGCGCGGCGCGAAGATGGCGCGGCCGAGTTGTGCGATGCGCTCGTTGTCCTCGACGAACTTCGCGAACGGCCAGCGGCGGCGCATGTCGTCGAAGCACGCGGCGCGGTCGCCGTCGACCACGAAGGCAAGTCCGCAGATGCCGCGCGGCGTCATCATGATGAGGCAGTCGCCGAAGGGCGATTCCGCCCAGCCATAGGTGATGGTCAGTCCCGCGCCGCGCTGCTTGAACTCGCCCGGCGTGACCGCCTCGTGCGTGACGAACAGGTCGTGCAGTCGCCCCGGCCCCGACAGACCGGCGGCGAGTGCGGCATCGAGCACGCTCGCCGACTCGGCAAGGCAGGCCTTGGCGCGATCGAGCGTCAGATACTGAAGAAACTTTTTCGGGCTGACGCCGACCCACCGGGTGAACAGGCGCTGGAAGTGGAACGGACTGAGGCCGACGGCGGCCGCGATCTCGTCCAGCTCCGGCTGCTGGTCGACCCGGTCGGCGATATAGGCCAGGGCCTGTTCGATACGCGCGTAATCGCTCGGCATTGTTCGATTCCCTGATCACGTCAGGGACTCAGCCTAGGCCCGCAGGGGCCCCCGCGCCACCCGGTTCTTGCGCTGCCGGTCGCGCCGGACCCCGGCGATCAGCGCCCGTCGTCGAGCCGGCGTTCGAAGTAGATGATGCCGTCCATCGGATTGTCGTAGTAGCGCGGAATCTCGCGAAAGCCCAGCCGGCGATAGAGCGCGATGGCCGGTCCCATCGATTCGTGCGTATCGAGCCGCATCGCGCGGTAGTTCAACTGCCGCGCCCGTTCGATGACGCGGCGGGCGAGCCGGTCGCCGATATGCAGACCGCGCCAGGCGGGGCGCACGTAGAGGCGCTTCATCTCACAGATGCCGGGCTCGAGCGGCCGAAGTGCGACGACGCCGCCCGTCTCCTCGCCGCGCCGGGCAAGCAGGATGCAGCCCCCCGGCGCGGCATACGAACCCGGCAGCTCGGCGAGTTCGCGCTCGAACCCCTGGAAAGAGAGGCTGAAACCCAGACCGCCGGCGTACTCGAGAAACAGCGTGCGCACCACTTCCATGTCGTCGGGCACGGACGCATCCGTGATCGCGACGTCGGTGCGCTCAGACATGAATGACGCCTTCGAGGTAGAGCACGGCGTGCCCGCCGATCGACACGCGCGGACCGTGGTCCTCGCAGAACAGCTCGCCGCCACGCGCCGAAACCTGTCGCGCATGAAGCGCGCTGCGGCCGAGGCGCTTCGCCCAGTAGGGAACGAGCGTGCAATGCGCGGAACCCGTGACCGGATCTTCGGGCACGCCCTTCGCGGGCGCGAAGAAGCGCGAGACGAAGTCGCACGACGTCCCCGGCGCCGTGGCGATGACCGCGAACCGGTCGAGAGCGGCGACCTTCGTCATGTCCGGCCGCAGCGCGCGCACCTGGTCCTCGTCCTCGAACACGGCCAGATAATCGCGCGCGGCGAGCAGCTCGACCGGCTTGGCGCCGAGCGCCTCGGCGACGGCCTCGGCCGATGCAACGGGTTCGGGCGGCCGCGACGGGAAATCGAGCGCGAAATAATCGCCGACGCGCGTCACCGACAGTTTCCCGCTCCGCGTCATGAAATCGACCCGGTCCGCCTCCGGCGAAAGCCGCGTGAGTATCAGGTATCCGGCGGCGAGCGTCGCGTGGCCGCACAGATCGACCTCGACCGTCGGCGTGAACCAGCGCAGGTCGTACCAGGCGTCGTTTTGAACGAAGAATGCCGTTTCCGACAGGTTGTTTTCGGCCGCGATCGTCTGCATGGTCGCATCGGGCAGCCACGATTTCAGCGGCACGACGGCCGCCGGATTGCCCCCGAAGATCCGGTCGGTGAACGCATCGATTTGATAGATCGGCAGCTCCATCGATCGACGTCCTCAGCGTTGGGTGAACGGTCTCCTCAGCGTTGGCGTGGAAAAGGAATGCGTTGTCCGCCCGCGACATGCCGATATGCGCATCGTACGTCATCGCCTGCGGCGCGGAGGAGGAGCAGCACCATCGACTTGAGTTCCGCCGCCTTGCGCGTCCGGCCGGCAAGACCGGACTAGTGGCATACGTCGACGAACTCGTCGGCGTCGAGGCGCTCCTCAACAGCATGGGCGTGGTCATCCGGCCGGCGCCTCCTGCGTGACCTCGCGGCGCGCGAGCCGGCCCTTGGCCTTGAGCCGCGTCTCGAGCCCCTTCTTCACCTTGAGCCACTCGCTGTCGATGATGCTGAACCACACGCTGTGCCGCACACGGCCCGATGCCGTGATCATGTGGTTGCGGAACGTTCCCTCCTCGCGTGCGCCCAGGCGCGCGAGTGCCGCGCGCGACTGCGTGTTGAGGGAGTCCGTCTTGAACTCGACGCGAATCGCGCCGAGGGTCTCGAAGGCGTGCGTCAGCATCAGCAGCTTCGCCTCGGTATTGACCGCGGTGCGCTGCCACGGCCGGGCGATCCAGGTCCAGCCGATCTCGAGCCGCCGGTTGGCGCGGTCGATGTTCGCGAATCGCGTCGACCCGATCGCGCGGCCGGACCGACGCTCGACGATGGCAAAAGGAAGCGCCGTGCCGGCGTCCTGCTGGCGCAGCGCCTCGTCGATGAACGCGGCGAGATCCGACTCGTCCGTCACCGGCTGCGCAAACCACTGCAGCAGGGTTGGATCGAGCACTGCGCCGAGCGGGCCAAGATGGCGGCGCGACAGCGGCTCCAACCGGACATGCCTTCCTTCGAGCGTGACGGGTTCGATGCGCATGGCTTGTCCCGTGTCCTATGCTTCTGGCGGGGGCGCCGCGTGCTGCGCCATATAGTCGGCGAGCGCGCGATCCGCCGCGTTGTCGCTCTGCCGCAGCGCCGCGATCACGTTGCGCCGGTCGACCGCGCTGCGATTCTGGCTGAGCTTGAGTTTGCCCTCGAGGCGGGTGATTTCGATCTCGACCCCGACGATGGCCTTGAGCATGCCGTGCATGAACTGTTCGGGCAGGCCGTCGACGGTCCAGGGGCGCGCGCGGCCGGACTCGTACTTCGCCGTCAGGTCGGCGACGATGTCGCGGAGCCGGATTTCGTCGTGCACCAACCGCGCGCGGCCATAGGCGTGGACGACGGCGTAGTTCCAGGTCGGCACCGCCGGATGCGTCGCATACCAGGACGGCGACACGTAGCCGTGCGGCCCGTGGAAGATGGCGAGCACCTCGGCATCGTCGAGCGCCTGCCCATGCGGATTGGCGCGCGCGAGGTGCGCGACGAGCGTGCCGTACGGGCCGCGATCGCGCTCGAGCAGAACCGGCACGTGCGTCGCGACGAGACCTTCGGGCCCGTTCGAAACGATAGTCGCGAATCCGTAGGTCGCCATGAACGCGTGCAGCTTCGCGACGTCGCGTTCGGCGAATGCAGGCGGAATGTACATGATGTCCTCTTGGCCTCTTCCCCGTCTCAAGGCTGCCAGAACGGCTTGCGCACCTCACGCTCGATGTCGGCCCGGCTGAGGCCGACATCCTTGAGCAGACGATCGTCGAGCTCGGCCAAGCGCGCGCGTTCGCTCGCCCGTGCCTGCCACGTGCAGACGGCGACCGCGCCGCGGAGAATGACGGCATGAATCGCGTGCAGTAGTTCGACGAGCCGCGGCGGCGTACGGCTCAGCCCCTCCCGCCGAAGCATTGTATGCATACAATTCTCCAGCACAACGGGACAAGTGCGCTACAATCCTCATCTTTGACGCTACATTTGACACAATTTTCGAGTCAAACTACAGATTGTCACCATGACAAATTGGTTGCCGGATCTCCACGGTCGGAACGGCCCCCGCTATCTCGCCATTGCCGAGGTCCTTGCCGCCGACATCGCCGCCGGACGGCTGAAGCCGGGCGACCGTCTGCCCACGCACCGCGAGCTGGCGTGGCGGCTCGGGGTAACGGTCGGCACAGTGACGCGGGCTTATGCCGAGGCGGAGCGGCGCGGCCTCATCGCCGGCGAGGTCGGGCGCGGGACCTACATCCGCGAGCGCAGCGTCGACACCATCCCGCCCCCGGTCGCGACCGATGACGGTTTCATCGATCTCGCGCGCAACCTCCCGTCGGGCTGGCGCGAGAACGAGGAGATCGCCGCGGTCGTCGCCGAGATTGGCGAGAGCGGCGACGTCGGCCCCCTGATCGGCTATGCGCCCAATCTCGGCCTGCCGCAGCATCGCGAAGCCGGCGCCGAATGGATCACGCGCAGCGGACTCGCGGCGTCACCCGCGCAGGTCGCCGTGAGCGCCGGCGCCCAGCACGGCATGCTTCTCGCCCTGGCGGCGCTCACCCGCGCCGGCGACGTCGTGTTGACGGAGCAGCTCACGTTCTACGGTCTCAAGTCGCTGGCGACGCTCTTGTCGCTGCGGCTTCACGGCGTCGCAATCGACGAATACGGACTAGTGCCCGATGCGCTCGATGCCGCGTGCCGGATGACCGGCGCCAAGGCGCTCTACTGCATCCCCACGCTGCACAATCCGACGACCGCGCTGATGCCGGAGGCGCGCCGCGCAGAAATCGCCGATATCTGCCGGCGCCACGACGTCGTCATCATCGAGGACGACATTTACGGGTTTCTCGCCGGCACCGCGCCGCCGCCGCTGTCGAGCTTCGCGCCCGATCGCTCCATCTTCGTCACCAGCCTGTCGAAGTCCGTGGCACCCGGCCTGCGCATCGGATACGTCCGTGCGAGCGAGACCCTGCTCGAGCGCATCGGCTCGTCGCTGCGGGCGACGATGTGGATGGCGCCCTCCGTGACGGCGGAAGTCGCCGCGCGCCTGATCCGTTCCGGACGGGCGGAAAGCATGGCCCGGCGCATGAAGGACGAGACGGAGGCCCGCCAGAAGATCGCCGCGCGCATGCTCGCCGGCACCGACTATGCGGCGCACGCGGCGAGCTTCCACATCTGGCTGAAGCTACCCGAGCCGTGGCGCCGCGAAGAGTTCACGCAGCAGGTGCGCCGTCGCGGCGTGGGCGTTGCGCCGGCCGATGTCTTCGCCGTCGGCCGCGGCCCGGTTCCGCACGCGGTGCGCGTCGGACTGTCCGCCGCGCGGGACCGCGCGCAGCTGGAGCGCGCGCTCGGCATCATCGCCGAGGTGCTGCGCGAGCCGCCGGAGACCGGCAATCCGCTCATGTAGCCGCGCCGTGTGCCCCGCCCGGCCGAGGATCTGGCTCGGTATCGATTTCTCCGGCAATCACCTTCAATGGCGCGCGACCAACGGCGCACGCGCCGTCTGGATCGCGACCGTCGTCGAGGAACATCGCACGGGCCTGCGCGTGACGGATGTCCGCCGCGTGCAGGAACTGCCCGGCACGGCGCCGCCGTTTGCGCGGCTCGCACAGTTCCTGCGCGAGGCGCCGTTCGCCGTCGCCGGCATCGATGCACCATTCGCGCCGCCGGCCGCCCACTTTCCGTTTACGACACGGGCCGCGCTGATCGAGTGGATCATGGCGCTGCGCTGCGATCCGCGCCCGTTCCCGAGGGGGGCCGAGCTGGTCGGCCTGCTGGCGCCGGACCTCGCGCCGCGCGGACGGCACGTGTTCCGCGCGACGGAACGGCTCTGGCGTGCGCGCGGCCTCAACGTGCGGTCGGTCATGTAGAACGGGCCGCGCGGCGGCGCGCCGTTCACGGCCGCCTGTCTGCGCCTGCAGGGCGCATGCGCGCGTCCGGCCTGGCCCTGGGCGACGCGCGACACCGACCGGCTGTTGGCCGAGGTCTTCCCCGCCGCGCAGCTCGAGACCTGGAATCTGCCCTCAAACCGCTACAACGGCGCCGAGGCGGCGGCACGGGAACGGCGTGCGACGATCGTCGCCGGACTCGCCGCACGCGTGGAGCTGCCGGATGCGATCGCGGCACGGCTCCTTGCCTCGGCCGATGCACTCGACGCCGTCGTCTGCGCACTCGCAGCGCGCGCGGTTTCCGAAGATACGCTCCGTGACGAACCCTGGCCCGAGGCCGTGCGCGAAGGCTGGATCGCCGTCCACCGCTGACGCCGGCGGCAGCGAAGCTACGAGTGCGCAGCCGTCTCGTCGGCGGGAATCGCGTGGGCGTGGTTGAGCGGTCCGTGCCCGCGCCCGAGACCGGGGGCGGTGGCGATGGCCTGACGCACGAAAGCACGCGCCCGCTTCACGGCTGCCGAGAGCGTCATGCCCTGCGCCAGACCGACCGCGATCGCGGAGGCAAGCGTGCATCCGGTGCCGTGCGTGCTCGATGTCGCGATGCGCGGATGCGTGAACAGCTCGATACCCTGGGGCGTCGCGAGCACGTCCGTCACGATGTCGGACTCGAGATGCCCGCCCTTGAGCAGGGCGGCCTCGCAGCCGAGCGTCAACAGTGATGCGGCCGCGCGCTTCATGTCGTCGAGATCGCGGATCTGCAGGCCGAGCAGGCGCTCGGCCTCCGGCAGGTTCGGCGTGATGACGGTCGCCATGGGTATGATGCGGCGCACGAGCGCGGCGACGGCGTCGGGCGCGATGAGTGCCGCACCGCCCTTCGCCACCATCACCGGATCGACCACCACGCGCAGGCCGCGATATTCGGCCAGCACGTCGGCGACGGTGGCGATCACTTCCTGGTCGTGCAGCATGCCGGTCTTGATCGCATCGGCGCCGATGTCGTCGAGCACGAGGCGCATCTGCTTGGCGATGAAGGCCGGCGGCACGCCCATGACGTCGAACACGCCCTCGGTATTCTGGGCCGTGAGCGCCGTGATGGCGGTCGCCGCGTAACCGCCGAGAACGGTCACCGTCTTGATGTCAGCCTGAATGCCGGCGCCGCCGCCCGAATCCGATCCGGCGACGATCAGTACGCGTCCTTTCAAGATCCCTCCCGGAACGTCAATGCGCTGCACCATAACAGACGCGCCCGTGCGACGAAATGGCACGCCGGGCGCGGAACGTGCGGACGGCAATCATCGGATCGCACCATCGCGCGCGGTTTCCTCGATTGCCCGCCATACGGCGAGCGCCTGGCGCGTCGCCGCGACGTCGTGAACGCGCACGATCGTGGCGCCGCGCGCGACGGCGGCGAGTGCCGCCGCAAGCGAACCGGGCAGGCGCGCCTTGGCGTCCTCGCCGCGCGAAAGCCGGGCGATGAAGCTCTTGCGGCTGACCCCGATGACGATGGGAACGCCGATCGCCTTGAGCCGGTCGAGGTTGGCGATGAGCTGCAGGTTGTGGGTGACCGTCTTGCCGAAACCGATACCGGGATCGACGGCGATCCGCTCGCGCGGAATGCCGGCTGCGACGCAGGCCGCGACGCGGTCCGCGAGATAGGCCGCGACTTCCGCCGGCGCGTCGTCGTAATGTGGCGCCTTCTGCATCGTCGCCGGCTCGCCCTGCATATGCATGAGAATCACCGCGGCGCCGCATGCAGCGACCGTCGCGAGGCTTTCGGGCTCGAACGTCAGTGCCGTCACGTCGTTGACGATGCACGCCCCCTCGGCGACGGCCGCGCGCATCACGGCGGCGCGCCGGGTGTCGATGGACACGATGGCGCCGGCCCGGGCGAGCGCGCGAACGACCGGAATGACGCGACGGAGTTCCTCGTCCGCGGCGACCGGCGCAGCACCGGGACGGGTCGATTCGCCGCCGACATCGATGATGTCGGCCCCCTCGTCGAGCAGTCGGTGCCCGTGCGCGATCGCCTCGTCCGCCGTCGCGAACTCGCCGCCATCTGAAAAACTGTCCGGCGTCACGTTGACGACCCCCATGACGCGCGGCACGTCGAGGGTAAGGCCTGCGAAGCTCGATACGGTTGCGGCGGAGGCGGCTGCGGTGTTGATGTCGTTCGGCATGGCTGCCGAGGTACTCCCGGACCGTGACGCCCGTCAATTGCGACGACGCGCGGCCCGCGCGGGTGCGCTCATCATCGTCATTCCGCCATGAAAAAAGGGACCGGGCAAAGCCCAGTCCCTTTCCATTCGCTTCGGTGCGCTGCCTCAGGCGCCCGGCTGCGGTTCCGGCCGGAGGCCGCCGCCCTCGGGGCGATCCTTGCCGGCGGGCCCCGTGGTCGGTACCGACGCGCGGCGCCCCGGCGTCCGCGGCGTTTCGTCCACCGCCGGCCGGACGATCGGCTCGCCGCGCAGCAGCGCCCGGATCTCGTCGCCGGTCAGCGTCTCGTACTCGAGCAGGCCGCGCGCGATCTTGTGCAGATCGTCGATGCGTTCCGTGAGGATCCTGCGCGCCGTCCCCTCGGCCTTTTCGATGATGCGCCGGATTTCGGCATCGATCAGCTGGGCGGTCGCCTCGGAAACGTTCTGCTGCTGCGTCACGGCATGGCCGAGGAAGACCTCCTGCTCGTTCGCATTGTAGCGCACGGGTCCGAGCTTCTCGCTCATGCCGAACTCGGTCACCATGCGCCGCGCGAGCGCCGTCGCCTGCTGGATGTCGTTGGCCGCACCCGTCGTGACGTTGTCGGCCCCGAAGATGATCTCTTCGGCCACACGGCCGCCGAACATCATCGCGAGGCGGGATTCCATCTCCAGCTTGGTCATGCTGAGACGGTCGCGCTCGGGCAGGCTCATGGTCACGCCCAGCGCCCGGCCGCGCGGGATGATGGTGACCTTGTGCAGCGGATCGTGCTGCGGCACCGAGAGTGCGACCAGCGCGTGGCCCGCCTCGTGATAGGCGGTCAGCTCCTTCTCCTTCTCGGTCATGACCATCGAGCGGCGCTCCGCACCCATCATGACCTTGTCCTTGGCGTCCTCCATCTCGGCCATGGTCACGAGGCGCTTGCCGCGGCGGGCCGCAAGCAGGGCCGCCTCGTTGACGAGGTTGGCGAGATCGGCGCCGGAGAATCCGGGCGTTCCGCGCGCGATGACCTTCGGGTCGACGTCCGGCGCGAGCGGCACCTTGCGCATGTGCACCTTGAGGATCTTCTCGCGGCCGACGACGTCGGGATTGGGTACGACGACCTGGCGGTCGAAACGGCCCGGACGCAGCAGCGCCGGATCAAGCACGTCCGGCCGGTTCGTCGCGGCGATGAGGATGACGCCTTCGTTCGCCTCGAACCCGTCCATCTCGACGAGCAGCTGGTTCAGCGTCTGCTCGCGTTCGTCATTGCCGCCGCCCAGTCCCGCGCCGCGATGACGGCCGACGGCGTCGATCTCGTCGATGAAGATGATGCAGGGCGCGTTCTTCTTGCCCTGCTCGAACATGTCGCGCACGCGGGATGCGCCGACGCCGACGAACATCTCGACGAAATCGGAGCCCGAGATGGTGAAGAACGGCACGTTGGCCTCGCCGGCGATCGCGCGCGCGAGCAGCGTCTTGCCGGTGCCCGGCGGGCCCACAAGCAGCACGCCCTTCGGAATCTTGCCGCCGAGGCGCTGGAATTTCTGCGGATCGCGCAGGAACTCGACGATCTCCTCGAGCTCCTGCTTGGCTTCGTCGATACCCGCGACGTCGTCGAAGGTGACGCGGCCGACCTTCTCGGTCAGCAGACGCGCCCGCGACTTGCCGAAGCCCATGGCGCGGCCGCCGCCCGACTGCATCTGACGCATGAAGAAGATCCACACGCCGATCAGCACGAGGAACGGGAACCACGACGCGAGGATCGAGAGCAGCGGATGCATGCTCTCCTCCACGGGCGCGGCGCTCACCCGGACATTGCGGTCGGTGAGGCGGGAGATGAGGTTCGGATCGTTCGGGGCGTAGGTCGAGAACGCGCGGCCGTCGCTGAAATGGCCACGGATCGTATTGCCCTGGATCGTGACGTCGGTGACTTGCTGACGGTCGACGGCAGAAAGGAAGTCGGAGTACGCCAGCGGCGCCATCGGACCGCGCGGCGAAGACCCCTGGAATACGTTGAAGAGGGCGATCAGCAACAGACCGATGATCACCCAAAGCGCTAAATTTTTACCGAAATTGTTCACCGTCCACGCCTCATCGTGACATGTTGATCCGACCGGGGGCGTGCCGATCAGTCAGGACAAAGAAACCCGTGCCCGCCAATGCATGGCGTGGGCGGAACGTCATGGAAACGATCTCCACGCTATCAGGCTGAACGCCCTGGCGTCTATAGAGGAGGTGGGGCACCGAGACCACCCCGTCAAGATCCCATAGAGCCGGCAGGCTGGGCCTTGCTGCCGCCGGAACGGGCCGGTTTCGCACCGCAGGATCGGCGGCGGCCACCTGCGCCCAGCCGGCCTCCCCCAACCGGGCGAGCCGGTAGCCGCGCCCGTCCCACGGCCCCCTTCCCGCCACCTTGACCACGAACCGACGGTCCCATTCGAACGTCCCCGCCCGGTCGACGGCGACGTCGTGCGCAGCCGCGGCCGGCTCGCGCACGAACAAGATGCCGCCCCGCCGCGGCAGGATCCGGCATCCCGCAAGCGTATGTCCGCCCCCCAGCGCATCACGCCGGAGGACGTCATGGAGCCGTTCGAGCCGCTCGCTGCGCGGCGGATAGGCCGCACCGCCGACCGCAAGCAGGATCCGCGTGAGCGCGCGCCGCGACAATTCCGTATCGGCCGCACGCAGCCTGATCGGGTCCAGCACTGCCCAGCCCTCGGGGTAGATCGCTGCGGCCGCGGCCAGCAGCGCTGCAACCTCCGCGTCCCGGGCCGCGCGTGCTGCGCCGAAGCGATGCGGATCGGGCGGCACGGGCGCACCGCCGGCCGTGCCGTGTGCCGGCGCCGACAGGGACTGCCGGATACGCACCCGCTCGAAGGTCGGATCGCGATTGCTCGGGTCCTCGATCCATGGCTGACCGAGGTGCTGCAACGTCGCCTTGAGCCGATGACCCGGGACGTCGAGGAGCGGGCGGAGGATTCGCACCTCGGGCGTCTCCACGACCGCGGCCATCGCCGCAAGGCCGTCGGGACCGCTGCCATGCACCCGCCGCAGCATCATCGTCTCGAGCTGGTCGTCGTGGTGATGGGCCAGCAGAAGATGCAGGACGCCGGCTTGGCGGCACCATTCCAGCAGCAGGGCGCGGCGCGCCTCCCGTGCGGCCTGCTGGATGCCGGTGCGCGGCTTCGCCCCTTCCCATCGCAGCACGTGATGCGCGATGCCGCGTCGGGCAAGCCACTCGCCGACCTGGGCGGCTTCCGCCGCGGATTCCGGCCGCAATCCATGATCGACGGTAAGCGCCGTCACCTCTCCGCCCCGCGACCGCGCCCACCGATCCGCGAGCAGGACGAGGGCGAGGCTGTCCGCGCCGCCCGACACGCCGACGGCGAGCCGGGGCCGCCGCTCGAACGGCCCCAGACGTTCGATCAGTGCCGCAAACACCGCATCCGACACCGCCGCGGCAGACACCTCCGGTGCCGGGACATGGTCGTCCGAAGCTTCGCGCAAGTCGGGTTTGCGCGCGATCATCTCGTATCTTGGCGGCGGCGTCCTTTGAGGACGCCCGATCGTCAGCCGCAATTCAGCCGCTGCTTCTCGCGCTGCGTCGCCTGCTTGATCGACACCGACGCGTTGGGATAGCGCCGCTCCAGCTCGCCGAGCGTGCCGCAGGCGTCGCTCTTGCGATTGAGATGACCGAGCGACATGCCGAGCTTGAGCAGGTTGTCGGGCGCCTTCTCGCTGTTCGGGTAGCGCTTGAAGCCCTCGGCGAAGGCCGCCGCCGCGGCTGCGAAATCACGGCGGACATAATAGGTTTCGCCAAGCCAGTATTGCGCGTTGCCGGCGAGACGATGGTTGGGATGCGCGGCAAGGAAGGCCCGGAGCGCCGCCTCGGCACGGCTGAAATCGCCCTGTTCGCGCTGCGCCTGCAGCAGCTGCGCATAGGCGAACTCGTACTGGGCTTCCGGCGAACCGTCCGGAAGGGTGATCGCGGCAGTCTGTGCCGGCGCCGGGGCCCGGGACGGGCCTGGCGCCTGAGACGCGGATTCGGCAGGCGCGGGCTGACCCGATGGGCCAAGCGGCACCAGGCGCATGTGCGGGCCGGGGCCGACCGGCGCAGCCGATGCCGTCGTCGCCCCCTCGGCCGCTGCCGACGAACTACCAGGCGGCGGGGCAGCCCCCGCGCCCCCCCGTTCGATCGCGGTCAGCCGGAAATCGATATCGCCGACCAGCTTGTCGAGCCGCGCAGTTATCTGCGAGAGCTTGTAGCCGAGTTCCTCGACCTTGCCGGTCAGCTCGCGCAGCTGATCGTCGACGGTCGCGAACCGCATGTCGGTCTGGGCGATGAACGAACTGGGGATCTCGCCGGGATCGACCGACGTCGCCGAATCCGTTGCGCGAGCGACCGGCGCGCCGCCGGAGCGGGCGAGTTGCCGCTGGAGGACGTCGACGTCACGGCGCAGACGCTCGATCTGATCGACGAGCGACCGGACGTCCGGACCTTGCTGGGCCAATGCCGGCGCCCATACGGCAGCGGAGACCCCGGCACCGACCACGACGGACAGCGCCAGGGCATACCGGGCAAGCGGTTGTACGACAGAAACGGTGACCATCACGTCAACAAATCTAGTTCGGCTCTTGGGCAAAACAAAGGCGCCTGTCCGAAGGGCCCCGGGGGGCCAGCGGACAGGCGCCCGTTTCAGACGCTGCTGGAGCCGTCGCTCAGTTGACGACCATCACGGCGCGGCGATTCTGCGACCACGCGGCCTCGTTCGAGCCGACGACCGCCGGACGCTCCTTGCCGTAGCTGATCGTCGCCACGCGGCGTGCCTCGATGCCGAGCGAGACGAGGAAGTTCCTGGCCGCATTGGCGCGACGCTCGCCGAGTGCCAGGTTGTACTCGCGGGTACCACGCTCGTCGCAATGTCCCTCGATGGTCACCGTCAGGTTCGGATACTTGCGCAGGAACGCGGCCCAGCGCTCAATCGTACGACGCGCCTCAGGCTTCAGGTCCGACTTGTCGAAGTCGAAAAAGACTCGGTCGCCGACCTCGGCGACGAGCTCTTCCTGCGGCGTCCGTGGCCGGGCCTGCTCGGTGCTGGTGACGCCGGTGCCGGTCTGCACGCCACCCGTGCCGCCGGTTGCAGCCGACTCGTCAGACGCCGTCTCGCACGCCGCCAGCAGCAACACTGCGGCGAACATGCTCAGCAACTTGAAACGCATCTCGAACTCCTTTTCTTTCTACTCTACAGCGCGGCCAAGTATCCGCGCGGCTCGTTAAATAAGATTATGTCTGCTTTCTTCCGCCCACACAACAATCCGGGGCGCACTGAGACATTTTTGGCCCAGCTAAGGTTGGCGCGGACTATATGCCTCTGGAGTCACGGAATCAAGGGGGACCACGCCGGATCCGAAGCTTCCGTTGGCGTGATTATTTCCCGTTCATTGTATCCGGTGAGATCGATTGAATAGAGTCGACTATTCGTTCCTTGTCCACGGCTATCGGCGGGGTTTTGTTTAAAATACATCAGGACGCGTCCATTGGGCGCCCAGGTCGGCCCCTCGACCAGAAAGCCCCGAGTCAGCAGCCGTTCGCCCGAGCCGTCCGGCCGGATTACGCCGATATAGAATTCACCCTCATGCATACGGGTGAAGGCGATGAGGTCGCCGCGGGGCGACCAGACCGGCGTCGCATACCGGCCGGTGCCGAAGCTGATCCGCCGCACGTTGCTCCCGTCGCTGTCCATGACGTAAAGCTGCTGCGCGCCGCTGCGGTCGGAGTTGAAGACGATCTGCCGCCCGTCCGGCGAATAGGTGGGCGAGGTGTCTATCGCGGGATGATCGGTGAGGCGCTGCACCCGCCGCGTGCGCAGGTCCATCACATAGATGTCGGTGTTGCCGTTCTGCGCCATGCTCATGATCACCCGGTTTCCGTCCGGTGAGAATCGTGGCGCGAACGTCATGCCCGGAAAATCGCCGAGCACTTCCTGCTGCCCGGTGTCGATGTTGTAGATATAAACGCGCGGCTTGTTGTTGATGTAGGAGAGATACGTGATCTCCTGCGTCGTCGGCGAGAAGCGCGGCGTCAGCACCAGGACACGGCCGTCGGTCAGGAAACGGTGGTTGGCGCCGTCCTGGTCCATGATGGCAAGCCGCTTGGTCCGCCGCTGCAGCGGGCCCGACTCCGCGACATAGACGATGCGCGTGTCGAAATACCCGTCCTCCCCGGTAATACGCTTGTAGACCGCGTCGGAGATGATGTGCGCGACGCGGCGCCAGTTCTGCGGCGCGGTCGTGAAGACCCGCCCTTCCATCTGGCTCTCGCCGTAGACGTCCCAGAGCCGGAACTCGACGCGCAGGCGGCCGTCGGACTGCAGATCGACATTGCCGTGGATGAGCGCCTGGGCATTGATCGCGCGCCAATCGGCAAAACGCGGCGGCTGGTTGCGCAAGGCGACCGGCGTCTGGATGTAGGCCTTGGGATCGATCGGATGGAACAGCCCCGAGCGCTCGAGGTTGGCGGCAATCACGTTGGTCAGGTCCTGACCGATCTGGGCGTCCTTGGGCTGCGCGCCGAAGAACGGTGACACCGCGATCGGCATCGGCTCGACCTTGCCGCGGGTGATGTCGATTCGCACCTCGGCATCCGCCGTCCCCGTGAGGCCGGCGGCGGCGAGCATGCAAAGGGCGACGCCGGCAAGGCGTGCGATGGGTGACCTGTACATCACGTACCTCTCTCCAATCCTTGCTTCTTCTTCTCGCGCGGATTTTTGTCCATTCCGTGGCACCCGGGCCGGTCAGCCCCTGATCCCGAGCATGTCCTTCGCACTGAAGCGCAAGACAAGGTTGCCGTCCGTGAGTTGCGCGGCCTTGTCCGCCGGAATCGGCAGCGGCGAGCTGCGGAACACGGCGCGGCGCGCGCTTTCGACGAAGGCCCGGTAACGCTCGTCGGACGTCCAGTCCTGGCTCTCGACGCGCACGTCGCGCACGCTGCCGTCGACGGCCGTGTAGATGCGCAGCTCCACCACGAAGCTTTCGATGCCCTTGGCGCCGATATCGACGTTCCAGTTCTGGTAGATCTTCTGCCGGATCGCGTCCTCCTCGGTCATCGAAAGCCGCAGCAGCGGGTTATGCGGTGCATTCGACGAAGACCGGGCCGCCGTCTGCGCCTGTTGCTGCTGCGGCGCAGGCTGCGGCTCCGCCGCCTGCGGACGACGACGCGTCAGATCCCGCAGCACGTTGTCGAGATCAAACGTCTGCTGCCGATTCGGCTGCGGCGCCGGCGGCGTGGCGCGCGCCACCTGCTGCGGCTTCGGCGGCGCAGGACGCGGCGGCGGCGGCTTCGGCAGCGGCGCCTCGGCGCGCGGAGCCGGCGTCGGCGCAGGTGCCGGCGGCGACGGCGCTGCCGCCTGCGGTGGTGGCGGTGGTAGGGGTGGGGGCGGCGGCGGCTTGGGTGGCTCGGGTTTCGGTGGCTCCGGCTTGGGCGCCTCCGCGACTTTGGGCGGTTCCGGCTTCGGCGGCTCCGGCTTGGGCTCGGGGGGTTTCGGTGCCTCCGCCACCTTCGGCGGCGCCGGCGTCGGCGGCGGCGCGTTCGTGATTTGCGCGAGCGGCAGCATCTCGACGATCAGCGGCTTCTCTTCCGGCGGCGGGGACCGGAAAAAATCGGGCACGCCGAACCAGGCGATCAGGAAGACCGCCACATGCAACAACGCCGAAAGGAGCGCAGCCCTGCGCATGGTCGTATGATCTAGCGACCCGTTCTGGATGGCTGACGGCCGCTGCTGCCGGGAATCTCGGCAACCAGCGCGACCTTGGCGAACCCGGCCTCGCTCAGTGCGCCCATCACCTCCATCACCTTGCCGTAGCTGAGCGACCGATCGCCGCGTACGAATATGCGCTGCTCCGGCTTGTTGGCGGTGATCGCCTTCAGCCGTGCGATCAGGACGTCCTGCTCCATCTCGGTTTCCTGGAGAAAGATCTTGCCCTGGGCATTGACGCTCACGATCAGCGGCTCATCCTGGCCGGTGGTCTGCGCGGCCTGCGTCTTCGGCAGGTCGACTTCGACACCCGCGGTCAAAAGCGGCGCCGTCACCATGAAGATGACGAGTAGCACCAGCATGACGTCCACGAACGGCGTGACATTGATGTCGCTGACCAGTCGCCGGGTCCGCCGCGACGAACGCGACCGCGTGGCGCCCATGAGGGGGCCGGCCATGGCTACGCCGCCTTCTCTTCCAGCTGCCGCGACAGGATCGCCGCGAATTCCTGTGAGAACGCCTCGAGCCGGCCGGCATAGCGGCCGAGATCGCTCGAGATCTTGTTGTAGGCGATGACCGCGGGAATCGCAGCGATCAGTCCCAGCGCCGTCGCGAACAGGGCCTCGGCGATGCCGGGCGCGACCACCGCAAGGTTGGTGTTCTTGCTCGCGGCGATGGCCGAGAAGCTGTGCATGATGCCCCAGACCGTGCCGAACAGGCCGATGAAGGGCGCCGTCGAGCCGACCGAGGCGAGAAACGTCATGTAGCGTTCGAGGCGATCCATCTCGCGCCCCAGCGTCACCGACATCACCCGCTCGATCCGGCTCTGCAGGCCAGCGCGCATCTGACCCGCGACGGCGGCCCCCTTCGAGAACGACCGGCGCCATTCGCGCATCGCCGCCCCGAATATGGCCGACATCGGATCGACCGGCCGATGACCTATCCGGTCATAGAGATCCTCGAGCGATCCGCCAGACCAGAACATGTCCTCGAAATCGTCCGCCTGACGGTGCAAGCGGCGCAGGCGAAACATCTTCTCGAAGATGATCGCCCAGCTCCAGAACGACGCGAGCACCAGGACGATGATCACCGCCTTGCCTATGAAATCGGCATTCACGAACAGGTGCCAGATCGAAAAATCATACGCGACCTGGCTACCGACGAGCGATGCCGCTTCGACTGCTCTATCCATTGGTGTCCTGCTTGTTCGACTGTGAGGATCGATTCCGTGCGAAGGCCTCGCGCACGGCCGACGGCAGCCGTGTGGCGCGACCGCCCGGACCGATGCAGACCAGCATGACGTTGAGGTGAACGAGCGTGTTCTCCTCCCGGGTGACGACCTGCTCGAGCTCGATCGAGGCGCCACTCATGTCGATGATCCGCGTGCGGACCTCGAGCTCGTCATCGAGCCGGGCAGGCGCCAGGTACTCGACCTGGCATCGCCGCACGGCGAAGACGACGCCCGTGTCATCGCGCAGCGCGCGATGGCCGACGCCCAGCGCACGGAGCATCTCGGTCCGCGCGCGCTCGGCGAACTTCAGGTAATTGGCGTAGTAGACGATGCCGGCGGCGTCCGTGTCCTCGTAATAGACGCGGATCGGAAAGCGGTGCTCCACCGACGGCAGAGCGCTGGCCGTGCCCCTATCCTTCCTCACTTGCGGCCTCGTCACCCATACGAGCCAGGAGTTCGAGCTGCCGAACCGAGTCCGCCGGCGGCTCCAGCCCGAGATGGCGCCATCCGCGCTCGGTCAGCACACGCCCCCGCGGCGTTCGCTGCAGCAGGCCGATCTGAAGCAGGTACGGCTCGATGACGTCCTCGATCGTGTCGCGCTGCTCCGACAGCGCGGCGGCAAGAGTCTCGACGCCGACCGGACCGCCGCCGTAGTTCTCGACGATGCAGCGCAAATAGCGCCGGTCCATGGCGTCGAGCCCGGCCGCATCGACCTCGAGCCGCGTCAGCGCCGCGTCCGCAGCGGCGCGGTCGATCTCCGTGATCCCGCCGACCGCCGCGAAGTCGCGCACGCGACGCAGCAGCCGGCCGGCGACGCGCGGCGTGCCGCGCGACCGGCGCGCGATCTCGGCCGCGCCTTCGGGCGTCAGATTGACGTTGAGGACGCGGGCACTGCGCCGCACGATCTCTTCGAGTTCGTCGGGGCCGTAGAAGACGAGCCGCAGCGGAATGCCGAACCGGTCGCGCAACGGCGTCGTGATGAGCCCGGCGCGCGTCGTCGCCCCGATCAGGGTGAAGGGCGGCAGGTCGATGCGAACCGAGCGCGCGGCCGGCCCCTCACCGATCATGAGGTCGAGCTGGAAGTCCTCCATCGCGGGATAGAGCACTTCCTCGACCGCGGGCGACAGGCGATGGATCTCGTCGATGAACAGCACGTCGCGCGGCTGGAGATTGGTCAGGATCGCGGCGAGGTCGCCCGCGCGCGCGATCACGGGCCCGGACGTCGCGCGGAAGCCGACGCCGAGTTCGCGCGCGACGATCTGGGCGAGCGTCGTCTTGCCGAGACCCGGCGGCCCGTGCAGCAGAACGTGATCGAGCGCATCGGCGCGGGTACGCGCTGCCGAAATGAACACGCGAAGATTCTCCCGGACCTGCCGCTGGCCGATGAAATCGTCCAGCGTAAGCGGCCGGATGCTCGACTCGGCGGCATCGCCGGCGATGAATCCGGGACTGACCGCGCGTCCGCCCTCCGTCATGTCGCAAGCTCCTTCAGCCCGGCGGGAATCAGAGCCTCGAGCTTCGCGCCCGGCCCGAGTTTCCGCACGGCACGGTCGATGGCGCCCATGGCTTCAGCGCGCCGATAGCCGAGATTGACGAGGGCGGAGATCGCGTCGGCGACGACGCTGTCCGCTGTTCCGTCTCCGCCGTCCGGACGCGCAGCCGGCGGCGACACGGCGACGTGCGCAAACGCTTCGCCCGCGACCTTGTCCTTGAGCTCGCTGACGATACGGTTGGCGAGCTTCGGACCGACGCCTTCGGCGCGCGTGAGCATGCTCTTGTCGCCGGCCATGATCGCCTGTGCCAGATCGTCCGTGCCGAGCGCGGAGAGAATCGAAAGCGCGACCCTGGCCCCCACGCCCTGAACCGTCGTCAGCTGGCGAAACCACTCGCGTTCGGCGCTTCCCGCAAATCCGTAGAGATCGATCGCGTCCTCCCGCACCAGCGTCTCGACCGCAAGGCTGACGCTGGCGCCGACCGCAGGCATCGCGCCGAGCGTGCGCGCCGAACAGCGAACGAGATATCCCACGCCGCCGACGTCGATGATCACGTGGTCGCGCGCGATCGTGTCGAGAATTCCGGTGAGCTTCGCGATCACGACGTCACTCCGCGGCGCCTCCGGCCATGATCACGCCGCCGGCCAGGGCACGCCGGGTCTGGGCATGATGCGCATGGCAGATGGCGACCGCCAGCGCATCGGCCGCATCGGGCCCGGCGAACTCCACGCCCGGCAGCAGACGGCTGACCATCATCTGAACCTGCGTCTTCTCGGCATGGCCGACGCCGACGATCGCCTTCTTGATCGCATTCGCCGAATATTCCGCAACCGGGACACCCGCGCGCGCTGGCGCGAGCAGGACCGCGCCCCGTGCCATGCCGAGCTTCAGCGTGCTGGTCGCGTTGGTGTTCACGAACGTTTCTTCGACTGCCGCCACGTCCGGCCGATGCTCTGCGATCACGGCCGCGAGCCCCTCGAAGACCTGAACGAGGCGGACGGCGGTCGAAAGCCCGCCATCCGTCTTCACGATGCCGTTTGCGACATGACGGAGCCGCGATCCGTCGACCTCGATGACGCCCCATCCCGTGGAGCGGAGTCCCGGATCGAGCCCGATCAGCCGCATGCGCGCCTAGGCCGTGAGCCGCGCGACGACCTCGTCCGCGACCTCGTAATTCGCCGAGACGGTCTGGACATCGTCATTGTCCTCCAGCGCCTCGATCAGCTGGAACAACGCCTCCGCGGTCCCGGCATCGACCGGAACGGTGCTGGTGGGCCGCCAGGCGAGCCGGGCGCTCTCCGCCGCGCCGAATTTCGCCTCGAGCGCGTCGCGCACCGCCGCAAAATCCTCGGTACTGGTTATGATCTCGTGAATCTCCTCGCCGGACTCGACGTTTTCGGCGCCCGCCTCCAGGGCCGCCTCGAACACCTGATCGGCGTCGATGACGCTGGCGGGATAGATGATCACACCCTTGCGCTCGAAGTTGAACGCAACCGAGTTGGTCTCGCCCAGGGACCCGCCGTTCTTGGAGAAGATCGAGCGAACCTCGCTGGCCGTCCGATTGCGGTTGTCGGTCAGCGCCTCGACGATGATTGCAACACCGCCCGGCCCGTAGCCCTCGTAGCGCACCTCTTCGTAGTTCTCGCCGCTCTCGGCACCGGAGCCGCGCCTGATCGCGCGTTCGATCGTGTCCTTCGGCATGTTCTGCGCCTTCGCGGCGGCGATCGCCGCCTTCAGGCGCGGGTTGCCTGCGGGATCGGAGCCGCTGCGCGCGGCAACCATGATCTCGCGAATGAGCTTGGTAAAAATCTTGCCCCGCTTGGCATCCTGTTTGCCCTTGCGGTGCATGATGTTCTTGAATTGGGAATGGCCGGCCATCTGTCGCTTTATCCACGAAAAAGCGCTGAGCAGGCGAAGAACGCTAATACTCAGCGAAAGATTGTCAGGTCTATACTATATGTGGTGGCAAACTTCTACCGGCGCACCGGTCAGGTAGCAAAGCAATATGGCATCATTTGGGCCACCTCGCTTCGCCCCGGCGCCCCGAGATCGTGCCCCTGAGGGGGCGAACGATACGCCCGGCTAGTCGGGCCAGGCCGGCGCGAGCCGGCCGCCGAGCCGGACCGGCGCCACCCGCCGGGCAAGTCCGGTTTCGTCGTCGGTCTCGACGAAGGTCGCGCACAAGGTTGCCGGGCCCTCCGCCGGCGTCAGGCGCTCGCCGGGCATTTTCCGGATGAACCGGGCCATCGCAATCTCCTTCTTCATGCCGATGACCGAGTCATAGTCGCCGCACATTCCCGCGTCCGTCTGGTAGGCGGTGCCGTTGGGCAGGACCTGGGCGTCGGCGGTCGGGACGTGGCTATGGCTGCCGACGGCGAGCGAGGCGCGGCCGTCGCAGAAATGGCCGAGGGCCATCTTCTCCGACGTCGCCTCGCCATGGATGTCGACGACGATCGCGTGCACCGTCACGCCGAGTCGGTGCTGCGACAGGACCGTTTCGATCGCAACGAACGGATCGTCCAGCGGATCCATGAACAGGCGTGTCATCACGTTGGCGACGAGCACCTTGCGGCCCGTCCGCGTCGTATACAGCCCCGCGCCGCGTCCGGGCGTACCTTTCGGAAAATTCAGCGGCCGAAGCAATCGCTGATCGCGGTCGATGTACCCGATGATCTCGCGCTGATCCCAGACATGGTTGCCCGTCGTGATGCAGTCGGTGCCGGCAGCGTAGAATTCCTGCGCGATCTTCTCGGTGATGCCGAAGCCGCCGGCCGCGTTCTCGCCGTTGACGATCACGAAGTCGAGGTCCAGCCGACGGCGCAGGTCCGGCAGGTTCGCAACGAGAACGTCGCGCCCCGACCTTCCGACGACATCCCCGCAAAATAGAATTCGCATCCTTTGTTGGCTTCGATCCTGGACGACGTTCCACGCCCGGCACGCGACGGCACGATCTTGTCCGCCAGGCTAGGCCGATCAACCGCGCGAACTGTCGGGAGATGATGATGGTGCGTCGGACGGAGCCGCCTCGGCCGTTGGCTTACGCGTTCCTCTGTGGCCTGCATGAGCAGGTGGGCGCCATATGCCGAAGCCACGGCTCCGGCAGGGACAGCTCCCTAGAGGTGTTCATTGGGCCCAGGGACTCAAGCAGCCTGACGCACCGCGCAGCCCCGTCCTGTTTATTAATGTAAGAGCTTTGGCGGCCGCGAACAAGCAGGCCCCGAATTCAGGCGGCGGCCGGCCTTCAGACACGCTCGCGCTCGATCCGCTCGGCGAGTGCCGTCACGCGGGCCGTGAGCCGCTCGAGGTTCTCGGCGACCTCGTCGTGTACCTGCAGAGCCTGTGCCGACCGCGCGAGTTCGTCCTCCAGGGCGCTGAGACGTTCCTGCGCCTCGCGCGCCGCCGCTTCCGCCGCCGCGGCGCGCGCCTCGGCTGCGGTCGCAGCCGCCTGCGCAGCTTCGGCGGCACGCACCGTCTCGGGGTCCGGTGGCGTAGCCATCGCCGCTTTCAGCTCCGCCAGCTCGTCGTACGCATCGGCGAGCTCGTCGGCGATCAGCAGGCTGACCATGACCAGAAGCCGGGCGTCCCCGACCTGCCCGACCTCCTTGACCAGATCGGCGACACGCTGGTCGATATAGGTCGCGAGCCGTTGGAGATGCGCCTCCTGGCCGTCGTCGCACGCGACCTGATAGGCGCGGCCGTTGATCGTTATGGACATCTCCGCCATGCGACTCAGCTCCGCACCATCGCCCTGAGCCGCTCGATCGCCGCATCGAGCCGCGCCGTGACGTGATCGACCGTGCCTTCGAGGGCCATGTGATCGCGGCTGATCCGGTCGAGTTCGCGTTCGAGCTCCGCGATACGCTGCTCGCGATCGGCCAAGTCGCGGGCAGGTGCCGGCGGCCGGGCCAGCGCCGCCTCGAGGCGGTCGAGCGCCGCCGCCAATTTCGCCTGTGCATCCTGCAAGCGGCTCATCTCCATCGCCCTTTCCATCGTGGCCTGGATTGCCCGCGCGCCCATCATCGCGCGGCCGATGTTCCCGTCACCTTAAGTGCCTGAAACCAGCGTCGTCAAACGGCGCGTTCGGAATGCAGTCGCGTTGCTGTCCTTGCAGGCAAAGCTTCTGTTTTTGCGGGTTGACGTGCCGGGGGGCGGGCGGCATGTTGCCGCCGCCGGCCGAGCGGGGCACGGACTCCGCGAGTATGGTACCGAGCCGACCCACGTCGCGCGACTTCAAAAGAGCAAGCATGAGCGCACCCCTCGCCACCGCCCCGCATACCGCCAACACGACGCCGCTGCCCCTGAGCGACAAACAGACCCGAGAGCATGCCGAACTCGCCAACGCGATCCGCGTGCTGGCGATGGATGCCGTGGAGAATGCCAAGTCCGGCCACCCCGGCATGCCCATGGGCATGGCTGACGTCGCAACGGTCCTGTGGTCGCGTTTCCTGAAGTTCGACCCGGCCGATCCGGCATGGCCCGATCGCGACCGCTTCGTGCTGTCCGCCGGTCACGGCTCGATGCTGATCTATGCGCTTCTCTATCTGACCGGCTATCCGGAGATGACGCTCGACGAGCTTCGCCGCTTCCGGCAGCTCGGCTCGAGGACGCCGGGCCACCCGGAATATGGCCACACGGCGGGGGTCGAGACGACGACGGGCCCGCTCGGGCAGGGGCTTGCCAACGCGGTGGGCATGGCGCTGGCCGAGCGGCTGCTGGCGGCGCGGTTCGGCGCCGACGTGGTCGATCACTACACCTATGTCATCGCCGGCGACGGATGCCTGATGGAAGGCATCAGCCACGAGGCGATCTCGCTCGCCGGTCATCTGCGGCTCAACAAGCTGATCGTCCTGTTCGACGACAACCGGATCACCATCGACGGGCCCACGTCGCTCGCCGTATCCGACGATCATATCGCGCGGTTCCAGGCCTGCGGCTGGAATACCCGCGCCATCGACGGACACGACCCGGCGGCGATCGAGGCCGCGCTCGAGGAAGCGCGCCGTTCCGACCGGCCGACGATGATCGCCTGTCGCACGACGATCGGGTACGGCGCACCGACGAAGGCCGGTACCGCCGCCGCGCACGGGGCGCCGCTCGGCGCGGCGGAGATCGAAGCCTGTCGCGAGCGTCTGGGCTGGTCGGCGCCGCCCTTCGAGGTGCCGGCACCGGTGCTCGAGCGTTGGCGCACCTTCGGCCAGCGCGGTGCCGCCGAGCGCGCCGCGTGGATGCGCCGCCTCGAGAAGCTGCCCAGCGAGAAGCGGGCCGAGTTCAAGCGGCTCATGTCCGGCAAGCTTCCCAAGGGATGGCTCGATCGCGTCGCCGCCCTCAAGTCGAAGCTCGTCCAGGACAAACCGACCATGGCGACGCGCGTCGCCTCGCAGACGGCGCTCGAGGTCCTGACCGAGGCGATCCCCGAGCTTGTCGGCGGATCGGCGGACCTGACGGGATCGAACAACACCAAGACCAAGGCGCTCGCCCCGGTGACGCGTGACGACTTCGCCGGCCGCTATGTCTTCTACGGCGTCCGCGAGCACGCCATGGCCGCGGCGATGAACGGGCTCGCGCTGCACAAGGGCGTGATTCCCTACGGTGGGACGTTCCTGGTGTTCTCCGATTATTGCCGGCCGGCGATACGTCTTTCGGCGCTGATGGGTCAGCGCGTCATTTATGTCATGACGCACGACTCGATCGGATTGGGTGAAGACGGACCGACACACCAGCCGGTCGAACATCTCGCCAGCCTGCGCGCCATTCCCAACCTGCTCGTGATGCGTCCCGCGGACGCGGTCGAGACGCTCGAATGCTGGGCGGCAGCGCTCGACCATGCGTCGGGACCGTCGCTGCTGGCGCTCACGCGCCAGAACCTGCCGGCCGTACGCCTGCAGGACGGGCCGGAGAACCTGTCGGCGAAGGGCGGCTACGTGCTCGCCGAAGCCGAGGGCGAACGTCAGGTGACGCTGATCGCGACGGGCTCGGAAGTCCAGATCGCGCTTCAGGCGCGCGACTTGCTGGCGCAGGACGGGATTCGGGCGGCCGTCGTTTCGATGCCGTGCTGGGCGCTGTTCGATCGCCAGACCGCGACGTACCGCCGCAAGGTCCTTGGGCCCGCGCGCACGCCGCGCGTTGCGGTCGAGGCCGGCGTTTCCATGGGCTGGGAGCGGTATCTCGGCCCGAAAGGCAGCTTCGTCGGGATGACCGGCTTCGGCGCCTCCGCGCCGTTCGCCGACCTCTACAAGCATTTCGGGATTACCCCTCAAGCTGTTGCGGAAGCAGCCAAGAAACTGCTCTAGAAACGGAGCCCTAACAGTACGTCCGCATCGGGAAGGAAGAAGGACATCGGAACCATGCCAGCAAGAATTGCCATCAACGGATTCGGCCGCATCGGGCGTCTCGTGCTGCGCGCCATTCACGAGACGGACCGCAAGGACGTCGAAGTCGTGGCGATCAACGACCTCGGACCGGTCAAGACCAACGCGCACCTTCTCAAGCACGACTCCGTGCATGGTCCATTCCCCGGAACCGTCACGACCGGCGAAGACTGGATCGACATCGGGCGCGGACGCATCCGGGTCACGGCCGAACGCGACCCGGCAAAGCTGCCGTGGAAAGAGCTGGCGGTCGACATCGTCATGGAATGCACCGGCATCTTCACCAAGCGCGAGAAGGCGGCGGACCACCTGAAGGCCGGTGCGAAGCGGGTGCTGGTCTCGGCGCCCGCAGACGGGGCCGACCTCACCGTCGTTTACGGCGTCAATCACGACCAGCTGAAGGCCGAGCACACGGTCGTGTCCAATGCGTCGTGCACGACGAACTGCCTTGCCCCCGTTGCCTACGTGCTTCACGAGGCATTCGGGATCGAGCGCGGCTACATGACGACCATCCACGCCTATACGGGCGACCAGCCGACGGTCGATACGCTGCACAAGGATCTCCGCCGCGCGCGTGCGGCGGCGCTGTCCATGATTCCCACCTCGACCGGCGCCGCGCGCGCCGTCGGCCTCGTGCTGCCCGAACTCAAGGGCAAGCTGGACGGCACGGCGATCCGGGTGCCGACGGCGAACGTCTCGCTCATCGACTTCAAGTTCGTACCGAAGAAGCCGGTCGACGCGAAGGCCGTGAACGAGGCGATCGTGAAGGCAGCCGCCAGCAACCGCTTCAAGGGCATCCTGATGACGACGGACGAGGAGCTCGTCTCGTCCGACTTCAACCACAATCCCGCGAGCTCGACGGTGGACCTGACGCAGACCCAGGTGATCGACGGCGGGCTCGTCCGCGTCATGGCCTGGTACGACAATGAATGGGGCTTCTCGAACCGCATGGTCGACACGGCCGCCGCGATGACGAAGCTGCTTTAGAAATCGGTAACGATTTCCCGCCTCTGGCGGACACGCCCGCACCGACGCCCCTCGAGGCCCGGCCACGATCCCCGCAGCCGGGCCTTTTTGCGTCGGGTCGAAATTCTTAACTGTTTCCAGGCACGATGCGGCGACTCAACCCGACCAACGAAGTTCTGCGTCCGGTTCCCAAGTCCATGCGATGATCGGAGCGAAGGAAACCGAGCCTGGCGCGCCTCGAGCGACGCGCGCCAATCTGAAGCGGGTGCTGATTGCGTTTGCGGCCTTCGCCATCGCTGCGGCCGTCGCCGCGTTCGCGCTCGACACCTGGCGCTCCTACCGTGCCCACATGGCGGACGCCAAACGCGCCGCCGCCGAGACGGCGCGGATGATCGAAGAACATACGATGCGTCAGGTCCAGGCGATCGACCTCGTCCTCGTCGGCCTCAGCGATCTCTTCCGCCTGTACCCCGCCCTGAACGGCGGCAGCGCCGAAGTGAACGAGCTGCTCCGCGACCGCCTCGCGCGCGTGCCGCAGGTCTCGGCCCTGGCCGTCGTCGATCGATATGGACGGCCCGTCTACCATTCCGACTACGAATTTCCGCCGCCCCTTTCGGTCGAAAGCCACCCCGACTTCATCGCGCATCGTGACGACGCAAACAGCGGCCTCCGCATCTCGGGGCCGCAGATGAGCCGCCGGTCGAGCGAGATCATCGTCCCGTTCAGCCGACGCATCACCCTGCAGAACGGCGCGTTCGGCGGTGCGGTCGTCGCCCTGGTCGACCCGCAAGTCTTTGCCGAATCCTATGCGGCGCTGCTGTCCGACGGCGTCTCGGCCGGGCTGATGACGAGCAGTGGCGCCTATCTCATCCATCCGTCGGGCACTCCCGATCTCCTCGGCCTGAGCGCCGCCGACACGCCGCTGTTCCAGGAGTACCTGCCGGCCAAAGAGGTCGGCACGTTCGAGGAGAATTCGGGGCGCGATTTCGTCATCTATCGCAAGGTGACGGGGTTTCCCCTCGTCCTGACCATTACGCTCTCCAGCGAGTCGATGTCCGCGCAATGGTGGCACGGCTTCTACAGGCGCGCCGTCGTCGCGCTCGCGATCATCCTCGGCCTGTGCCTCGTCACCCGGGCTCTGATCCGGCACATCGATCAGCGCATGGTGTCCGAAGCCGTCCTCGAACGTCTCAGCCGCGAAATCGAGCAGAAATCGGGGCAGCTCGAGCTCGCGCTCGCAAACATGAGCCAGGGCCTGGTGATGTACGACGCCGACCATCGTATGATGTTGTGCAACCGGCGCTACCTCGACCTCTACAATCTCGACCCCGCGCGGGTGCGCCCCGGCCTGTCGCTGAAGGAAGTCATGGAAATCAGCGTCGGTCAGGGCAACTACCGCCCCGAACAGGCGCAGCGGGTCATCGCGGATCGGCTTGCCGTCGCGGCAAGCCGGGAGCCGCGGGTGCTGCGGCAGTTCCTCAAGAACGGGCGGATCATCGAGGTCGTCCATCGGCCGTTGCCCTCGGGCGGCTTCGTCGCGACCTATACCGACATCACCGAGCAGGAGCATGCGACGCGCGAGCTGCTGGCCGCCAAGGAGCAGGCCGAGATCGCAAGCCGCGCCAAGTCCGACTTCCTCGCCAACATGAGCCACGAGCTGCGCACGCCGCTCAACGCCATCATCGGCTTCTCGCAGATCATCACCGAGCAGATGTTCGGTCCCATCGGCAACGCGCGCTATCGCGAATACGCCGGCGACATCCTGTATTCGAGCCAGCATCTGCTTCAGATCATCAACGACATTCTCGACATGGCGAAAATCGAGGCGGGCCGGGTCGAGCTCAACGAAGCGCCGGTCGACGTCCATGCCGTCGCTTCGGCGAGCCTGCGCCTCGTCCGCGAGCGGGCGGAGACGGCAGGTCTCGCGCTCGAGCTCGACGTCCCCGAGCAGCTTCCGCTTCTTCTGGCGGACGAGCGGCTCCTCAAGCAGGTTCTGCTCAACCTTCTTTCGAACGCCATCAAGTTCACGCCGCGCGGCGGCAAGGTGGCGGTCACCGGCGGTGTCGACAACGACGGCGCCTGGATGCTCTCGGTCCGCGACACGGGCATCGGCATCGCCCCCGACGACATTCCGAAGGCGCTGGCGCCGTTCGGACAGATCGACGGCAGTTACACCCGCACGCGCGGCGGCACCGGGCTCGGCCTGCCGATCGTCCGCGCCCTCGTCGAGCTTCACGGGGGCACGTTCAGCCTCGACAGCGCGGTCGGCCGGGGCACCACGGCCGTGGTCCGGTTCCCGGGCGAGCGCGTGCTGCCGCGCCAGCCGAGCGGGATCCGGGCGATCGGCTGACGGCCGGAACGGCGCCCCGGAATCCGTTTCCGACATCGCATTTTCGGGTTAGAACCGCGGCCCATGCGCGCGGCAATCAGGATTCACAGCCTGGCCGACGCTCGTGCCGCCGTGCAGGCGGCCCACGAGCGCGGGGTGAAGCTCGTGCTCGTGAGCGCGCCGGATGCCGGCGGCTATGCGGGCGCGGCGTGGTTCGACCAGGTGGTGCGGCAGGCAGCCGCCGACCATCCGGATGTCGCCGTCACCGCCGTGCTCGATTGCGGCGACGCGCCCGGCCACGTGCTGGCCGCCCTGCGCCAGGGCGTGAAGGCGGTGCGTTTCACCGGCGACCCGTCGCTCGCCGAACGTCTTGCCGACATCGCGTCGGCATATGCGGCGACCGTGACCACGGCGCCGGTCGAAGCCCTGGACCTGCGCGGCACGCGCGATGCGCTCGCGGCCTGCCGGGACTGGCTTGCACGCCATGACGGCTGATCTCTCCGCGCCGTGGTGGCGGCCGGACCGCTTCGCGTATCGCAAGCGGAACCTGGAGCTGCGCGCGCGCCTTGTCCAGGCGACGCGCGCCTTCTTCGCCGCACACGACTTCGTCGAGGTGGAGACGCCGGCGCTCCAGATTTCGCCGGGCATGGAGCCGCATCTGGTCGCCTTCGCGACCGAGCTGTTGGCGCCGGGCGCGACGACGGGCCAGCTTCTCTATCTCCACACGTCGCCGGAATTCGCCATGAAGAAGCTGCTCGTCGCCGGCATGCCGCGCATCTTTCAGCTGGCGCGGGTCTTCCGCAACGCGGAGCGCTCGGCGACGCATCATCCCGAGTTCACGATGCTGGAATGGTACCGCGCCGCCGCCGGCTACGAGGCGCTGATGGAGGATTGCGAGGCGCTGCTGCACGAGATCGGGCGGTGTGCCGGCGGTCCCTTTACATGGCAGGGGCGTCACTGCGATCCGGCGCGCGCGTGCGTGCGCCTGAGCGTCGCCGAGGCGTTCGCGCGATATGCCGGCATCGACCTGCTGGCGACGGCACCGGACCCCGAGGCGCCCTCGCTCGAGCTTCTTGCCGAGGCGGCGCGGCCGCTCGGCATTCGGCCGCATCCGGGCGATACCTGGGAGGATCTGTTCTTCCGGATCTTCCTCGACCGCATCGAGCCGCAGCTCGGGATCGGCCAGGCGACCATTCTGTACGACTATCCGATCAGCATGGCCGCGCTGTCACGTCCCAAGCGGGACGATCCGCGCGTCGCCGAGCGCTTCGAGCTTTACGTCTGCGGCCTCGAACTTGCCAATGCATTTGGGGAACTGACGGACCCCGTGGAGCAGCGGCGCCGGTTCGAGCGCGACATGGCGCTGAAGCAGCAGCGCTATGGCGTGCGTTATCCAATCGACGAGGACTTCATGGCAGCACTCGCGCACGGCTTGCCGGAGAGCGCCGGCATCGCGCTCGGCTTCGATCGGCTGGTGATGCTCGCCGCCGGCGCTGACCGCATCGAGGATGTCTTGTGGGCGCCCGTCGTGGCGCCGCGAGGAGCATGAACATGGACGGATCCCATCTCCCTCGCCGCACGGCGCGCATGGCGACCGATCTCATCGCGGCCGGCGTTCTGCCGGCGGAACGGCGCGAGGCGATCGAACGCGTCGCTGCGCGCTACGCCGTCGCCGTGACGCCGGCGATGCTCGACCTGATCGATCCGGCGGATGCCGCGGACCCGATCGGCCGGCAGTTCGTCCCGTCCGAGGCCGAGACCGTGACGACGCCGCAGGAGAACGCCGATCCGATCGGCGACAACGCGTTCTCGCCGGTGAAAGGCATCGTGCACCGCTATCCCGACCGCGTGCTGCTCAAGCCGACGCATACGTGCCCGGTCTACTGCCGGTTCTGCTTCCGGCGCGAGATGGTCGGCCCCGGAGGCGATGCGCTCTCGCCCGTCGAGCTCGACGCGGCGCTCGATTACATCCGCCGCCACGACGAGATCTGGGAAGTCATCCTGACGGGCGGCGACCCGCTGATCCTGTCGCCACGGCGGCTGCGCGACATCGTCGCGGCGCTCGATGCCATCGACCACGTCGGCGTAATCCGCATTCACACGCGCGTGCCGGTCGTCGATCCGGCGCGGATCACCGCGGATCTCATCGACGCGCTCGGCGCCGACAAGGCCGTCTACGTCGTTCTTCACGCCAATCATCCGCGCGAGTTCACCGACGCGGCGCGCGCGGCGTGCCGGCGTCTGGTCGCCGCCGGCATTCCGATGCTGAGCCAGAGCGTGCTGCTCAAGGGCGTCAACGACGATCCGGCGACGCTGGAGGCATTGATGCGCTGCTTCGTCCGCAACCGCATCAAGCCCTATTACCTGCATCACGGCGATCTCGCGCCGGGCACGTCGCATTTCCGCACCACCATCGCGCAGGGCCAGGCGCTGATGCGGAACCTGCGCGGCCGCGTGTCGGGGCTGTGCCAGCCGACCTACGTGCTCGACATTCCCGGCGGCCACGGCAAGGTGCCGGTCGGCCCGTGCTATTTGCACCCCGACGGTACGGTCGAGGACTGGCGGGGCGTCCGCCATGCCTATCCGCCGGACCGCGCGTGAGTTGCCGTGCGATCCGGAACTGCTTGAACCGGGCTATCGATCGCCGCGACCGCGCGTCGTGCGGCCGGCGCAGAGGACAGCGTCACGCCCGGCTCAAGCCGAGCCGACCCAGGCCCGATAGTCGTCCGCGAGTTCCTTGACCGCCGCTTCATAGAGGCGCTTGCCGGCATCGACGCTGGCGAGGCCGGGATTGGAGCCGATACGGCCGTCGGGAAAATTGCGGCGGTAATCCTCTGCGTCGGCGAACGTGCCCTTGGGCGCGACCGGCGGATCGAGCGCCATCGGACGCGCGGCCTGCGGATACGCATGCCAGGTGAGCGACACTTCCGACGGCGTGGCGTGGCTGCCCTCGGCATCGCCGTAGAGTTCCTTCGACAACGCCTTGACCGCCGCCGCGTCGTACCAGTTCTTCAGCTTGCACTTCACCGCCGGCCGATTGCCGGACGTCTGCAGGCTCGTCTCCGCATAGATTTCCGAGAACGCCGCGGTCACCGTCGCGACATTGCCGCCGTGGCCGTTGATGAAATAGAAGCGCTCGAAGCCGTGCCGCGCCAGCGAGACGACGATGTCGCGCACGACGGCGATCAGCGTCGTCGGCCGAAGCGTGATCGAACCGGCGAACGCCAGATGATGCTGTGCCATGCCGACCGCGATGGTCGGCGCGACGAGCGCGCCGGTCGCCTCGCCGACCCCCTTCGCCACCACCTCGGCACAGATCGCATCGGTGCCGATCAGCCCGTTGGGTCCATGCTGCTCGGTCGAGCCGATCGGGACGATGATGCCACGGCTTTGTTGCAGATAAGTTTCGACATCCTTCCAGGTCTGCAGGTGCAAAAGCATTAGATCTCTCGTTGTTTCTGTGCCTCTTGTCGCGCGGGCGACGCGTGCGGACAATGGTCCGAACCGTGGCCGAGGCGCCGGGCGGGCGATTGCCAAAGCCGGGCCGCTCGGCTAGAACCCGCGCACCCCCAATTCGCCCGGACCGAAGGAGAAATGCCGTGAAGATCACGCAGAAAGTCAAGCGGATCCTCGACAATTACGAGAGCGACAATCCCGGCACCAAGGCCAACCTCGCCCGGATCCTCATGCATGGCAGGCTCGGTGGCACGGGCAAGCTCGTCATCCTTCCCGTCGATCAGGGCTTCGAGCACGGCCCGGCGCGCAGCTTCGCGCCGAATCCGCCCGCCTACGATCCGCACTATCACTTTCAGCTCGCGATCGATGCCGGTCTGTCCGCCTATGCGGCACCGCTCGGCATGCTCGAGGCCGGGGCCGACACCTTCGCCGGCGCGATCCCCCTGATCCTCAAGGTCAACAGCTCCAACAGCCTCGCCCGCGCCAAGGATCAGGCCCTCACCGGGTCGGTCAAGGACGCGCTGCGCCTCGGCTGCTCGGCGATCGGGTTCACCATCTATCCGGGCTCGGATCACCAGTTCGAAATGATGGAAGAGATCCGCGCCATGTCCGAAGAGGCCAAGGCGCACGGGCTTGCGACCGTGATCTGGTCCTATCCGCGGGGCGGCGATCTCACCAAGGAGGGTGAAACCGCCATGGACGTGTGCGCGTATGCGACGCACATGGCGGCACTGCTCGGCGCCCACATCATCAAGGTCAAGCCGCCGACGGACGTGCTGTTCCAGGACGCGGCCAAGAAGGTCTACGAGAAGCACGGCATCGACGTGTCGACGCCCGCCAAGCGTATCGCGCACGTGGTGCAGGCGGCGTTCAACGGGCGCCGCATCGTCGTCTTCTCCGGCGGCGAGGCCAAGGACGATGAAGGAATCCTCGCCGAAGTGCGGGCCATCCGCGATGGCGGCGGCAACGGCTCGATCATCGGCCGCAACACGTTCCAGCGGCCGCGCGACAAGGCGCTGGCACTGCTCGACAAGATCATCCAGATCTATCAGGGCAAGGACGGAACGGCGCAGCGCGCCTCGAAGTCGGAACTGGTCGAAGCCTGAGCGCCCGCACGCGGGACGCGCGAAATCGTATCCGGCAAACCACGAACCGCGCCTTCGACGGGCGCGGTTCGCGGTCACCGAGCGAGGCAAGAAGGGCCGCATCCTTCACCTTTACGCGCGCATCTCGCCCCTGACCCCGACGAAGAATGAGGCGCACGTACCCCGGATGGGGCCTTCCTCGTTCGCCGTCGGACGTCCGCCATGACCCTCCCCCGCTGCCGCCTCTACCTGATCACGCCTCCGGCGCTCGATCCGGCATTGTTCCGGGACGTGCTCGCCGCCGCGCTGGATGCCGGCGATGTCGCCTGCGTACAGCTGCGCCTCAAGGAGGCGGATGACGACGCGATCCGGCGCGCCTGCGACGTGCTGCGGCCGGTCGTCCAGTCGCGCGACGTCGCGTTCATCCTGAACGATCGCCCCGATCTGGCGGCGGCGACGGGTTGCGACGGCGTCCATATCGGCCAGGAGGACGCCCCCTATGCGGCAGCGCGCGCAGCACTCGGACCCGACCGGATCGTCGGCGTCACGTGCCACAATTCGATTCACCTGGCCATGGAGGCGGCGGAGGCAGGCGCGGACTATGTGGCCTTCGGTGCGTTCTTCCCCAGCACCACGAAGGAGAAGCCCAAGACCAAGGCCGAGCCGGGGATCCTGCGCCAGTGGAGCGACATCACGACCGTGCCCTGCGTCGCCATCGGCGGCATCACCGTCGAGAACTGTGGCGTGCTGGTCGAGGCCGGGGCCGATTTCCTGGCGGTTGCCGGCGGCGTCTGGAACCATGCGGACGGGCCGGCGGCCGCGGTTCGAGCCTTCAACGACGCCATTTCCCGCCACATCGGCGAAGATTGAGTCCCGGCCGGCAAGCTGTTAGTTTCCGCCGCGAAATTTCCCAACAAACCCGGACGGAATCATGAAGATCAACGGCAACGCCGTGCGCGCCGGCAACATCATCGAGGTCGACGGCCGCATCTGGCGCGTTCTCAAGCACAACGTCGTGTCGCCCGGCAAGGGAGGCGCCTTCAATCAGGTCGAAGCGCGCGACGTGAAGACGGGCACGAAGAGCAATTTCAAGTTCCGCTCTGACGAGCAGGTCGAGCAGCTCCGCGTCGACGAAAAGGAGATGCAGTATCTGTTCGCCGACGGCGATCAGCTCACCTTCATGGACCAGGAGACCTACGAGCAGATCACCGTTCCGCGCGAACTGGTCGGCGACCCGGCGGATTTCCTCACCGACAACATGGTGGTCACGGTCGACTTCATCGAGGGCAGTCCGGTGGCGGTGCGGTTGCCGCAGACGACGGTGGCGACCGTCGTCGAGGCCGATGCCGTCGTGAAGGGACAGACCGCCGCCTCCTCGTACAAACCGGCCGTCCTCGACAACGGCGTGCGCATCATGGTTCCGCCGTTCATCGAGGCCGGGACGCGCATCGTCGTCAACATCGAGGAGCGTACCTACGTCGAGCGCGCGAAGGAGTAAGCGCTTTGCGCCGCAGTCGAGACGATACGCCGCGCGCGGCGCGCTCGGCCCTGTTCAACGTGATGGAGCGTGCGGTCCGCAAGGCCGGCCGCAGCCTGGTGCACGATTTCGGCGAGGTCGAGCAGCTGCAGGTATCGGTCAAGGGACCGGCGGATTTCGTCTCGGCTGCCGACACGCAGGCGGAACGGATCCTTACGACCGAGCTCAGGCGCGCACGCCCCACATTCGGCTTCCTCCGCGAGGAAGGCGGCATCGAGGAAGGCAGCGACCCGCATCATCGGTGGATCATCGATCCGCTGGACGGCACGACGAACTTCCTTCACGGCATCCCGCATTTCTGCATCTCGGTCGCGCTGGAACGCGCCGGCGAGATCGTCGCGGGCATGATCTACCAGCCGCTCACGGACGAGCTCTTCTATGCCGAAAAAGGGTCGGGTGCGTTCATGAACGACCGGCGGCTCAGGGTGTCGGCACGCGCGCATCTGGGCGACGCCGTGATCGGCACCGGCATTCCGTTCCGTGGCCGCGGCGATCACCCCCGCTATCTGCGCCTGCTCGAAGCGGTGATGGCCGGCACCGCCGGGGTCCGGCGCATGGGGGCTGCGGCGCTCGACCTCGCCTATGTGGCGGCAGGCCGTTTCGACGGCTTCTTCGAATTCGGCCTCTTGCCCTGGGACGTAGCCGCGGGCATCCTGCTCGTGCGCGAGGCCGGCGGCTTCGTCAGCGAGATCGAGGGCGGTAACGATCCGCTAACCAGTGGTAGCATTTTGGCAACCAATGACCGGCTCCATGGCCCGCTCGGGCGGCTGTTGCGCAGCGCCGATCGTGCAGCCAGGACGACAGCATCGACAACCTCCTGAAGACGCGGCGGTTTTGCTGCTGCCGGTTGCAATCTAAATCGCGCAGGGGGTGCCTTATTTCGGGCTAAATTAGTTGTTCATATACGAGCTGTGGTTTATCTTTCGCCGCACAATGCAAACGCGTCGGACGAGTCGCCGGCATGGCTCCGGTTCGCGGCGGAAGAGCGCACGGGCAGCATTGCTGCTCGCGGGCGTATCGTTTGCGCTGTGGCTGCCGAGCGCCAACGCCCAGCAGCAGTTGCGCCAGCCGAACAACAGCGTCGAAATCGATTGGAGCGTGCTCGACGAGCTCGACGCGCCGTCCGAGCCGATCAAACTGAAGCCGCCGGCCACGAAGCCGGCGGTCCGCGCGGCACGACCGGCCGGCAAGCAGCCGAGTCAGACGGCCAGGTCGGCATCACCGGCGAAACCCGGGCCGGCGAGCGCATCGGCACATCCGGCGGCCTCCGCGCCGCAATCGCCGGTCGCCGCGAAGCCGACCGCACAACCGGAATCGAACGCAGCCGACGAGCCGGCATCGGTCCAGGCGACCTCGACGCCCGCATCAACGCCGACCGCGCCCCAAACCCTGGCGACGACATCGCCGGTACCGGCGACGTCGACAGCGTCGCCTGCTGTTACGTCGGCACCACTGCCGGAGGCGGCCGGAGACCAGTCGCAGCCGGCTGCCGCCGCGGCGAAGCCTGGTGCGCCGATCCCGCTGACCCCGGCCGCACCGGCGAACGTATCCGCACCGACGGCCACATCGACCGAGGCGAACGCGCCGGCGACGCCCGCAGCGACGGGCACATCGGCGAAGGACGCCGCGGCCGCCGACAAGCCGCCGGCATCGGCCCCGACGGCGACGGAAGGCCCGAAGACGGACAGCCCGCAAGAGACATCGCAGGCGCCGGCCCAGTCGTCCGCGTCGCCCCTGGCTGCATCCGTCTCGGCGGCATCATTGTCGCCGGCTCCGCAAATAGTCGCTCTGCCCGCCGCGACGACGGACGTCGTGATCACGCCCGACGACAACGACGCCGGCGGGCGGATCGCGATGATTCCGTTCGTCCATGGCGCAGCGGATCTGCCGGAATCGGCGCATGCCGATCTCGAGCGTGCGGTTCGCGCGATGAAGAAGGACGAGAGCGCTCATCTGCAACTCATCGCCTATGCGAGCGGGTTCGGGGACGACGCGGACAGTCATGCGCGTCGCCTCAGTCTCAGCCGCGCGCTCGCCGTGCGTTCCTATCTGATCGATCAAGGCGTGCGCAGTACCCGTGTGGACGTGCGCGCGCTGGGCAACAAGGTGCCCGACGGCCCGCCCGACCGCGTCGACATCGTGCTCGTGCACCGCTGAAACCGGCGCTTCTGCGCGGCCGGAGGCACCCCATGACAGCGTGGGTGGTTGTTCCGATATGACGCGGCCGCATCGTTTTCTCATTCGCCAGATCGTCTTCCTTGCCGCGGTCGCGGTCGTGGCGGCCCTGCTCGCCCGCGGTTTGACGCAGGCCTTCCTCGCCAATCCGGCGCTCAACGGACTGATCCTGGGCGTGCTGGTCCTCGGCATCGTCTACAATCTGCGCCAGGTGCTGCTGCTGCGGCCCGAGGTCGCCTGGATCGAGCGCTTCCGCCGCAATCAGACGGGACTGTCGGTCGCACAGGCGCCACGGCTCATCGCCCCGATGGTGACGATGCTGGGCGAACGCAAGGGCCGCATCAGCCTGTCGGCCGTCGCCACGCGCTCGCTGCTGGACAGCATCGGCGCCCGGCTCGACGAATCGCGCGAGATCTCGCGCTATCTGATCGGCCTCATGATCTTCCTCGGCCTGCTCGGAACGTTCTGGGGCCTGCTCGAGACGGTGGGGTCGGTCAGCGGCGTCATTTCCGGCCTGTCGACGGCGACCGACGTCTCGACCCTGTTCAACGACCTGCAGGCCGGCCTCAAGGCGCCGCTGTCGGGCATGGGAACGGCGTTCGGCACCTCGCTCTTCGGCCTCGCCGGTTCGCTCGTGCTGGGCTTCCTCGATCTGCAGGCGGGCCAGGCGCAAAACCGCTTCTACAACGACCTCGAGGAATGGCTCTCCGGTCTTACCCGGCTGTCGACCGGCGGCCCGATCGCAGACGGCGGCGACCAGCCCGTCCCGGCCTACATCCAGGCCCTGCTCGAGCAGACGGCGGACAATCTCGAAAACCTGCAGCGGACCATGGCGCGGGCCGAGGAGAGCCGTGCCTCGGCCAACCAGACCCTGACCGCGCTCGCCGAACGCCTCACGCAGCTCACCGAGCAGATGCGGACCGAGCAGAGCCTGATGGTGCGCCTTGCGGAAAGTCAGCTCGAGATGAAGCCGGTCCTCACCCGCCTCGCCGACGCGGCCAGTCGCGGCGGGCTTGGTATCGACGAGTCGACACGGGCGCACATCCGCAGCCTCGACGTCCACATGACCCGCCTCGTCGAAGAAACCGCCGCCGGACGCACCCAGATCATCCAGGAGATCCGTAACGAGATTCGTCTGCTCGCCCGTACGATCGCGGCACTCGCCGAGGAGGAGCGCTAGGCGGATGGCTGCAATAGGGACCAACCGGTCTCGTCGTCGGATGCCGGTCCGCGCGGCCGGCGCACGGGGCTGACCGATGCCGGGCACCACGTTGCGTCGCCGCGCCGGGACATTCGATGCCTGGCCGGGCTTCGTCGACGCGCTGGCCACGCTGGTGATGGTCATCGTCTTCGTCCTGATGATCTTCACCCTGTTCCAGTTCTATCTGAAGGACGTGATCTCGGGCCGCGAGCAGGCGCTGGAGCGTCTGTCGCGGCAGGTGAACGAACTCGCCGACATGCTGGCGCTCGAGCGGCGCACGACCGCCGAGCTGCGCCTCACCGTCAGCCAGCTTTCGGCCGAACTCCAGAGTTCGACGTCGACCCGCGACCGGCTGGTGCAGGAGCTGGCCGCGGCGAACGCCCGGGCCGAGGCGGCGGCGCAACAGGCCGCCAAGGTGCAGGCGGAGCTCGAGGATGCCTTCAAGGTCATCTCCGCCGACAAGGAGAAGATCGAAGTCCAGCTTCGCGAGCTCGACGCGCTGCGGCGCAATGTCGAAACTTTGACCATCCTGCGGCGCGAACTCGAAGCCAAACTCGCCGAGCAGGCGCGCGAAACGGAACTCAGCCGCCAGGCGCTGAGCGAAGAGCGCAAGCTGACCGAGGATGCGCAGGCCCGCGTCGATCTGCTCACGCGCCAGCTCAACGCGCTCCAGGAGCAGCTCGCCGCCCTCAACGCCGCGCTCGAGGCAAGCGAGCAGAAGACGAAGGAGCAGCAGGTGCAGATCGCCGATCTCGGCCGGCGGCTCAATCTCGCGCTGGCGAGCAAGGTCGAGGAGCTGGCGCGGTACCGCTCCGAGTTCTTCGGCCGCCTCCGGCAGGTGCTCGGCGAGCGTCAGGACATCCGCATCGTCGGCGACCGCTTCGTGTTCCAGGCCGAGGTGCTGTTCCCGACCGGCTCCGCCGAGCTCGAACCCGAAGGACGCGCGCGGATCGCGGAGCTTGCCGATACGCTCAAGGAGATCGCGGCCAAGATCCCGGCCGATCTCAACTGGGTTCTGCAGGTCGAAGGGCACACCGACCGGCGCCCGATCTCGACGCCGCAATTCCCGTCGAACTGGGAACTGTCGACGGCGCGCGCGGTCGCGGTGGTGAAGTTCCTGATGGATCAGGGCATTCCCGCCGAACGGCTCGCCGCCGCCGGGTTCGGCGAGTTTCAGCCGATCGACCCGCGCGACGACGAGATCGGCTGGCGCCGCAACCGCCGCATCGAGTTCAAGCTGACCAACCGCTGAGTGCACGCCCAAGGCCGCGCTCGCCTTTCGTCCAATCGCGCCAGGGCCCGCGTTCCGGCACAATCGGTGCAAATCGGTGCAACGGAACGAGCAGGAGCAGGAGCAGGAGCACGACCATGGCAATGCGCATGTCGACGGCGGAGTGGCGCGGCAATCTGCGCGAGGGCAGCGGAACGATGCGGCTTGGTAGCGGCGCGTTCGAGGGCCCTTATTCCTTCCCCTCGCGCTTCGAGAACGGCACGGGCACCAACCCCGAGGAACTCATCGCTGCCGCGCATGCCGGTTGCTTTTCGATGGCGCTCGCCGCCGGGCTGTCGCGGGCGGGCCATGCGCCGAACTGGATCCGCACCACCGCGCACGTCCATCTCGACAAGGCCGGCGAGGGTTTCGCCATCACCCGCATCGAGCTCGAAACCGAGGCCGAGGTGCCCGGCCTCGACGACCAGGGCTTCCAGGCCCAGGCCGATGCGGCCAAGCGCAACTGCCCCGTCTCGAAGGCGCTGACCGGCGTCGAGATCAGCCTCAGGGCCGCCCTGCGGCAGGCGGCCGGCGTCGGCTGATCCACGGGCGCGTCCGGCCCTAGGCGGCCGGCAGCTCCACGGTCATGCGCAGGCCGCCTTCGTCGCGGTTCTCGGCGCGGACACGGCCGCCCATCGATTCGACATTGCGCCGCACGATCCACAGGCCGATGCCGAAATTGGGCGCGCCGTGGGCGGCACCGTTGAGCGCGGCCTGCGCCTGCGGCCGGACCGAGTAGTAGCGATCGAAGATCCGCGGCAGCCGGTCGGGCGGCACGCCCGGTCCCTCATCCTCGAAGACGAGGCGCACCGTGCGCTCGTCCCGGCGGGCCGAGACACGGATGGTGCCGCCGGCCGGACTGAAGCTCACCGCGTTGTCGAGGATGTTCTCGATCACGGTCTCGATGAGATCGGCGCTGCCGAGGGTGTGAAGACCGTCGGCGATCTCGATTCTGAGGCGCGGTCCACCCGCGGGGATGCCGTGCACGTACTCGGCGAGGACGTCGCGGGTGATCTTGCTGAGGTCGATGCGCTCGCGCGGTGGGTCCAGCGCGTCGGCGGTCGCGCGATCGAGCCGGCGCGACGTCGCGATCAGCGCGTCGAGCTTGTCGAGCGCGAGATTGATCGCACCCAGCGCCCGTTGCGCCCGCGTGTCGTCCGGCGAGATGCGGCGGCGCAGCGGCTCCAGCGACTGACGGATGATGCCGAGCGGCGTCTTGAACGCATGCGCATTCTCCTCGGCGGCGCGACGGATGCTGATCGCCGACTCGCGCAGCGTGTCGACCATCCGGTCGAACTGCTTGGCGACGATGTCCAGCTCGGGAATGCTGTTCCACTCCGCGAACCGGCCGCCCTGGTTCGTGCCGATGCGGCGCGCGGCGCGTCCGAACCGGATGAGGCTGTGCCAGAGATCGAAGAAGACGATAAGGACGATGACGGCGAGCGCGAGATAGATCGCACCGGCGATGCGCACCTCGGGAAACTGCCAATAGGGCAGGCCCAGGGCCTGGTCGCCGAGTTCGCCCAGCGTGTTGGAGGAGACGAGCCCCCAGCAGCCGCTCACGGTCTTGACCGGCGTGATCGAGGTCAGGAACTCGGTCCGGCCGTCCGGCAGGTCGATGCGCAGCGTCAACGGCACCTCGCCCTCGCAGCTTTCGGCGAGACGGCCGAGAATGCCGACATCGATCAGCCGCTGCCGCTCGATCGCCAGATCGTCGGACGAAATCGCCGGCGCCGCCGCGACGTAGAAAAACCCGAGCGGATCGTTCGCATCCGCCGGCCGGAACAGCAGGCGGACATTGGCCGAGCCCTGCGTGAACTGGGCCAGCTCTTCGCTCAGCCGGGCGAAGGGAATGCCGTCGGCACGGCTCAAGGTGGGCGCGATCGCGCGCCCGATCAGCAGGCCCTTGTCGCGGATCGCGCCGACGAGGATGGCCTGACGCGACTCGTCCGCCTCGCGGAACTGCTCGTACAGCACCACCGGCACGGCAGCGAAGACGACGATGAGGAGGACGAGGCGCGCAACCAGAGAGCGCAAAAGGGTGTGGAGAACGCGACCGGCCCTGGTCTTCAGCAGAGACCGCTTCATGGGTCGCGTTTACCCGACGTCAATCGCCGTCCACCCACCGGTAGCCGAAGCCGGGATAGTTTTCGAGCGCGGCGAAGTTTTCGTCGATGGCCCGGAATTTCTGGCGCACCCGTTTGACGAGTGCCCGCACGTTTGCCCGGTATCCTTCCTCGCCTGCCCCGGCACGGAAGCCGGCGCCGCGCACGACGTCGTAGATCTCGCGATAGGACACGTCGCGCCCGGCCTTGCTGACGAGAAGCTGCACCACCTTGAATTCTGTGAGGGTCAGATCGACGCGCGTGTCGCGCCACATGGCACGCGCGCTCGCCGTGTCGAGCACCAGCGGGCCGAGCGTTGTGCGGTCCGGAGCACCCGCCGCATCCGTCGTCTTGGCGCCGCCGAGCGCGAGCCGCAGGCGCTGCAGGATGATGCCGAAGCTGCGCGACTTGTCGATGAAATCGACGGCCCCCTGGTTGAGCGCGGCCTCCTCGTAGATCGGCTGGCTGAGGCCGGTCAGGAACAGCACCGGCGTCTGCTTGCCGTTGGCGCGCAGTTGCCGCAGCACCGCCGGCCCGTCGACGTCCGGCATCTGCCAGTCGAGCAGGATGGCCGTGGCGTTGCCCCCCTGCTCGAAATAGTCGAGCGTCGCGCGGCCGTCGGGCAGACCCAGCGTCCTGAAACCGTTGTCCTCGAGGTTTCCGCACAGCGTCTCGCGGAAAAGCGGATCGTCGTCGACGACCAGCACCGGTGCGTTGTCAGCGTCCATCGGTCTCATCATGGTTTTTCGCTCTTGATCTGTTCGAGGCAGTGCGCGGCGCCATTACCGGTTACGGCCGCGCCGGTCCGACGCACGTCGTAATGCAACGCGAAGAAGTCGTTTCGCGAGACGTCGAGATAGAAATACACGTCGACTTCACACTCCCCTTTCCGATCGCGATACGCCCAGACCTTCGCCGGCGTCGCATCACGGATGTCCATCGGCGCCCCCAACAGGGCGAGGGCCTCGGCGCGGCTCGCACCGACCAATGCAGGCTCCGGCCGCGGCGCCTCCGGACGTTCCGTCGGCTTCGGCAGCCGGGCTGCACGCGGTGCCTGGCGCGGTTTCGGCGTCTGCCGCCCGACGATCGGCTCCGGCTCCGACGCAGGCTTGGCCGAAAAGATCGGTGCCACGGCCGGCTCCGGCGGTCCCTCGAGGACGAGGCGCAGTTCGTCGTATACGGCGCAGCTCGTCAGCGTCGAGGCGGCCAGCAGGACAGACGCATGGCGTATCCACCGGTGGCCCCGGGGGTTCCTCGTTCGGTCAGTCTTGCGGTCCGCCATACCGCGCAATTGTACCACCAGAGCACGTACCCCCGTCGATCCGGAGATCATTGCCCGGGGCAGGCCGCCGTCACCGCGTCCGCCGCCTACCACACCGGGCCGGACTAAAGACCAAAATGATGTGACTTTCGTGTGACGAAACAAGGCCCATCGAGGGGCGCCCGTAACAAACGCTATCTGCGCTCGAATAGCCGTCGAACTTGGCCGTTTTCTGGCGTAAGGCGTCGCAAACGCGACTCCCGGCTGCAGCGGGGATTGTCCCCGATCTGCGCCGGGAAAGCCGGGGCGCCATGTTGCGCCTGCACATCAAGCACACGACGGAAAGAACACGACGGAGAACACCTTGAAGATCAAGACGATTGCCGGACTTATGGCCATTCTTCTGGGCGTTGCCGGATGTTCCGGACTGAATGCGCGCGAGCAGCGCGCGCTGACGGGCGGCGCGATCGGTGCCGCCGGCGGCGCTGCGGTCGGGCTCCTGACGGGCGGCAGCGCGTTCACGGGCGCGTTGATTGGCGGCGCCGGCGGTGCCGCCGTCGGCGCCTTGCTGCCACGCGATGCAGTGGGCAAGCGCTGAATGGCTGACGCGAAACGCCGAGGTCACGTCGCGATGATCTTCCGCGGGCTCCGGACATTGCCGTACCGGCTGCTCGCGACCGCGTTCGCCCTAGGGTTGTTCGCGGCGGCCGGTGGCGACGGCACGGCCAAGGCCGACCCGCCGCCCTGGGCGCCCGCGCACGGCTATCGTGCAAAGCACAAGCATCGGGGCGAACCGGTCTACGTGGTGCAACCTCTCCCCTACGGTATCGACCGCGGTCTTTGCGACCGCGGCATCGTCTCGAGCGAAGTCGTCGGCGGCGTCCTCGGCGGCGCTGCCGGCGGCGTGCTCGGCGCACAGATCGGCAAGGGGCGTGGCAAAACCGCCGCGACCATCGGCGGTACCATCATCGGCGTCCTGGTCGGAAGCTCGATCGGGCGGACGATGGATCAGGTCGATCAGAACTGCATCGGCCGCATCCTCGAATATGCGCCCGACCGGCAGCAGATCGTCTGGTCGAACGCCGACAACGGCTACCAGTACGCGGTCGTGCCCACCCGCACCTTCGAGCGCGGCGGCGCCTATTGCCGCGAGTATCAGACGACCGCAACGATCGGCGGCCGGCGCCAGCAGGTCTACGGCACCGCCTGCCGTCAACCCGACGGATCCTGGAAGATCGTCGATTGACCGCCGTCGAAATCATTTGGGCCGACGTGATCGCGCGACGCGTCACGCCGCACGCGCACGATCACACATGCACGCTCATGCAGCTGCAGACGCAAGTGTCCCAGATTACGGCGTCGGTTCAGCTCCGACCGTCAGCGGCCGCGGCGGCGCGGCCGTCCGTTGCGCGCTGGTCGTCGGTCATGAACTGAAGTGCGGCGAGGCGGGCATACAATCCGCCCTGTGCCACGAGCTGGTCGTGCGTGCCTGAGGCAACCAGCCGCCCTTCGTCCAGCACCAGAATGCGGTCGGCGCGCTTCACCGTCGCCAGCCGATGCGCGATGACGATGACGGTCCGCGTCGCCATCAGCCGTTCCAGGGCCTGCTGCACGAGGCGTTCGCTCTCGGCATCGAGCGCGCTCGTCGCCTCGTCGAGCAGCAGCAATGCCGGATCGCGAAGCAGCGCGCGCGCGATGGCGATGCGCTGCCGCTGACCGCCCGACAGGCGTACGCCGCGTTCGCCCAGATTGGTCGCGAACCCTTGCGGCAGCCGTTCGATGAATTCCAGCGCCTGCGCCGCCTCGGCGGCGGCACGGACCTCGGCATCGGAAGCGTCCGGCCGGCCGTAGCGGATGTTGGTCGCGACGTCGGTCGCGAAGATCACGGGATCCTGCGGCACGAGGCCGATGCGCGCGCGCACCTCGGCGGGATCGGCGCGCGCGATGTCGACGCCGTCCATCAGGACGCGCCCGTGCTCCGGGTCATAGAACCGGAGAAGAAGCTGGAAAACGGTCGTCTTTCCCGCCCCCGACGGCCCGACGAGTGCCACCGTCTCGCCCGGTGCGACGGTGAACGTGACATCGCGCAGGGCCGCGCGTTCGGGGCGCGTTGGATAATGGAAGGTCACCTTCTCGAGCGCGACAGCGCCGCGTGCCGGCGTCGGCAGGCGTTGCGGCTTCGCCGGCGCGACCACGGCCGGGCGGGCGTCGAGAAGCTCGAACAGCCGCTCCGACGCGCCCGCCGCGCGCTGCAGGTCGGCGGCGAACTCGCTGATCGACCCGACCGAGCCGGCGACGATCACGGCATAGAAGATGAATGCGGAAAGATCGCCCGGCGAGATCCGGCCGGCGATGGCGTCATGGCCGCCGATCCACAGCACGACGCCGATCGCGCTGAACACCAGCACGATGACGACGGCGGCAAGGGCCGCGCGTGCCAGCGATCGCCGGATGGCCGCGACGAAGGCCGCTTCGACCAGCGTGCGGAACCGGTCGCTCTCGTCCGCCTCGCGATTGAAGGCCTGGACTGTCCGCACGGCATTGATCCGCTCGTCGATATCGGCGCCGACGTCGCCGATGCGGTCCTGGCTCGCGCGCGAAAGCGCCCGCACGCGGCGGCCGAAGAGGATGATCGGCGCGACGACGACGGGCACGACGAGCAGCGCCAGCGCCGTGAGCTTCAGCGACGTGACCGCCATCATCGCCACGCCGCCCACGACCAGCAGCACGTTGCGCACCGCCATCGACGCGGAGGAGCCGACGACGACCTGAAGCACCGTCGTGTCCGTGGTCAGACGCGACAGCACCTCGCCCGTGCGGGTCATCTCGAAGAAGCCGGGCGACAGACGGATGACGTTGGTGAACACGGCGTTGCGCAGATCGGCGGCGACGCGCTCGCCCAGCCACGAGACGAAATAGGCGCGCGCGAAGGTCGCGACCGCCAGAACGAGGACGGTCGCCAGCAGTGCGGCGAGCGCCTGGTCCAGCCGATGCGCTTCGCCCGCCGCGAAGCCCTGATCGACCAGCCAGCGCAGCAGCGCGCCGAACGTCAGCACCGTGCCGGCCGCGACCGTCAGCGCGATGGCGGCGAGCGCGACGCGGCCGCGATAGGGCCGCACGAAAGCGAACAGCCGCCGCAGCACGCCGAAGTTTCGGCTGGCGGGCCGGGTCGATGCGTCGGCGGTTTTCGGTGCCACGTGAAATCGTCAGTCGAACGTGATGCGCGCACCTGTCAGGGTCGCGAGCTCGTCCGCAAGCCGCCCTGTCAGCGATGCGCCGTCGCGCGTCGACCGCCATTCGCCCGCCGCGGCATCGTAGGCGTAATGCGAAGCGCCCGAGACCGGCGACGACATCCAGATCTGGCGGTTCGGTGCGTGCTTGTTGATGACGTATTGCCGCCCGTCCGCGAGCTCGAGCGTCAGGATGCCGCCGCGCAGCTCCGCATCCAGGTCGTCGACGTCCGCCTCGATGCGCTCGAACAGGTGCTGCAGCATTCGATCGGCCATCGTTTCGAAGGCGCTCTCGTTCATGGCTCAGGCTGAATCGTTGCCGGATTTCTCCCCGGCTGCGTCGCGAAACGGGCGCGAGGGGAAGCTTCGAAAGACCCTATACACGCCCGGCACGGCCCCAACAAGGACCTGCCCCGCCCTCGAAAGGCTTGATCGGCCATGGTCCCGGCGCTATAAGCCCGCGTTCCCGCGGGCCGGCTCGGCCTTGGCCTGCGCGTGCAGGAGAGATCGCCATGAAGGAAGGTATTCATCCCGACTACCACGAGATCACCGTGGTGATGACCGACGGGACGAGCTTCAAGACACGGTCGACCTGGGGCAAGCCGGGCGATACCCTGCGCCTCGACATCGATCCCAAGACGCATCCGGCCTGGACCGGCCAGCACCGCATCGTCGACTCGGGCGGTCAGGTGGCCAAGTTCAACAAGAAGTTCCAGAACCTCGGCCTCAAGAAATAGGCGCGGGGTTCCGGCCGGAACCGAAAGGGCGCCCGCCGGGGCGCCCTTTTCGTTTGCGACCGACGGCCCGCCGGACCGCCGGTCCGACCCCGGCCGGGCCGTCAGTTGGCCGCGGCCCGGCGGACGAGCTCGTCGAGCCGGGTCACGCGCACGTAAAGCGCGCGACTCTGGGCCAGCAGTTCGCGCAGACGCGGCGGCAGCTCGGCTTGCGTTTCGGTCTCGAGCAGACAGACGTCGTCGTCGCTCAAGGCGTACATCCGTGCCGCCGCCTCCTGGCTGATCTCGCCGGCGTGAACGGCCCGCTGCGCCAGAAGCCAGGCCATGATGTGGCTCAGCCGTGCCGTAAGGCGCAGCGCCTCGCAGCTCACCCTGAGGCGGCCCATGGGGCTGAGCGACGGGTGCCGGGCCGGCTGCGCATAGGTTATGTAGTCGCGCGCGGCGATCAGCAGCGCCATCGCCTCGTTGTATGTCCGGTCGAAGAACTGTGTCGTCACGGCTGCTCCCTGCGGGCCGCCAGTGTCCGCTCAAACCGGCCTCCCCGGCAATGGTAAAGGTTGGTTAACGACTTTCGACCGGCCGGCCGGCGACGTCGTCTACCCCCTTGAAACAAGCCCGGCCGTACCTATCTCCGAAAGTGCCAAGGGTGCCTGATGGGGCCCGGCGGCAAACCCCGAAACTGGAATCCGGCCGTTGCGGCGGGTTCCGAACCCCATGTTGCTCGCAAGGAGGATATGGACATGACCACGTTCGATTTCTCGCCCCTGTTCCGGTCCACGATCGGTTTCGACCGGTTGAGCCGTCTGATGGATGCGGCCCTCCGCAATGACGAGGCGGCCGGCTATCCCCCGTACAACATCGAGAAGCGTGGCGAGAACGCCTATCGGATCACGATGGCGGTTGCCGGCTTCGGGCCCGACGATCTCAACATCACGACCCAGGAGAACCAGCTGATCGTGTCGGGCAAGATGAAGAACGGCGACGAGAACGTCCGCTATCTCTATCGCGGCATCGCCGGTCGCGCGTTCGAGCGTCGGTTCCAGCTCGCCGACTTCATCAAGGTGACGGGTGCGGAGCTCGTCAACGGCCTGCTGCACATCGATCTCGTCCGCGAGGTGCCCGAGGCGATGAAGCCGCGCACCATCAAGATCGAGGTCGCGAAGCCGACCGAGACCATCGAGGCCAAGGCGGCCTGAGGCGCCGGCCTCAACCGAACAGGGGCCGTCGGAGCATGACCGCTCCGGCGGCTCTTTGTTTTTCGGTGCGGCGCTAGACCCTGATCTTCTCGAGCGCGGCGCGGATCTTTTGCGGAATCGGAACCGGCCGCTGGCTGGCGCGGTCGACGAAGACGTGCACGAAGTGGCCGTAGGCGCGTGCGGCCTCGTCGTTCGCGCCGAACAGCCCGATCTCGTAGCGGACCGACGAGTTGCCGAGATGTCCGACGCGCAGGCCCGCATGCACGTCCTCGGGAAACGCGAAGGACCGCTTGAACCGGCACATCGTCTCGACCGCGATGCCGATGACCGCGTCGTTGTGCGGGTCGAGTCCGCCCGCGTCGATCAGGTAGCGATTTATGACCGTGTCGAAGTAGCTGTAGTAGACCACGTTGTTGACGTGGCCGTAGATGTCGTTGTCCTTCCAGCGCGTGGGAATGACGGCGAAGTGGCGATAGCGATCGCGCGTCTCTTCGCCGCGCCCGGCCGCACCGCTCATCACACGATCTCCGCGAGCGCGTCGAGCGTGCGGTCCGGCTGCTCGACCATCATCATGTGTCCGGCGCCCGGAATGACCACGACGCGCGCCGATGCGAACTTCTGCGCAAGCTCACGCGCGCCCTTGACCGACGTCATGCGGTCGATCGCGCCGGCGACGATGAGCACCGGGCACGTCACTTTGCCCGCCGCTTCCGCGGCCGTCTGATACGCATCGCACGCGCCGAGATCGACGCCCAGCAGGCCATTCTCGGCACGCTCCAAGAGGCGGATCCCCGCCCCCATCATCCACTGTCCCGGCGCCCGGGCGCCGCCGAAATGCGCGCGGCGGCCGAAGCCCCAGGACGCGACGAGATCGATCGCGCTGTGCTCGCCCGCACGCGCGGCCTCGAGCAGATCGGGGTGGACCGGCATGCGTGCGGCCGCCCCGAGCAGGCCGAGCGCCCAGATGCGCAACGGCGCGCGCGCCGCCGCCTCGAGCGACACCAGCGCCCCCATGCTGTGGCCGACGACGGCGGCCTTGTCGAGCCCGGCCGCATCGAGGAAGCGGAGCAGCCACTCGGCCATCTCGCCGATTGACGTCAGCGCCGGCCCCTCGGACCGGCCGTGGCCGGGCAGATCGATGGCGAGGACGTTGCGGCCGTGATGCGCGAAGAACCGCGTCTGCAGCATCCACACCGTGTGATCCATGCCGGCACCGTGCACGAAGATCACGGTCGGCATTTCGGGTTTGGGCGGCCGCCCGCCCGTCGCCGCAAAGACGCGCTTGCCGTCGACCGAGAACTCCACGGGCGCCCCCGCTCCTCCTGTCGCCTCAGGCCTTCTGCGACGCGCGGAGCGCCTGGCCCAGATCGTCGATCAGGTCGTCCGCATCCTCGAGGCCGACCGACAGACGGATCATCTCCTCGCCGATGCCGGCGGCCTTGAGCGCCTCGGCATCCATCTGCTGGTGCGTCGTGCTCGCCGGATGGATGACGAGCGATTTCGCGTCGCCGACATTGGCGAGATGCGAGAAGATGCGCAGACTTTCGATGAAGCGGCGGCCCGCGGCGCGCCCGCCGCGGATGCCGAAGCTCACGATCGATCCGCAGCCGTTCGGCATCAGCCGCGTGGCGAGCGCGTGATCCGGATGCGTCGGCAGCTCGGGATAGTTGACCCATTCGACTTCCTGCGCGGCGTTCAGGAACGCGACGACCTTCCGCGTGTTCTCGACGTGGCGCTGCATCCGCATCGACAGCGTCTCGACGCCCTGCAGGATGTAGAACGCGTTGGTGGGGCTCACGCACGCCCCGAAATCGCGCAGACCCTCGGCGCGGGCGCGCATGATGAACGCCATCGGCCCGAACTCCTCGGCGAAGTCGAGACCGTGATAGCCGGCATAGGGTTCGGTCAGGGTCGGAAACTTGCCCGAGCGCTCCCAGTCGAACTTACCGCCGTCGACCAGCACGCCGCCGATCGCAACGCCGTGCCCGCCCAGCCACTTGGTCGCCGAATGCATGACGAGATCGGCGCCGTGCTCGATGGGTCGCAGCAGGTAAGGTGTCGCGAAGGTGTTGTCGATCAGCAGCGGCACCCCGGCCGCGTGCGCGATCTCCGCGACCGCGGCGATGTCCATCACCTCGAGTCCGGGATTGCCCAGCGTCTCGCCGAAGACAAGTCGCGTCTCGGGACGCAGCGCCGCCTTGAAGGCGTTCGGATCGCGGGGATTGACGAAGGTCGTCGTGATCCCGAATCGCGGCAGCGTATGGGCGAGAAGATTGTGCGAGCCGCCGTAGATCGAGGCCGATGCGACGATGTGGCCGCCCTGCCCCATCAACGTCGCGATGGCGAGATGGAGTGCGGCCTGCCCGCTCGCCGTGCAGATGGCGCCGACGCCGCCCTCGAGCGCGGCGATGCGCTCCTCGAGCACGGCGACGGTCGGATTGGAGATGCGGCTGTAGATGTGGCCGGCCCGCTCGAGATTGAACAGCGCGGCGGCGTGGTCGGTGTCCTGGAAGACGTACGACGTCGTCTGATAGATCGGCACCGCCCGCGCGCCGAAAACGGGGTCGGGATGCTGACCCGCATGCAGCCCGAGCGTATCGAACCGGAGGAATTTGGGATCGGCCATTCGGGATAATCGGGCGTGACGGCCGACGTTAACGCAAAAAATGTCGGCCGCTCAACACCGACGCAACCGTCCATGTTGAGCGGCCCGATCGTGCCGCACTTCCCTGTTCAACTCGTGCGTGTCCACACTCTTACAAACTCGACCGTTGTCCGTCAAGCGAACAGCCTGGACCGGTCCAGCGGCCGGCCGACGAGACGGCCCCCTGCGCCCCTCGGGCGCCGGAATCGGGAGGTCGGCCGCACCGCCGAACCCGTCGCCAGGGCCGAAACAAGAACCGAAAAAAGAATGGGCTGCCGATTGGAGCAGCCCGGGAGTTGAACAGGGAGGCGTCAATGACACCGGACAGCGGGGTCCGGCGTAGCCCGTCCGAACGCATCGGACGAACCGTGACAGCCTCAACCATAACGAGAAAACCGTTAAGACATGGTTAATGCTGCCCGGCGCGGCTGCGGCGGCCGGTTCGGGTGAACAGGTCCGCCTACTGCGCTGTCCAGCCGCCGTCGATGGACAGCGCCGCGCCGCGGATCTGCGCCGCCGCATCCGAGCACAGGAACACGACCATGGCGCCGATCTGCTCCGGCGTGACGGCTTCGCCCGACGGCATCTTTTCGGACAAGAGCTTCTCCTTCGCCTTCGCGACCGGGAGCCCCTCGCGCTCGGCCAGCGCGTCGATCTGCTTCTGCACGAGCGGCGTCAGCACCCAGCCGGGGCAGATCGCATTGCAGGTGATGCCCGTCGTCGCCGTCTCCAGCGCCACGACCTTGGTCAGGCCGACGACGCCGTGCTTCGCCGCCACATAGGCGGCCTTGTTGACCGACGCGACGAGGCCGTGGGCCGAGGCGATGTTGACGATGCGGCCCCAGTTGTTCCGCTTCATGTGCGGCAATGCCGCGCGCGTCGCATGAAAGACCGACGACAGGTTGACCGCGATCACCTGGTCCCACTTCTCGGGCGGAAATTCGTCGACGGGTGCGACATGCTGGATGCCGGCATTGTTGACCAGCACGTCGATGCGTCCGAAACGGGCGACCGTCGCCTCGACCATGCGCGTGATCTCGGCCGGTTTCGTCATGTCGGCGCCGTCATAGACGACCTCGACGCCGTGCTCGCGCGCGATCTCGTCGCGCAGCCTGTCGATCGCGCTCGCCTCGCCGAAGCCGTTGAGGACGATCTTCGCCTTTTCGCGCGCAAGCGCGCGGGCGATGGCGAGACCGATCCCGCTGGTCGAGCCGGTGACGATCGCAACCCTGTCGTTCAGCATGCTCTGCCCCCGATTTGCGTGACGTTGGCCGGGCCTTGGGCCGCCCGCGATCGCGTTTGAGAGCGCCGGCGCGGCACCGGGAAATTCCGCACGCGACCGCATTTCGCTGTAGACCACAACGGACCGCGACGCGCAACCGGCCTTGCATGTGGGAAGCACGACGGCAGCTCGACGGCGAACACGGTGGCACCGCGCCGCCGTCGACCGCGCGGTACGACGTGCCTATGATGTGCGGGCCTTGCCCCGCCCGGGGATCCCGGGCGCGACGCACGTTCATGTGCGTGCCTCGAGGAAGCGCACGGACCGCTACGGTGCCGCGACGGGGGGCGCCGATCGTCGCGGACGGGTTGGACGGCGGGGCACCGTACATCGAGCTGCAGCAAGGAAGCGAGCAAGGACGAGTGTGCACGATGGAACGATTCGGCGGCAAACAACTTACCGAGCGCGTTGAAGACGTCCGGCTGCTGACCGGACAGGGGCGCTACGTCGACGATCTCAGAATCGACGGGGCGCTCCACGTCGTGTTCGTGCGGTCGACCTACGCCCACGCCAGGCTGCGCGGCATCGACGCCGAGGCGGCGCGCGCCATGCCGGGCGTGCGCGCGATCTGGACCGGCGCCGATCTCGCAAACGATGGCGTCGAACCGTTGCCCGTGCCCGCGCTCTTCAAGCGCCCCGACGGTACGCCGATGGCAACCGCCCCGCGGCGTGCCTTGGCACTCGAGCGCGTCCGCTATGTGGGCGAGCCGGTCGTCGCCGTCGTGGCGGAGAGCCGGGCACAAGCTCTCGACGCCGCCGAAGCGATCGTCATCGATTACGAGGAGCTTCCCGCCGTCGTCGACGTGCGCGAGGCGACGGCCGCGGGCGCGCCAGTGCTGTGGCCGGAAGCGCCCGACAACGTCGCCGCCGAGGCGCGTCATGGCGACGCCGAGGCGACGGCGCGCGCCTTCGCGTCGGCCGCGCACGTCGTGCGGCTCGAACTCGTCAATCAGCGTCTCGTGGCAAGTCCGATGGAGCCGCGCAACACCGTGGCGGTGTTCGACCGCGAGAGCGGCCGGCTCACGCTCCATGCCTCGGCGCAGAATCCGACAGCCCTGAAGCAGGTCCTGAGTCAGAACATTCTGCATCTGCCGCCGGAGAAGGTCCGCGTGGTCGTCCGCGACATCGGCGGCGGCTTCGGCATGCGGGCCCATCTCACGCCCGAGGACGCGGTCGTCGCCTATGCGGCCCTGAAACTCGCATGCGCGGTGCGCTGGCGCGCCGACCGCAGCGAGGATTTCCAGAGCGCGGTGCAGGGCCGCGACCAGTTCTCGCGCGCCGAGCTCGCCCTCGATGCAGAGGGGCGCATTCTCGCGCTCAGGGTCGATACGCTCGCCAATGCCGGTGCCTATCTCGCACCGCCCACCGCGCCGATACCGCTCGCCCTCAGTCCGAAGGTCATCACCGGCGCCTATGCTATTCCGGTCGCCGACATCCGCGTACGCCTCGTGCTCACCAACACGGTGACCGTCTCGGCCTATCGCGGCGCGGGGCGTCCGGAAGCGATCTACCTCATCGAACGGCTGATGGATGCGGCGGCGGCGAAGCTGGGGCTCGATCCCGCTGAGATACGCCGGCGCAATCTGATACCGGCCTCGGTCATGCCCTACAGGAACGCGACCGGCGAGACCTATGACACGGGCAACTTCGTCCATTTCCTGGAGCGGGCGCTCGAAGCCGCCGACTGGAACGGTTTCCCGGCGCGGCGTGCGGCGGCGGCCGCGCGGGGACGGCTGCTCGGGCGCGGGCTCTCCTATTACATCGAATGGACCGGGGCGAATGCGCTGAACGAGACGGTCGAGGTGATCGTCGAGGCGGATGGACGCGTCGTCGTCCATTCCGCGACGCAGGCCATGGGCCAGGGCCTCGAGACGGCGTACACGCAGCTCGTGGCGGAACGGCTCGGCATCGCGCCCGACCGGATCGCGATCGTACAGGGCGATACCGACCTCGTTCAGGGCTTCGGCAGCATGGGTTCGCGCTCGCTCTACATCGGCGGCTCGGCCATCGTCGCCGGCGCCGACCGGTTGATCGAGCATGCCAAGACTCTCGCGGCGGACGCGCTCGAAGCCGCGGCCGCGGACATCGAGTTCGCGGACGGACGTTTCACCATCGTCGGCACCGACCGCTCGATCGGCCTGTTCGAGCTCGCCGCGCGTCAGGCCGAACGGCGCCTCGCGATCACGATGAAGAATGCCGTCACCGGCCCGAGCTGGCCGAACGGCTGTCACGTCTGCGAGGTCGAGATCGACCCCGAGACCGGCGTGGCACGGATCGTGCGCTACACGACCTGCGACGACGTCGGGCGGGCCATCAACCGGACGCTCGTCGCCGGCCAGCTGCACGGCGGCATCGCGCAGGGCGTCGGCCAGGCGCTCTACGAAAACGCGGTGTACGACCGCCAGACGGGCCAGCTCGTCACCGGGTCATACATGGATTACACGCTGCCGCGCGCCGACGATCTGCCGAGCTTCGCGATCAACATCGACGAATCGGTGCCCTCGACCACGAACCTGCTCGGCGCCAAGGGCGCAGGCGAATCCGGAACGGTGGGCTCGATTCCGGCGGTGATGAACGCGGTCATCGACGCGCTCCGGCCGCTCGGCATCGATCATCTCGACATGCCGGCGACGCCGCACGCGATCTGGCAGGCGATACGCAAGGCGAAGCACGGCGGGGCCGCCCGCGCCTGAACATTTGCCAAAGGGCGGCCGGATCGCGCACACTGGCGCCATGGATCGCACACAGGCGATCATCGTCGTGCTGGTGTTCTACGTGGCGCCGCTGCTGCACGTGGCGTTCGCGCCGGGCGCCGGCAGCTTGCGCCCGCCGCCCGGCTCGCGCTGCCCGATGGGACCGCGCCTCGGCTGGATCGTGATGGTGCTGATGCTCGGCCCCGTCGGCTGGCTGATGTTCATGGCGCGACGGCGCCGGCACGCGCCGTCGAACGCGCCGGCGGCACCGGCGGCAAGCAATGATCGGGCAGCGCCCCGCGACCACGCCTCCCTGGGCGTGCCGAAGCGGGGCTAGACGAAAACACGGGCGGCCGGACGGTTCGCCGGCCGCTGCTTTTCGGAGCTACTTCTTGAAGAGCGCATCGGCCCCCGCCCGATGCGCCTGTTTGGCCGCGATGGCGGCGCGGGCACGCTCGATCTCGGCCTCGAGCTGGGCGATGTATTCGTTCAGCTCTTCCACCGAATAGGGCGTCAGATCCTTGGGCTTCGACGGCTTCTTGCGCGGATCGAGGTCTTCGAGGTCCATTTTTTTCGTTCTCCTGCTCGTCTTGTCAGTTTGGACGGGCTCCTTTAGACCTGCAACCCTCGCTCAGGATTTCTGCAACGTGCAGGTGACGACATGGCCAACGCTCTGCCCGCGACGATGAAGGTGATCGAGCTCAAGGCGCCCGGCGGACCCGAGAATCTCGTGCTCGGGACGCGACCCGTGCCCCAGCCGCAGGCGGGCGAGGTGCTGATCAAGGTCGAGGCGGCCGCGATCAACCGTCCCGACGTCCTGCAGCGCCAGGGCAAGTATCCGCCGCCGCCCGGCGCACCCGACACGCTCGGCCTCGACGTGGCCGGCACCGTCGTCGCCGCGGCTCCCGACGTGACTTGGCCCCAGGTCGGCGAGCGCGTCTGCGCGCTGGTGGCGGGCGGCGGCTATGCGGAGTACGCCGTGGCGCCGGCGCCGCAATGCCTGCCCGTTCCGCGCGGCCTGTCGATGGTCGAGGCGGCCTCGCTGCCCGAGACGTTCTTTACCGTCTGGACCAACGTGTTCGATCGCGCGCGCCTGCAGCCGGGCGAGAGCTTCCTCGTCCATGGCGGCGCGAGCGGCATCGGCGTGGCGGCGATCCAGATGGCGAAGGCCTGGGGGGCGCGCGTGTTCGCGACCGCCGGCACGCCGGAGAAGTGCAAGGCGTGCGAAGAACTCGGCGCCGAGCGCGCGATCAACTACAAGACCGAGGATTTCGTCGCCGTCATCAAGGAGGCGACGCAGGGTGCCGGGGTGGACGTGATCCTCGACATGGTCGGCGGCGACTACACGCCGCGCAACATCCAGGCGCTGCGCGACGACGGCCGCATCGTTCAGATCGCCTTCCTCCGCGGCCACAAGGTCGAGGTCGATCTCAACGCGCTGATGCGCCGCCGGCTGACGCTCACCGGCTCGACGCTGCGCCCGCGCCCCGTCGCGGTGAAGGGACAGATTGCGGCCGCGCTTCGCGAGAAGATCTGGCCGCTGATCGAGGCCGGCCGGATCCGCCCGGTGATCCACGCGACCTTTCCGCTGGCCCAGGCGGCCGAGGCGCACCGCGTCATGGACGCCGATCAGCACATCGGAAAAATCGTGCTCCAGGTCGTTTGACCCGGCCCCGGTCCGGCCTATATAAAGGCGCAAATCCGACAATTCGCCGTGGATCGTCCGATCTCCTGGTTGTTGCGGGAGTATGGAGGCGATCTTGTGCTGGAGGTTTAGATGCCCCTTCCGCTGATGCCCAAGGCAACCGCCGTCTGGCTGGTGGAGAACACGTCCCTTTCGTTCGAGCAGATCGCCGAGTTCTGCGGCATGCACCCGCTCGAGGTCCAGGGCATTGCCGACGGCGAGGTCGCGGTGGGCATCGTCGGGCTCGATCCCATCGCCAACGGCCAGCTCACGCGCGAGGAGATCGAGCGCTGCGAGAAGGACCCGACCGCGCGCCTCAAGCTGGCCGAGCGCGCGCTGCCGCTGACGCAGCACAAGGGGGCGCGCTATACGCCGGTGTCGAAGCGGCAGGACAAGCCGAACGCGATCGCGTGGCTCCTCCGCCATCATCCGGAGCTGAGCGACGCCCAGATCGGGCGCCTCGTCGGCACCACCAAGGCGACGATCCAGAAGGTGCGGGACCGCACCCACTGGGACATTCAAAACATCAAGCCGCAGAACCCGGTCGTGCTCGGCCTGTGCAGTCAGCAGGACCTCGACGACGCCATTGCCCGCGCGCAGCGCGCGGCCGAGCGCGCCCGGCTGAACGCGGAGCGGGCCAAGCGCCGCGCCGAAAAAGCGCAGCCGGCCGAAGCGGAGACGGCCGAGGCCGGTGCGGCGGCGGAAGCGGCGCCGGAAACGGACGAGGGTCAGCCGGCGCAATGAGCGCGCGCCGGCCCCGCCGGGCAGATGCGATGCGCGCGCCCGGCCGCTATTTGACCGGTACCGTGTAGTTGAGCGCGAGACGGCCGCCGTCCGGATAAAGGATCTGGCCGGTCATGTAGGACGAGTCGTCGCTCGCCAGGAACACGGCGACGGACGCGATCTCCTCGACCTCGCCCAGGCGCCCCAACGGCGTGCGGCTCAGGATCTTGCGGCGCGCCTCGTCGCTTTCCATCACCGCGCGCTTGGCAAGCTCGGTTGCGATCGTGCCCGGCCCGATCGCGTTGACGCGGATGCCCTTGTCCGCGAGCGACAGCGCCATGACCTTGGTCAGCTGGTTCACGCCGCCCTTGGAGGTGACGTAGGGCACCTGGTTCGGAATCGCGAGCACCGCGTTGCAGGACGACATGTTGACGATCGCGTAGCCGCCGCGCGAGGTGGGTGGCCCCTGCTTCACCATCTGGCGTGCCGCCGCCTGGCCGACCAGGAACACGCCCTTCAGGTTCACGCGCAGGACCCGGTCGAAATCCTGCTCGGTGATGTCGAGGAAGTCCGCCGTGTGGATGATCCCGGCGTTGCTGACGCAGATGTCCAGCCGTCCGAAATGCTCGACGGTGCCGGCGACGAGGGCGTTGACCGCCGCGCTGTCGCCGACGTCGCAGGCAATGAACCGGGCATTGTCGCCGAGCTTCTTCGCCTCCGCCTCGCCGCGCGCGGCGTCGATATCGCTGAGGACCACCTTGGCGCCTTCCCTGACGAAGGCTTGTGCGCAGGCGAGTCCGATTCCGCCGGCAGCGCCGGTCACGATGGCGACTTTGTCCTTGAGGCGCATCACACGTCCCGCAACGTTAGGATTCATCCATGAGATCGCGTCCGTCGCCGAAGGCGGCGACGGGACGAAGGCCCGTGACGATATCCCGGGCGCTTCTGCCGTCGCGCGCGGCCGGCGGCTGCGTCACTCTTTTGCTGCGAATCGCGTCCCTCGGCAAGCGCAAGCGGCGGGATCTCTCGTCCCGCCGCTTGCGCGGCAAAACGACGGCGGCCGCCCATCAGGCCGTCATCAGCTTGCCCGCCTTTGCATAGCCCGCTTTCTGCAGCGCCTCGGTGATCTCGTCGAGGATCGCCGGATCGTCGATCGTCGCCGGCGACTTGAACGGCTGCGAGTCCGCGATGCGCTGCATCGTGCCGCGCAGGATCTTGCCCGAGCGCGTCTTGGGCAGGCGGTTGACCACGATCGCCTGCTTGAACGCGGCGACCGGGCCGATGCGCTCGCGCACCAGCTGCACGACTTCCTTCACGATCTCGTCGTGCGGCCGGTTGACGCCGGCCTTGAGCACGATGAAGCCCAGCGGCAGCTGGCCCTTGAGTTCGTCCGCCACGCCGATCACCGCGCATTCGGCGACGTCGGGATGCGAGGCAAGGACCTCCTCCATCGCGCCGGTCGACAGCCGGTGGCCGGCGACGTTGATGACGTCGTCGACGCGCGTCATGACGAACACGTAGCCGTCCTCGTCGATGTAGCCGGCGTCTCCGGTCTTGTAGTAGCCGGGATACTCGGCAAGGTAGGACTGCCGGAACCGTTCGTCGGCGTTCCACAGCGTCGGGAACGTGCCCGGCGGCAGCGGCAGGCGGCAGCACAGCGCGCCGATCTCGCCCGGCTTCATCTCGTGCCCGTCGGTGCCGAGCACGCGGACGTCCCAGCCCGGCGCCGGCTTCGTCGCCGAGCCGTACTTCACGGGCAGACGCTCGATCCCCAGGCAGTTCGCGACGATCGCCCAGCCGGTTTCGGTCTGCCACCAGTGATCGATCACCGGCACGTTGAGGTTCGTCTCCGCCCATTTGAGCGTATCGGGATCGGAGCGTTCGCCGGCGAGGAACAGCGCCTTGAAGCTCGACAGGTCGTATTTCTTGATGAGATCGCCCTTCGGGTCCTCGCGCTTGATGGCGCGGAACGCGGTGGGCGCGGTGAACAGCGTCTTGACCTTGTGCTGCGAGATGACGCGCCAGAACGCGCCGGCATCGGGCGTGCCGACCGGCTTGCCCTCGTAGAGAATCGTCGTGCAGCCGTGCAGCAGCGGTCCGTAGATGATGTAGGAATGCCCGACGACCCAGCCGACGTCGGATGCCGCCCAGTAGACGTCGCCGGGTGCCACGTCATAGATGGCGTGCATCGAGTATTTGAGCGCGACGGCATGGCCGCCGTTGTCGCGCACGACGCCCTTGGGCTGACCGGTCGTGCCCGAGGTGTAGAGGATGTAGAGCGGATCCGTCGCCTTCACCGGCACGCAGTCGACCGGTTTCGCGTTCGCCATCGCGTCGTTCCAGTCGACGTCGCGGCCCGGCACCATGTCCGCCTTCGCCATCGGGCGCTGCAGGATTACGCAGCGCTCGGGCTTGTGGCGGGCGAGCTGGATCGCCGCATCCAGGAGCGGCATGTACGGAATCACCTTCTGCACCTCGATTCCGCACGAGGCCGAGACGACGACCTTGGCGCCCGAGTCGTCGATGCGCGCGGCCAGCTCGTTCGCCGCGAAGCCGCCGAACACCACCGAATGCACCGCGCCGATGCGCGCGCAGGCAAGCATCGCGATCGCCGCCTCGGGCACCATCGGCATGTAGATGATGACGCGATCGCCCTTGGCGACGCCGAGATTGGTGAGCGCGCCGGCGAAGCGCGCGACGAGGTCGCGGAACTCGCGGAAGCTGAAGCTCCTGACCGTGTTCGTGACCGGGCTGTCGTAGATCAGCGCCGGGGCGTCGCCGCGGCCGGCGTCGATGTGGCGGTCGAGCGCGTTGTAGCAGGTATTGAGCTCGCCGCCCGTGAACCAGCGGTAGAACGGCTTGTTCGAGTCGTCGAGGACGCGGTCCCACTTGCGGAACCACGTGATGTCGGCCGCGACCTCGCCCCAGAAGCCTTCCGGGTCCTTGAGCGAGCGGGCATGGATCTCGGCATAGCGGCTGGGCATGACCTCCCTCGTAACATGTTGTTTTGCCCGCGAGTCTGCCTGTAAACCCCCTGTCTTGGGAAGCCCGAACGTGGCAGATTACGGACCCGTTCGACAGGGGGCGCATGTCATGGCGAAGCGGACGAGCAGGAACGTGAAAAAAGCAACCGGAACCAGGAAGCCGGCGGGCGGCGCCACGGCTGCCCGGCTGAAGGCGGCCCGGCCGCAGAAGACGGCGAAGCCGGCCGCCCGGCCGAAGACAGCGGCGAAGAAGGCCGCGAAGAAGGCCGTGAGGCCGGCGACGGCGCTGCGGCGCACGGGCACGGCCGCCCGCGGGCGGATCACCCCCTACGACGTCGATCTCGACAGGAATCCCGCCAATTACGAGCCGCTGTCGCCGATGTCGTTCCTGGCGCGCGCGGCGGCCATCTTTCCGCGGCACGTCGCCCAGATCCACGGGACCATCCGCCGCACCTGGGCCGAGACGCATCTGCGCTGCCGCCGCCTCGCCTCGGCGCTGGCGCGGCGCGGCATCGGCCGCGGCGACACGGTCGCCCTGATGGCCCCGAACATCCCCGCCGCCTACGAGGCCGCCTTCGGCGTGCCGATGGCCGGCGCCGTGCTCAACGCGCTCAACATCCGCCTCGATGCCGAGGCGATCGCCTTCATGCTGGACCACGGCGAGTCGAAAGCGATCCTGACCGATACCGAGTTCGCGCCGGTCATCCGCAAGGCGCTGTCGATCGCCAGGCGCAGGCCGATCGTCATCGACATCGACGACCCGATGGGACCGGGCGGCGAGCGGCTGGGCCAGATCGACTACGAGGCGTTCCTGATGGAAGGCGATCCGGACTTCGAGCCGGTGCGGCCGCGCGACGAGTGGGACGCGATCGCCCTCAACTACACCTCGGGCACGACCGGCGATCCCAAGGGCGTTGTCTACCATCACCGCGGCGCCTATCTGAACGCGATCGGCAACGTACTGGTCTGGACCATGCCGCGCCATCCCGTCTATCTGTGGACGCTGCCGCTGTTCCACTGCAACGGCTGGACGTTCCCGTGGACGATGGCGGCGATGGCCGGCACCAACGTCTTCCTGCGCCGGGTCGAGGCCAAGGCCATCTTCGATGCGATCCGCGAGCACGGCGTCACCCATTTCTGCGGCGCGCCGATCGTGCTCAACATGCTGATCAACGCGCCCGAGGAATGGCGCCGGGGCTTCACGCACAAGGTCGAGGTCATGACCGCCGCCTCCGCGCCGCCGGCCGCCGTGATCGAGAAGATGGAGCGCATGGGCTTCCACATCACCCATGTCTACGGCCTGACCGAGGTCTACGGCCCCGCGGTCGTGTGCGAATGGAATCAGGAGTGGAACGCCCTGCCGAGCGACGAGCAGGCGGTGCTCAAGGCGCGCCAGGGTGTGCGCTATCCCGTGCTCGAGGGCCTGATGGTTGCCGATCCCGAGACGCTCGAGCCGGTGCCGAGCGACGGCACCACGATCGGTGAGGTCTTCATGCGCGGCAACATCGTCATGAAGGGCTATCTCAAGAACCCGAAGGCGACCGCCAAGGCGTTCAAGGGCGGCTGGTTCCACACCGGCGACCTCGGCGTGATGCATCCCAACGGCTATATCGAGCTCAAGGACCGCTCCAAGGACATCATCATCTCAGGCGGCGAGAACATCTCGACGATCGAGGTCGAAAGCGTGCTCTACCGCCACCCGGCAGTGCTCGAGGCCGCGGTCGTCGCGCGGCCCGACGAGAAATGGGGCGAGACGCCGTGCGCGTTCGTGACGCTCAAGGACGGCGCGAGTGCCACGGCCGAAGAGATCATCGCCTTCTGCCGCGACAATCTCGCGCACTTCAAGTGCCCGCGCACGGTCGTCTTCGGCCCGCTGCCCAAGACCTCGACGGGCAAGATCCAGAAGTTCGTGCTGCGCGAGCGCGCACGCGCGCTGTGACGGCGACCGTCGCGCCGCCCGCGCGCTTTTGCGACGTCAGGGGGATCGGTCGAAGCGATGGTACTTCGGCGATTTTGAGAGTTTTTTCCTTATCCCGTCGAACTTCGCGCGCCAATGAGGCCGAAGCAGTGATGCTTCGGAGACGGACGGATGTCCAACTCGATTCCGGTCGGCTTCGAAACGCTTCAATGAGGCCGAAGCAGTGATGCTTCGGAGACCCGCGCCTCACGCGCCAGCCAACGCGCGATTGACCGGCTTCAATGAGGCCGAAGCAGTGATGCTTCGGAGACGCATGTGCCGAATGCGGCTATACAGTGCGCGTTACGCGGGCTTCAATGAGGCCGAAGCAGTGATGCTTCGGAGACATTGGCTGCATTCGGCCGAGAAGACGACGCCCAAGGCCCTCGCTTCAATGAGGCCGAAGCAGTGATGCTTCGGAGACACCGCCAATCCGAGAGGGATAAACCAATGTCCAATCGTCGCTTCAATGAGGCCGAAGCAGTGATGCTTCGGAGACGGATGTTCTCGATGTTGTTTTTCGGCAGCTGTTCGTTGCTTCAATGAGGCCGAAGCAGTGATGCTTCGGAGACTCAAAGGGCCTTGATCAGGGCGCGCGTTCAATTCCTCTCGCTTCAATGAGGCCGAAGCAGTGATGCTTCGGAGACGCAGGTTGCGCTTGTGGTCAACCTGGGGGCGCTGCTCGCTTCAATGAGGCCGAAGCAGTGATGCTTCGGAGACATCGGCGCCTATCTGAGCGACGCCAATCTGCGCGACGCGCTTCAATGAGGCCGAAGCAGTGATGCTTCGGAGACCGGCGTCCCGTCCTGGTAGTCGTCGCGCAACGACGGGCTTCAATGAGGCCGAAGCAGTGATGCTTCGGAGACTTTTGATTGGGAACCACCTGCTCCAACCGGAGTGTCAAGCTTCAATGAGGCCGAAGCAGTGATGCTTCGGAGACCGGCACTTCGTGCTCGATGTCGCCGATCGTGACCCGCGCTTCAATGAGGCCGAAGCAGTGATGCTTCGGAGACCACAAAGAAGGGCGCCATGGAATGGGCTCGCCAGGCTTCAATGAGGCCGAAGCAGTGATGCTTCGGAGACGCGTCGCGGCGTGTCTCCGCTGATCCTCGACCAGCGCGGCTTCAATGAGGCCGAAGCAGTGATGCTTCGGAGACGCCTCGTCGCGGTAGGCGTGGACGAGCGTCGGAACGCTTCAATGAGGCCGAAGCAGTGATGCTTCGGAGACGTCGGCTGCTACGACGAGAAGGTGCTTGTCGAGCTGACGCTTCAATGAGGCCGAAGCAGTGATGCTTCGGAGACGTCGTCGCATAGGCACCACTCGCCAGCGATTGCGTCCGGGCTTCAATGAGGCCGAAGCAGTGATGCTTCGGAGACCAAGGTGCAGACGCGGGTATCGCGCCGCGAGAACTTGCTTCAATGAGGCCGAAGCAGTGATGCTTCGGAGACGATCCGGCTTCCGCCCGCTCCAATCTCTCGATCAGGTCGGGCTTCAATGAGGCCGAAGCAGTGATGCTTCGGAGACCTGGAGGCATCGACCACGCCGCCGACCGTATATTTCCGCTTCAATGAGGCCGAAGCAGTGATGCTTCGGAGACAGGCAAAATGACCGCAACCGTGCCCGGAGAAACGTTTGCTTCAATGAGGCCGAAGCAGTGATGCTTCGGAGACACCCACGCCCCTTGGCCTTCCTGTAGAGTAAATCCGCCGCTTCAATGAGGCCGAAGCAGTGATGCTTCGGAGACAAGCCTTCCTTCCTCGCCGTCCCCAACGCCGCCGCCGCTTCAATGAGGCCGAAGCAGTGATGCTTCGGAGACCTCGACATCAATGGCGTCTGATGGCCCGCATCGTTACGCTTCATGAGGCCGAAGCAGTGATGCTTCGGAGACGTTTACGTCGTTACTGTGAAGCGTACGAGGCCGCGCGTGCTTCAATGAGGCCGAAGCAGTGATGCTTCGGAGACGGCTGTGACCGCCGAGTACGACCGCCGGCGCGCAGCGCTTCAATGAGGCCGAAGCAGTGATGCTTCGGAGACGCGCATATCGAGCTTGCCGGCACCCGTTATCTCGCCAGGCTTCAATGAGGCCGAAGCAGTGATGCTTCGGAGACGATTAAGGGCCGGCGACTCCATTATGGAGACCCACCGCTTCAATGAGGCCGAAGCAGTGATGCTTCGGAGACACGTACAGGCGTACCATTTCGTCGGCGCGACCCTGCGCTTCAATGAGGCCGAAGCAGTGATGCTTCGGAGACCGCGCGTAAGCTGATCGAGGCGGCCGACTCTGGCGACGCTTCAATGAGGCCGAAGCAGTGATGCTTCGGAGACGGCTTGTCACGGAGTTTGGCTTGACGAAGGAAGACGCGCTTCAATGAGGCCGAAGCAGTGATGCTTCGGAGACCCGTCGAGGACGTGCTCGCGGACGTGGAGCGGGCACGGGCTTCAATGAGGCCGAAGCAGTGATGCTTCGGAGACATAGAACAGCGCGATAACTCTGGCATCCTGTTCCGGCTTCAATGAGGCCGAAGCAGTGATGCTTCGGAGACACAATGGAGCCGACGGGCATGGACACATTCACGGTGCTTCAATGAGGCCGAAGCAGTGATGCTTCGGAGACCGCGAAGCAGAACAACGCGAAGACGGACGCCGGCCGCTAGCTTCAATGAGGCCGAAGCAGTGATGCTTCGGAGACGGCTGGTTCTGCGAGGACGCGTTGAGTCAGTTCCTCGCTTCAATGAGGCCGAAGCAGTGATGCTTCGGAGACCATTGCACCACCTACATGGGACTAACGTGCTTGCATACCGGCTTCAATGAGGCCGAAGCAGTGATGCTTCGGAGACTTGCCCTGCTAAAAGTGCAGGCGGCGCACCCGTTGCCGCTTCAATGAGGCCGAAGCAGTGATGCTTCGGAGACGCGCAGGCGATCGCGGCCGGCGCGCTGCGCAACCTGCGCGCTTCAATGAGGCCGAAGCAGTGATGCTTCGGAGACTGAAACCCGGCGACACATTCCGCGGGAGGCCGGGCCTCGCTTCAATGAGGCCGAAGCAGTGATGCTTCGGAGACCTCCGCGATCCATGACGCGACACCATCGCACAGCGTCGGCTTCAATGAGGCCGAAGCAGTGATGCTTCGGAGACGAGGGTATTTGGCGACATGAGCTGGCTTGAGCACGTCACGGCTTCAATGAGGCCGAAGCAGTGATGCTTCGGAGACCGCGCCGGAGTACACGGACGGACCCGCGAACGGCCCAGCTTCAATGAGGCCGAAGCAGTGATGCTTCGGAGACGATGACGCTCTCGGCGTACGAGCGCCAGGCGGCATCGAGCTTCAATGAGGCCGAAGCAGTGATGCTTCGGAGACGCGTCCGGCCGCGTCGCCAGATGCCTGAACGCCTCAAGGCTTCAATGAGGCCGAAGCAGTGATGCTTCGGAGACCCGTAGCTGCGGCTGGCGCGTCCACAACGACGCTGGCGCTTCAATGAGGCCGAAGCAGTGATGCTTCGGAGACACCCCATAGCGGCGGACCAAGTCCGCCAGATCCACCGCTTCAATGAGGCCGAAGCAGTGATGCTTCGGAGACCTCGGCGCCGCGCTGGGCCTCTCCGGCAAGCGCGAGCTTCAATGAGGCCGAAGCAGTGATGCTTCGGAGACATCGTGACGCCGCGCGGCAAGCTGCTGCTCGTCCTGCTTCAATGAGGCCGAAGCAGTGATGCTTCGGAGACATGCCCCGCGCCCCGGATTCTGGTCAGTCAACCGGGCTTCAATGAGGCCGAAGCAGTGATGCTTCGGAGACGAGTCATCGCAAGGAAGGAGTACAGACATGGGTGAGCTTCAATGAGGCCGAAGCAGTGATGCTTCGGAGACGGGCAAAATGACGCACACTGTGCCTGGAGAAGAGTTGCTTCAATGAGGCCGAAGCAGTGATGCTTCGGAGACGAATTGGAGGTCAGGTTTCGTCGTCCTCACCTTCCACGCTTCAATGAGGCCGAAGCAGTGATGCTTCGGAGACTTACTCGGATTCCGCGGCCTTCCGAGCGCCAGATAGCGGCTTCAATGAGGCCGAAGCAGTGATGCTTCGGAGACGCCGGCATCAATGGCTAAGATCCGCATCGAGAAAGTTGCTTCAATGAGGCCGAAGCAGTGATGCTTCGGAGACCGAGTGCCCCGCGATGCCGATCGTCGCGATGAGCTCGCTTCAATGAGGCCGAAGCAGTGATGCTTCGGAGACCGGCGTCGAGACCATGAAGATCTTACGCCGCGTCGCGGCTTCAATGAGGCCGAAGCAGTGATGCTTCGGAGACCGTACTCCTGCTTGGCGCGTAGGGCCTCGTTGCGCGTGCGGCTTCAATGAGGCCGAAGCAGTGATGCTTCGGAGACGGGGGCGGAGGCAACCCGTGGGACGAGCCCGACCATGCTTCAATGAGGCCGAAGCAGTGATGCTTCGGAGACCCAGCGCCAGACGTCGACGTTGCGCTGGAACTCCAGCGCTTCAATGAGGCCGAAGCAGTGATGCTTCGGAGACAATTGCGCAGCGTGAAGGCATCCGCGTCGTGAGCGTGCTTCAATGAGGCCGAAGCAGTGATGCTTCGGAGACCACACCTGGACGGTCGATGAAGTTCGCCAATTCATGGCTTCAATGAGGCCGAAGCAGTGATGCTTCGGAGACTCGGACAATCCGGCGCTGTGCCTCGCCGACTATCTGACGCTTCAATGAGGCCGAAGCAGTGATGCTTCGGAGACAGGCCGGAAGGTAACGGTGTTTGGCCTTTGCGTAAATGGCGCCTTTTTCGAGCGATCGGCAGCAAACCAAGGGCGAAGCCCGACTCGCTATTTGATCGAGTATTCACGATGTCAAAGAACACACTATTTTTCAATAACTTACCGGATTGCGATCGGTGGCGGGAATATTTCGCGCATCGGACCGCTCGCGCCAACGCCGGCATCCCGTCGTTGCCGTCAGCGCTTCCTCCATCTCGGTTAAACGATCATAACCTCCCGCTGGACCGGCTGAAAACCTTTCCCGAGGCTTTCCACCCGCGGATTGACCTTCTCCGCAAGACCCAGATCCATGATGAGGACATGGTCCTCCTTGTGGTGTATCAGCCGATCGAGGCGGGATGCCAGCTCTGCGCGACGTTGCGCCGTAAGTCGACATTGGAAGATCGACAGCTGCAGCCAAGTACCATAACCGTGCATGAGCTTGAAGACCTTGCGCCAACGCCGATCGTCGGCGATGTCATAGGCCACGATATAAAGCCGTTCTTCCGCCATGACGTTTCTTTACCGCGGCTGATAGTGGACGTAGGTCTTGAGCTCGCCGTCCAAATAGCGAGCGAGAAGCCGCATCTGCACTTCGATCAAGCGACGCAGTGAGACGCGATAACCGAAGAGAGGATGTGTCGTTTCTTGCGACAGGCGTCGCTCGTAGGCAGCGATCAGGACTTTGCGCCCGGCGGGCTTGAGCACGCAGGCCGGACCGTTGCGGATGAAATCATCCGGTTTGATTTCGCCATTGTTGATCACCGTAAGCACCACCGAATCCGAGAGCACGGGCCGCAGCGGTTCCATCATGTCGAGCGCAAGGGCAGGACGACCATGACGCGGACGATGGAAGAATCCCTGGTAGGGATCGAAACCCGCCGACATCAGGGCAGCCATGACGGTCCGCGTGGTGAGTGCATAGCTGAGTGAAAGAAGGGTGTTTACCGGGTCGGTCGGCGGCCGACGATTGCGTCTTTCGAAAGAGAATGCCGCTTCCCCTTCGGCCGACGGAATCAGCATTTTGGTGAAATGACGGAAATAGATTGCGGCGGCCTCACCTTCCAGTCCCAGTAGTTCCGCCGCCGCCCGCGCATGAACAGCGCGTTCCGCCAGACGCTTCAAGGCGTCGAGGGCATCCTCCTTGCCGTCCCGTGGATACTCCTCGCGCCAGTTGCGGCGCAGCATCGTCCGTTGATTGCGGATTTTGGCGGCGACGATGCCGCGCGCGATCTCGAGGCAGCGTCGCTCGTCAAAAGCGGTCCTGAACTGCGCTGCCCGGACGCTCACATTCCTGCATCCCGTACTGACCGTGTGCCCCATCAGCCAGCCGCCTGTTGAAAACCAAGCGACCGGTATCTCGCGGCGCATCAACTCGTGCAGTGCCGGCGTACTGATGGAAACAGGGCCGAACAGCGCGACCTCCGAGACGGCAATGAGCGGTGTCTCGACCTTGCCCTCGTCGGTTTCGATCACCAACGCTTCGCCGTCCTTGCGCACGCGGGCACCCGGTGTCTGCACGTAGAGAGGCAGGGCCGGATCGTCCGACGGATTCAAGGGACGCGGCGCATAACCTCGATCGAAGAAATTCGTCTCGTCAGGAAGACATATGCCCGCCAGCGCGCAGCGCACGCATTTGGGGCTGTCCACCAAAGGCGGCGGGCGCCGGCCCGAGGCGGCCGCCAAGCGCAAGTCCGATATCGCCCGCAACGTGGCATCTCGAAGCTCCGGTGTGAGTGGAACCTTGACGCGCTCTCGAGATCCGGCAAACCACAGAGCTGCTTCCCGCACGGTATAGCCATTATCCTCGAGAACCAGGGCCTGGGCGCAAAGCTGCACGCGCTCGGGCTCGTAGGCACCCTGTGCGACGTGCGGCCGCTTTCCCTTCTTGAAGTCGACCGGAATGACAGCCCCGTCCTCGACTTCCACTACGTCGATCTTGGCAATGATGCCGAGCCGGTCTGACGACAGAGTCACCGATCGTGCCTTGGGGGCGTCCTCGCCCAACTCCTCCGGCGTCTCAAGCGCAGGGCCGCCGGAATCGACTCGCGCGTGAACCCGGCGCCCCTCCGCCGTGTCGCCGGTTTCCGCCCATTCGCCTTCCACCCACTCCAGATAGGCCAGCCGCGGACAATAAATCCATTCATTGATCATGCGCGCAGGCACGAGAGGCAGATCGTCAGAGACGGGCGGTGCCGGAAGGGGAAGCGAGCCCTGGCGGGAATCGGCGGCGGGCACGGTCAGTTCCGGGGCACGAAAACGCCCTCCCCCATATGCGAGCCGCGCCCGAGCAGGATCGGGCCCCTGACGGCGACGGCGAAGTCGATTTCGAGCCGCGCGCGGATGCCACCGCGCGGCCCCTCCCTCAATTCGATGACGCGCACCTCGCGCGGCGCCGGCAGGTTGCGGCGACGGCACTCGGCCGCGCAGTCCGCCGCCACGAATTGGGCCGGATCCTGACCCTTCTTCGGATGGCGCGTGGGGCGATAGTCGGTTTGCGATATCCAGCGGCGACCAGCGGCCAGGAGGCCATCGTTCGCTTCCGACGCCTCGACCGGCAGGAGTTCCAGAATACCCAAAGCCCCAGCCCGCACCGTTCGGAATCGCGACACGACGCGCTGAAAGCGCGCGACGTCCTGCGGGTCGGGATCGGCGCTGCGGTCCGCAGCGTCGGGGCGGATCACGTAGAGCCGCGCGATGCATTTGCCTTCTGCATCCAATCCGGCGGCAAGGAACACGTGTCGATGATGGCCGTCGCCCGCCGGTTTGCCATCCGCTTCATGGCCCGAGAACAACGTGCTCACCCGTCCCTGGGGGTCGAGATCGCGGTCGAGCGCCATCAGCGCGCGGCGCACCGCGCGCAAGACCCCTTGCGCGGCCGCAGCAGGCGGAAGCTTTGCCGCCGCGATGCTGAAACGGACGACCGATGGCGCTTCGCGGTCACGGACCGGCGCCATAAGGCCGAGTCCCAGATAGCGTCCATCGCCGATGACGACCGGCCCGGTCACGGGTTCGGCGAAGACCACCTCGACATGCCGAAGACGCTCCCTGGGGAAGCGGGTGCCGTGTGCGAAGCTCTCGGCGCGTGCGCCCTTGGCCTCGAACGGCTCGCGCTGGACACTGACGCTGGATACGCGGGTGTCGATCCGCGCATGACGCAGGGCATCCATCGCGGCCCTGGCCGATGCCGCTTCCGCCGCCTGCCGCTCGCTGCCCGTTTTCTTGCGCCCCTTCTGAAGCGGATGATGGGGTAGCGCTGCGGGCGTGACGGTCCGCCAGCGCCGGAAGGCGCCGTCTTCCGTCGCCCGGGAAATCCCATATTGCCGCAGCATTCCGTGGTTCTCGGTGCGTATCAGGATCCGGCCCGATGACGGGCCCGTCGCCGCGTCGCGGATCTCCAGGCCGGAGAACGCCCAGTCGATATCCTCGAACCGAAGCGGACAGTCCGGCGGAACCTCCACCAGCAGCCGACGGATGGACCGCTCCGCGTGCGGATGACCGATGGACGGCAACGGAATGATGCGAATGCGGATGTCCTTGTCCGCCTCACCCGCACCACGGCCGATGAAGACCCTTTCGATCAATGCGGTCTTGTCGGAAAGTGCCTTGGTCAGTCGCGCTGCCGCGAGATCGCGCACGCGCTCGGCGAGCGTGACCGGCCCGGTGAAAGGCCAGGGTGCGAAACCTGGCCCGGACCTCGATGCTTGTGCCCCCAGGCCCCGCAGCTCATAGAGCAGATATTTCCGCGGGCAATCGTAGGATTGTAGCGAGAATCGGGGCCGGCGCGGCTGGGTGAAGACTTGCCGTCCGACTTTGCCACTTTGGTCAACCGACAGGCGTTTGCGCTGGTCCAGATGACGCTTGACGAGGCTCTCCAGCGAGCCCGCCACCGGGCAAGGCAGCGTAATCCCGCCGCTCCCATTCGACGGCCGGTAAACTTGACCCGGATAGTTTGTGAAGCGCGCTTCGGCTTCTTGCACCTCCAGAATCTCCGCCCTGGCCCAGGCCATATCGACCCCGCGCCCGAGCTGATAAAGCCGCTCGGCGATCCGGCAGATGGCCTGCGCCTGTGCGTCGCTGCCCTCGAAGTGCCAACGATAGAGGAAGGGAACGCGCGCGTCGAAAAGACGCGGCCTGACGAACTTCTCGACACGGATTTCGCTGATAGACCGGAGATCGTCGCTGACCGCATCCAGGTCGTTGTTGGGCACGTATGTCTTGAAGCCCCGGCCGAGACGCGACGTCGGCGCCGCGATCAGGGGCGGATCGAGCCGCTCGAGCCACGCCAGCGCCTCCCGATCCGCCTCGGCGAGGTCGCTGCCCCGTGCCGCGCCGGCAATCAGCGCCTGAAACAGCCGCGCCGGCGACGGCGGCCAGTCACCGACGCCGTGATAGCGCCCGTCATGATAACGAACGGTGAGGAGCAGCGCGCGGGGCATGATCGCACTTACGCGGCCTTGTTTCTCTTACCCGATTTCTTGGCGTCCTCCTTGGCCAGGGTCTTACTGAACGCGACTCGCCGGTTCGGACCGACACCGAAAGCCCGCGCCGCCGCTTGCGCATAGTCGAGAGCCAGTTTCTCATCGAGTTCGACCGGCGTACGTGCGCCGTTTCGTTCGACGATTGTCCATTGCCCCGGTGCGTTGACATCGGGAACGAGCAAACAGCCCTGACGCAGAAACGGATCGGGTGGCACTGTCGCCGCAACAAGTGACAACCCCAGGATATAACGCCGCAGCGCCGTACCGTTCTCGCCCCTGAGACGCCTCAATGCGACGAGGTTGATCGTGACGTCACGTTCGATTCGGCCGCGTACGAAGACGCCGCCAGGCATCTTGCCGGCCGGCACATGCACAAACCCGCGCTGCGCAAGTGGGCTTCTGGGATCTCCTTCCTGAGATTTCTTTTCGTCGTCGCTGAATACCTCGAACTCCGCATAGTTGATTGGCGGACCATACTGCGCCGATCGATGCAGCTCATCGACATCCCAGGCGCGGATCACTGACTGCACGATACGGGGAAGCTTTGCCTGCGTCTCGCGCGAATCCCATGCGCCGAATACGAGGGACGTCGGGGCCAGTTTGGCGATCGCCGTTGCATCGTCGTTATCGAGCAGTTGCCGGAAAGCGTCGTATGCGGCTTGTTTCAAATCGAAACCACTCGCCTCGTCCTTGGCGACGCAGCGAATGATGGCATCACCCAGGCGGTGCCCAGCGTCGAATATGGTGATGGTCTTTTCGTTTCCAATAAGGATCTCGATCTGAGGTACGAGCGAGGCGTACGCCCCTTCCTTGAAGATCGGCTCCATGCGGTTTGCCTGTGAACCGACGCTGTCGATGGTGACGACCTTGGTTCCGTCGGAAAGCACGTCGATGTTGTAACCGATGTCGGTATAGGTCGGCGGAAAGATGACGGCATTCTCGCCTTCCACGGACACGAGCTTCTGCTTCAGATGAAGCGCTACTGGGCCACTCGAAGCGTCCGTCCAGGAATTGATGACATCATGCGACAATGTCTGCGGTGCGGTCATGGCTGCGGCTCCATTTCAGCAAAGGTCACGACTTTGTTCTTTCCCGACATTTTGAGTTCGAAACGGAAGTGTTTCAGTGGAACCGTGGTCAGAGCACCGCAGAATGCGGCCCGAGCCAGTATGGGGCGCAAAGGGATGCCCCATGCGGCGTAACCGACCAACCTTTTGCCAATCTCTCTAGGGCGCGAGTTTCCCAAACCGTTCCAACCGTCATCGCCAACCAGATCCTGATAATCCTCACTAATTTCTCTGGGGCGCGCGTTTTCCAACCCCCAAGCCGCCAGGAATTCCACGACCGGGCTGGCTGTGACCTGATGATTCTGACGATCGGGCGAATAGCCGGCGTCGATAGCGGTCCAGGCTCCTCGCGGATCAAAATTGAATCTGCCGCCTATCGGGGTCAGCTGGTTCAGCGGATCTTTTACTAGCTGCTGACGAGCGTCTTCCCAAAGTTGCTTTATGCCCTTCGATACCAGATCGCCGGGTGCGCCACGGGCTTTCTGTTTCTTGGTAAGTTTTTTGCGCACGCCCTTGAGCATCGCGCGTGCGATCTTGTGTGCCGAACGATTGCCTGCATAGAGCTTGAAATTGTTTCGGCTCGAACCGTCGGCCCAGTGGCCGAGTTCTACGATTGGCTGGTTTCCCCCACCAAGGCGGATCGGCAACGACATACGATCGCCTGTGCGATCGGGAAATACCTTGGATAAGACGATTGATGCTTCCGCCACATCTGATTCGGCATCATCTCGTTCATCATCCTGATCGCCATCGTCTTCGTCAGTTCTGCCGCCTTTTTTCGGAACGGGGTTTTTGTAACCGACGGGCCCCCAGCTTTCGATTTGGGCTTCTGCGAGAAAATTCAGGACATGCTCGACCGGATTTCGCTCCCCTTTTGCACGAAGAACGAATTTCACGTCCGCCTGGCTGCTCCAGTCGAAACCGCCTTCGACATCCTCAAGGAGGATATCCGCGGCCTCCAGAAAACCGAGACAGGCGAAAACCTGCCCGGGGTTGAAGAGATCGACAGGGATTTCCGCTTCTGCCATCAGACGATCTCCTCGGTCTTGTGTGGTTGGCGGCGCTCGTTGTGCTGCCGTGCGTCGTTCAGGCGCGAGGCTTTCTGATCCGCGGCGCGCAGCAGCGCCTCGAGCCAGGCGAGCCCCCAGGGCCCCCACCGTTCCTGCAGTCGGGCAAATCGCAGGGCGACATCGCGCGCCCGCGCCTCCAGCACGGAAGGGGGCGCACCCTCGCAGCCATCCGTTTCGATGATCGGCCGCGCACGGCCATGATGGGCGGCGATCAGGTGAAGAACCAGTTCCTGAAGTTCGGAATCGAGTTCTCGGAACTGCGCGTCCTCTTCCGCATACCGCAGCGAGCCGAATTCATGACGGTAGTGTCCGAGGACATGAGGATTGAAGGGCCCCCTGGTCTTCGCATAGATCACGCCGTCGTCGGGCGCATTGAACGCCCGCTGCCAGCGCGACGCCCGTTTGCCCTCGTCGTGCAAACGCGCGGCGATCTCGAGGGCCCTGGCCAGGTCGTCGCGAAGCCGCAGCGTGCGTGCGAGAGCGGCGGCCTGCTCCGCCGTCCAGCACTGATGCTCGGCGAGGCTTTGCGCGTTCGAGATGGATCGCTCTTCCTCGCCGGTCACTGCCCCCTTCCATTTTTCGACGACGAGCTGACGTACCGGCTCGCCCTCTTCGTCGCGCTCGACCGCGAAAAGGAAGGTTGGATGCCAATCGGCCGTTTCCGCCGGCTCCTCGTCCGCCCTTGCCGGGCGCACACGGAAGCCTGCGACCAGCTCGCCGTTCTCGCCGATCAACCAGCCCTCGCCGGCATCCGCGACCGGCGGCGGATCATCTTCCTCGGCATTGAGCAGGCCATCGCGCAAGCCCGCGATGCGCGCATCGACGATGAGGGCCACGTCCGCGAGGTCCCGTTCGAGGGTCTTCCGGAATGGTCCTCTGGCCCCGGGTGGAAGCAGGTCCTTGAGGCGGTATGTCTTTTGAAACTGCCCGTCCCGTCCAAGCGTGATCGCGGCGACGTCGTCCCCGCCGAGCGGGCATGCCTCGCCCGCCGGCGCCGGAAGATTCGCTTGCCTGCGTATTCCCTGCGTGGCCCCCAGCAATGCCGTTGCGCGCGCGATCAGCCATTCCGCAACGTGCCAGGTCTCCGTCTCGAGCTTTTCGCTGAGATGGGGAACGGCTGCCTCGAAGAACCTTTCGATTTCCCTGGGAGATGCATCGTCGCCATTGACGCGCACCGGCAGGTACTTGCGCCACACGACCACGGTTTGCGGCTTGTCGTCGACCCAGCCTCTGAGCCACGGTCCGACCTCCGGTCGTCCCGTATGCTGCGCCAGCGAGGTCATCGACCAGGCATCGACGAGCGCGCGGCTGAGCGCCGGGCGAAGCGGCTCCGGCGTGGACGCGGCGTCGATCAGCGACGGATTGCTCGCCTTGAGCCTCGTCAAGGCTTCGGGGCTTGCATCGCGCCATTCTTCCTTGTCCGGCGGAAGCGCCTCGATCGCTTCCCGCCACTTCTGCTTGGCCTCGAGATCGACCTCGTCCGTGGCCTCGTCCGCTGCCCCGGACCGGGCAGGCGTAGGTGGCACGGCGAGGACGATGATTCTCGCCTCGCGTCCTGCGCCGCCCCGCCGGTTGACGCGCCCGAGGCGCTGGATCATGCGATCGATGGGTACGAGGTCGCAGACCATGTGATCGGCATCGAGGTCGACGCCGACTTCGCCGGCGGAAGTCGCGACCAGGAACGCAGGTTTGTCGAGTTCCACCCCGCTTCCGGCGAGAAAGCCAAGTTCCTCCAATCTTTTCTTCGCGTCCTCTCGCTCCTTGACGCGTCGCGCGCCGACGAAGAGCTCGACATGCGCCTTTCCCTTTGCCCGCCTGTCGAGTTCCGTCTTCGTTTTTTCGGCGACGTCGCGCTTGTCGCAGTAGACGATGCATCGGATTGCCTTCGCGCCCTTGCCCGAAAGCTGCCAGGCGTGTTCGGCAAGCGACGATGCCAAGGCCTTGGCATCGCCGGTCGCCTCGAGTCGCAGGCGCTTGCGTGCTTTCAGCCGCTTCTCGACTTCCTCGTCGGCATAGTCCTCGGGCACAAGCCGGAAAACCGTTCGCCCGTCGTTGCCTGCGTCGGCGCGACCCGTGGCGGACAGGGACATCAGGCGGAACGGCGGCACGATTTCCCGCGCCGCCGGATCGCGGGGCCCGAACTCTTTGGCGTCGTTCTGGATCCGCTCGAGAAGCCGCTCGAACGGCGGCACCAGATGCGCCTCGTCCAGCACCACGAGCGTATCGGCCCCCAGCAATCCCGCATGATAGGGACGCATGCCGCGCGTCACGCCATAGCCGGAAAAGAGCAGGCGCGACCCGATCATGTCGACGGTACCGACGATGATCGCGGGCGCGGCCGGGTCCTCCAGCCACTCTTTGTTGTCGACGTGCTGTCCGCGCAGCGTACTGACACGCAGCGCCGCGTCGTTCGATTTCCGCTTGATCTCGTCGGCGACTGTGGTCGCCTGGTCGACGACCGCGCGCCGGTCGACCACATAGACGAGGCGCCGCGGCAGAGAAGCGCCTGCCTTCAGCGCCAGATACCAGATCGCGATCACCGAGGTCTTGCCGAGGCCGGTCGGCAGGTCGAGCGCGGCGGGAATATTGCCTTTGAGGAAGTGCTCGAGATAGAGCCGCTGCTGCCAACGAAACGGCGTATGTCCGGTCAGCGCCGCGAAATTCTCGCGGAAGCGGTCGGCTGCCCCGTCAGTTGGCTGCATGTGCCGCCCCCAACGAAGGCCCGGCCACGGTCAGGACCGCTACCGTTTCCCCAACGCCAGCAGACCCCCGCGACGTCGCCGGCGACGCGCAACGCGCCGACCGAATTTTGCCAAGATAAGCGCCCCCCCGAACCTGAGAAGAAGTCTTCGAACGCCACGGACCTCCCCCGCCCTTCCGTGTGCGATCTTTCTCGCAGCACCGCCCCTGAAAGCGAGGGCGGGCCGCGGCCGCTTTCTTATGGAATATAAAGTAGCATCGCCCGCCGGCTTTGCATATACGGATTGTCGGATCCCCGAAACCTCTCGACGGCCCACGTGTCAGGTCATCTCGGGTTCATGCAACGGCATCACGGGCGGCGACGCGGATTCGCGGGAGACGGTCCGGAAAGCAGACGCCATCGCCTGATGCGCGACGCATGAGGCGTGGCGAGCGGCTGCATCGTTTGGTGCAAGCCGTCGCGCGCCGGTGCGATCGACACGAATCAGTCAAGACGAATCGGCCGCCCCTGAACGACAAGAGCCGTCCGTCGACTCCGCGGCCCGTGACGGGACGCATCGGAGTCGACATGACGGCTCGTCAAAGTCGCCGGCCGTATGTTTCCGCGGGCGGCCGGACGAGAAGGTGCGCGCCGGTTTTCAGCGCGCGGCCATCGTCATTCGTTCGATCTCTTCCTTGATGCGAAGCTTTTCGCGTTTGAGTTGGGTGACGTGGACCCAGTCGGGAAGTGGTCGGTGGATTTCTTCATCGATCTCGTGTTCGAGGCGAGCGTGCCGTGACTTCAACGTTTCGACACGATCTTCGATGGTCATCCACATCCTCCTTTGTTGGAATGGGTTGGATTACCCATGGCAGATCGATGCTACGCCTCCGCCCACGTGGTTGCCAAGCGGCGGTTGCGGCGAAGGTCTCCGCAAATCCGGATTAGTGTGGCCAAGCCTATGTTTTCGTTCGGCTTTCCGCACCGTCGAGCGCGGCAATGAGAGTCGCGAGATCGGCGCGGTCACTCGCATCGGGCGATACGTCGAGCGCGGCAAGATAGGTTTCGGCATTGGCCCTGGCGGCATCCCGCGGCGCAACCGCGGCGGCAGATGCCGCCAAGCTTGGCCGTTCGGCGTCGAGCATCAGCTGCTCGATATGCTCGGCGTCGAGTTCGATGCGCTTCACCTCGGCGCGCAGACGGCCGAGCATGGCGCCGAATTCGCCGCTTGCCTCCGCGACCATCGGCTTGAGCGCCGTGCGCGCTGCCCGCAGCGGACGCACGACGTCGTCGTGGATCGCGCGCACGCGTGCCTTCAGCCGTTCGACCGCGGCGCGGTCGAGCATCCCGCCGTGCGCATGGCCGACCCACAGACAGAAGAACAGCAGATTGACGTCGACGCCGTGGCGCGCCTGCAGCCGCAGGCATGCCTCGGGCACGCCCGCGCGCGCATAGAGCGCAAGCGAGAAGTCCCAGAACGCCGAGGGCGGAAACACCGCCAAGGGCCGGCCTCCAGACGGCTCAGTCGCCGAAGCAGATGCCGAGACTGCGCGCGGTGCGGACCTGCGGCCCGTTCGGATCGACGGTGTGCGGCTTGTTCGCGACTTCCTCGAGCGGCACGTCGGTGACGTCGCGGTTCCACCACGCGACCATGCGGTCGAACTTGCCCGCCGCGATCAGGTCGACGGCGTGCACGCCGAATGCCGACGCGATCAGGCGGTCGCGCGGCGTCGGCTGGCCGCCGCGCTGCACGTGGCCCAGCACGGTGACGCGCGTCTCGGCCCCCGTCGCCTTCTCGATGAGCTGGCCCAGATAGTGCCCGATGCCGCCGTAGCGCGTGCCGCTGGCACCCTTGATGACCGCGGGCTCGCCCGTCTCGGTCGGCACGGCCTCGGCGACGATGATGAGCGCGAAGTTGCGCCCGCGCGCCTTGAGCTGCTCGATATGGGCTTTGATCTTCTCGAGCTTCCAGGGAATCTCCGGGATCAGCACCACGTCCGCCCCGCCGGCGATGCCGGCCGAGAGCGCGATGTGGCCCGCATCGCGCCCCATGACCTCGAGGATCATGACGCGGCTGTGGCTCGCCGCCGTCGGCTGCAGCCGGTCGAGCGCTTCGGTCGCGACGTTGACGGCGGTGTCGAAGCCGATCGACATCTCGGTCTGGGCGACGTCGTTGTCAATGGTCTTGGGAATGGCGACGAACTTGATGCCGCCCTGCTGCGCGAGCCGGCGCAGGATCTGGATGCTGCCGTCGCCGCCGATGCCGATCAGCGCATCGAGCTTCAACCGGTGGTAATTGGCGATGAGTTCGGCCGAACGGTCCTTCGTGGTGCCGTCCGGCATCGGATAGGCGAAGGGATCGCCCCGGTTCGTCGTGCCCAGGATCGTGCCCCCCATGCGCACGATGTTCGCCGGCAGCGTATCGAGGTCGAGCTCCACGGCATCGGGCGGGCTCGACAGCAGGCCCTGCGTTCCCTGCCGGATGCCGATCACCCGCCAGCCATAGGTCTCGACCGCGCGCTGCACGACCGCCCTGATGACGGCATTGAGCCCCGCGCAATCGCCACCGCTGGTCAGCAGCCCGATCCGTTTGATCATGGCGTAAGCCTCTCGACTGTCATGCTTTTCACGAACGGTCCCAGTCTCCACCAAACGGCGCAACGCGGCAATTGCGGGTTTGTGCCCGATCGCGCCGATTTCTGCTATGCTCCGGCGTCGAGATTTTCCGCCGTTTTTTTGAACCCACCAGCGCCGATGGACGACCCGTACGTGGCGATGCTGCGCCGCAAGCTCGCCGAGCTCATCACTGAACACCGCGATCTGGACGAGGTGATCGCCCGCCTGCAGGAAGGCCCGCAGCCCTTCGACCAGCTCCGGCTGCAGCGCCTCAAGAAGCGCAAGCTCATGCTGAAGGATCAGATCGCGCAGATCCAGAGCAAGCTGCTGCCCGACATCATCGCCTAGGTCCGGGCCGCCGCCCCGTCATCGCCCCACGACCGGCACCGCGCGTCCCTCCCCGACCGGACGGCGGCGCGATCTGCGGCGGATCGCGCCGGGGAGTCGCGCCGTCAGCCGGCCGAAAACGGCCCGCCCGGCAGCAGCATCAAGGCGGCGGCCGCGACGGCGAGCGCATGAAGGCACAGCCGGTGCCGGTGATAGGCGACGCGCTCGGCGAAGAAACCGCCGTCCATGAACGCGACCGGCCCGATGCTGGCCGTCAGCCGCTGCTTCTCGAGATGGATGCGCACCAGGACGAACAGGTGCCCAGGACGAACAGGTGATGGAGCGCCATCGTCATGCCGATCAGGCCGATCCCGACCGGCACGAGGCCGAGGCCGCCGGCGGTGACCGCGCCGAGTTCCAGGCTGTCCATGCGATCGCTTCTTTGGAGGGAGAACCCTGGGCCGGCGAAAGCCGGCGCGCCCGAAACCTTGCGCCCGGCGCCTAGGCCGGTTTTCGGCCTTCGCGCTTGCGCTCGTACATCGCCCGGTCGGCGGCTTCGAGCGCGCTGTGCGCATCGCCGCCCCGGAACGAGAAGACGCCCCACGAGACCGTGACGTTGATCGTCTTGTCGTTCCACATGACGGGGTGGCTCGCGACCAGGCCGGCGAGTGCGTGCGCCTTCTCGCTGGCCTTGGCCTGGTCGGCATAGGCGAGAATCACGCCGAACTCGTCGCCGCCGAGACGGCCGACATAGTCGGACTCGCGCACGTTGGCGACCAGCACCTTGGCGACTTCCGCGATCACGGCGTCGCCCGCGGCGTGGCCGAGCGAGTCGTTGATGGCCTTGAGGCCGTTGACGTCGAAATAAATCAGGCTCGACGGGGCGTCGTAGCGTTCGGCGAACGACATCATGCGCGAGAGCTCGCGCACGAAGGCGCGCCGGTTCATGACCGGCGTCAGCGAATCGGTGTCGGCGAGCTGTTCCAGATAGGCGATGCGCTGCTGGCTCTGCTGCAGCTCGCGACGGAGTTTGTCGACCTCCGCCATCAGGGCCATGATCGCGGCCCGGACCTTCGGGGTGAATTCCGCCTCGGGGATTCCAGCAATGATTGCGGTCACCGCCGGCTCTGCCGGCGCGGCGACTGACTTGGCGCTGGTACCGGCGGCCGTCTGCCGCGCCAGCGGCTGAACCGACTGTGCCACGCCGACGCGCCTGTTTTCGCCGATCTTCATCTCGCGCCTTCGGTCAGGTCCCTGTTGCGCCCGGGCGCGCCAGCCGGGCGTCCGGCCGGGGATGCAGCCCGGCATCCACGCCGGACGGTACCGTAAACGTCATTCGTTAAGAATTGCTAACCATGGGTAGCGGCGCTACCTCCGATGGTTGCGCCCGTCCGCGACATTGCAGGCCCCCTATCCCCGCGACCGTTTGCCGCAACTGTCTGCCGCAATCCTTTGCCGCCGCGGGGCTTGTCGCGATTGCGCCCCCTCCTTCGCCCTCTATAATGCCGGCCCTTCGCGGTATCGATGACCATTCGGAGACGGGATCGGACGATGGCAAAGCGGGGGGCGGCCGTCGGCATCATCATGGGCAGCCAGTCGGACTGGGAGACCATGCGGCATGCCGCGGCAACGTTGGCTGAGCTCGGGATCCCGTACGAATGCCGCATCGTGTCGGCGCACCGCACGCCGCACCGTCTCTATGAATACGCGACGTCGGCGCGCGACCGCGGACTCAAGGCGATCATCGCCGGCGCGGGCGGGGCCGCCCATCTGCCGGGCATGACCGCGTCGCTCACGCCGCTGCCCGTCTTCGGCGTTCCGGTCGAAAGCAAATCGCTCAAGGGCCTCGACAGCCTGATGTCGATCGTCCAGATGCCGGCCGGCATTCCGGTCGGCACGCTCGCCATCGGCCGGGCCGGCGCGGTGAACGCGGCGCTGCTCGCCGCCGCGGTGCTGGCGCTCGGCGACGAACGCATCGCCTGGGCGCTCGACCGCTATCGCGCGGCGCAGACCGACGCGGTCGCCGAGGTGCCGGTCGACGAGCCAGCGGCGCCGACGCGCGAGAAGCGCAAACCGGCGAGCCGGAGGCGCAGGTCGTGAAGATGCTCACCCCCGGCGCCACCATCGGCATCCTGGGCGGCGGCCAGCTCGGACGCATGACCGCGCTCGCCGCCGCGCGCCTCGGCTATCGCTGCCACATCTTCACGCCGGAGCAGAACGCGCCCGCCGCCCAGGTGGCGGCCGCCACGACCGTCGCCGATTACACCGATCATGCCGCACTCGCCGCGTTCGCGCGCAGCGTCGACGTCGTGACCTACGAGTTCGAGAACATCCCGGCCGAATCGGTCGCGCAGCTCGCGCGTCTCGTGCCCGTTCGCCCCAAGCCCGAGGTGCTGGCGATCTGCCAGGACCGTCTGCGGGAAAAGGATTTCCTCAACTCGATCGGCGTCGCCACGGCCCGCTTCCGCGAGGTCACCGATACGGCCGCACTCGCGCGCGCGGTGCGCGAGCTCGGGCATCCCTGCGTGCTCAAGACCGCGCAGCTCGGCTACGACGGCAAGGGCCAGGTCGTGATCAGGCCCGACACGGATCTCGACGAAGCGTGGCGCGCCATGGGGGCCGCGCGCGGCATCGTCGAGAGTTTCGTCGACTTCGCGCTCGAGATTTCCGTCATCGTCGCCCGCGGCCTCGACGGGACGAAGGCCGCCTACGTGCCGGTCGAGAACCAGCACCGGAATCACATCCTCGACCAGACCATCGCGCCCGCGCGCATTCCGCCCGAGGTGGCGATGAAGGCCGAGGCCGTCGCCGCGCACGTGGCACAGGAACTCGATCTGGTAGGCGTCCTCGCCGTCGAGATGTTCGTCGATCGCGACAACGCCGTGCTGGTGAACGAGCTGGCGCCGCGGCCGCACAACTCCGGCCACTGGACAATCGACGCCTGCCTCACCAGCCAGTTCGAGCAGCTCGTGCGCGCGATCTGCGGCCTGCCGCTGGGCAGCCCCGAACGCCATTCCGATGCGGTGATGAAGAACCTGATCGGCGACGACGTCGCGCAGTGGGCCGAGATCCTGAAGGATCCAGGCGCCAAGCTGCACCTTTACGGCAAGCGCGAGGCGCGGCCCGGCCGGAAGATGGGCCACGTCACCCGCCTGTCGCCGCGCAAGAGCTGACGCGAGGCACGCGCCGGCCGCACGCGGATGCCCGGTCGCGAATTTCTCCGTAGTCCGGACGCGCGGCCGCGCTTGGAAATCGGCATCGGCGCCGCCACATCAAGGCGACGCACGAACCCGACCCGGAAAGACGGCTGCCACGGATGGAAGCGCTGGTCCTCGCCTACGGCTACCCGATCATCTTCATTCTGACCTTTCTCGAAGGCGAGACCATCGTCCTCGTGGCGGGCTTCATTGCGCAGCAGGACATGCTGGGCCTCGCCGGGGTGATCGCGGCGGCGTTTCTCGGCTCGTTCTTCGGCGATCAGCTCTACTTCGCGCTCGGACGGCGCTACGGGACCCGCATCCTCGCGCGACGGCCGGCGTGGCAGCCGAAGGCGGCGCGTGCGCTCGACCTGCTCCACCGCTACGATGCCTGGTTCATCCTGGGCTTCCGCTTTCTCTACGGCATTCGCGTCGTCAGCCCCTTCATCCTCGGCATGAGCGCCGTGCCGGCGCGCCGCTATCTCGTCCTCAACTTCGTTGCGGCGTTCATCTGGGCCGTCGCCTTCGCCGCGGCCGGTTACGCGTTCGGCCATGCGATCGAGCTTGCGTTCGACCGTTTCAAGACGGCCCAGGTCTATGTCTTCGCAGGAATCGCGGTCGTCGCGGCGGTCGCGGGTGCCGCACGCCTGCTGCGGCGTCGCCCCGCGAAATGAATCGGGTCACCAGCGCGCCGGACGCCGCGCGCGCAGGATCGAGAACGGCGACGGCAAGGCCGCGAGCTGCTTGCCGATGTTTCCCAGCGCCTGGGGCACGCGCATGACCTCGGCAATGCGACGGTCGAGGAAGGCCCACGTGTCCTTGAAGTCCTCCGACCGGTCGTCGAGCCAGTAAAGGACGGTGGCACCGTAGACGCCGGCCAGCAGGCCGCGCTTGGTGTAGTAGTTGAAATCGGTCGCCGTATCGCCGGCCGCATACCAGATCGCATCGACCGTGCGCCACACCAGCGCCGGCCCGCGCCCGGCATTCAGCGGCAATGCCAGGACCGCCAGCGCGCGCCGCACCGCTTCGCGGTCGCGCGCCGTCTGCGTCAGCCGGACCCGGATCGCGGTCGCGACCCGCTCGCGCACCTTGAGGCGCAAGAGATCCTGCTGCTCGAGTTCCTCGAGCATGCGCCGGTCGGCGAGCGCGGACCAGAACTCGATCGCCTCGACCGGACCGCCCGGAAAGACCCGCAGCGCCATGACCGGCTCGAATCCGGCATCCTTCGCCGCCTGCTGCAGCACGGCCTGCGTCCAGCCGTCGAACGGCACGTGCGACAGCGCCGCCTCGAGGATCGCCGTCCGGACCGTTTCCCGGTCGAAGGGTTTCGTCTCGTTCATCGTCGTCAATCCACCGGCACGCGCGCCGTCTCCGGCAACGCCTTGTGCATTTCCTCGACAAACCCGAACTGCGACAGGTCGGTCATGCGCATGGGATAGAGAATACCGTCGAGATGGTCGCACTCGTGCTGCACCACCCGGGCGTGGAATCCTTCGGCGATCCGCTCGATCGTCGTGCCCTCGGGCGTCAGCCCGCGATACCGGATGCGCCGGAAGCGGGGAACCGCGCCGATCATGCCCGGGATCGACAGGCACCCTTCCCAGCCGACCTCCTTTTCGTCCGACAGCGGCTCGATCACCGGGTTGATGAGAACCGTCAGCCCCTTGGGCGGCTCGCCCTCGCCCGCCGTCACCCGGTGCGCCGGGACATGGAACACGACCACGCGCAGCGGCACGTGGACCTGCGGCGCCGCCAGACCGGCGCCGTTCGCATCCTCCATGGTCTCGATCATGTCGGCGACCAGGCGATGAATTTCGGGGTCGGTCGGGTTCTGAACCGCGGCGGCGCGCTGGCGCAGGACGGGGTGCCCCATGCGGGCGATTTTGAGTATGGCCATGGTCCTAATATGAGGGGCCCCACCCCCGGGGTAAAGCCCGCCGCCAGTCTCGGGGCGGCGACCTTCACAAGAGCCGGGGGGTCATGCTATAAGCACGCGTGTGCAAACCGGGCGGGCGCATGTCCGCCACGGTGTTTTTTTGTTGGGAACCTGCTGGAAACCTGACGGAAAGGAGAGCGACCAAACCGTGCAAGTCATCGTTCGCGACAATAACGTCGACCAGGCCCTCCGCGCGCTCAAGAAGAAAATGCAGCGCGAGGGTGTCTTCCGCGAGATGAAGCTGCGGCGGCACTTCGAGAAGCCGTCGGAGAAAAGGGCCCGCGAGCGGGCCGAGGCGATCCGCCGCTTCCGCAAGCTGCAGCGCAAGCGCGCCGAGCGCGAGGGCTGAGAAGCGCCCCGGCGGCACGTATGCGCTGCCGCTCAATCTGATCAATCGAGTGTCGCCGATGCCGCGAACCCCGGTTCGCGGCGTCTGCATATCTGGGGGAAACTCGAGGGGCCGCCGGCCGCGGACCCCGGTCTGCTGGTCTGTCTGTCTTTTCCGTCGAACGGCGGCGCGACCGGTTACCGGACCGGCCCGAAGCACTGCGCGGCGCAGAAACAGCCGCCCTGGTTCAGCGCGAGTCCGACCGAGACTTCCCAACGGGTCGGGGTGACCTGGCTCACGGCGCAATGGCAGCGCTGGCTCTGATGCTGTTCGCCCGCCTGGGTCAGCGCGCAGTAGAGCCACGCGCCGTCGATCGGAACGGACCGGTTCTCGTCGCGCGTGTAGGCCGAGAACACCGCGCTCGTCTGCAAACGGCTTTCCAGGGAATCGAGACGCTGCTCGAGCGCGGCATCGCGCACGCTCGTGCTGCCGCCGCGCTCCTCGAGCCGGCCGAGTCGCCCTTCGATGCTGCTTGCGCGGTTCTCGAGCAGACGCACGCTTCGCTCGAGCGCCGCGGTGCGATCGTCGTCGCCGCTGCCGCAGCCGGAAACGGCCGCCGCCACGGCGAACCCGATTGCCGCCACGATCCGTCGTGTCCTTGCTTGCCTCATCCGACTCCTTTTCGGCGCGGGGCGCCGCCGGCAACGCGCGCGAGCGTCCGCGTCCGTCGTTTTCCACCGTGGGGACGCGGGTTTGAACCGGCACAATCGGATGATCGAACCCGACAATCGGACAGGTCGTAATGCTGAACGGCAAGGTGCGGCGCGTCGCGGCGCGATCGAACGACGCCGGCCGGACAGGCGCGGGCGGACATGTGCCCTTCTGCCCCGGCGGTCAACCGGCGAACCACGCCGTTTGCGCGTATTTCCGGAACCAGGCCGAATAGCGTTCGGGATTTGCGGCGATCTCGTCGCGGACGGCTGCCGGCGCGGCCCAGGCGACCTCGGCGACCTCGTCCGGGTTCGGGACGATGCCGCCGTCATATCGCCCGACGAAGACGTGGACGATCTCGTTTTCGTAAAGCCCGTCGCCCAGATCCGCCTGGTATCGGTACCGCGTGCGGTAGGCGAGCATGCAGGCGATGCCCAGCTCCTCGCCAAGCCGCCGGTGCGCGGCCGCGGCGGCATCCTCGTCGGGACGCGGATGGCCGCAGCATGCGTTCGACCAGAGGCCGCCCGAATGATACTTCCCGAGCGCACGCCGCTGCAGCAGCATGCGTCCGCGCGCGTCGAAGATCAGCACCGACACGGCGCGATGCAGCAGATTGGCGCGATGCACCGCGAGCTTCTCGGCAACGCCGATCGGCCGGTCGGCCGCATCGACCAGCACGACGCGCTCGCGGGTGCCGCCGTCGGATATTGGCATCATCACGGCCGATACGGGACGAACGCGCGACCGGCGCGTCCGGTTCGCGGCCGTGTCGCCGGGCGTCACGGGTAGAAGGCGGCGAAGGAAGGGCCGACCTCGGCGATCTCGAGCACGAGCTTGTGACGCAGCGCGCGCGCGAAGTCGTCGAAGCCGTTGGCCTCGGCGACGAAACTGCCGAGCCCGCCGATCACGTGCCTCTCGTAATGGGTGCGGACGTCGCCCTCCGCCGGATCGCGGATGGGAAGACCGTTGACCGTGACGCCCAGGGTCACCGCCATGTCGCGCGCCTCGTCCGCGCTGCGGCGGCCGCCGTTGTTGACCCCGTCGCCCGAGACGTCGATCACGCGCCGCGCCGGCCGGCACGGACACGTATCGAGGACCGACAGCGCGTATTCGATCGCATCGCCGATATGCGTCGCGCCGAGGCTCGAGCGCTGCCCGCGCGCCACGGCATCGGCGAACGCGAGCGCCGAGGCTTCGTCACGAATGATCGTCCAGGGAACGATGACCGCCTGCGAGCTCGACCACTCGACGAGCGTGACCGCCATCGCGCCGTAGGGCTGATTCCAGATCGCCCTGATGACGCTGGGGTCGCGGAACGCGGCTTCAATTCCCTTGCGCTGCAGATTGTATTCGCCGGCGTCGATCGACGCCGAGACGTCGGCGAGCAGCACGAGCGCGGTGCCGACCGGCGTCTGCTCCGACCGTGCCGCGCCGGCCGAGGTCAGCGCGATCGTCGCCGCCGTCAGCAGACCGAAGAGACGCCTCACGATCGATGGCTGCGCGCTCGGCACGCGCACCGCAACGGACGGTGCCCGAGGTGCGGAACGGCAAACGGTCCGAGAGAACGCCGGCATGACTCACCCATCTGTGCTGCCAAACCAATGTCAGCCCAGCGTGCCATGCCTCCCGCCCCTCGATTTTCTGCGCCGGCCTCACGTGGGCATGAGGGGCCTTATACTGCTTCGGTATGGCCCGTCGCGCCAAAAGCAACGCGGGCCCGGCGTCGCATGTTCCAGGCGCATACCGCCGATCGCGGCCGGTGGATACCGGCCGGACCGGCCACGTCATGCCTCCTGTGCCCGTGTGCCGGCGACAGCGGGCGCGCCCTTGGACGCTCGTCGCAACGCCGAAATCTTCGATCGTGGATTGCGCCGCGGCATGTGGCGCGACGATTCGACGGCAAGACGATCGACGGCACGGCTCCGGCCGATGCTCGGCCGGCCGCGCGCTGCCGCATGGAACCGGCCGCGACGTCCGGACGTCCCAACTGCGGGGCGAACGGCGGCGGATGCGGCGGATCGCGGGCGAGCGCGGCCGTGCGCTCGCCGATGGTGCCGGATAATCCGGCGATTCAGGGAGATCGGTACATGACGGCGGCACAGGGATCGCGAAGCATCGAGGACTGGCCCGAGGAGTCGCGGGAGGCCGCTCGCCTCGTCATCGACCGCTATGGCGAACCCGACGAGGTCACGGCGACGCAGCTCACGTGGCACAGGCGCGGTCCGTGGAAGCGGATCGTGGCGACGAAGACCTTTTACCGGCACGATTTTCCGGTGCCCCATATCGATGCGGTCGAGTCCGTCATCGATTATCGGGTGCCGGTGGACAAGTTCTCGCAGCTTGCCGGATTCGACGGCAGCGTGGTGGTCGAGCGCACCGCCGGCGAGGTGTCGGCCCGCTGCCATGACGAGCAGGCGAACTTGCTCGCGCTCAACCTCATGCACGACATCGTCACCGGCGCGAAAACCGTACCGGAGGCGCGGGCCTATTACGCGCAGGAATTCGCCGATGACCGGCGCCGGAAACCCACGCCATACATGGAGGGATTGCGCTTCACGCCCGGCGACGGCAACGCTGCGGATCCCGACGTCCGGGTCCTGTCGGACGAGGATCTCGCGGCGGCCGTGCGCGAAGGCGAAGCGCGCGGCTGAGGCGAACCGCGGCCGGATTTTCGGCTCAACACTCCGCCATCAGCGCGTCGAGATCGGCCGTCGAGCGATGCCCGATGTCGTCCGCGTGCGCATCGAGGAATTCGCTCGCCGCGCGCCGCCCCTCCGCGCGCAGCATGTGCAGGAACTCGCGCTCCGCGTTCAGCTTCGACGAGTAGCCGAGGTCGATCATCATGTCGGTCATGATCCGGTGCGTGCGCATCGCCGCCCACCGCGCGCCCTCGCCCGATCCGGGATCGGCGGCGCGGCGCAGCAGCGCGATCATGCGCAGCTCCTTCATCAGCGCGGCGTTGAACGACACCTCGTTCAGGCGGTTGAGGATCTCGCCCGCCGCGCGCGGCGTGCCGGGGCGTTCGCGCGGATTGATCTGCACCAGGATCGAATCCTGCGCATCGCTCTCGCGCACGAGCGGCGTGATCGTGGGGTTCCCCACATAGCCGCCGTCCCAATAGGCTTCGCCGTCGATCTCGACCGCCTGGAACAGCGTCGGCAGGCAGGCCGAGGCGAGCAGAACGTCCGGCGAAATCTCGGCATTGCGGAAGATGCGGCCGCGCCCCGTTCGGACGTTGGTCGCGGTGATGAAGAGTTTGATGGGCGCCCGCGCCAGCCGCGCGAAGTTGACGCTCTCCGCCAGGATCTCCCGCAGCGGATTGAAGCCGTGCGGATTGAGATCGTACGGCGACAGAAGACGCGCCATGAGATCGAAGCCGATGAAGACCGGCGAGTGATCGAGCGTCCAGCGGCCGAGCATGTGGTCGAGCGGCGTGCGTTGCAGCGGGCTGAACATCGCCGCACAGGCGACGCGCTCCCAGAAGGCATCGAGTGCGGCGCGCGCCCCCGATGCGCCGCCTTCCATCCAGCCGTCGGCGAGCACGGCCGCATTCATGGCCCCGGCCGAGGTGCCGGAGATGGCATCGATCCGCAGCCACGTTTCCTCGAGCAGACGGTCGAGCACACCCCAGGTGAAGGCGCCGTGCGAGCCGCCGCCCTGCAGGGCCAGATCGACGAGAACCGGATCGCGGGTCTTTCCCGCGTCGCCCCGTGTCCGTGACATTCGTCCTCACGGGTCCGTGGTCGGCAGCCGCCCGCGCATCTTCGGCGATGGCACCTCGGAACGCAACCGAGCGACCCGGCTTATGGCTTTTTCGCGACGCGAATGTCCATATGGCGGTGTGAACCGTCCCGAGAGAACCGGGGCCGGTTCGAATGAACGCGTGCCGGCGCACTCGATGCGAACCTCACCGGGAACACGCCGCGCATGACGAGGAAAGAGGATCGATCGCCTTGGCCATGCGGCGAAAGCGCCGGCGCATGGGATTCCGGCCGAAAACGATCCGCGACGACGTGTCGACGAATGCGCCGAAGAAAGTGGGTTGACGCCCCCGCCGGACTCCCGTCTAATCGGGGCCGGATAAATGCGCCTGCGCGGTCCCCTCGACCGGCGGGCGTTTTCGTTGACCGGACGGCATTTCGTCAGGGGCGTGCCCCGCGATCCTTTTCGCGGCGCACGCCTTTTTGCTGTCCGCACGAACCAGGGGAGACCGTCATGCCGTTCGATACGATGCCCGCCGACGGCGGGCGCGAAAGCCTGTGCGTGCTCGACTGGGACACGCTGCGCACCATGTCGTTGCCGCTGCGCGTGCCCCTGCTCCATCCCGTCCTGGCGGCGGGCGACATCACGCTCGTCCGCGGGCCGCGCGGCATCGGCAAGAGCTGGCTCGCGCTCACCATGGCCTTCGGCGCCGCCGACGGATGGACCGGCGACTCGCTGTTCGGCTGGGGCAGTCAGCTCGCCGTGTGTCCCCGGCGTGTCCTCTTCGTCGATACGCGGCTGCCGCTCCATGTGCTGCAGGCGCGCGTCGCCCGGCTCGGCGCGTGGTCGTGGGCCAACCGCCGCAAGATGGATCCGCGCCGCCGCAGCGTCGACGGCACGCTTCATCTGCTCGCCGCCGACGCGCAGGACCGTCGTCTGCCCGACCTGTCGACGGACGAGGGACGGGATGAATTTGCACGGCTCGCCAAAGACTACGATCTGATCGTCTTCGACGGCCTTGCGCCGCTCCTGCGCACCGGTGCACGTCGTGCTGCCGCATGGTGCGCCGTCGTCGACTGGCTGTTCAACCTACGTCGACAGGGCATTGGCATCCTCGTCGTCGACGGCACACGCCGCGGCATTGACGACATCGAGGACATCGCCGGCACGGTGCTCGCCCTGCGGCATCCCAAGGGGCACGACGCCGCCGACGGCGTGCGGTTCGAAGTGCATCTCCTCAAATGCCGGTATGGCACCGGTGCCGCGGTGGCGCCGTTCGAGGCGAGCCTCGACTTCGAAGGCGGCGAGCCGGTCTGGCGCCGCGAGGACGTGCACGGTCCCACCGCCGAAGAGGTCCGCCACCTCTACCGCCAGGGCCTGTCGGTACGGGCGATCGCCGACCGGCTCGGCATTTCGAAGTCCAAGGTGCACCGCTGGCTGCACGTGTCCGACGACGAGATGCGACACGTCTGGGCGCTGGCGCGCCAGCGCGAGGCCGAGCAGAACGCCGCGCAGAACGCGACCGCCCAGAAAAGCGCTGCGGCCGCCGTCCCGGTTGTCCCATCTGTCCCGATTGTCCCACCTGTCCCGCCGGCGAAGCCTGTCCCACCTGTCCCGAACGCCGCGTCATCCGCCGCGCCGGCCAAGGCGCCACCTCCAACGCGCACGGCCGCCCCGACGCCTGCGCCGGCCGCATCGGCCGTCCCCGTCCCGCGTGTCCCACCTGTCCCATCTGTCCCGCCTGTCCCATCCGTCCCGCCTGTCCCATCCGTCCCGAACGTCCTGCATTTGCCGGGTCGTCCTTCCCGACCGGCGGTGCCGGGTCGCGACCACGTTCAGGAACCGACGTCCGCGCCGAAGGCGAGCCTGCCGGCGTAGGGCGGAATCGGATTTTGCAGGACGCGCGACCATCGCGCTTCAGGCGAATCCCTTAGCGCGCAGCAATGCGTAGGCCGAAAGCGTCGCCACGTCCTTGATCGTGCCGTCGCGCACCAGCGCGTCGAACTCGGCTATCGGCATCTTGCGGCAGACGAGGTCCTGTTCCTCCGGCGTGCGCGCGTGCGGCCCCTGGGTCAGGTCCTCGGCCAGAAACACGTGCATGCCCTGCTTGAGGAAGCCGTAGGCCATCCACAGATGGCCGACATAGGTCATGCGGCCGGCGACGAGCCCGGTTTCCTCGCGCAGTTCGCCGGCGGCGACTTCCTCGGGCGTGGCCTCGGGCCTGTCTTCCCACGTTCCCTGCGGAAACTCGAGGAAGCGCGCCTGCACGGTGTAGCGGAACTGCTCGACGAGATGGAACGCGCCGTCTTCGCGCGGAATGATCAGGGCGAAGTCCGGCTTGGTCACGACGCCGTAGATTCCTTCGCTGCCATCGGCGCGCCGGATTTTGTCCTCGCGCAGCGTCATCCACCGGTTGCGGTAGATCTCGCGCGACGACAGCGTCTTGATGCTCAAGGCGCGGTTCTCCATCGAAGATTGCCCGTCGACGATCGAGCGTCCCGCCGCTCAGGCGTTCACGTTGAGGCGCGCGGCCGCCTGCTCGGCCGTCGCGCGCCGTTTTGCCTGGAACGCGGCGGTCTGCGTGCGGATCGCGGTGACGATCTTGGGATCGGCGGCCTCCGGCGTGCCGGCGTCGAACGGCGGTGCCGGATTGTACTCGATCTGAAGCTGGATGCTCTGCGCCATCGCCGGGCCGTACAGCTCGCCGACGATCCTCAATGCAAAGTCGATCCCCGCCGTCACCCCGCCGCCGGTGATGCGGTTGTGGTCGACGACGACGCGCTCCTTGACCGGAATCGCGCCGAACAGCGGCAACAGGTCCAGCGACAGCCAGTGCGTCGTCGCGCGATAGCCGCGCAAAAGGCCAGCGGCGCCGAGCACGAGCGCCCCCGTGCACACCGAGGTGACGAAGCGCGCCGCCTGGCCCTGTTCGCGCAGGAACGCCAGCACCTCGTCGTCGAGCATGACGTCGTTCTGTCCCGGTCCGCCCGGAACGCACACGACGTCGAGCGGCGGACAGGTCTCGAACGTCGCCGTCGGCAGAATCGAAAGTCCGCGTTCGGTCGCGACAGGGTCGCGCGTCTTCCAGACGACATGGACCCGCGCATCGGGAATGCGCGCGAACACCTCGTATGGCCCGGTGAGGTCGAGCTGCGTCAGGCGCGGATACAGCAGCAGGCCGATGTCGATCGTCATCGCGACCCCCTTTCCCGGCAAATGTCCCGATGCCGCGCCGCTCATGCTGCGGCACGGAAAGGAAGAGGCTAAGCCCTTGCGCCCGCTCCGCGCAACCTTGGACGGATACCTCGCGTGGGTAATTCGCGTGCGCCGCGCGTGGGAGGTCGCGGAAAGGCGCCGCACCTGCCGAAAAAGAGAAGGCCGCCGGGCGGTGAAGCCCGGCGGCCTCTTTTTTCGGCTCTCTGCGGCTCAGTGTCCGCCGCTCAAGGCCTTGATGATGTCCTCGACGACCTTCTTGGCGTCGCCGAACAGCATCATCGTGTTGTCGCGGTAGAACAGCTCGTTGTCCACGCCGGCATAGCCGGTCGCCATCGAGCGCTTCACGAACAGGACGGTCTTGGCCTTTTCGACGTCGAGGACCGGCATGCCGTAGATCGGCGACTTCGGATCGGACTTCGCCGCCGGGTTGGTCACGTCGTTGGCGCCGATCACGAAGGCGACGTCGGTCTGGGCGAAGTCGCGGTTGATCTCCTCGAGCTCGAGCACCTCGTCGTATGGCACGTTGGCCTCGGCCAGCAGCACGTTCATGTGGCCCGGCATGCGGCCCGCCACCGGATGGATGGCGTAGCGGACCTGGATCCCCTCGGCCTTGAGCAGGTCGGCCATCTCGCGCAGCGCGTGCTGCGCCTGGGCGACGGCCATGCCGTAGCCGGGGACGATGATCACCGAGTTCGCGTTCTTCATGATGAACGCGGCGTCCTCGGCCGAGCCGGCTTTCACCGGGCGCTGCTCCTTCGCCCCGCCCGCGGCCGCCGCGCCGCCCTCGCCGCCGAAGCCGCCGAGGATGACGTTGAAGATCGAGCGGTTCATCCCCTTGCACATGATGTAGCTGAGGATGGCGCCCGACGAGCCGACCAGCGCGCCGGTGATGATCAGCAGGTTGTTCTGCAGCGTGAAGCCGATGCCGCACGCGGCCCAGCCCGAATACGAGTTGAGCATCGAGATCACGACCGGCATGTCGGCGCCGCCGATCGGCACGATCAGCAGGAAGCCGAGCAGCAGCGACAGCACGACCAGCAGCCAGAACGCGAACGTGCTCCCGGTCAACGCGAACCAGACGCCGATCAGGACGATGACGACGCCGAGCGCGGCGTTGAGCGGATGCTGCATCGGGAACGTCAGCGGCGCGCCCGAGACCAGGCCCTGCAGCTTGGCGAACGCGACGACCGAGCCGGTGAAGGTGATGGCGCCGATGGCGGTGCCGAGGCCCATCTCGATCAGGCTTCCCAGCCTGATCGCACCGGGCGTGCCGATGCCGAACGAGGTCGGCGAATAGAGCGCGGCGGCGGCCACGAAGACCGCGGCGAGGCCGACCAGCGAGTGGAAGGCGGCGACGAGCTGCGGCAGCGCCGTCATCTGGATGCGCAGCGCGATGAAGGTGCCGATCGCGCCGCCGATGACGATGCCGGCGAAGATCATGCCGTAGCCGCCCACCTGGGGCAGGGCCAGCGTCGTGACGATGGCGATGACCATGCCGACGATGCCCCAGATGTTGCCGGCGCGCGCCGTCTCGGGGCTGGAGAGGCCCCGCAGCGACATGATGAAGCACACCGACGCGGCCAGATACAGCAGGGCTGCGAGATTCTCGCTCATGGTGCCGTCGCCCCCGGACTACTTCTGCTTCTTCTTGAACTTGCCCAGCATGCGCTGGGTGACGACGAACCCGCCGAAGATGTTGACCGAAGCCAACACGACGGCGAGGAAGCCCATCGCCTGCGAGAAGCCGACGGTGCTGGCGCCGGCGGCGAGCAGCGCGCCGACGATGATCACCGACGAGATCGCGTTCGTGACCGCCATCAGCGGCGAATGCAGCGCCGGCGTCACCCGCCAGACGACGTAGTAGCCGACGAACACGGCGAGCACGAATACGGTAAGGCCGAGCGTCAGCATCTCGGGGCCGTGGCCCGCGGCCGTCTGCGGCAGCAGCGCGGTCTGCGCGGCCAGCGCCCTGGCCTTCTCCGCGAGCGCAGCCGCGTCGTTGGCCAACTGGGCTGCATTGTCGACGATGTTTGCCGGATCCATTCGTGCTTACTCCTCCTCACAAGGCCGGGAGCCCGTGGCCCACGCGCGCTTGTGTCATGTGATTTCCAGCGGCTACGCGGCACTCGGCGCCGGGGCCTCGGCGAAGGCCGGATGGACGATGCGGCCGTCCTGCGTCAGCAGCGTGCCTTTGATGATCTCGTCTTCCGGGTCGATCTTGAGCGCGCCGTCCTTGCCGATGATCAGGCCCAGGAAGTTGAACAGGTTCTTGGCATAGAGCGCCGACGCGTCGACCGCGACCCGGCTCGGCACGTTGAGCCAGCCGACGATCTTGACGCCATGCTCGACCACCACTTGCCCGGGCACCGACAGCTCGCAGTTGCCGCCGGTCTCGACCGCGAGGTCGACGATGACCGAACCCGGACGCATCGAGCGGACGTGATCCGCACTGACCAGCCGCGGCGCCGGCCGGCCGGGAATCTGCGCCGTGCAGATGACGATGTCCTGCTTCTTGATCGTCTCGGCGATGAGGGCCGCCTGCTTGCGCTTGTAATCCTCGGACATCTCCTTGGCATAGCCGCCGGCGGTCTCGGCCTCCTTGGTCTCCTCGGATTCGACCATGACGAACGACGCGCCGAGCGATTCGACCTGCTCCTTCGCCGCGGGCCGCACGTCGGTGGCCGACACGACCGCACCCAGGCGCCGCGCCGTCGCGATCGCCTGCAGGCCGGCCACGCCGGCGCCCATCACGAACACCTTGGCGGGCGCAATCGTCCCGGCCGCGGTCATCATCATGGGAAAGGCCCGGCCGAACTCGACCGCCGCATCGAGCACCGCCCGGTAGCCGGCCAGGTTCGCCTGCGACGACAGGACGTCCATGCTCTGGGCGCGGGTGATGCGCGGCACCAGCTCCATCGCGAACGCGGTCAACCCGCGCTCGGCATAGGCCCGCACCTGGTCGCGGTTGCGGTACGGATCGAGCATGCCGATCAGGATCGCCCCCGACCGCATCGCCGCGATCTCATCCAGCCCGCCCTCCGCCGGCGACAGCGGACGCGAAACCTTGAGCACGATGTCGGCATCGCGCAGCGCCGTCGCCGCGTCCGGCGCGATCTCGGCGCCGGCGTCGATGAACGCCTGATCGGGCAGGGCCGCGCCTTCGCCGGCACCGGTCTCGACGACCACCGTCAGCCCCATGGCCTTCATCCGTTTGACGGTCTCCGGCGAGGCGGCCACGCGCCGCTCATGGGGACGGCGCTCCTTGGGAATGGCGAGCTTCATGGCAGGAAGGCCTTGTGATTCTGGTGCTTAAGAGAGGTTTGGGCGGGGCAACAATGCCAAGGCGGTCCCGCTTTGCCAAGCGCGAATGCATGCCCCGGCCGTCGGCGGAACCTGGGCCACCCGCGCCGCCACGGGTGCGGACAGTATTTCGGTCGTTCAATCCATTCTACTGGTCGAGGATTTTCCGGCAGTTGTCCTTGCCCGACGAAAGGGTGTCGGGATCAGCATCTCGAGCCTCGCCCGCACGTTCGCGCTGATCGGCGGCATCGTCATGCTGCCGGGCGCCGCTGCACAGGGCTATGCGCAATGCCGGCTCGCCGTACGGAACCTCGTGGCCCAGGCCGAGCGCCGCAACGCCGCACTGGTGGTCGCGGGTGGGATACGCCGACGAAATCGTGTGCCGAAGCGGCCGACCGGGCGAAGACCGTGTTCCTCGCCGACATGAGCCACGAGCCGAGGCCCCCGCTCAACGCCGTCATCGGCATCGCCGAATTTCTCGCGCGCGAGCATTCCGGGCCGCTCACCGCCAAGCAGAAGGAACGTGTCCGACATCCGCGCCTCGGGACAGCATCTGCTCGAGCTGATCGCGGACATCCTGGACATGACCCGGCTCGAGACCGGCAAGATGGATCTGCGCGACGAAATCCTCGACGTCGGTCACATCGTGCAGACCTGCGTCTCGCGCATCCATCCGCGCGCAGCAGGTCGGCATCGCCGTTCTGGGAAACATCCCGAGCGACCTTCCGTACCTGCGCGGCGACGAAGCCCGTCTCCGCCCGATCCTGCTGAATCTGCCGTCGAACGCGATCAAGTTCAGCTCCGGTGGCGGCAAGGTGATGTGGCGGTCCGGCCAGGCGCCGCCACGGACGAGACGTGCCGCTCGCCGGCGCGAACGATCCGGTCAGCGCGGCCGCTCGAGGCCGACGGCCTTGAGCGCGGCGGCCTGCCGCCTGGCCAGCGCCTTCACGTCGAAATCCCTGATCAGATCGTGGAACAGGCGGTGCCAGTTGATCTCCGCGCGCAGATGCATGAAGACCGAGCCGAGCCCGATCGCCGCCCGGTCCATCAGCACGAACTCGCGGGGCGGCGTGACGCCGCCGACGCGCCGGAGATCGCGGTGGACCTTCTCCGCCACCTCGCGACCGTACACGCCCGAATTCGTCTCCTCGATCAGGCGCGGCCGGTCCTCCATCAGCGGGGCGTAGACGAACGCCGCCCACTGGTTCAGCACGGCGATCAGCTCCCGCGAGAGATTGCGGAAGCCCCAGGTCTCGTAGGCGTGCACGGCAAGCGCCTCGTCGTTGCGCCGCAGCGCCTCGTACAGGTCGATGACGCCCGCGACGAATTTCGGCTTGAACACGCGGATGCAGCCGAAGTCGAGCAGGTTGACGCCGCCGTCCGCACGCACCGTGTAGTTGCCGAGGTGCGGATCGCCGTGAATGACGCCGTAGAAGTAGAACGGCACGTACCACGCCCGGAACATGTTGTAGGCGACCTGGTTGCGCCGCGGCAGCGGGTCGTCCGCGACGGCCAGCAGTTTGATGCCGTCGAGCCACGTCATCGTCAGCAGACGCCTGGTGCAAAGTTCGTCGACCGGCTCGGGCACGCTTACGCCGGGCTCGTCCGCCAGCATGCGCCCGTAGAGTCGCATGTGCCGGGCCTCGCGCGCGTAGTCGAGTTCCTCGCGCAGGCGCTCGGCGATCTCGGCGTGGATCTCCGTCGTCGAGATGGCGCGGTCGTAGCGTTCGTAGATCGAGAAGATCAGCTTGAGCTGGCGCAGATCGGCCTCGACAGCGGACTGCATGTCGGGATACTGCAGCTTGCAGGCAAGCCGCCTTCCGTCGTGCGCGACGGCGCGATGGACCTGGCCCAACGAGGCGGCGGCCACCGCCTCGCGTTCGAATTCGCGGAAGCGCGACCGCCAGTCCGCGCCGAGCTCGCTCGCCATGCGCCGCTTGACGAACGGCCAGCCCATCGACGGCGCATTCGACTGAAGCTGGATCAGCTCCTTCACGTATTCCTCGGGCAACGCGTCGGGGATCGTCGCCATGAGCTGCGCGACCTTCATCAGCGGACCCTTGAGCCCGCCCAGGGCCGCGCGCAGGTCGGCCGCGTGCCGCTCGCGGTCCAGCCTGACGCGGAGCACGCGCTCGGCGCCGAGCCGAGCCGCGAGGCCGCCGACGGCGGTCCCGACGCGGGCATAGCGCCTTATGCGCCCGCCGAGCGTGTTCTCGTCGTCGCGCTCAGCCATTGGCGGTCGTCACCGGCGCAGCCGCGCTCATGACAGCCGCTCGAGCTCGTCGATGAGCCCCGCGATCACGTCCAGGCCGCTCTGCCAGAACTTCGGATCGGCGGCGTCGAGACCGAACGGCGCGAGAAGTTCCTTGTGATGTTTGGTGCCGCCCGCGCGCAGCAGATCGAGATACTTGTCGGCGAACCCCTCCGGCGAACGCTGATAGGCGGCATAGAGCGAATTCACCAGGCAGTCGCCGAACGCATAGGCATAGACGTAGAACGGCGTGTGGACGAAGTGCGGAATGTAGGACCAGTAGAACTGGTATTCGTCCTCGAAACGCAACGCCGGCCCCAGGCTCTCGCGCTGCACGTCGAACCAGATCTCGCCGATGCGGTCGGGCGTGAGCTCGCCGTTGCGCCGCTCGTCATGAAGCCGCCGCTCGAACTCGACGAACGCGATCTGACGGACGACGGTATTCAGCATGTCCTCGACCTTGCCGGCCAGCATCGCCTTGCGGCGTTTCGGATCCTTCTCGGCCTCGAGCATGGCGCGGAAGGTCAGCATCTCGCCGAAGACCGAGGCGGTCTCGGCCAGCGTCAGCGGCGTATCCGCCATCAGGTGGCCTTGTGATGCGGCCAGAACCTGGTGCACGCCGTGGCCGAGTTCGTGGGCGAGCGTCATCACGTCGCGCACCTTGCCTTGGTAGTTCAGCAGCAGATAGGGATGGACCGACGGCACGGTCGGGTGCGCGAAGGCGCCCGGCGCCTTGCCCGGCTTCACGGGCGCGTCGATCCAGCCGCGCTCGAAGAAGCGCGCGCCGATGGACGCCATCTCGGGCGAGAAGCGCGCATAGGCATCGAGCACGATGTCGCGCGCACGCGACCACGGGATCACCTCTTCCTCGACGTCGGGAAGCGGCGCGTTGCGGTCCCAGTATGGCATCTGCTCGACGCCGAACCACTTCGCCTTGATCGCGTAGTAGCGATGCGACAGCCGCGGATAGGCGGCGCGCACCGATGAGATCAGCGCATCGACGACCTCGTCCTCGACGCGGTTGGCGAGATTCCGCGCCGAGATCGGCCGCGGATAGTTCCGCCACTTGTCCTCGATTTCCTTGTCCTTGATGAGGGTGTTGGTGACGAGCGCGAAAATGCGGATGTTGTCGCCCAGCACCTTGCCGATCGCCTTGGCGGCCGCCCGGCGGACCGTGGCGTCGCGATCGGACAGCAGGTGAAGCGCCTCGGCGCTGGTCAGCTCCTTGCCGTTCACCGGGAAGCGCAGCGCCGCGATCGTCTCGTCGAACAGACGCACCCAGGCGCTGCGGCCCGTCACGTGCTTTTCATGGAGCAGCCGTTCCATCTCGTCCGAAAGCTGATGCGGACGGAAGACGCGCAAATCCTCCAGCCACGGCCGGTAGCGCGCGAGCTCCGGCGCGCGCAGCTTCTCGGCGAGATCCGCGTCCTCGATCCGGTTGAGCTCGAGCGTGAAGAACAGGAGCTGCGCCGAGATGGCGTTGACCCGCTCCTGCATCGTCTGGAAGAACTTGGCGACCAGCGGGTCGCTCTGGTTGCCGGCATAGGTCAGCTCGGCGAAGCTCATGATGCGGCTGAGGCGTTCCTCCATCCGCTCATACTCGCGGACCGCCGCCCCGAGCTCGGTCCCCGGCAGGCCGGCCAACCGGCCGAAATAGCGTTCGCGGAAGGCTTTCGCCTCGGCCTCGGCCGTGTCGAGGTCGACGGCCAGCGTCGGATCTTCGCGCCCGGCATAAAGATCGGACAGATCCCACTGGGGAAGGTCGCCGAAATTGTCCGGTTCCGAGGGACGTTCGAGGACGGTGGCGGCCGGGGCACGGCCGCGGCAACAGACAGGCTTCATTGGGCTTAACTCCTGCAGACGTCCATCGATATAAGTGTCGGCGGCCCCGACGCCAAGTTCCGGTCTCCCCGCGATAAGCGGCACCGCTCCCAGGGAAGTGAAGCAGCCAGATGGATTACCGCACCTGCCCCAATCTTGTTCGCATGCTGTTCGATACAGCCGCGCGGCTGGGTGACCGGCCGGCGCTCGGGGTCAGGCGCGACGGCACCTGGGTGACGACGACCTATGCCGAACTCGCGCGCGCGGTGAACCGGCTCGCCCGCGGCCTGCGCGCGCTCGGCATCCGGCCGGGCGACCGCGTCGCGCTCGTCGCCGAGAACCGTCCGGAATGGATCGTCGCCGACTATGCCATCATGGCCGCGGGCGCGATCACCGTCCCCGCCTATACGACGAATACCGTCGCCGACCATCGCCACGTCTTCACCAATGCCGGGGTGAAGGCCGTCATCGCATCGACCAGGGCGCTGGCCGAGCGTGCGCTCAGCGCGGCCCGCGAGACTCCCGGCTGCGGCATCGTCGTCGCCATCGAGCCGCCGGACCTCGCGCAGGATGTCGGCGTGCGGATCGTGCCGTGGCCGGAGGCACTGGCGCTCGGCGACGCCGCCCCCGACGACGTTGCCGAAACGGTGGCGCGCCTGACGCGCCGCGACATCGCCTGCATCATCCACACCTCCGGCACCGGCGGACTGCCCAAGGGCGTCACGCTGAGCCACGGGGCGATCCTGTGCAACTGCCAGGGCGCGTACGATCTGCTGCGGCAGCTCGGCCTCGAGGACGAGGTCTTCCTGTCGTTCCTGCCGCTGTCGCATTCCTACGAGCACACCTGCATCGGCGCGTTCGCGCTTTCGATCGGCGCGCATGTCTGTTTCGCGGAGAGTGCGGAGGCGCTGATGCGGAACATGGCTGAGGTGCGGCCGACGATCATGACGGCCGTGCCGCGCCTCTACGAGGTCATGCACGAGCGCATCGCCGCCGGCCTGAAACGGGAAAAACCGCTGAAGCGCCGGTTGTTCGAGCGCACGCTCGAACTCGGCCGCAAGCGCATCGAGATGCCGGACAAGCTGACGCTCGGCGAGCGTATCGTCGATTTCGCGCTCGACCGGCTCGTGCGGCGCAAGGTCGCCCAGCGCTTCGGCGGACGCCTCAAGGCGTTCGTCTCCGGCGGCGGGCCGCTCAACTACGATATCGGCCTGTTCTTCACCGCCCTCGGCGTGCGCGTGCTGCAGGGCTACGGCCAGACCGAAGCGGCGCCCGTGGTGAGCTGCAATCCGCCCCATCGCGTGAAGCTCGCCACGGTGGGTCCGCCGCTCACCGATGTCGAGGTCAAGATCGCCCCCGACGGCGAGATCCTCGTGCGCGGCGAGCTGGTCATGTCGGGCTATTGGAACGATCCGGAGGCGACGGCGAACGCAATCCGCGACGGCTGGCTGCATACGGGCGACATCGGGCTGATCGACGAGGACGGCTACATCAAGATCACCGACCGCAAGAAGGACTTCATCAAAGTCTCGGGCGGCGAGATGATCGCGCCGGCCCGGATCGAGGGCATGCTCGCGCTGCAGCCCGAGATCGCGCAGGTGATGGTCTACGGCGACCGGCGGCCGTATCTCGTGGCCGTGATCGTGCCGCATGCCGACCTGATCGCGGCGTGCGACGAAAAGACGTTGAAGGCGAAGATCGACAGTGCCGTCGCGCGCGTCAACGCGCAGGTGGCGCCCCACGAGCGCGTGCGCAAGTTCATTCTGACGCACGAGCCGTTCAGCATCGACAACGAGATGATGACGCCGACGCTCAAGATCCGGCGCCACAAGATCCGCGAGACCTACGGCGCCAAGCTTGATGCGCTCTACGGCTAGGCTGGAGCCGCCCTCCGATGTACGGGGCCGTGATCGGCGACATCGTCGGCTCGATCTACGAGGCGCAGAACCGCAAGAGCAAGGATTTCGAACTCTTCGGGCCCGGCTGCACCTTCACCGACGACACCGTGTGCACGGTCGCGGTCGCCGCGGCCCTGCTCGACGGCCTCGATCCGGCCGTCAGTCTGCGGGTCTGGGGCGGACGTTATCCCGACCGTGGCTACGGTGCCTCTTTTCGCGAGTGGCTGCGCCGGCCCGAAATGGGCCCGTATCGAAGCTGGGGCACCGGTGCGGCGATGCGGGCGGGTCCCGCCGGCTTCCTCGCGCGCGACGTCGACGAAGCCGCGGCACTCGCCCGGCACGTCACGGCGGTCAGCCACGATCATCCGGAAGGAATCAAAGGCGCCGCCGCCGTCGCGACGGCCGTCCGCCTTGCACTCGAGGGCGTTCCGGCCCTTGAACTGCGCGCCGAGATCGCGGCGCGGTTCGGCTATGACCTGTCGCAGAGCGTCGATCAGATCCGGCCCGGCTACCGCTTCGATCCGTCCTGCCAGGGCACGGTGCCGCAGGCCCTGACCTGCGCGCTGGAGGCGACCGGATACGAGGACGCGCTGCGCAACGCCGTCTCGATCGGCGGCGACAGCGATACCATCGCCTGCATCGCCGGCGCCGTTGCCGAAGCACTATTCGGCATCCCTGACGACATCCTCGCGCGCGGCAAGTCGTATCTGCCGCCCGAAATGATCGACGTGCTCGACCGCCTCTACGCCCGTCGCGCCGCGCGCGGCGCAGCCTGAGGGTGACGCCGCAAGAAGGCAAGCGGCGCCGATCCGGAATGGCTCGCGCGTGAAAATTTCGTGACTCGCGACGGCGTCGCCGTCCTAACTTCGCATTCGTGCCACCGCAGCCGGAGACGGAAGAGGAGACGAGCTTGCCGCGGCGCGTGCTGATCCCCCTGATCGTCGCCTGCGCCCTGTTCATGGAGAACCTCGACTCGACGGTGCTGTCGACGGCGCTGCCGGCGATTGCGGCCTCGTTCGGTGAGAGCCCGGTGCGCCTCAACCTTGCGATCACCGCTTACCTGTTCAGTCTCGCCGTGTTCATTCCGGTCAGCGGCTGGATCGCCGACCGCTTCGGCGCGCGGCGCGTCTTCACGCTTGCGATTGCCGTCTTCACGCTCGGCTCGATCCTGTGCGGGTTGAGCGGATCGCTCGTGGAACTCGTCCTTGCCCGCATTCTTCAGGGCCTGGGCGGCGCCATGATGGTGCCGGTCGGGCGGCTGGTGGTCCTGCGCGCCGTGACGAAGCCGGAGCTGGTCCGGGCGATGGCCTATCTGACCATGCCCGCCCTGGTCGGGCCGGTGATCGGGCCGCCGCTCGGCGGATTTCTCGCGACCTATCTGTCCTGGCGCTGGATCTTCTGGATCAACATCCCGATCGGCATCGTCGGCATCGCGCTGGCGCTCCTTTACATCGAGGACACGCGCGAACAGACGGTGCCCCCGCTCGACGTGCGCGGCCTGCTGCTCACGGCCGTCGGGTTCACCGCGCTGGTCTTCGGCTTCGAGACGATCGGCCGCGACGTGCTGCCGGCCGGCGTCACCGCGGCGCTGCTCGTCGTTGGCGCGACGGCGCTCGCGGTCTATGTCCGCCACGCCCGCCGCGTCACCGCGCCCGTCCTCGACCTGTCACTGTTCCGCATCCCGACATTGCGGATGAGCCTCTCCGGCGGCTTTCTGTTCCGCGTCGGCGCCGGCGCCTCGCCGTTCCTGCTGCCGCTGATGCTCCAGATCGGCTTCGGCCTGACGGCGTTCAGCTCCGGCCTCATCACCTTCGTGTCCGCCGTCGGCGCGATTGCCATGAAGGTGGCCGCGGCCCCGATCCTGAACCGCTTCGGGTTCCGGTCGGTCCTGATCGGCAACGGCCTGCTCTGCGCCGTCTTCTTCGCCGTCTACGGCCTGTTCCGGCCGGACACGGCCACGGCCGTCATGCTGCTGGTTCTTCTCGGCGGCGGCTTTCTCCGCTCGCTGCAGTTCACCAGCCTGAATTCGCTGGCGTTCGCCGACGTGCCGGCCGAACGGATGAGCCGCGCGACCAGCCTCTCCGGCACGGCACAGCAGCTCGCCACCAGCGTCGGGGTGGGCGTTGGCGCGCTGATCCTGCACCTCGCGATGATGGCGCGCGGGAGCGACGTCCTGGCTTTGGGCGACTTCACCATCGCGTTCCTGGTGGTCGCCGCCATCGTCGCGGCATCGGCGCTCGTGTTCGTGTTCCTCGATGCCGACGCGGGCGCGGAAGTCAGCGGCCACGTGCCGAAATCGGCGCCGCACCTCGCGCGGTCCGACGATGCGACGGATGCCTGAGCGGCGCGAGCAGCGCGAAAATCTCTTGGCGAGAACGGGCGATGTTGGCGAGGATCGCGGCCGGCGATTTTCGCCCGGAAGAAAGCATGAGGAGACGGAAATGAGTTCACGGCTCACCCCCGAGCAGATCGAGACCCTGACGCAGCTCGGCGTTGCGACCTTGCACGAAGCGCAAGGCCAGAAAGGGGCGCTGGATGCGGGGATCAAGCCGCTCGATCCGTCGCTGAAGCTCGCCGGCCGCGCCCTGACCGTCGATTGCCGTCCCGGCGACAATCTGATGATCCATCACGCCGTGAGCATCGCCGAACCCGGCGACGTCCTGGTCGTCGATGCCAAAGGCTATCTCGAGGCGGGGCCCTGGGGTGACATCCTGACCTTCGCGGCGCAGATGCGCGGCATCGCCGGCCTGATCATCGACGGCGCGGTCCGTGATGCCGAGGCGATCATCCGCATGCGCTTTCCCGTATTCGCGCGCGGCCTGTCCATCAAGGGAACCACGAAGAATCAGCCCGGCAGGGTCAATGCCCCGATCGTCTGCGGCGGCGTCCCGGTCAACCCGGGCGACATCGTCGTCGGCGACCGCGACGGCGTGGTGGTGATTGCCGCGAACGAGCTGGACGACGTCGTGAGGAAGGCGCGCGAGCGCGAGCGGAAGGAAGAGGCAATGCGCCACGCCATCCAGGAAGGCGCCACGACCGTGGACCTGCTCGGTCTGGGGCCGGTGCTGAAAAGTATGGGATTCGATCAGAAGAAGTGACGCCACGCAGTCGGCATCACCCCTGCGCCTGTACGATCGTGGCCGTGCCGCCGTGCCGATGCGCCAGGGCCTCGATCTGCACCAGTGCGTCGCGCTGCGCCAAGCCGCCCAGCACGGTCGTGCGCGGCGGATAGGGCTCGCTGACGTTGGCGCCGTATCCGGCATTGAAACCGGCGTAGTTGCGCCAATCGGTGAGCACGTTGTTGGTCCGCAGAATGGCCGCGGCGTCCATGCCGACGGCATCGAGCAACGCACGAATGCGGTCCCAGGCGGCGCGGGTCTGCGCCTCCACGCCGGCGCCGCGACCAAACTGTCCGCCGATGTAGAGTTCGTCGCCGGCGAGCATGGCCGGCGTGCCGAGGTCGAATTCGGTGGACGAGAGACCGGCGCGCACCGGCCGGCCGCCGCCCTTCACGGCCACGGCTTCGAGCTGCAGCATCCAATCGGGCTTCGGCAGCGGCGCGACCACCACGACGCAGGCGGGCGCGGGCTGCGGGAAGAAGGCCTTGACCGCCGTGGCACACGTCGCCGCGTCGCGGACGTCCTGCAGCGTGACATGGAGGTAAACCGTGTCGCCGAGCGAGAACCCGCCGGCGGCAAGACGCGCCCGCAACTGGCGCAGCGCTTCTTCCATCTGCGCGGCGAAGCTTGCCGGCGGCGGCGCGTCGCCCGAAGCCGGGCCGGCCGTGCAGTAGTACCGGTCCGCGGCGTGCGCCGCATCACCCGCCTCGGGCAGGCGCGTGACGGCCGAGTCGACCACCGCGACCAGATCGAATTCGATGGCCGCCTGCGGCAACGGAAAACCGGCCGAGCCGACGATGACGTGGTTCGGGCGGATGTTGCCGAACGTCTCGGCATAGAGTTTTTCGTAGACCGGCAGGTCGCGCAGATCGGTGATGTAGGTCTTGAGCCGGACGACGTGCTCCAGCCCGGCGCCGAGCAGGCCGAGCACCGTGGCGGCGTTCTCGAACATCTTGCGGGTCTGTGCCGCGACGTCGACTAGGCCCGGCGTGGCGCCGGCAAGACGGCGCTGCGCATCGGTCCCTGCCGTGGCGCCGAGATGAATGACGTTGCCGACCCGCACGGCATGGGAGAAATGCGCGATCGGCTTCATCACGCGATCGGTGTAGATCACCTGCTTGGTCACGCGATTCCCCCTTCCCCTGCCTGGGTGCTTGAGCGTTCAAGCGAGCACGTGTTCGCGCAGCACGCCCCGGACATCCATCTCGTAGTCGAGATCCTGCACCGGCGGGCGGGAGAAATGCCAGCTCAATCCCGCGGCCATGGCGCCGCGAAGCGCGATCTCCTCGTGCAGGAACGGATGCACGTCGTAGACCGTGTACAGATGCGTGCCCGTCGCATCCGCCCAGCCGAAGCCCAACGCGGCCATGCGGCGCTCCATTTCGCCCAGCACCCAGCGCGCCTTCTCGCGCAGGCCTTCCGGCGACCGGTCGCCGAGCCGGATGGCATGGTCGCGGTAGTTGCCCTTGCCCTCCGGCGCCTCGCCGCTGCCGGCGATCACGAAGGTGCCGCGCCGGTTCGGCGCCGCCGGCACGGTATAGGAGAAGGCATAGAAGCTCGGCACCGCCGGCTTGCCGGCCTCGGGACAGACATTCGTCCGCGCGACGGGATTGACGCCGCCGGACATGATGCCCCAGCGCTCCAGCGTCCCGACATATTCGCGGTTGAAGGCCTGGAATCCCGCTTCCGTGAACGGCTCGGGCGAGCGCAGCTCGCACGCGCACAGTGCCGTCACCGGACGTCCCAGTGACTTGAGATGCGCCTCGATGGCGGCGAAGCCCTCGGCCAGCGGCAGCAGCCGATGGAAGCGGACCCGCTCGATCTCGTAGCCCGGCAGCGCCGCCACGCCGGCCGAGTACTGAAAGACGCCCTTGATGAACCGATAACCGGCGGATTCCATGGACAGGACTTCAGGCATCGGGAATCTCCCTCGTTCAGTTCAATCGCAAGCGGAAAATCGGAGGCCCGCCGGCACTCTCGGGCGGTCCCGGTTGGCTACGTCGGAACGTTCGGCGGCGGCAGAGCACCGCCTGACGAGGCAAAGATGGCGCGGTGACTCTGTTGCTTCAAGAATGTAAATTTGAACATCGTGTTCCAATAGATAGAACAGGAAACGGCGATGTCGCTCACGCAGCTGCGATACTTCAACGAGGTGGTTCGGACCGGATCGATCCGGGAGGCCGCCGAACGGCTCAACGTCGCGCCCTCGGCGATCAGCAGGCAGATCCGCAATCTGGAGGAGGAGTTCGGCATTCCGCTGTTCGAGCGTCACGCGCGCGGCATGGTCCCCAACTCCGCCGGCGAGGTCTATGCGCGCTATGCCCGCGCAGCACTACTGGATCGCGAGCGCGTGGCCGCCGAGATCGACGATGTGAAAGGGCTGCGCCGCGGCCATGTGCGCATCGCATCAGTGGAAGGCGTGGTGGCGAACGGCCTCACGCACGCGCTCGCCACCTTTCGTCAGCGCTTCAACGGCGTGAACTTCAGCCTGAACGTCACCGGGACGGAAGCCGTCGTCGCCGCGGTGCGCGACGGCGAGGCCGACATTGGCATCGCCTTCACCGCAAATCCGGATCCCGCCGTGCGTTGCGCGTTTCGCGTCCGCGACCCGCTGTTCGCGATCATGGCGCCGGACTTTGCCCTGGCCAAGCAGAAGCGCGTCAGCTTCAGCGATACGCTGAACTATCCGGTGGCGATACCGCAGAAAGGCTTCGGCCTCCGCACCCTGCTCGATGCCTGCTGCCGCCGGACCCAGCTTCCCCTGCGCCCGGCCCTGGAGACCAACTCCATAGAGGCCATGCGCGGCTTCGCCCGCTCGGGCAACGGCATCACGTACCTGCCGCGGCTGACCGTGAAACGCGAACTGGAGGCTGGGCTCGTGGTGGCTGTGCCGCTGACCGACCGCGAGCTCCAGCAGGCCACGATCGACGTCTGCGTGCTCGAGGGCCGGACGCTGCCGAGTGCGGTCGAGAGCTTCCTGAAGCACCTGCAGGCGGTCCTGCCCGAGCTCCACTGAGCCGTTCCTCAGAAGGACGGCGGTGTCGAGACCCAGATCACCTCCGCGACCTTGGAGGTGTCGTTCTTCCAGCGATGCGGCAGCTCGCTGTTGAAATAGAGGCTGTCGCCCTTGCCGAGTTCGTGCCAGACGCCGCCGACCTCCACCTTCAGCTTGCCCTTAAGGACGACCACCGCATCCTCGCCGTCATGCGAGAACACCGGCCCGCTCTCGGCATGGGGTGGGGCCTTGAGCCAAAGCAGCGACATGCGCCGGCGCAGATCCGGCGTCAGCATCTCGTAGGCGATGTTGAATCCGGGAAACACCACCCGTTTGCGCTCGCCGCTGCGCACCAGACTGATGGAGTTTCCGCCGTTGCGGGTTTCCGCCCCGAACATGAGCGAGCCGGCCGGAATGCGCAGCACGTCGGCGATGCGTTTCAGCGCGCTGACCGACGGCGTGAGCTGGTTCCGCTCCACCTGGCTCAGGAAGCTTATCGACAGGCCGGCCTGTTTGGCGACCTGCTGCAGGGTCAGCCCGTGTTCGCGCCGGGCGGCACGGATGATCGCGCCCATGCTGGCGAACTGCTTCGATTCGGTCGGACGCACGGCATCGTCGTCGCGCCGGGGCCGCCGCGGCTGCTTGGCTTTCATCACCGCCATTCCGTGTCTTTGCCTGTTTTCCCGGCGCCTCGATTGACGCAACGACGCCCGACCGTCAACCGTCTATCGTCACGCGGCATTGCCGGCAGGCGCCTCGGCGGGATTCAGCCGGCCGAGGAAGGCCTTCTGCACCTTGTCACCGGCCGCGAGTTCGGCCGAGGGGCCGGTCAGCACGACCCGGCCTTCGCGAAGGATGTAGGCGCGGTGACTCATGGCCAGCGCCACGGGCACGTTCTGCTCGATCAGCAGAATTGCGACGCCCTCGGCATTGATGCGGCGGATCGCCTCGGTGACCTCGGCACGCATGTGCGGCGACAGGCCGATGAAGGGCTCGTCGACCAGGAGCAGACGCGGTTCGCTCATCAGGCCGCGGGCAATCGCGCACATCTGCTGCTCGCCGCCCGAGAGCGAGCCGGCAAGCTGCTTGGCCCGCTCCTTCAGCCGCGGAAACAGTGCATAGGCCCGTTCGAGGCCACGCTGAATCAGCGCCCGCGATGCTCCCGGCCCCGCGCCGAGTTGCAGGTTTTCCAGCACCGTCATGTAGGGAAACAGCCGGTGACGCTCGAGCACGTGCGACAGCCCGACGCGCAGCAGCCGGTACGGCGGCAGCTCGTGCAGCGCGATGCCGTTGAAGCGGATCTCCCCGTCGAATCTTTCGACCAGACGGGAAATGGCGTTCATCAGCGTGCTCTTGCCCGACCCGTTCGGACCGAGGAGCGCCACCACCTCGTTGTCGCCGACGCGGATCGAGACGTCCCACAGCACCTGGTGGGCGCCGTAGCCCGCGGAGAGTCGTTCAACCTCAAGCATGGGCGACCTCGGTCGATCCGAGATAAGCTTGGATCACCCGCGGATCGTTGGTGACCGTTTCGGCAGTACCTTCGGCGATCGCCTCACCCAGATGCATCGCGATCACGCGATCGACGAGGCGATGCACCGCTTCGAGATTGTGCTCGATGACGAGCAGGGTGATGCCGCTGTCGCGCAACCGCTGCAGCAGTTCGACCAGCGCGTCGACGGAGGGCAGATCGACGCCGCCGAACGGCTCGTCGAGCAGCAGCAGGCGCGGCTTGGTCGCGAGCGCGCGCGCGATCTCCAGGCGCTTGCGCTGACCGGTGCTCGCCCATGCCGCGGGGCGTTCCGCCTGCGCCGCGAGGCCGACCGTGTCGAGCTGCTGCAACGCGATCGCCCGCGCCTCGGCGAGCCCCACGTTGCGCGACAGCGCGCCGACCATGACGTTCTCGAGAAACGTCATGGTCCCGAACGGCCGCGACGTCTGGAACGTCTTGACCAGACCGAGCCGTGCCACCGCCTCGCAGGGCAGGCCGACGATCGATCGTCCATCGAACACCACGTCGCCCCGGTCGGGGCGGACCTGACCGGCAATGATGCCGAAAAGGGTGGATTTTCCGGCCCCGTTCGGCCCGATGATGCCGAGAATCTCGCCTGCGGACAGGTCGAACGACACGGCCCTGACGGCGTGCAAGCCGCCGAAGGACTTGGAGACGCCGCGAACGGCGAGAAGCGACGACATGTTCAGTCCTCGATCACCCGGATCGTGATGCCCTCACCGCCTTCGCGCCAGACGCGCTCGCCGATGGTCTTGAGAAGATCGTACTGCGCCGGGTCGACGTGGCCGAAGACGTTCACCGGCGCATCGCCCCGCCACTCGCGCACGATCTCCGGACCGTAGAACAGGCCGATCGCCTCGAAGCCGGTATGATCGTAGGCATCGCCCCATTCGCAGAAGTAGATGACGTCGCCGATGTTGGCGCGGATGCTCTGGCGCTCGCGCGGCGGCTTCTGCCTGAGATTCACCGGCACGAAGATTTCCCGGCCGGACCAGCGGGCCTGATAGACCTTGGCCTCGATCGGCAGATCAGCGCGAATGGCCTGGCTCGTCTTTGGCGCTTCGGCCACGGTTGTGACGGTGAGCGTGCCGCCGCGCTGGAACGCGAATTCAAGCCGCATGGGAGTTTCCTTTCCGAATGTTCTTGATGTGGGGCGATTGGAGCAGGACGGAGCGGAGACCGAGCCGATCGAGCATCGTCAGAACCGGACGGCTGCGCAGCAGGCCCATCAGGCCGTCGGGCCGGTAAACCGCGATGACCATGATGAGGAAGCCGTAGATCAGGAGGTCCACGTTGCGGCCGGAGCCGGAAAAATGGACGCGTGAATACTCGGACAGCGGCACCAGGATGGCCGCCCCCAGGATCGGCCCGGCAAGCGTGCCGGTGCCGCCCAGGATCGCGAACAGCGCAACCATCACGGATATGTGCAGGCCGAGAACGCTGAACGGGTCGACGAACAGCACGTACTGGGCGTGAAACACCCCCGCGGCACCGAGGATGCCGGCGCTGATCGCCATCGCCAGGCTCTTGTAGAGGTGCGGCGAGAACCCGAGGCTGCGCACCGCCTCTTCGTCGTCGCGGATGGCGCGCAGCAGGAAGCCGATGCGGGACCGGCGCAGCCACCAGAGCCCGGCCGTCACGACCACCAGCATCGTCAGGGCGATGTAGTAGTAGGGCGTCTTGTCGCGATGGAACTGGAAATTGATCCAGCCTTCGCTTTTCACCGGCAGTTCGATGCCGACCGCACTGCCCACCCATTCCCAGACGGTGAAGACCTGGAACACCGATTCCGCCACGACCAGGGTGGCGATCACGAAATAGTGTCCGCGCAGGCGAAAGCAGGGAATGCCGACCAATACGCCGCAGAGCGACGCCAGCGCCGTGCCGGCGAGCATGCCGAGCCAGGGATTGACGCCGAACTTCACCGCCAGCAGGACGGCGGTATAGGCGCCAAGTCCGAAATACAGGCCATGGCCGATGGACACCTGTCCGGCGAAGCCGCCGAGCACGTTCCAGCCCTGCCCCATCACGGCGAACAGGAAGATCAGTATCGCCATGCGCAGCTCGAAGGGCCGGTCGGCGATGTACAGCGGCAGCGCCAACAGCACCCCGAGCAGCAGCAGGAGGCCGGAAAGAGCGACAACGGGGTAAGCGCGCGACGTTCCGGTCATGGCTTACATTCGCCCGAACAGGCCGCGCGGCCGCAGCAGCACGACCGCCAGATAAAGCATGTAGACCGGGACGAACTTCAGTTCGGAGCTGACGAAGAAGCCCATCGCGACCTGCAGCAGTCCGATCAGTAGGCCGGCCACCAGCGCGCCGTGGATCGAACCGAAGCCGCCGAGGGCCACGGCCACGTAGGCCAGCAGCACGAACACAGCCCCCACCCGCGGAAACACGTAGTAGAAGTTCGACAGCAGCGACGCCGCCACGCCGACGCAGGCGGAGCCGAAGCCCCAGGCCAGGGCATACATGGTGGACGGATTGATGCCGAGGGTCGATGCCGCCTGGGCGTCCTGCGCCGCCGCGCGCAACTGGCGCCCGAGCGACGTGCGGAACACCAGCGCGTAGAGCAGCAGCGTGGCGAGCGAGGCACCGACCACCGCCGCGATCTGCGGCATCGGCAGCACGACGTCGCCGATCGTGATCACGCCCGAGAGCCAGCTGTTCTGGATCGCGAAGTAATCGGCGCCCATGAAGAACTGCGCCGCCGCCTGCAGGAACACCATCAGGCCGAAGGTGGCGAAGATCTGGGCGTGCATGCTGCCGGTCAGGACCCGGCGGATCAGGAGATAGTAGACCGCGACGCCGAAAACGAACATCAGCAGGGCGATGAACGGCAGCGAGACGACCGGATCGGCGCCCCAGGTCACGTAGGCCAGGTAGCTGGCATACATGCCGATCATCAGAAACTCGCCGTGGGCGAAGTTCACGACCTCCATCACCCCGTAGATCAGGGTCAGGCCGATGGCGATCAGGGCGAAAATGAAGCCCATGCCGAGACCGCTGACGACGAGCTGCGCGATCAGTTGATCGGACATGGGCACCTCATCCTTCGGGTCTGCGGCATGGGCTCACCACGGGTTCAACGCCAGACCGGTCGCGGCCAGACTAGTTTCGCGACCGCCAACTCGGCCGGCCAGACCATCTTCGGCACGCCGTCGAGGGTCTGGACGAAGATGCCGCGGGTCAGTGTGTTCTGGCCGGTCTCGTCGAACTGCACGCCTTCCCACGGCATGATCGTCGCCTCGGGCGGCATCCGCGTCGCGGCCAACGCGGCGCGGATCTTCTCCGGCTCGGTCGAACCGGCCCGGTTGATCGCATCGGCCAGCACCATCATCGCGGTGAAGGCGCGGGCCGGCGTGCCGTCCATGTCCTTGCCGAAGCGTTCGCGGTACATCTTCGCCACCTGCCCGACCAGCGGATTGCGGTCGGCGAGATCGCGCGACCAGTGCTCCCGCACGAGGAAGTAGTTGGCGTCGGGGCCGAGCGCGTCGCGGAATGCGTTCGAGCCGAAGGCGGCGCCGATCGCCAGCACGCCCTGCGGATTGAAGTTGAACTGCTTGTAGGTGCGCGCGAACAGGATCGCTTCGGCATCATAGGAGGCGTGGAACACCACGTCCGGCTTCGCCGCGATCAGCCGCTGCACCTCGCTGGTGACGTCGGACGTGCCCTGCTGGTAGCCGACCACGATGGACGGCTGGAACTCGCTGAACTCCTTGAAATAGCCCGCGACCGACTTGGCGAATTCCTGCCCCCAGAGGGTATTCTCGTGCACCACGGCGATGGTCTTGATCGGCGCGTCTCTGTTCTTGTTGAGGTCGCGCAGAAAGACGAAGAAATCGCGCGCCTGGGTGCGCGAGCTGGGCGTGGTGCGGAAGAACCAGCGATAGCCGCGCTCGGTCAAGGTCGACGCTTCGGATTCGCCCGAGATGTACGGCGTCCCCATGCGTTCGGCGACCTGGCTTGAGGTCGCCGCGACCGAGCTGTGGAAGGCGCCGATCAGCGCCGCCACCTTCTCCTGCACGATCAGCCGTTCGGCTTCCGCCATGCCGATCTCGGGCGATCCCTGATGGTCGGCGGCGACGAGCTCGATCAACGCGCCGTTGAGACCGGGCAACCCTTCGCCGGCCGCAAACGGCATCTTCAGATCGGGATAATCCTTGTTGATGATCTCGATGGCGAGGCGAATGCCGTTCAGCGTGTCCTCGCCGGACTTGGCCACCTGGCCGGAAAGGGGATATAGCGCGCCGACCTTCACCGGATCGGCGGCAAGGACGTCGCCGCCGGCGAGTGCGAGCGCGGCGGCCACGACGACGGGTATGATACGGCGTTTCCGAAACATTGCGTCACCTCCTTCTGATTACCTGCCCTGGCGGTTCGATCCGCTCTTGCTTTCGGCTCCGGGGCCGGCGTTTCCCATGCTCAGCCCATGTAGATGCCCCCGTTCACGTTCAGCGTCTGGCCGGTGATGAAGGTGGACGCCGGACCGGCCAGGAACAGTGCGGCACCGGAGACCTCGTCGACCCGGCCGAAACGTCCGAGCGGCGTCATCGCCTTCAGACGATCGCGCAGCGCATCGGACCAGCCGGACGTCATGTCGGTCTCGATGTCCGCCGGCGCGATGCAGTTGACCCGCACGCCGAACGGCGCGAAGTGGCGAGCGAGCGAACGGGTAAGCCCGATCATGCCGGCCTTCGCGGCGACGTAGGCCGGCCCGGTGGCGGCGCCGCCGATCTGTCCGGCGACCGAGGCGATGTTGATGATGCAGCCGCCGCCGCGCGCCCGCATCAGACCGACGGCCTCGCGGGCGCAGAAGAAGGCGGCGCGCAAGTTCACCGCCTGGACACGATCCCATTCGGCGGCGTCGATCGCCCAGAGATCGGCGGGGCCGGTGATGCCGGCATTGTTGATCAGCACGTCGAGGCCGCCGAAGGCCTGCTGCGCGGCCGCGACCAGCCGCGCCGGCGCCGCCGGATCGGCGAGATCGGCGGCGACGCCCCGCAGCGACGGCCGTTCGCCAAGGCCGGTCATCGCCCTGGCGACCGATTCCTCGCTGGTGCCGGAAAAGACGACCGACGCGCCCTCGACGGCGAACGCGCGCACCATCTCCAGGCCGATCCCCCGGGTGCCCCCGGTGATCAGCACGACCTTGCCGGAGAATGGCTGCGCGGACATCAGTCTTTCACCACCGGGTTTTCCAGGACGCCGACCTTCTCCACCTCGACCCGCACCACGTCGCCCGGCTTGAGGAAGATCTTGCGGAAGCCGCCGACGCCGACGGGCGTGCCAGTGGACAGCACGTCGCCGGGCCGCAACGTGACGCGGGCGGAGAGGAACTCGATCAGGTCCCAGATCGAGTAGACCATCAGCGACGTCTCGCCGTCCTGCATCCGCGTCCCGTTGAGGTCGGTGGTGAGGCGAAGCTTGTGCGGATCGCCCGCGTCCGTGATGCTGACGATCCCCGGGCCGATCGGCGTGGACTTGTCGAGCGCCTTGGACGACAGCCAGTCGACAATCCGGTTCTGGCCGAGCATAACCCATTGCAGGTCGCGTGCGGTGACGTCGTTCACGACGGTGAGGCCGGCGACGTGGCGCGGCGCGTCCGCCTTGCTCACGCGTCGGGCGGTTCGTCCGATGACCACCGCCAGCTCGCCCTCGTAATCCATCTGCGACGACACGGGCGGAATGCGGATCGGCTCGCCGGGGCCGACCAGCGCGGTGGTCGGCTTCATGAAGATCACCGGGATGGCGGGCACGTCCAGGCCGGCTTCCTCCGCGTGCTTCTTGTAGTTCGCGCCCACCAGATAGATCGACGCCCCGTCATCGACCGGAGGCCCGAGCCGAACCTCGCTCGCGGCGAAGGACGGCAGCCCCGCGATATCGAGTTTGTCGCTGCTCCAACCGTCGGGGTGGGCCTCGACGAAGGCCGCGATGCTGCCAAAGCGGCTGCTGAGGTCGATGACGCGATCGCCTTGCTTCAGGCCGGGCCGAAGGGGACCGCCATTGGAAGGAGAGAAGCGAACAAGCATTGCCGGATCCTATCTGTGTGCTGTCGGAGCAGGCCAGTTTTCGATGCGGAAGAAGGGCCGCGGCGCACCGTCGAGGGCAACCTGCACGTCCACCAGCATCCCGCAGCCGCTGCAGCAGAGCTGGCGCAGGCGGAAGCGGCCGGTGTCGTAGTCTTCGCCACGCACCGGACCGGCTGCCTTCAACGGCGCGTTCACCTCGCGCAGGTGCGTCAGCAGATTGTCCTGCGGCCGGCAATGGACATGGCCGCATTCGGGACAGATCACCTTGTCGGCGTCGAAGTCGACGACGAGCACGTCGCCGATCGTCCGTCGGCCGGTGCCGCTGAAGCGGATCTCGGCGTCGCCGGGCACCGGCACCGTCGCGTCCTGCAGGCGCTGACGGCGCAGCGCCTCGCGGCGCTGGCGCGTGGCGGCGTGGTCGCACCGGCCCGATTCATCCAGCACGACCCCGTAGATGTTCGCCGCCGCCTCGGGCGAAACGACGCGGCGCGCCACGTCCTCGGCCACCCGATCCGGGTCGCGGCGCAGCGGATCGCCGTAGCCGCCGCCGGCCTGCCAGCTGTGGTACCAGACGTCGCCGAGCTCGATCGGAGAGCGGACATGTTTCGGCAACTGGATCTCGAGCCGGCCGCGGATCTCCTCGAGTGACGCCGGCAGCGGAGCACCGCGTTTCATCAGCTCGGGGATGTCGGTGCCGATGATACGGGCGATGCGGATCGCAGCCCCCGGCATGCCGCCGGCGATGCCAATCGCGTTCGGCATCTCGGCGCCGGTGCCGGCGAACAGCCCTTCCAGCCGGTTGTCGGGCGCTTGGTGTATCGTGTAGGCGAGCTCGGCCGAACGACCACCGCGGAACCGGCCCGGTCCGCCGGAATCGCGCAGATGGCGGCGGAACAGGTAGAGCACCGGATACTCCGCCTCCTGATCCTCGATGTTCGGCATGTTGGGCGTGGTGTTGAACACGATACCGGCAGTGTCGACGCCGTCGTCATAGGTGCGGGCGCCGCCGCCGCCGCCGAAATGGCTCATCTCGGTGGCGGCGAAGGGGAAGCCGTGCTGGCTGGTGCCGGCGAAGATCGGCGCCATCGAGGTGCCCGACCAGACCGCCATCGATTCTTCGCGGTAACGCTCGTCGGCCAGCAGCATCTGCGACAGGCAGCGCCAGGCGGCGTCGATCGTGACGATCACGGCCGAGATCGTCGCCATCGCACATGGCGCCGGATAGGCGCAGTTGTTCACCGTGCCCACTTTCGTGCGCAGTTCCAGGCAGTCGCGCACGCCGCGGTTCCACGGAATATCCCAGCACAGGTTGATGTAGACGGCCGAGAGCACGGCCGCCTGCAGGCCCGAGAAGGTGGAGTTGATCAGACCGCGCGCGTTCGGGCTGGTACCGTCGAAATCGAAGATCAGCCGGTCGCCCTTCTTGGTCATGGTGCAGACGATCTGATAGATCCGCGGCTCGTGGCCGTCGTGATCGATGTACTGAACGTCGCGCCAGACGCCGTCGGGAAGCTCGCGCAGCCGCTGCTGCAGCTTCTCGCGCGCGAAGTCGATCGACTTGGCCATCACCGCCTTGACGGCGTCGACGCCCCAGATCTCGATCAGCTCCAGAATGCGCCGGCGACCGGTGTTGAGCGCAGCCACCTGCCCCTTGACGTCGAGGGCGACCAGCGGGTCGCGCACCTGGTTCCTGATCCAGCGCAGCACGTCCTCGCGCATGACGCCGCGGTCGACCAGTTTCACCGGCGGCATGCGCAGACCTTCCTGATGCACGTCCACCGCCTTGATGGAGAAGCCGCCGGGGTCCATGCCGCCGGTATCGAGCTGATGCCCGGACGCACCGACCCACCCGATCAGCTCGTCCTTCCAGAACAGCGGCGCAACGGTCGCGAAATCCGGATGGTGAATGGCGCCGAGGTAGGGATCGTTGCAGATGAAGATGTCGCCGTCGTTGATGCCGACATCGCCGCTGAGGCGCTGCGTGCTCTCGACGATCAACGGCAGCACGTTGCCCTGGGTGACGATGTAGGGCCCGACCGAAACCAGCGCGCCGTCCGGCTGCATGATCGCGGTTGCGGCATCGTTGCCGGTGATCAGCACGTTGGAGCCGGAGCAACGCATGTACTGGATGCCCATCTCCTCGGTGATGCTGAGGAGTCGATGGTTCAGCACCTCGAAGGTGACAGGATCGATCTGTGGACGAGAGTCAGACACCGGCGCCTCCATTGGGGGCGATACCCGTAACGATGTGAGTGTGGCGATAGGCGTCGATACGCGCCGTCTGTCCGGCCAGAACCACGATGGTGGTGCCGGGATGCTCGATTACCGCCGGCCCCTGGATCTCGGTTCCGGGCGGCAGGCGAGGTCCGTCGTAGATCGGCGTCATAACCATCGCCTTCTTCGTCGGACAGTAGGTCGGACGGTGCGACGACGGCTCTGCCTTGCCTTCCCGCGGAGCTTCCTCCCAGGGCGCCTTGTCGACCCGGCCGATCGCATCGACACCGTAATTGATCAGCTCCACGCCGGCATCGGAGAGACCGGAACCGGGGCCGAACAGGCGCTCGTACTCGCGTTCGAACGCCTTCGCCAGCGATTCGAGCGCTGCGTCGTCGATGCGCGCGGGCGCCGGAATCCGGAGCTGGTGGACCTGCCGCCGATAGCGCGCCTCGACCCAGCGGTGGAACTCGCGGCGCTCCTCGGGCACGTCGGCACGGGCGAGCGCATCGGCGCCGCGCGCCTCCATCTCGGCGAAGATCGCCTCGATGCGCGAAGCCCCGTTCGGCAGCACGATCGGTTCGGAGAACTGGAAGCTGAAGCGAATGTCCGAAAGCGCGGCGCCGTAAGCGGAATGCACGGTGGCGAAGTAGGGAATCACCAACCGGGTGGCACCGGCCTCGGCAGCATAGGAGGCGGCATGCACCGGACCCGCACCGCCATAGGCCATCATCACGAAGTCGCGCGGATCGTAGCCACGCTCCAAGGTGGACTTGCGGATCAGGTCGGCCATCTGGCTGTCCACGACCTTGCGGATGCCGGCCGCCGCAGCGATCACGTCACCGCCGAACAGCGGGTCCGCGATGCGGTGGCGAATCGCCTCGACCGCGCGCTCGAGGTAAAGCTTCATCCGGCCACCGAGGAAATTGTCGGGCGAGATGTAGCCGAGCACCACGTCGGCGTCGGTGACCGTGGGCTCCTCGCCGCCAAGGCCGTAACAAGCCGGCCCCGGATCGGACGAGGCGCTCTTCGGACCGATACGCAGCCTGCTGCCGTCGACCCAGGCGATCGAACCGCCGCCCGCGCCAATCGAGGCCAAGTCGATCATCGGCAGGCGGAGCTGATACTGGTTCAGCACGGTCTGGGCTGTGTAGCTCCAGGCACCGCCTTCGATGATGGCCACCTTGAACGTGGTCCCGCCGACGTCGGTCGCGATGACATTGCGGTAGCCGAGGCGTTCGGCCACGTGCGCGGCGCCGACCACGCCCGCCGCCGGGCCGGATTCGATCGTGTAGATCGGCACCGTCTGCGACACCGTGGTGAGACCGCCGTTCGCCTGCACGATGAGCAGCTTCTGCCGCAACCCGGCGGCGGCCAGCGTCTGCTCGAGCCGCGCCAGATACTCATCGATCACGGGGCCGACATAAGCATTGAAGAGGGCGGTGGCGCTGCGCTCGTACTCGCCCTGTACCGGCGCGACCTCGGCCGACAGCGAAACATAGAGCTCCGGCGCTTCCTGCCGCAGGATCTCGGCGGTGCGCCGCTCGTGCGCGGGATTCTGGTGCGAGAAGAGATAGGCGACGGCGACCGCCTGATAGCCCCGCGCCCGCAGCGTCTTCGCCACCTCGCGCACCTGCGCCTCGTCGAGTGGCGTCACCACCTGACCGCGGGAGTCGATCCGCTCGACGATCTCGAAGATGTCGCGCTCGTCGACCAGCAGGCGCGGCTTCTGGGTGGCGCGGTAGTGATGCCGCTCGAACACGCTCAAGCCGGCGACGCGGCCGGTAGCGCGCATGATGGTCAGCGTGTCGCCGAAGCCGCGCGTGGTGAGTACGGCCGTGCGCGCGCCGGTAAAAGCGAACACCGCATTGCTGGATTGCGTCGTGGCATGCACCATCCGGCCGGCCTGGCCGAGAAGCGAGGTAACGTCGATGCCGATACCTTCGGCGACGTTGGCAAGGCCGTTCATCACGCCTTTCTGCAGGTCGCCCGGCGTCGTCAGGGCCTTGCCCATGTAGGTCCGGCCGCTACGGTCGTCGATCGCGACGACGTCGGTGAAGGTTCCGCCGATATCTACCGCTATTGTGTACACGTCCGATCTGCCTTTCTTGCGCAGGAACCCTTCCCGCGTTTTTCAGTGTTTTCAGTAAAAACACCGGAGCCGGCACAAGTCAACACCATTCCCTCTTCCGCCGGACTTAGCGCGCAGAACGCCCGACGCAGCGCACGGCGAAAACAGGCGTGCATCGAGCGGTTGCGCGCATCGATACGTCAACCCATCAGAAGGTTAGGCAGCCACAGCGACGCCGCCGGCACGAACGCGAAGAAGATGTAGGCCACGATGAGCAGCACCAGATACGGCAGCAACGCCCGTACGAGCTGCCCCATCGTGACGTTGCCGATGCTGCACCCGAGGAAGAGGCAGAGGCCCACCGGCGGCGTCAGCAGGCCGATGACGAGTCCGAACACCATCACGACGCCGAAATGCACCGGGTCGAAGCCGTAGGCTTCGGCGGCGGGCAGCAGCACCGGCGTCAGGATGATGATGGCGCCGGAGGTCTCAAGGAACAGGCCGACGATCATCAGCAGGATGATGACCAGGATGAGGAACACCCAGCCCTGATCGGTGAGCGCCAGGAAGGCGCTGGCGACCGCCTGCGGAATGCGCTCGAAGGCGAGCACCCAGCCCAGCAGATTGGCGGCCGCGACGATCAGCATGATCGTCGCGGAAACGATGGCAGCACCGGCGATGAGCTCCCACATGACGCGGATCTTCAGAGTCCGCATGGCGATGCCGACCGACATCGCGTAGAGCACGGCGACCACCGACGATTCCGTCGGCGTGACGATACCGCCGACCACGCCGCCGACGATGATCACGGGCATCATCAGCGCCACCAGCGCGATGCGCAGGCTGGCAAGAAAATCGCGGCCTTTGACCAGCCAGGACGTGGACTCGCTGGTCGGGCTCTGCAGCGGCATGTCGCGCAGCAGATAGCGGTTCAGCGCCAGCATCGCCAGACCGATGGCCACACCCGGTGTCGCCCCGGCGAGGAACAGCGCGCCGATCGAGGCGCCGGAGGAAATGCCGTAGACCAGCATCGGAATGCTGGGAGGAATCAACGGTCCGCAGAGCGAGCTGGCCACGGTGACCGCGGTGGCGAAATCGCGGCGATAGCCCTGCTTCACCATCGCCGGAATGAGGATCGGGCCGAGGGCGGCGACGTCGGCCGTGGCCGCGCCGGTAATGCCGCCGAAGAAAATGCTGGCCAGGACGTTCGCCTGTGCGAGACCGCCGCGCCAGCGCCCGACCAGATGATTGGCGAACTGGATCAGTCTGCCGGTGAGCTGCGCCTCGTTCATCAGCGCGCCCGACAGAATGAAGAACGGAATGCTCATCAGCACGAACTGATCGAGCCCGGCGAATATGCGCTGTGGAATGGAGGACAGCGGCATCGCCTCCGCCGTGAGCAGGTAGATCGTGGTGGCGATGCCGAGGACGAAGGCGATGGGGACGCCGAGCACGAGCAGAACGATGAACCAGCCGAACAACGTCATCATGCCGACGTCACTCCCGCCGAAGGCTTCCTGCCGAGCACGATGGCCTCAAGGGAGGCAATGACCAGCAGCACCCCGCCGACCGGAATCGCGAGCTGGACCCAGGCGATGTCGATCGGAAGCGCGGTGGCGAGCTGATGCCGGGCGAAGTTGCGCACGGTCAACGCCCCCCCCTGCCACACCAGAATGCAGGCGAAGCCGAGCACCAGCAGATGCACCGCGCGGCTGATCACGCTTTGCAGCGCCTCGGGCAGGATCGCCACGAATTCAGCGATCGCCACGTGGCTGCCCTGCCGGTAGGCAACCGCCGCGCCAATCATCGAACTCCAGACCAGGGCGTAGCGCGCCAGCTCCTCTGCCCAGACGAGGCTGTTGTTGAAAACGTAGCGGAACACCACCTGGACGCCCATGACGGCCAGCGCCACGGTCAACGTGGCGGCGGTCACGAAGACCGCCACCCGTTTGAACAGAAAGTCGAGTATGGCGCCCAAAGGTTTCGCGCCCCCGTCCGCGGATTACTTGCGCAACGCGATGATCTCGGCCAGCAGATCTTCGGCGTTGAGCTGCTTCGCGTACTTCTCCCAGACCGGACGCACCCGCTCGACGAACGCATCCGCGTCGACCTTGGTGATCGTCACCCCCTGCTCCACGAGCTTCTTGCGGATGGCGGCCATCTTGTCGAGGAAGACCTTGCGTTCATGCTGTGCGGCCTCCTGCATAGCCTCGCGGATCAGCTTCTGATGCTCCGGCGAGAGCGAGGCGAAGTACTTGGCGCTCATGATCACCGGCCGGGGCTCGGAGACGAAAGTGATCTGATCCCAGTCGGTCATGTACTTCGCGACCTCGGCGATCTTCAGCGTATCGACGGACAGCACGTCGAGATGCGCCCCTTCGATCACGCCCATCTTCAGACCGGTGTAGACCTCCGTATAGGGCAGCGGCGTCGGATTGGCGCCCAGCGCGCGCATCGCATCCACCAGCACCGGCGTTTCGATCACGCGGATCTTCACGCCGGCCAGATCGGCCGGACTCTGGACCGGCTTCTTCACGGTTTCGATGGGGCTGTCGCCGGTGCTGAACCAGGCGAGCACCTCGAAGCCCGCCTGCTCCTTGATCCGCTCGGCCAGCTTGGCGCCGATCGGACCGTCGGCGATCGCGGCCATGTGGCTTTGCCCCTGAATCAGGAACGGTACCTGCACGATGTTGTAGATCGGCGCCAGGTTCGCCATCGCGCCGGCCCCCACGCCGATCTGGATCGAGCCCTCGAGGATCGCCTCGTTGATCTGCCGCTCGTTGCCGAGCTGTCCGCCCGGATAGAACAGAACCTTGATGCTGCCCTTCGAACGCGCCTCCACCAGTTCCTTGAACTTCATCGCGCCGTCCGTATAGGGGAAGGACTCGGCCGTAATCGTGGCGAAGCGCAGGGTAACCTCCTGTGCCGTCGCGGCGGAGACCCCGGCGCAGGCCAGGAACGCCGCCGCGGCGACCGTCAAAAGCTTGTTTTTGAACATCGGCATACCTCTCTTCCGTTCTGTGCCTTCTGATCTATGCGCTGTCGCATTCGACGCTCTTGTGAAGAAGCGGCCCAGCGTTTCGCGAAGGAACCGCCTCGCGCCGATACCTGATACCGGCCCCGCACGTCCGTTCTGTTTTGACCTGGGCACGCGATAGCCACGCTTACCCTTCGGTTTGCACGCCCCCGGAAAAAAGCCGTCAATGGCACGGCCATTTCGGCAAAATTCGTAGAAGCCGGCGAGCGTGCTGACAAGCGGCGATTACTGCTCACGGTGTTGCCGGATCGGCAACGGTCGCAGGCCGATGCCCGGCCGCACCACGTCCGGTCCCGCTCGCAAAGACGCCGGTGGCTGCTGCCGGCGAGATCAGCCGCAGGCGGAGCCGGGCCCCCGTCGGCTCAGTGACGGAACGCCCTGCCGGCCGGATGAGGTCAAGCAGGCGCACGAAAAACGATTGCGCGACGGCGCAGCCGACGGCCCCGGACCGCGCGTCCGGGACCGGCGAGCCGCCCGCACCGCCCCAGGTCTAGATGCCGTAATACTTGCGGAACCAGTCGACGAAGCGGGGGATACCCTCGTCGATCGTGGTGCGGGGTTCGAAGCCAAGATCACGCCTCGCGTGTTCGATGTCGGCGTAGGTCTCCTTGACGTCGCCGGGCTGCATGTCCTCGAATGTGAGGATCGCCTTGCGGTTCGTCGCGCGTTCGATCACCTGGATGAAACGCAGCAGCTCCTCGGCGCGATGATTGCCGAGATTGTAACGGCGATGCGGCGCCTCGCGCGGTACGTCGGGCGGCGGCCGGTCGAGTGCCGCAACGACGCCGGCGACGATGTCATCGATGTAGGTGAAATCGCGCATCATGTCGCCGTGATTGAAGACCCGGATGGGCCGGCCTTCCAGGATCGCCTTGGTGAAGATGAAGGCCGACATGTCCGGCCGCCCCCACGGTCCGTAGACGGTGAAGAACCGCAGGCCCGTGGCCGGAATGCGATAGAGATGGCTGTAGCAATGCGTCATCAGCTCGTCGGCCGCCTTGGTCGCCGCATAGAGCGACACCGGCTGGTCGACCTTGTCCTCGACCGAGAACGGCAGCCGCTTGTTGCCGCCATAGACCGATGACGACGACGCGTAGACCAGATGCTTGAGCCGCCCATGCCGGCGGCAGGCCTCGAGCACGTTGAAGTGACCGATGATGTTGGCCTCGATATAGGCCTCGGGGTTGGTCAGCGAGTAGCGGACGCCGGCCTGCGCGGCGAGATGGATGACGCGGTCGATGGCGTCGGGACCCGAGAGCAGCTCCGCGACCGCGCCGGGGGTGGCGATGTCGCGGCGCTCGAAGCGGAAGTTCGGGTGCCGCTGCAGCCGCGCGACGCGTGCCTCCTTCAGGCTGACTTCATAATAGTCGTTGAGATTGTCGAGGCCGATCACGCGCTCGCCGCGCGACAGCAGCTTCTCGCAGACATGGTAGCCGATGAACCCAGCAGCACCGGTGACGAGAACGGTCATTGCGAAGGATGGTCGATCGCTTGGTCATGACGAACGGACGTCTTGTAACGCGCCCCGTCCCCGAAATCACGCGCGGCGTTCGGCTGTCCCGGCGCCGGTCGAACGGTATCGGCCGGAAGTTACAGGTGCCATCGATACTCACATCGGCAGCGCAGACGACGCGATCTGCACCGCCGCCATGCCGTAGATGACGGCGCCGATCGCATAGCGCACGCGACGGCCACACGAACGGTGCCGGCCGCGCGCGCCGTCCTGCGTACGGCCGCTGCCGGCGCGCAGCGGCGCGGCGCCGCACGCCGCACCGCGCGCCACACAGGCGACGAGGATGCCGGTCATGGAACCCCGACGGCGCTCAGGCCGCCGCCGCGAGATCGGCGGGGATCGCCGCCTCGCCCTCGAGGACGCCGGCGACCGCATGCACCACCGCGGCGATCCGCACCGCGGCCTGGATCGCTTCGGCCGGAAGGCCGGCCTTGCGCAGCTCACGCTCGTGCGCATCGATGCACATGCCGCAGCCGTTGACCGCCGAGACGGCGAGCGACCACAGCTCGAAATCGACCTTGTCGACGCCAGGCCGGGCGATGACGTTCATGCGCAGCTTCGCCGGCATCGTCTTGTACTCGGCGGCCGAGACGAGATGCACGAAGCGGTAGTAGATGTTGTTCATGCCCATGATCGCCGCGGCGGCCTTGGCCGCCTGGAAGACCTCGGGCGAAAGACGCGGCGCAAACTCGGCCGTGACCGCGGCGATGACGTCGGCGTTCCGCGCGGCGAGCGCCGCTGCGACGAAGGTGCCGGCGCGCTGCTGCTCGGTGAGGCTCGCCTCGGCGGCGAGACTGGAGAGATTCAGCTTCAGGTCCTTGGCGTATTCGGGCAAACGGTCCTTGAGAGCTTCGATCGACATGGCTTCCGTTCCTTACCGTGACGGGTTGAGGAGAGGGGCGGGCCGTCTCCGGGGCACGAAAACGACCCGCCCGCCGTGGCCTCGAGTGGAGGCTCCTCAGGCCGCCTTCAGCGTGTCCTGGCCCTTCTGCCAGTTGCAGGGGCACAGTTCGTCGGTCTGCAGTGCGTCGAGGACGCGCAGGACTTCCTGCGGATTCCGGCCGACGTTGAGGTCGTTCACACCGACGTAGCGGATGACGCCCTCGGGATCGACGATGAAGGTCGCGCGCAGGCACACGCCCTCGTTCCTGTCGAGGATGCCGAGCGCCGTCGAGAACTCGCGCTTGATGTCGGCGAGCCAGGGATAAGCGACCTTGGCGAGATCCTCGCGGCTCTGGCGCCAGGCCAGATGCACGAACTCGCTGTCGATCGACAGGCCGAGGAGCTGCGCGTCGCGGTCCGCGAACTCGCGGTTCAGCTCGTTGAACCCGACGATCTCGGTCGGGCAGACGAAGGTGAAATCCTTCGGCCAAGCGATGATCACCAGCCACTTGCCGGCATAGGTCCCGTTCGTGACGGGGGTGAACGCCGTCTTCGGATCGGTTCCCTGGACGGCGGTCAGGTTGAACTGGGGAAGCTTGTCGCCGACGGTCAACATGGATGCTTTTCCTTTCGGATGAGGTTTGAGGGATGAAGACCCACCGGAACGCTCAGCTCCGGCGAGGCCCGCATTCGGTCAGGGCAAGAAAGCGGCCGGCGAGAACCACGATGCGCTGTGTGCAATCGATCCGGCTCGGCCGATCGCTCGGCATCCGGCGGAACGGTCCGGGTTGCACGCTGGTCGGATCTGCCATTGGAACTCTCTCCTAATCTTGCGCGATGGCGGCGGATCGCCGCCGGTCACACCTGCAAGATGGGGATCGGGCGGTAATTGATCTAATGAATTGTTTTTTCTATATCGATAGATGATGTCTATGACTTATCTGCCCAGCCTGCGCCAGCTCCGCTACCTCGTCGCCGTCGCCGATCGCCGGCATTTCGGGCGGGCCGCGGCCGCCTGCAACGTGACGCAGCCGACGCTGAGTGCCGGCATCAAGGAACTCGAGGACTCCCTCGAAGCGGCACTGGTCGACCGCACCAGCCGGCAGGTCGTGCTCACGCCGCTGGGCCGCGACATCGCCGAGCGCGCCCGACTTCTGCTGCACGACGCGGAGGCCCTCGTCCGCGCCGCAAAATCGGCGCGGGCACCGCTGACCGGCACCGTGCACATGGGGGTGATTCCGACGATCGGGCCGTTCCTGCTGCCGCGCGTGCTGCCGCAGCTCCGCAAGGCCTATCCGAAGCTGCGGCTGTTCCTGACCGAGGATCTGACCGAACGGCTGGTCGAACAGCTCCACGCCGGCAAGCTCGACGTTCTCCTCGTCGCGCTTCCCTATGCGTGCGGCAACGTCGAGAGCGTCACGCTGTTCGAGGACCGTTTCAGCGTGGCCTGTCCGCGCGATTCGAAGCTCGCGACGGCGCCTTCGATCCGGCCCGCCGACGTGCCGCCGGAGAATCTCCTTCTTCTCCAGGACGGGCACTGCCTGCGCGAACACGCGCTGTCGGCGTGCCGTCTCACCGACAAGGCGCATGCGGAGGCGTTCGAGGCGACGAGTCTGCACACCCTCGTCCAGATGGTGGACAACGGCCTCGGCATCACGCTGCTGCCGCAACTCGCCATCGACGCGGGTATCCTCAGGGGCACGCGCCTCGTGGTGCGGCCGCTCGCGGCGAAGCAACCATCGCGCGACATCGGCCTCGTCTGGCGGCGCGGCAGCGGCCGGCGCGAGGAGTTCCTGCTGCTGGCGGACGAACTCCGCAAGCGGGCGGGCGTCAGGACGGACGCGGGCGCGCAGCGCTGACCGCCGTCACGCGCTCACCTTCGTTTGCAGGATCCTGCCGAGTGCCTCGCGCCGTTCCCACAGCATGACGAGACCACTCGCCACCATCAGCCACTTGGTGCCGATCATGCGCTCCTTGATCGCACCGTAGCGACCGTAGAGCGGGTCGAGCACCGGCCGATGCCGCCGATGAGCCCGGACAGAAACGCGACGACGAAACTCGCAGGCGGGAACCAGACGATGCGGAAGCGACAAAGCCCGCGACCGCGATCAGGCGAAGAGTCATTCGCGAACGGACGGAACGTTCAGCGGGTCTTGCGCCGTGGCGACGGTACCATCTTGCCGGGACGCAATAGAGCTGCTAGCGTGACGTCCGCATGAAACGGGCTCGCAACGCGCTTGTTCCTCTCTGCGCCCTGAACCGGCCGGTCCGCTGGTTCTGGTGGTGACGTACGTCACCACAAAGCCTTTTCCCTTTTTCCAAATCCGCTAGATCGCCTTTTCGCCGAGCTGTCGGCTGAAGGCCCGTTTCAACCCGCAAGAGGACGGCCGTCCACCGTCCCTCGCCGCACGAGGACCGACCATGCACTATTCCTTCGTCACGCCGACCGGCATCTCCGTCACCCGCCGCAAGCGCGCGTTCGATCCCGCGACTGCACTCGATGGCCTGGCCGAGGCGCTCGACGGCCGTCGCGGCGCACTGTTCTCGTCCGGCATCGACTATCCCGGCCGCTATTCGCGCTGGGAGTTCGGCTTCGTCGACCCGCCGGTCGAGATCGTCGGCCGGCGCCAGCGGCTCGCCTTCCGTGCACTGTCGCCGCGCGGAAGGCGTCTGCTCGAGATCATCGCCCCCGTCCTCGCCGACGTCGGGGCGGCGCGCATCGTCGCGGCATGCCCGCGCGAGATCCTGCTCGACATCGTCGATGACGGCGGCACCGTCGTTCCGGAAGAGGAACGCAGCCTGCGCCCCTCGCTCGTGTCGCCACTGCGCCGCCTGATCGCCGAGTTCGCCGGGATCGAGGACGGCACGCTCGGCCTCTACGGCGCGTTCGGCTACGACCTGCTGTTCCAGTTCGATCCCATCACGCTGACCCATGCGCGCCCGGCGACGCAGAAGGAGCTGCATCTCTATCTGCCCGACCGCATCATCCTGATCGACCGGCGCAAGGAACAGGCCTTCGGCCTGGAATACGACTTCGCGCGCGGCGCCTGCACCACCGCCGATGCCGACGCGGCGCCGTATCCCGACCTTCCGGCCATCGCCCGACCGGTGTCGGCGGCCGCCGCCGAGCCGCCGGAGATCACCACCGACTGCACGAGCCAAGCGTACGCAGCACTGGTCGAGGCCGCGCGCGAGCGCATGCGCGTGGGCGACGTGTTCGAGGTCGTGCTGTCGCGCCGCTTCTTCGCGCCGTATGCCGGCACGGCCTCGTCGCTCTATCACAAGATGCGCGCGGTCAATCCCAGCCCCTACGAGTTCTTCATCCAGCTCGGCGACGAGCAGCTCATCGGCACCTCGCCCGAAATGTTCGTGCGCGTCGATGGCGACCGCGTCGAGTCATGCCCCATCTCGGGCACCGCGCGGCGCGGCGCCAACGCCATGGAAGATGCCGAACGGCTCAAGGCGCTGATCAACTCGGAGAAGGACGAGGTCGAGCTGACGATGTGCACGGACGTCGACCGCAACGACAAGGCGCGCGTCTGCCGGCCCGGCACCATCCGTCTGCTCGCCCGTCGCCAGATCGAGACCTATGCCGGCCTGTTCCATACGGTCGACCACGTCGAGGGACGCCTGCGCGACGGCATGACCGGGCTCGATGCGTTCCTGTCGCACATGTGGGCGGTGACGCTCACCGGCGCACCGAAGCGCATGGCGGCGCAGATCATCGAGGATCTCGAGACGAGTCCCCGCGGCTGGTACGGCGGCGCGGTCGGTGCGCTGCTGCTCAACGGCAACGTCAACGCCGGCATCACCATCCGCACCATCCATCTGGCGAACGGTCGCATCACCTATCGCGTCGGCGCGACCCTGGTCTGGGATTCGATCGGCGCGGAAGAGGACGCCGAGACGCGGACGAAGGCGACGGCGCTCTTCCGCATCCTTGCTGGCCACCGGGCGACGCCAGCGCCCGCGCGGCCGCAACCCGGCGCCGGCCGCCGCGTCGTGCTGATCGACAACGAGGACTCGTTCGTGCACACGCTCGCCGACTATTTCCGTCAGACCGGCGCCGAGGTGACGACCTATCGACACGGGCTTCGGTTCGACCGCCTGCTGGCGCTGGCACCCGACCTCGTCGTGCATTCACCGGGCCCGGCGCGGCCCGTCGATTTCGGCGTGCCCGCGCTGGTCCGCCGCCTGGCCGAAGCCGGCGTGCCGCAGTTCGGCGTGTGCCTTGGCCTACAAGGCATCGTCGAGGCATTCGGCGGCAGCCTCGCGATCCTCGACGAGCCGCGTCACGGCAAGACGTGGACGATCACGCATGACGGCACCGGCCTGTTCGACGGCCTGCCGTCGCCCGCGCGCGTCGGCGCCTATCACTCCCTGACCGCGCGGCGCGACGATTTCCCGCACGACGAGCTCGCGATCACGGCGACGAGCGAGAGCGGCCTGATCATGGCAGTTCAGCACCGCGCGCTGCCGATCGCGGCGGTCCAGTTCCACCCCGAATCGATCCTGTCGCTGGGGCACGACGTCGGGCACCATCTGATCGCGAACGCGGTCCGCGAACTGGGGGGCAGAGCGGTGACGACGCACGCCGCGGCGGCTGCGGCAAGCTGAGCCATCCCGCAACCGCAGCCGTCGCGGGCGGCGCCGCACGACTCGCCGTACGACCGCCGTCCGCGCCACGACCGGGGCCGAGCAACATGTGATCAAGCGGCCAACCGAAGGCGAAATTTTGCGTCCGCCGGGCCGCGGCCCCGGTCGTGTTCTTGCTTTCCGAGTTCCGCAGATCGCGCGCGATTGTTTCGCGGCACCGCGTGCATTACGCTTTTGTTCCAAACGACGAACTTCAAACGACGCCGGCAGGAGAGGAACGACCCATGGCGCTTGCCGCGGTCACGCTCGACGACAAGTACACGCTTGAATCCGGCCGCGTCTTTCTGACCGGCACGCAGGCGCTGGTGCGCCTGGCGATGATGCAACGTCAGCGCGACGCAGCCGCCGGCCTCAATACCGCGGGGTTCATCTCGGGCTATCGCGGCTCGCCCCTGGGCGGTCTCGACCAGAACCTGTGGCGGGCGAAGCGCTTCCTCGAGCGCAACCACATTCATTTCCAGCCCGGCGTGAACGAAGATCTGGCCGCGACGATGGTGTGGGGAACGCAGCAGGTGAACCTGTTCCCCGGCGCCAAGTACGACGGCGTCTTCGCCATGTGGTACGGCAAGGGACCCGGCGTCGACCGCTGCGGCGACGTGTTCAAGCACGGCAACGCCGCCGGCACGTCGCGCCACGGCGGCGTGCTGCTGCTCGCCGGCGACGACCATATCGGCCAGTCCTCGACCCTGCCGCACCAGTCCGAGCACGAGTTCATCTCGGCGATGATTCCCGTGCTCAATCCGTCGGGCGTACAGGAATTCCTCGATCTCGGCCTCTACGGCTTCGCGATGAGCCGTTACTCCGGCTGCTGGGTCGCCTTCATCTGCACGGCGGAGACGGTCGAGTCCTCGGCATCGGTGTCGGTCGATCCGCACCGGGTCAACATCGTGCTGCCGAACGATTTCGAGATGCCGCCGGGCGGCCTCAACATCCGCTGGCCCGATCACTGGACCGATCAGGAATACCGGCTGCACAAGTACAAGGCCTACGCCGCGCTCGCGTTTGCCCGGGCCAACCGGCTCGACCGGATCGTGATCGACAGTCCCCGACCGCGCTTCGGCATCATCACGACGGGCAAGTCGTATCTCGACGTCCGCCAGGCGCTCGACGACCTGGGCATCGACGAAAAGCTGGCGGCCGAGATCGGCATCCGCCTCTACAAGGTCGGCATGTCGTGGCCGCTGGAGCGCGAGGGCGCACGCCACTTCGCCGAAGGCCTCGAGGAGGTGATCGTCGTCGAGGAAAAGCGGGCGATCATCGAGAACCAGCTCAAGGAGCAGCTCTACAACTGGCGCGCAGACGTTCGCCCGCGCGTCGTCGGCAAGTTCGACGAGAAGGGCGAGTGGATCCTGCCCTCGGCCGGTGAGCTCACACCGGCGCAGATCGCCAAGGTGATCGCTAAGCGCCTGCACCCGTTCTGGACGTCGCCGCAGATGGAGGAGCGCATCGCCTTCATCGAAGCCAAGGAGCGCGCGCTCGCGGCGAAGACTCCGTCATTCAAGCGAGTGCCCTATTTCTGCTCGGGCTGTCCGCACAACACGTCGACCAAGGTGCCGGAGGGCAGCCGCGCGCTGGCCGGCATCGGCTGCCATTTCATGGCGCTGTGGATGGACCGCAACACGGCGACGTACACGCACATGGGTGCCGAAGGCGTCACGTGGGCCGGCCAGGCGCCGTTCACCGAAACGCCGCACGTCTTCGTCAATCTCGGCGACGGCACGTATTACCATTCCGGCATTCTCGCCATTCGCGCCGCGATCGCGGCAGGCGTGAACATCACGTACAAGATCCTGTTCAACGACGCGGTGGCGATGACCGGCGGCCAACCGGTCGACGGGCCGTTGACGGTGCCGCAGATCACCCGCCAGCTCGCCGCCGAGGGCGTCCGCCGCATTGCCGTGGCCTCGGACGAGCCCGACAAGTATCCGGCCACGGCCGATTTCGCGCCAGGCGTGACCATCCATCACCGCGACGAGCTCGACCGCCTGCAGCGCGAGCTGCGTCAGGTGCCGGGCGTGTCGGCGCTGATCTACGACCAGACCTGTGCGGCGGAGAAGCGGCGCCGGCGCAAGCGCGGCACCTTCCCCGATCCCGACCGGCGGGTGTTCATCAACGAGCTGGTGTGCGAAGGCTGCGGCGACTGCTCGCTCGCCTCCAACTGCCTGTCGGTGGTGCCGGTCGAAACCGAGTTCGGCCGCAAGCGTGCCATCGACCAGTCGAGCTGCAACAAGGACTTCTCCTGCCTCAACGGCTTCTGCCCCAGCTTCGTGACCGTGCACGGCGCCAAGATCCGCAAGTCCAAGGCGGCGGATGACGGCCGTGACCTGTTCGCGCAGCTGCCGGAGCCGACGCGGCCCGGCACAGAGGCGCCCTACAACATCCTGGTCACCGGCGTGGGCGGCACCGGCGTCGTCACCATCGGCGCGCTGCTGGGCATGGCCGCGCACATCGAAGGCAAGGGCTGCACGGTGCTGGACATGACGGGACTGGCGCAGAAGGGCGGCGCCGTGCTCTCGCACATCCGCATCGCCGACCGGCCCGAGGACATCCACGCGGTGCGCATCGCCGCCGGCGAAGCGAATGTCCTGCTCGGCTGCGACATGGTCGTTGCGGCCGGCCCCGATGCGATCAGCCGCGTGCGCGCCGGCCTGACGCGCGCCGTCATCAACACGCATGAGATCACCACCGGCACGTTCACCCGCAACCCGGACCTGCATTTCCCGGCGGCGGAGATGCGCGCGACCATCATCGAGGCGGTCGGGCCCGATGCGGTCGCATTCCTCGACGGAACGACGCTGGCGACCGCGCTCATGGGCGATTCGATCGCGACCAACCTGTTCATGCTGGGCTATGCCTGGCAGAAGGGCATGATCCCGGTCTCGCGCGAGGCGATCGAGCGGGCGATCGAGCTCAACGCCGTCGCCGTCGACGCGAACAAGCGCGCCTTCGCCTGGGGGCGGCTCGCCGCCGTCGATCTCGCGGCCGTCGAGCGCGCCGCCAAGCCGGCGGTGAGCGTGCCGACGCGCAAGCTGTCGCAGTCGCTCGACGAGATCGTTGCCCGCCGCGTCGAGTTCCTGACCGCGTACCAGAATGCCGCCTATGCGCGACGCTACGAGGACCTGGTGCGCCGGATGGCGGAGGTCGAGCGGGCCCGCGCGCCGGGCCGCAGCGGGCTTGCCGAGGCAGTGGCGCGCTATGCCTTCAAGCTGATGTCCTACAAGGACGAGTACGAGGTGGCGCGGCTCTACACCGACGGCAGCTTCATGGCCGCGCTCAACCGACAGTTTTCCAGCTACGACCGTCTCGAGTTCAATCTCGCCCCGCCGCTGATCGCCCCGCGCGACCCGGAGACCGGGCGCCTCATGAAGCGTCGTTTCGGGCCGTGGATGATGACGGCGTTCCGTATCCTCGCCAAACTCAAGGTCCTGCGCGGCACGCCGTTCGACGTCTTCGGCCGCACGCCGGAGCGGCGCATGGAGCGCCAGCTCATCGCCGATTACTTTGCGCTGATGGACGAGATCGCGCGCACGCTGACGCCCGAGAACCACGCGCTCGCGGTTCAACTCGCGCAGATTCCCGAGCACATCCGCGGCTTCGGCCACGTGAAGGAAGAGCACCTGAAAAAGGCGAAGGCCCGCGAGGCGGAACTCCTCGCCGCCTATCGCGCGCCCTCGCCCGCGCCGCTCGCGCAGGCGGCGGAATGATGAAGTGCCGCCGGCTGCCGATCAGCTGGCGTGCGAACCGCAACTGGGCCGGTCAGGGAGCCCGCACGGCCGCGGTCACGCCGGTCGCGCGCCGAATCGCGACCAGAACGTCGGGCACGCGGACCGGCTTCACGATCACGGCGGCGGGATGCAAGCGCAGAGACCTCGACCCCTCGCGCGCCGTCGCTCGTCTCGGCGACAATGGCGACCGGTGCTGCGAACGTCGCCTTGAGTTCGGCCGCAAGGTCCAGACGCGGGCGGTCGGCGCCCTGGTGAACAGCGATCGCGACGACGTTCGGGCGCACGACATTGCCGAAGCGCGATCGCCGTTGCATCATCGCTGGGACACCGGCAACGTAATAGCCGGACTGCACCAGCACCGAGTCGATCTCCATGCGCGCATCGGAGGTCGTCTTCGACGATCAGGATCATCTCGTCCATCGGTGGTTGCGTTCCGTGCGTGTCTTGCCCCGTCCGTCCGAGAATCATCCCGCACCGGGATGGTTCCGCGCCGGTCGCGGAAAACGGAATATTGCCCGTGCGCGCCGGATGAGGCGGCGTCAGGCCCCCACGAGTCCGAGTTGCGGACTGGACGGCTGGGCGTAGGCAAGCTTCGGAATGCGGCCGGCGCGCCGGGCGTGAAAACCGGCCTCGACGGCCGCACGCATGGCGCGCGCCATGCGGACCGGATCGTCAGCGCGGGCGACGGCGCTGTTGAGCAGCACGGCATCGCACCCGAGTTCCATGGCACGCGCAGCATCCGATGCCGTGCCGATACCGGCGTCGAGAACGACCGGAACGCCGGCGCGGGCACAGATCATCTCGATATTGTACGGATTGCAGATGCCCATCCCGGAGCCGATCGGGGCGCCGAGCGGCATCACGGCGGCGCAGCCGAGATCCTCGAGTCGGCGGCACAGGACCGGATCGTCGCTGCAGTAAGGCAGCACGACGAACCCGTCGCGCACCAGCTCGGCCGCCGCCGCCAGGAGCTGCTCCGGATCGGGATGGAGCGTCTCGCGATCGCCGATCACCTCGAGCTTGATCCAGTTGGTGCTGATCGCCTCGCGCGCAAGCTGCGCCGTCAGCACGGCATCCCGCGCCGTCGCACAGCCCGCGGTATTGGGCAGCAGCCAGTAGCGATCCCCGAGAAGATCGAGCATGTCGCCCGCGCCGGCCGCGAGATTGATGCGGCGGATCGACACGGTCACGATTTCGGCGCCGCTTGCCTCGATCGCATCCAGCATCACCTGCTGGTTGGGATAGAGCGCGGAGCCGATCATGAGACGCGAGCGGAACGTCCGGCCGGCGATGACCAGTGCCTCGTCCATCGTCCCCATCCCTTCCGGTGGTGATGACGTTCAGCCGCCGGCGAAGGCGCGAACGATCTCGATGCGGTCGCCGGCGCCGACCGCGGTCTCGGCCCAGCGGGCGCGCGGCACGACGGTGCCGTTGAGCGCGACCGCGATGCCGCGGGTCGACGGATCGATGCCGCGGTGACGCAACAGCGCCGCAAGGTGTTCGCCCTGCAGCTCGGCCGGTTCGCCGTTGATGAGGATTTCGCTCATGCGGTTTCCCTTCGCACCTGAGGTTTCGTGAAGCGGTCGAGGCCGAACGGCCGCGCCGCCGGATCCATCTCGCCGGTGAGCACCAGGCGGCTGATCACGTCCGCCGTCGCCGGGGCGAGCAGAATGCCGTTGCGATGGTGCCCGGTCGCGAAGACGAGGCCGCCGATCTCGCACGGCCCGAGAATGGGCGCATCGTCGCGCGAGCCAGGACGGAAGCCGCACCACGTCTCGTCGACCGGCAGTTCCTCGATACCGGGAAAGGTGCGCCAGGCCCCCTCGAGCAGCGCCAGCATCGCGCCGGCGGTCAGCGCCGGATCGAAGCCGCGCTCCTCGACCGTGGCGCCGACCAGCAGCCGTCCGTCGCGGCGCGGCACCAGATAGGCGCGCGGCGCCCAGACGACGTGCCGGACGAGCGGCGCGGCGGGGTCCATCCGGAGCGCGATCATCTGGCCCTTGACCGGCCGTACCGGCGGCCGCAGCGTCGGGGGAATCCCCGTGATCTCGCGCGACCACGCACCGGCTGCCAGCACGACGACGTCGGCCGCGACGACGGTGCCGCCGACCACGACGCCGACGACGCGCCCATGCGAGATCGCGACCTCGTCGACCGCGGTCTTTGCGTGAATACGGCCACCGGCCGCCGTCACCGCCGCCACCAGCGCCGGCGCAACGCGCCGGTTGTCCACCTGATGGTCGTGACGGCTCAACACCGCGGCGACCACGCCCGGAGCGAGATGCGGCTCAAGCCGGCGCACGGCCGGACCGTCGAGCCATTCGAGCTCGACGCCGAGGCGTTGCTGGAAATCGCAGGTCGCGCGGAGTTTGGCCGCATCGTCCCGATTCAAGGCGATGCGCAGCGTGCCTTCGTCGCGATAGCCGACATCGATGCCGCTCGCCTCTGCAAGCTCGCGTGCGAATTCGGGCCAGCGCTGCTGGCTCAGGCGGTTGAAGGCGAACAGCGTCTCTTCGCCCGGCTCGGCCTCCGCGCCGGCGGCGAGCATGCCTGCCGCCGCCCAGGTGGCGCCCCGGCCCGGTTCGCCACGATCATAGACGTCGACGCGACAACCGGCCGACGCAAGCCGCCAGGCGATCGACAGGCCGATGATGCCGCCGCCGATGACGGCGACCCGCGGCAACGGATGAACGGATGTCAGAGGATTCGCAATGGTCGGGCTCCCTTCGCTGGCATTATCCAGTCAGGTTCAGTGGGTATGATCTCAGCCGGCCCATGACGGGCCAGCACCCCAGCCGATAGCGAAATTGTTAGCCCTCCGACCGGACTCACGCAAGGGGCGGTTCTTCGTCGGCGGCAACGCGGCGACATTAGGATGCCGGCGCCTTTCGCTCTCAACCGAAGAAGGGCCGGCAGGCATGTAATCCGGTCAGGATCGAGCCTTAGATTTCGACCTGCTTGCCGTCGTGTGCGGTCTCCATCTCGACACGACCGGCCTCGGCCTGGGCCAGCATTTCCGGTCCCATGTGCGTGATGATCACCCGCTTCGCGCCGAGTTCGTGGCGGTGGGCGCGCAACGTGCCGTAGTCGATGTGGCCGGGGATCGCCTTGTCGAAGGACGAGCATTCGACGATGAGAAGATCGGCGTCGGCAGATGCGTCCTTCAGCGTGTCGATCCACCCCGTGTCGCCGGAATAGACGACGACCTTGCCGTCGCAGGCAAAGCGCAGGGCGAAGGACGGCGCGCCGCTCTCGTGCGCGGCGATGAACGGCGTGACGCTGACGGTGCCGACCTGATGTGCGCGGCCCGGCGTGATCTCGATCGTCTCGATCGAGAATCCGCGCTGGATCTTCGCCGAACCCGGATACAGCACCTCCATGGCGTCGTGGAGGCGCTGCCTGAGACCAGGCGGGCCGACGACGACCAGCGGCGCGGTGCGGCGGCAGACGAACTGCGCGTCGAGGATCACGAAGGGCAGGCCGCCGAAATGATCGCCATGCAGATGGGTGATGAAGATCGCGTCGATCTCCTTCGGATCGACGCCGAACCGGCGCATCGCCACGAGGGACGACGCCCCGCAATCGATCAGGAACCGCGTGCTCGCGGTCGCGACATGGAAGCACGTGTTGAAGCGGCCGCCCGTCCCGAACGCATCGCCGCTGCCGAGAAACGTCAAGCGCATGCCGACATCCTTTCCGCTTCGGACGTGTGTCGCACCGGATCGCCCACATCCGGGCCCGGTGCGTCGACTATAGCGCAGCCATGCGACCGGCCGGCAGCGCGCGTATCCGCCCCTGATGCGTCGAGTCGATGATCCCCACCAAACTCTACGCGTCGTGAACCGTCAGGGTTCCGCGGCTGCGCCATGTTGCACCGCAACCCGAATGCGTATTGATCCACGAGGCGCAACCTAGCATAAACGATAAATCGATGGTGCCGAGTCGTGACGATTCGCGGCACCGGTGGCGCGAATGCGGTGCGGAAACATTCTTGGCCGACCGCGAACGCGGGAGAAGGAGGCATCCGGAACGATGCCCGACGGCTTCGCGCAACGACATTGCCGACCTCTGGCCGTCGTGCTCGCAGGTGTTTACCTGGGCGCCATCCTCTGGTTTTCGCGCTTCCACGTCCTCGACGACGCGCTGATCCACCTGCGCTTCGCCGAGCTGCTCATCAGCCACGGATTCTTCACGACGGATGGACAGCAGGCGAGCTTCGGCACGTCGAGCCCGCTGTTCGTGCTGATCACGGCCGGGCTTTACCAGATCCTGCACAGCGATTTCACGACGAAGGCGATCTCCGTCGTCTTCTACTTCATCTTCATCGGCAGTGCCGTCGGCCTTGCCGCGGCCACCCGCAACGCCGTGCGGATCGGTTGGGCCCTTGTCGCCGCGCTGGCGATGACGCCGATGGGGGTGCGCTGGCTCACCGACGGCATGGAGACGAGCCTCGTCGCGTGTCTCGTCCTGCTTCTCGGATGGATCGCCGGGCGCGCCGCCGGCCGCCTGCGCGCCTCGGCGACCGCGACGATCATGCTCTTCGTCCTCGGCGCCGTCTCGGTGATGACGCGCGTCGAGCTGGCGATGCTGGTGGCGCTCGCCTGCGCCGCCATTGCCACCACGACGGCCCCGTGCACGGAGCCCACATCGTGCGCGCGCCGCGATGCGATGCTGCCGGTCGGCGCGCTCGGGCTCGGGGCGATGGCGGCGTTGTTCTGGATCTGGTGCATGTTCGGCACCGTGATCCCCGACACCGCCATCGCCAAGGCCAGCGGCGAAGCGGCCCCCGCCGACTCGCTGGTGACCATTCTCGTCTCGTTCGCCGGCGGCCTCAGCTTCGGCGCCGGTCTCTTCGCGCTATGGCTCGCGGCATTCGTCGCGGCATGGCGATGGGGTCGCGGCCGCCGTTTCCGGCTGGCGCTCGTCCTGCCGAATCTGGGCCTCGTGCTTCTGTGGGCGGTCGTCGCCGTGCGGGGCCAGTATCTCCAGGGGATACGTCATCTTCTGCCGGTCATCATCTTCATGACCGCCGCCAATCTCGCGCACGCGTCGGCGGCACTCGGGGCGAGATCGCCGGCGATGCCGACCGCATGGATGACGCGGATCCGCGACGGCTGGCGGCGGTGGAAGGGAGCCGCACTCGCCGGTGCCGCCGCCGTGCTGGCGTTCGAGCTTGTCATGTTCCACGACATTGTGCGCCATCGCACCGACGCGCTGCTCGACATGCGCGCGCTCAATCTGGCGCGCCTCGCGGGTACGACGGGAATCGGCTGGGACGTCGGGCACCTGATGTATTTCACCAAGGCGCAGGTGTGCGACGTCAGCGGACTGGTGAACGGCCGGCGGGCGGCATGGCGTTCCGAGTCCGCGCGGCTCGAGGACTGCCTTGCCCGCGAGGTGGAGTTCATCTTCGCGACACCCGACAATGCCGCGCGTCTGATCCGCCATTCGGGCAACCGTTTCGCCGACTGGCCAGTATGCGGACTGTACGTATTCCAGAACGTCCGCCCGGTGAGCCCGCACTATCTGGCAGTGTCACCGCAACTGGCACCGCGGATCTGCCCCGACCGGCTCGAGGATGCGCCGCTGCGCCTGCTTGCCGTACGCGGCAGCTAGCGGTTCGGCCAGCCTGATCCGGGCCAGTGCCGTCTATACGTCAAGCGCCTTGCGATAGAGCTCAAGCAGGGCGTCCTGCTCGTTGCGGTCGTTGGGCTCGAGCTTCCGCAGCTTGATCACCTGCCGCATGATCTTGGTGTCGAAGCCGTTGCCCTTGGCTTCGGCATAGACCTCGCGGATGTCGGCCGCCAGCTCCGCCTTCTCGGCCTCGAGCCGCTCGATCCGCTCGACGAAGGACTTGAGCTTCGCAACCGCGATTCCGCCAACGTCGCCGGCGCTGCCATCCGCCATGTGCAATCCCCCGTGTGCCGAAGTCCAAACCTGCTGGGACCGCGTTCTATAGCGGTGCGCCATGCGCCTGCGCAAGGCGGGCCGGCATGTGGATAAAGTGGAAATCGGGGATTGTCACAGGACGCACGACGACGGATTCAAATCGTGAAAAACCCATGAAAAACGCCGGTCGTCGCCAAGACAGGCGCCAGCGTGCGACGCAACCCGCGCCGGGTGCGACAGCCGGCCCGTGTCCTTCGTGGTGCCGATGGTACAACGGCCGTGGACGGACATCTCTGCTTCCGCCCGCGGCCGCGATGTTGGATTTCAGTGCTTGTGCGGACCGCCCTGTGCGGCGAACTGCTTCAGCTGCTCCGGTGTTGCCTCTTTCTGGTACTTCGCCTTCCACTCCTCGTAGGGCATGCCGTAGATGATCTCGCGCGACTCCTCCTTGGTCATCGCGATGCCCTTGGCCTCGGCAGCCTCGCGGTACCAGTTCGACAGGCAGTTCCGGCAGAATCCCGCCAGATTCATCAGGTCGATGTTCTGCACGTCGGTGCGTGCGCGTAAGTGATCGACCAGACGACGGAATGCAGTGGCCTCGAGCTCGGTGCGGGTCTTGTCGTCCATGCTACCTCCGAAACTACGCGGGCGGGCGCACCGTTCCGGGCGCAACCGCCGACCCCGGATCGGCCCAAATCCGGCCCGAATGTCGTTCGAGTATAGGCCCCGCCGGCCACCCGCGCCAAGCGACCCAAGCCGACGGCAACTGCGTTCAAATTCGGCGGTCCCGCGACCGCGATGCATGGAGCCCTTGCCAAGCCCGATCCGATGCAGCCCTCCCCCGACCGGTCCCGCGAGGACCAGCAAAAGGCCCAGTTGCGGCATTACCGGCTGATCGCGACCGGGCTGCTGCTCGCTTGCGCCGCCGTGTTCGCGGCGACGACCGCGATTGAGGCGCCCGGATTCTGGGTCCGTCTCCTCCAGGCCGGCGCCGAGGCCGCCATCGTCGGCGGGCTGGCCGACTGGTTCGCCGTCACGGCGCTGTTCCGGCGGCCGCTCGGATTGCCGATTCCGCACACGGCGATCGTCCCCCGGCAGAAGGACCGCGTCGGCGAATGGCTCGGCACCTTCGTCGTCGACAACTTCCTGGCAACCCATGCCATCGCCAAGGAGATCAAGTCCATCGACCTGATCGGGCACGCGGCGCGATGGCTGTCCGACCGCGGCAACGCCGAGCGCGCGGCCGAGCGGGTGGTGGACGTGCTGCCCTCGATCCTGTCGGCGGTCGACGACCGCGACATGCGCCGCCTGGTCGCACAGGTCTTCGGCAGCCATCTGAGCTCGCTCGATCTGGCGGCGATCCTCGGCGCGATGCTGCGGGCGCTGGTGACGCGCGGCCACCACAAGGCCCTGCTTCAGCGCAGCCTGCCGGTCCTGCAAAGCCTCATCGCCGACAACGCCGAGGCGATCGACGATGCGGTCGAGCGCCGCCTGTGGTTCCTGCCGAAGAAGGTCGACCGCTATCTCGCCCGACGCCTCGTCGTCATCCTGCAGGAAGCCGCCGGCGACCTGTCCCGCCCGGATCACCCGACCGCGGCGCGGCTCGAAGCGGCGCTGCTGGCGCTCGCCCGCGACCTCGAAACCGACGAAGACCTGCGCGCACGGATCAACGCGCTGATGCGCCGGGCGATCAATCTTCCCGAGGTGCAGGACTGGATGAGTTCGCTGTGGGACGACGTCCGGCGGGCGCTCTTCGACGACGTCGCCTCGCCCGCGCCCGCCCTCAAACGTGTCGTCGCCGACCGGCTGGTCGCCTTCGGCACGACGCTGGAGACCGATCCCGCCATCGCCGGAAAGCTGACGGCCATGATCGACGCGGCCATCAGCACCGAACGCGTGCCGTGGCGGGCGCGCATCGCCCGTTTCATCGCCGACGAGGTTCGCGCCTGGAACACGGCGGAGTTCACGCGGCGCATGGAACTGTGGGCGGGAACCGAGCTTCAGTACATCCGCATCAACGGCACCGTGCTCGGCTTTCTGATCGGCGTCGGGCTGTTCCTCGCGACCGAGTTCGCGTTCTAGTCAGAGACCGGCGACGGTCTCCTCGATCAGCCAGTCGATGACGGCGTTGAGCGCAGCGGCCTTCGCGGCACCCTTGCCGAGGGCGTGCCGGTAGATCTCGATCTGGCGATGGGCCGAGGTGCCGCGGCGCAGGATATCGCGCGCCCGCGCAACCTCCGTCTCGCAGCCGAAGCGCGCGGCCTCGGGCGCGGTCAGCTCGATGATCTCGTCCAGAAGCTGCGCATAGGGCACGACCTCGCCCCGGCCGAAGTCGACCAAGCCCTGATCGAAGCCGTAGCGCTGCGCCCGCCAGCGGTTCTCGTTCACCAGCATGTTGGGATAGATGCGCCAGCGCTGATTGTTGCGGCGTAACCGCCACAGCATGCCGAGAATGCACTGGAACAGGGCCGCGATGCTGATCGTGTCGTCGAGACGGGTCGGTACGTCGGTGATGCGCATCTCGAGCGTCGGGAAACGGGCGGACGGCCGGATGTCCCACCACAGCTTGGTCGCATCCTCGATCAGGCCCGCCGCGACGAGGCGGTTCAACTGCCGCCGGAACTCGCCGTAGCTCTCGAAATGTTCGGGCAGACCGGTGCGCGGCAGCTCGTTGAAGACGGCGAGGCGATAGCTCTTGAGGCCCGTATCCTCGCCGCGCCAGAACGGCGACGACGTCGACAGCGCCAAGAGATGCGGCAGGAAATAGCCGGCCTGATTCATCAGGTCGATGCGCAGTTCGTCGTCCTCGATCCCGACATGGACGTGGAGGCCGCAAATGACCAGGCGCCGGCCCACACCTTGGAGGTCGCGCTCGAGTATCTGGTAGCGCTCGCGCATGGTCGGGCGCTGCGCGCCCCAATCGGCGAAGGGGTGCGTCGCGGCGGCAATGACCGCGAGGCCGTGACGCGCCGCGACCTCGGCGACGGTCCGCCGCAGCCGGGCGAGATCGGCACGCGCCTCGCCGACCGTCCGGCAGACGCGCGTCTGCACCTCGATCTGCGAGCGCAGGAATTCGGGGCTCACCTGCCCTTCCAGCCGTCGCTCGCATTCCTCGAGCATGGCAGCCGGGGCGTCCTGCACGAGGTCGCGGGTCGCGCGATCAACGAGCAGGTATTCCTCCTCGATGCCGATCGTGAACGACGGATCGGGCATGGCCGGATCCTAGTAGTGCTCGATGCGATGCAGCGCTGGATCCTCGAGCAGCGGCCCGAGCGCGGCCGCGAGGGTGCCCGCCCATTCGGCCGCGCCGCGACGCGTGTCGACGAGATCCTGGCGGATCTCGATCGCCACGTGCGGCAGGCCCTTGGCCTCGGCATGGCGCTTGACCGTGTAGCCCTGTCCGTCGCGCCCGGAATAGGGCTGGTTGTCGCCGATCACGAGATCGGCGCGCCGGCGCAGGTTGGCGATCAGCGGCACCGCAAGCCGCGGATCGCGATTCCACAGGACGCCGATGTGCCACGGGCGGTGGAAACCCTTGAACACCGGCGTGCAGGTATGCACCGACACCAGCGCCGGGACGCCGCCGCGGCCGAGCCGCGCGAGCGCATCGTCGATCGCCGCGTGATAGGGCCTGAAGATCGCCTCGATCCGGGCCTCGCGATCGGCTGCCGCAAGGTTCAGATTGCCCGGTATCGTCGTGTCGTCGCTGATCTCGGGGATCAGGGTCGGATCGTCGAGATCGCGGTTCAGGTCAATGACCAGCCGCGAGTACGTCGCGAGCACCAGCGGGGCGGCGAACGTCCGGGCAAGGTGACGCGCGACGTCGGCCGCGCCGATGTCCCAGGCGATGTGACGTTCATAAGCGGTTGGATCGAGACCGAGATCGCCCAGCGCCCGGGGGACCTGACGCCCGGCATGATCGCAGACGAGCAGCACCGGCCGGCTACCGGCCCGTTCGAGAAACTCGGCATTGAACAGCTCGACGCAAGGCGGATCGCCGGGGCCGAGCAGGGCGCGCCCGACCGGCGCGGGATGAGAACGCGGCATGACGGGGTGAAGAATACATGAAACGCGGCACCGGTGCTGCAACCGGTGCGCGATCCGGCGGCAGCCGAGCGGCGGCGGCCCGTCGCCGCATGCGGATCACGTCGCCGATCCGGCCAGGGCCTTCTCGATGTCGGCTGCGTAGGGCAGACCAGCCTGAGCACCCAGGGCGAGACAAGCGAGCGAGGCGCCGACGGCGGCATAGCGCAGGCACAGTTCGAACGCGACTCCCTCGGCGAGCTTGGCCGCCATGATGCCGACGAAGGCGTCGCCAGCCCCCGTCGTATCCACGGGCATAATCGCCAGCGCCGGCGCCGCAAGCGGCGGCTTGCCGCAGACCGAGGCAACCGCCCCGTCGGCGCCGAGGGTGATCACGGCCGTCAGTTTCGCCCGTTCGGCGATGTAACGGGCCATGCCCGCCGGATCGCTCGCCTTCGCGCCGTCGTAGATCGCGGCGACGGTTGCCGCCTCGAGCTCGTTGAGGACGAGGACGTCGACGTTCGCGAGCAGGCGTTCCAGAAGCGCCGGCGAAAGATCGGCCGGAGCCGGCGCTAGGTTCAGGATGACCGGCGCACCCGCGGCGCGCGCACGGCGCGCGAGCGCGATGTTCTCGTCGACCGGAACTTCCATCTGGAGAACGACGACGCGGGCCTCGGCGAGCATCGCGTCCGGCACGTCGGCGGCGCGCACGATCCGGTTGGCGCCGCTTGCGACGGTGATGGCGTTCTCGCCCTGCGGGTTCACGACGATGAAGGCACAGCCGGTCGGCTCGTCGCCCTTGCGCACGGCACGCGTGTCGACGCCGTTTTCGGCAAGGTTCGCGAGCGCGAACGCGCCGAATCCGTCGTCACCCACCGCCCCCGCCATCACGACCGGCAGGCGCGCATCGGCGCGGGCGCGGGCGGCGGCAACGGCCTGATTGGCGCCCTTGCCGCCGGGACTCGTGTCATAGCGCGTGGACAGGACGGTCTCGCCGGGCCGCGGAATGGACGGCACCGTGGCGACGAGGTCGACGTTGATCGAGCCGAAGACCAGGATCACGGACGATGTCCCCGCCGCAGCGCCGGGGTATCGATGCCCCTGCGGCCAAAGTCGTCGCCGATCGCGGAATACGCCCGCAGCCGGTTTTCGGCGTCCGGATCACCGATCAGAGCAGGCTTTGGTGTACTCATACCGTGGCCGACCAGACCGCACGAACGCCGCCCGAGAGTCAAGATCGGTCCGGCCGCCTGCACCCGGCCGGCATCCTGACGACCACCGGTTGCGCGACGCGCATGGGAGACGTGCCCCGCCGGAACGCGCCGTGCGCTTCGTCATGCGCTTCGTTATAAGCATCGGCCATGTCGGCCCGAATCAATCTCATGCCAGCCGCGGCGATCGCGCGCGCCGAACGCATCGCGCTCGTCGCGCTGCTGACCGGTGCGGTGGCCATTGCGTTCTCGCCGATCTTCGTCCGGCTGTCGGAGCTCGGGCCGACGGCGACGGCGTTCCATCGCGTCGCCCTCGCCGTTCCGGCCCTGTGGATCTGGCGCGTGGCCGAGCGGCACCGGATGCCGGCGACGCCGCGGCGCACGGATCGACGCGAGCCCTGGCTGCTTGCGCTCGCCGGCCTGTGTTTCGCCGGCGACCTTGCCCTCTGGCATTGGTCGATCAAGCTCACCACGGTCGCGAACGCGACGCTGTTCGCGAACCTCGCGCCGATCTTCGTGACGCTCGGTGCCTTTGCGCTGTTCGGCGAGCGCGTGCGTCCGATGTTCCTGGTCGGGCTCGCCCTCGCGATCGCCGGCGCCGCGCTGCTGATGGGCGACTCGCTGTCGCTCTCGACCGATCACCTCGTCGGCGATGGTTTCGGCATCGTCACGGCCGTCTTCTACGCCGGCTACATGCTGACGGTGAGCCGGCTGCGGAACCGCTTCTCGACCGCGACGATCATGACGTGGACCGGGGTGGTCACGGCCTTCGTCCTGCTGCCGGTCGCCCTGCTCTCCGGCGAAGGCCTGATACCCGCGACGCTCTACGGCTGGATCATCCTGCTCGGTCTGGCATGGATCAGCCATGCCGGCGGCCAGAGCCTGATCGCCTATGCGCTCGCGCATCTGCCGGCGGCGTTCTCGTCCGTCGCGCTGCTGCTGCAACCGGTGACGGCCGCAGTGCTCGCCTGGGTCCTGCTCGCCGAACCGCTGGGCGTCCTGCAGGCGGCCGGCGGCGCCATCGTGCTCTTCGGCGTCTTCGTCGCGCGTCTGGCCAGCCGCTGACCGGACTTGATCGGCGCGGCAAATCGCGACACGGTCGCTCCCGGAACAAGGGAGTCCGACGTGTCCGAAGATCCGCGCCAGTTTCTCCGCCGCCTGTTCATGGCCGCGATCGCGGCTGCCGACCCCAAACAGCGCGTGCCGGCGGAACTGCCGCCGCGACCGCGCGGCCGCATCCTCGTCATCGGCGCAGGCAAGGCATCGGCGGCGATGGCGCGCGCGGTCGAAGAACATTACGGACCACCGCTCCAAGGTCTGGTCGTCACGCGCTACGGCCACGCGGTGCCGTGCCGCGAAATCGAGATCGTCGAGGCCGCGCATCCGGTGCCCGACGAGAACGGCCGCGCGGCCGCGGCACGCATGCTCGACCTTGTCGCCGGCTTGACGCCGGACGACCTCGTGCTGTGTCTGATCTCCGGTGGGGGATCAGCCCTGCTCACGCTGCCGGCGCCGGGGATCGAGCTCGCCGACATGCAGGCCCTCACCACGGCCCTGCTCAAGTCCGGCGCAACGATCCACGAGATGAACTGCGTGCGCAAGCACCTGTCGCGCATCAATGGCGGACGGCTGGCCGCGGCGGCCCATCCGGCGCGCGTGCTGACCCTGGCGATCTCGGACGTGCCGGGCGACGACCCAGCGGTGATCGCCTCGGGACCGACCGTGCCCGATCCGACGACCCGCACGGACGCAATGGCCGTGCTGGCGAAATACGGCATCGTACCGGCACCGGCGATCGCCGCGCATCTCGCCCGACCGGAGGCCGAGTCGCCGAAGCCGGGCGATCCGCGCCTGGCAACGGCCGAGTACCGGATGATCGCCAGCCCCAAGGCATCGCTCGCGGCAGCCGCAGAGCTTGCCCGCGCCGCCGGCGTGACGCCGCTGATCCTCGGCGATGCGATCGAGGGCGAAGCGCGGATCGTCGGCCAGGATCATGCGCGCCTTGCGCGCGAGATCCAGGCAGGGCGCGGCGCCGTGACGCCGCCGGCCGTGATCCTGTCGGGGGGTGAAACGACGGTCACCGTGCGAGGCAACGGCCGCGGCGGCCGCAACGTCGAATACCTGCTTGGCTTGACGGTCGCACTCGACGGTGCACCGGGCATCCATGCGCTTGCCGGCGACACCGACGGCATCGACGGCACCGAGAACAATGCAGGCGCGCTGACCGGGCCCGACAGTCTCGCACGCGCCCGTACGGCCGGGCTCGACGCCCGTGCCATGCTCGCCGACAACGACGCCTATACGTTCTTTTCGCGGCTGGACGATCTCGTCATCACCGGACCGACGTTGACCAACGTTAACGATTTCCGGGCGATTCTCGTTCTGCCCCCGGCGTAAGCTGCGAACTTAACCGCTCGAACTCACGGGCATCTGACGCTACATTGACCACCCCATGCGACGGCACAGATCGACGAAAATCGTCGCCACGCTCGGGCCCGCGACATCCACGCCCGAACGTATCGAAGCGCTGTTCCGCGCCGGCGTCGACGTTTTCCGCCTGAACCTCAGCCACGGCACGCACGACGACCATCGCGCGCGCGTGCAGGCGATCCGCGCGCTCGAGACGCGCATCGGCCGGCCGATCAGCATCCTCCTGGACCTGCAGGGACCGAAGCTGCGGGTCGGCACATTTCGCGACGGCAAGGTCAGGCTGGAGCCGGGCGCCGAGTTCCGGCTCGACCTCGACCCGACACCGGGCGATGCGACGCGCGCGCCGCTGCCGCACCCCGAAATCTTCGCTGCGATCACGCCCGGCGCCGACCTGCTGTTGGACGATGGGCGCATCCGGCTGCGGATCGTCGAAAGCGGACAGGGATTCTGCAGGACCAAGGTCGTGACCGGCGGCATCCTGTCCGACCGCAAGGGCGTGAACGTGCCGGGCGTCGTCCTGCCGCTGTCGCCGCTCACCGACAAGGACCGCCGGGACCTCACCTTCGGCCTCGATCTCGGCGTCGACTGGGTGGCGATGTCGTTCGTGCAGCGCCCCGACGACATCGCCGAAGGGCGGCGGCTCATCGCCGGGCGCGCGGCGCTGATGGCGAAGCTGGAGAAACCAGCCGCCATCGATCGTCTCAACGAGATCGTCGAGCTGGCCGATGCGATCATGGTGGCTCGCGGCGATCTCGGCGTCGAACTGCCGCCCGAAGACGTGCCCAGTCTGCAAAAACACATTCTGCGCGCCTGCCGCCACGCCGGCAAACCCGTGATCGTGGCGACGCAGATGCTGGAATCGATGGTGAACGCGCCTGCGCCGACGCGCGCCGAGGCATCCGACGTCGCGACCGCCGTCTATGACGGCGCCGACGCCGTCATGCTGTCGGCCGAGACCGCGTCCGGCAACTATCCGGTCGAGGCGGTCACGATCATGAACCGCATCATCGAGCGCGTCGAGCGCGACCCGCTCTTCCGCCGCATCGTCGATGCCGATCACGCGGAACCCGAGGCGACGTCCTCCGACGCAATCACCGCCGCGGCACGCCAGATCGCCCACACCCTTCGCGCCGCGGCGATCGTCACCTACACGACGTCCGGTTCCACCACGCTTCGCGCGGCGCGCGAGCGCCCCGACGTGCCGATCCTGTGCGTGACCGAGAACGTCGCCACTGCGCGCCGGCTGTCGCTCGCCTGGGGCGTACACACCGTGGTCACCGAAGACGTCAAGAGCTTCCAGGACATGGTGGAGAAGGCCGTCGCCGTCGCGCGCCGCGAGGAATTCGCCAAGCCCGGCGATCGCCTGGTGATCACCGCCGGCGTGCCGTTCGGCACGCCGGGCGCGACCAACATCCTGCGCGTCGCCTGGGTGGAAGACTGAGCGCAATCCCGCATCGGGCGCGAACCGCGGATCGCCTGCGCCGCGGCCGGGCGGCCGCAGATCGGGAGCGCGTCACCGTTCGACGGCCGTCCTACGGCACGACGACAAACGCGACAGCGACTAGGACGTCGCCTTCTTGCGCCGGGTCACCGGTATGGAGCGGTGACGGCCCGCATACAATGTCACGGCGACGATGAGCGCGAGCGTCATGCCGATCAGCTCGCCGCCATCCTCGAGCACGATGAGCAGGCGCCCGAATCGGCGGGACAGTCCGTAATACACTTCGACCAGGAGCATATCGACGACGATACCGAAGAACGCGATGACGCCGACGATGGCCGCAAAAAGCAGTGCCACGTCGATGTCGTCGCGATCGCTGCGCCGGATGCCGTAGACGAACAGCGCCCCGAGCACCAGGAACAGGCCTCCATCGGTCGCGAGTTCGCCGAAATCCTGCGGTCGCAATCCCGCGAGCCACGGCAGGTGCAAGCCCGTGGCGATGACGTCACCCAGGTTTTCGTGGATCATGAGCGCATCGTCGGCGAGGATGACGAGGAAAACGCCGCCGAGTGCCGCGTACATCGCCCGGCCGGTCCGGCGCGCCATTGCCATCAGAAGCAGCACCGTCGCCGCAATCTGAACATAGCCGAAGATCTCTGGCAGGCCGCCATCTTCGGCTAGCGACAGATACGGCTTGTCGAACGCGCTCATGTCGAGCGTGATCTTGCGCGTGCTCTTCGAGAGCAGGACCAGGAAATTGACGGCGATGATCAGGAAATCGAGCGCGAGGACGCTCAGCCCAAGGGCACGGATCCGGCGGTCGCGCCATGCCGAAAGCGCGATTGCCTGCGCCAGTGCGTGAAAGCGCCGACACTGATCGAGGATGAGGTCGCACAACCGCCTCGCGGATGCCAGTGCGAGGCTCGGTGGATTGGCCGGCTTCACGATGGAATGATGTCGGTTCCGTTGCGGATCCTTGAAACTTTCGTAGAGCCGAAACGCCGTCGACAAGGGGGCCAGGGGGAGTAGCCCTTGCGAAATGTCGTCCGTGCCGCGCGACGATCCGCGGCCGGTCAGGTGCCATCGTGCGATGCCGAACAGGCGTCGCACGCGCCCTCTCGCGTCGTCACCCCGGTCCGGGCCAGGACCGCGGGTGACGACGAATTCTAGATGGTGCGGTGGTGCGCTTCGCGCCGCCCTCAGCCTTCGAGATGCGCGCGCAGCATCCAGGCCGCCTTGGCGTGCACCTGCATGCGCTCGATCATGATGTCGCCGGAGGCGACGTCACCGTGTTCATCGGCAATGCGGTTCACCTCCTCGGCGATGCGCACGAGCGTCTCGTTGTCGGCGGCGAGTTCGCGGACCATGTCCATTGCGGCCGGTGGCTGATCCGGCGCTTCCTTGATCTCGCTCAGCCGCGCAAAGGCGGCGTAGCTGCCCGGCGCCACGTGGCCGAGAGCGCGAATGCGTTCCGCGATCAGATCCACCGCGTTCGCAAGCTCGGTGTACTGCGTCTCGAACAGGGTGTGCAGCGACGAGAATTGCGGTCCCGTCACGTTCCAATGGTAGTTATGGGTCTTGAGGTAAAGCGTGTAGGTGTTGGCAAGCGCCCGCGCCAACCCTTCCGATACCGCCCGTGTAGCGTCGTTCACGCGCGAGGTTTGCGCCTTCGCCGTGGTCCGTTCCTTGGTGTGCGCCTCAGCCATATCTGCTCCTTTCCCGTTCAGACGGCAATTTAGAGCCTATCTAAAGTCGAATATAAATGTATAACCGAATACCTTAATACTCAACCTGCCCGACCCGCGGGTCAGCCATGCGACAAACGAACGGCGTCGCCGCGCGGTCCGGACGTGTTGGAGGTACCCCGAAAGAACAGCAGAATTTGGGGCGATGCGCGACAATGACCTCGCGCATCCGTCCCGGCCGGACAGTGGCATCCGCACCATCGGTGCTACGTCGCAACCTTTTCCTCGACGCGACTGCGATTCACCACACGCTCGGCGAGTTTTCCGGTCAGCTCCGCCAAGTGATCGAACGACCACTCGAAAGTGCCCACCCCCATCGTTGCCGAGCGCAATTCGACGATCAGGTCGTGCATTTCGGCCTGCGGCAGGAAGGCCTGCACCTCGTCCCAGCCATCCCAGCCCGGGCGGGCATCGAAGCCGAGGATCTGGCCGCGTCGCTGCGGGATGAGACGCTGCACCTTGGAGGTGAACTCGTTCGGCACGGCGATTGTCACCTTGCAGATGGGCTCGAGGAGCACCGGGTCGCATTTCGGCATCCCCTCGCGCATGGCCATGGTCCCCGCCGTCTTGAACGCCTGATCCGAGCTGTCGACTTCGTGATACTGGCCGTCGAACAACGTGACGTGGACGTCGACGACGGGAAAGCCGAGCGGCCCCCGGTTGAGATACTCGCGAATGCCGTCCTCGACTGCAGGGATGAAGTTGCGCGGGATGGCGCCGCCGACGATGCGATCCTCGAACACGAAACCCTGGCCGCGCGGCAACGGCCGGATCTCGATCTTGACGTCCGCGAACTGCCCGTGCCCGCCCGTCTGCCGCTTGTGGCGCGCATGCTGGGTGACGCCGCGACGGATCGTCTCCTTGTATGGCACCTGAGGCGGACGGGCACTGACCGCCATGTTGTACTGGGTACGGAGTCGCTCAAGCGCCACGGCAAGATGGATTTCGCCCTGCCCCCACAGCACGTGCTCGTTCGTGTCGGTATTGTGCTCGATCATCAGCGAGGGATCTTCCTCGGTGATCTTCTGAAGCGCGCCGGACAGCTTGACCTCGTCGGCCCGCTTCTCCGCCGCGATTGCGAGCGCAAAGCACGGGCTCGGCGGCGACGGCCAAGGGGCCATCCCTTCGAAGATCGCGCCGGACGGTGTCAGCGTCGCCCCGGTCGCAATGCCGTCAAGCCGCCCCAGCGCGACGACCTCGCCAGTTTCCGCCCTGGTCAGCTTGCTCAGGTTTGCACCGAGCGGCCGGAACACGCCTGCGATCCGCACTGTCGTCCGGCCATCCGACAGGCTCATGCCGTCGGTCAAGGAACCGCGCCACACGCGCACATAGGACATCTTGCCGGAATGTCCCGCGTATTGTGTCTTGAACACCTGCGCGACCGGTTCGCCGTCTGCGGGAATATCGAGGCGGTCCATCGTCACCGCCGCCGGCGGTGCTTCGTGCCGCAGCATCTTGAGCAGACGACGGACGCCGTAATCGCGTTCGGCCGAGCCGAAGAACACCGGCACGATGCGATCGGCACGCATGTTCCGCGTCAGATGCGCATAGATCTCGTCCGGCTGCGGGACCGTATCCTCGACGAGCTGTTCGAGCAGCCGGTCGTCGAAGTCCGCCAGCGTCTCGAGCAGACTCTGACGCGCCTCCTTCTCCCGGTCGATCACGTCCGGCGGAATGGACACGAGATCCGATGCCTGACCGGGCTTGTACCGGTACGCCCGCTCGCTGACGAGGTCGACATAGCCGGCGATACGCTCGCCCTCGCGGATCGGCACGTGGCGTAAGACCAGCGGCCGCGCCGAGACGGCCTGCATCGCCGCAAGAATGTCGCGCACACGTGCCGTCGCCTGGTCGATCTTGTTGATGAACAGCACGTGCGGGATGCGGTGATCGTCGAGGAACTTGAGCAGCGGCGCCAGCATCAGCGCGCGCTCGGGCACCGGCTCGCACACGACGACGGCGATGTCTGCGGTCATCAGCGCGGTATAGGCTTCGTGCGCGAACTCGATCGAGCCCGGACAGTCGACGAACGTCCAGCTCTCGTCCATGAACCGAGTCGTCGCGACATTGATTTCCACGCTCATGTGGCGCGCCCGCGCCGCCGGCGCCGAATCGCCGACGGAGCTGCCTTCCTTCACCGATCCCTTTCGCGGGATGGCGCCGGTCGCGGCGAGCAGGCTTTCGAGCAATGTCGTCTTACCGCTGAGATAGGGCCCGACGAGTGCGGCACAGCGCGGGCCCGCAGGTTCCTTACGGGGCATTCGTCCTCCCATTCGGAGAGCGGTTTCATGTTCTGATTTTTTGAGTAGCTTCCCGCCGCCCCACGGGATTGGCAAGTGATTTTGCGGTGCATTCGTCATTCACCTGGCGATCGCACGACCGTGACTTTTCCTCCTTTTGCAATTTCAATGCGATAAGGAAACAGCCGCGCTGCGTTTCGGCGATGCGAAACGCAGATCACGGTGCGATCACGGCTCTCGGCGATCAGGCGCCACAGCATCCACAACTCGGAGTCCTCGTCGAGCGAATTGAGCGCCTCGTCGAGAATCAGGCACGGCGCATCCGACAGAAGCACGCACGCGAAGGCGATCCGCTGCTGCTCGCCGCCCGAGAACGGCTCGCCCTTGTCGCGGATCGCGGCATGAACGCCGTCACGTTCGCCCGCAAGGCGTGCGGCAAGGCGTGCGCGCCCGAGCACGTTCCGCAGTTCGGCATCATCCAACTGGCGATGCAGGACGATGTTCTCGTCGACGCGACCCGGCAGGAACGCCGGTTGAGCACGGGCGAACACGAAGAACCGCTTGATGTCGGCAAGCGCGAGCGTGCCCACGTCGCGGCCGCCGATCGTGATGCGACCCGATGTCGGCGGTTGCAGGCCGAGCAGCAGCGTCAGGAGCGAGGTCTTTCCGGTGCCGCTCTCGCCGAAGAGACTGACCTTCTCGCCGGGCCGGATGACGAACGACGCCCGATCGATGATGACGTCGCCGTAAGCGTTCCGCAGCGAAACCTCGTCGAACACGATGTTACCGAAACGTGCAGGCGTGGCGTACACGTGGTGAAGCTGCCCGGCGCCTGCGGTCGTTCCCTCGATCCGGCCCAGCGCCGCACGGGCGTCGTTGATCATCGGCCATGCTTCGCCGATCTGCGACAGGTTGGGAAAGATCAGCACGGTGTAGCAGGCGAAGACGAGGAACTTGCCCACGGGCGGTGGACCGCCCGCCGACAGCACGAACAGCAGCACGAGGGACAGCGCCGCCGAAATGCCGATGACGAATTCGACTGCACCGTGATAGTCGCCGTGCCGACGCCACAGCAGAAGCTGGATGGCATAAAAACGCCGGGTAAGCGCGGTGAGCCGGGCGAGGAATGCGGCGCCGAGCCCGGTGAAGCGAATGTCGAGGTTCTTGTGATAGAGCGTCGACAGGAGACTCAGAAACGCTCCTCGATCGACATCTTGACGAGATAGCGGCGCTTGCGCCATGCCGCATAGCCGGCGATCGCGGCGGCGAGCACGGCGACCTCGACGGCAAGGACCCAGAACAGCCAGATCTCGACGAAAAAGATCACCAGCAGCATCAGCACGAGCTGGAGAACGGCGACACCGGCCGCAACCAGCGCCTCGCGGAGCAGGCGCTGCACCGAATCGAGATCGCCCGATGCCGCGGCGAGGACCGCACCCGGCCCGGCCCCGCCTGCCGCCCGCCACGGCCGCGCTGGTGAGTGCAGCGAGCGCGAAGATCACGGCGATGCGACGTCGCCAGTGCAGGTCGTGCGCGCGCAGCAGACGATCGATGTCGAACAGGAACATGTCGCGGCCCGGGGCCGTGGCGTGCCCCGCTGACGGCTCAGTCAGTCAAGACTCGCGCAACCGCCCCTTCGTTCCACGCGAGGCCGTTGCCGGGTCGATCAGGCGCCGGGCGCGCGAGAAAACTCAGACCGGCATCACCGAACTGACCCGCCCGCCGGCATACGGTTTCAACGCCTGGAAGATGACCCGATGCACAGGTGTCGGCACGCCTGCCGCCGCGCCCAGCTGCGCCACCGCGCCCGAAAGCCACGGCAACTCGAGACGATTGCCGCGCTCGAGGTCGGCCAGCATGGACGACTTCATCTCGTCGGGAAGACCTTCGCTGAAGCGCATGGTCGTCGCGACGACGTCGTCGGCGAGCGCCACGCCGTTTGCACGCGCCACGGCCACGGCCTCGGCGATGGCCGCCTCGAACAGCGCGCGCGTATCCGCGTCGGCGAAGATCGGCCCCTTGGACAGGCGGGTAAGCGTCGTCACGCCGCTGAACGAGGCAAGGAAGATGAACTTCTCCCAGATCGCCCGCCGGATATCGTCCGATGCGTGGGCATCGATCCCGGCCTTGCGGCAGGCATCGACGAACGCATTCACCCGCGCCGTCCGGCGGCCATCGAGTTCGCCGACCGTCAGCCGTGCCATCGTGCCGGTGTGCAGGATGATGCCCGGGCCGGAGATGACGGCCGAGATATGGGATACGCCGCCGAGCACCCGTTCGCGTCCGAACGCGGCGGCGAGCTGATCGGCGGCGACGACGCCATTCTGGAACGAAACGAACGCGGTGTCGGCGCCGGCGAGCTTCTTTGCGGCGGCAATCGCGGCCTCCGTGTCCCACAACTTCACCGTCACGACCACGAGATCGACCGGACCGATCGCGGCGGGATCGTCGGTCGCCTGGGCCGGATTGACGTGCACGTCGCCGAGCCGGCTCTTGACGCGCAGTCCGCAGCGCCGGATCGCGTCGAGATGACGCCCGCGCGCGAGAAACCAGACGTCCTGCCCGGCGGCGGCGAGCCGCGCGCCGAAATAACCGCCGACTCCCCCCGCGCCAACGATCGCTATCTTCATCCGAGTCCCTTCGACATCAAACAGTAGCCGTAATCCTTCGCGCCGGCATGGCGGCAGCGGTCGCCGGCCGGCGAGCGGCGTGCGTTCGCGCCGGATCGCGCGTACGCCCATGCATCGGCCGCCGCCCCGGGCGTCGACCGGCCGATGGTGACGCCGTCGGCGCCGGTTCGGGCGGAGCGATGTCGGTCTCCGAATCGAGAGAACACGAGACCGCCGCGGACGTCCTGTGCAGATTCCTCAGACCAGGGCTGCGCAGGCGCGCTGAATCCGTGTGCAGGCTTCCTTCAGCGTCTCGGTCGACGTCGCGTAGGAGATGCGGAAATAAGGCGACAGGCCGAACGCTTCGCCCTGGACGACGGCCACCCCTTCGGCCTCGAGCAGATAGGTCACGAAATCGCTGTCATTCGCGATGACCTTGCCCTGCGGCGTCTTGCGGCCGATGACGCCGGCGCACGAGGGATAGACGTAGAACGCGCCTTCCGGCGTGTGGCAGTGGATGCCCTTCGCCTGGTTGAGCATGGCGACGACGAGGTCGCGGCGCTCCTTGAAGACGGCGTTGTTCTTCTGGATGAAATCCTGCGGCCCGGTGAGGGCCTCGATCGCCGCCGCCTGGCTTACCGACGACGGGTTGGACGTGCTCTGGGACTGGATCGCCGCCATCGCCTTGATGAGCTCGACCGGACCGCCGGCGTAGCCGATCCGCCAGCCGGTCATGCAGTAGGCCTTCGAGACGCCGTTGACGGTCAGCGTGCGGTCGTAGAGCCGCGGCTCGACCTGCGCCGGCGTCACGAACTTGAAGCCGTCATAGACGAGATGCTCGTACATGTCGTCGGTCATCACCCAGACATGCGGGTGCTTGAGCAGCACGTCCGTCAACGCCTTCATCTCGTCATAGGTGTACGCGGCACCGGTCGGGTTCGACGGTGAATTCAGGATCAGCCACTTCGTCCTGGGCGTGATCGCCGCGTCGAGATCCTCCGGCCGCAGCTTGAATCCGTTGTTCTGCGGACACGGCACGAACACCGGCTTGCCGTCGGCCAGCAGAACCATATCAGGATACGACACCCAGTACGGCGCCGGGATGATCACCTCGTCGCCCGGGTTCAACGTCGCCATCAGGGCGTTGTAGAGAACCTGCTTGCCGCCGGTGCCGACCGAGATCTGGTTCGGCTTGTAGTCGAGCCCGTTCTCGCGCTTGAACTTCGCACAGATTGCCTGCTTGAGGGCCAGCGTACCGTCGACCGCGGTATACTTCGTCTCGCCCCGTTCGATCGCCTTGACGGCTGCGGCCTTGATGTTGGGCGGGGTATCGAAATCGGGTTCGCCAGCCCCGAGGCCGATGACGTCGCGGCCGGCGGCCTTGAGCTCGGCGGCCTTGGTCGTGACGGCGATGGTCGGTGACGGCTTGATGCGGGAAAGGCGATCGGCAAAGAACGGCATGGACAATCCGTCGAAGGCAGCGGGACAAAAAGCGGGCGCACCCTATCGCCGCACGGCCCCGCATGCAATACGCCATGGCCCGGCGCCACCGCCGGTACGGACGGCCCTCCGGACGGCACGTCTTGCCTCCACGTCGGACGGATCTTGGCCGGGGGCCGAGCGCCCCGCGACCCGGCGGACCTCCCGGGGTACCCCCCGAAGCGCACCGCCGGTCGGACCGTGCGATCAGGCTGGAACGGCGGTCGGCACGGTGGCCTCAGCTTCCAGGGTGACGGCCACGGCGTGGATGACGGACGCGATCTTGACGACCGCCTGGACGACCTCGCGCGTGACACCCTTCTCGACGACGGCCTTCTCGTGGCTGTCCATGCACGCGCTGCATCCGTTGATCGCCGAGACGGCAAGGCACCAGAGCTCGAAATCGGTCCCCGATACGCCGTGCTGGGCAATGATGTTCATGCGCAGGCCCGCCCGCATGGAGGCGTATTCCTTGGCCGTGACGGCGTGCGTGAAGCGGTAATAGATGTTGTTCATGCCCATGATGGCCGCGGCCCCCTTGGCCGCGCGCACGACGTCGGGCGACAGCCGGCGCTCGGCCTCGGCGGCGACCGCCGCAAGCACGCGCGGATTGCGCGCGGCGATCGCGGACGCAAGCACCGTGCCCCAGATCTGCTGATCGCTGAGGCCGGGCGCCGACAGCACCGAGGACAGGTTGAGCTTCAAGTCCTTGGCATAATCAGGCAAGGCATCCTTGAGTTCGTCGAGCATCGCTGAACCTCGTCGCTTTTGCGCATTCTCCTGAAACGCAAAAGAAGGGCCCATGCCGCCCATGGGCGGCATGGCCCCCCTTGCCTCAGGCCGCCTTCAGCGTGTCCTGGCCCTTCTGCCAGTTGCAGGGGCACAGCTCGTCGGTCTGCAGCGCGTCGAGGACGCGCAGGACTTCCTGCGGATTCCGGCCGACGTTGAGGTCGGTCACCATCGCGAAGCGGATGACATTGTCCGGGTCGACGATGAAGGTCGCCCGCAGCGCGACGCCCTCGTCCGGATGGAGAATGCCAAGCTGCTGGCACAGCTCGCGCTTGATGTCGGCGAGCCAGGGGAACGGCACGTTCTTCAAGTCGTCCCGGCTCTGCCGCCAGGCGAAGTGCACGAACTCGGAGTCCGTGCTGCCGCCGATCAGCTGCGCATCGCGATCCTTGAACTCGCGGTCGAGCTGGCTGAAGCCGACGATCTCGGTCGGGCAGACGAAGGTGAAGTCCTTCGGCCAGAAGAAGAAGACCTTCCACTTGCCCGGGAAGCTCTTTTCGGTGACCTCGGTGAAGGCCGTCTTCATGTCGCCGGGCACGACTGCCTTCAGCTTGAACTGCGGGAACTTGTCACCAACGGTAAGCATTCTTCGAGAACTCCTTGCTGATGGACACGCACAGACGGTCGTCGCGGCCCCGGATGGAGCTGCGATCGACTATTAGAATTAATCTAACAACTTTCCCAGATAACGGCCACTAATGGATATTTCAAGGGGCGTCTTGTCGCATTCCCACTTTCAGGCCTTAGATCTCGACCTGGGTGCCGACCTCGACGACGCGGTCGTGCGGCAGGCAGAAGAAGTCACTGGGCGAGAGCGCGACACCCGACAGGAAGATGAAAATCTGCTCGCGCCAGACCGAGAGGTCGCGACGGGCGGACGGGATCAGCGTCTCGCGGCTCAGATAACAGGATGCTGTGCTGAGGTCGGTATCCGGGCCGAGCACATGGGCGCGTTCGAGCACGGCAGGCACATCGGGACGCTCCATGAAGCCGTAACGGATGCGTACGCGGCGACAGTCCATGGCGAGCGACTCGACCTCGACCCATTCGCCGTCGGCCAGCCGCGGCACGTCTTCGGTGACGACCGTCGCCACAATGACGCGTTCGTACAGCACCTTGTTGTGCTTGAGATTGTGAAGCAGCGCCTGCGGCGCGACCGCCCCCCGCGTCGGACGCGATGCATCCTCGGCTGCCCTTCGTCCGACGCCCCGGAGTCGTGGTCATCAGCCTGCACGCAACGGCAATCCCAAGCTCGCCCAACCGGTCGAGAGCGGCAGCAGGTGAAACGCCGGGCGTGGCCGGCGGTTCAGACCCGCCGCCCAGTTTCATTCGACATTAGGACTCGCCATCCCGGACAGGCGGGCGCATATAGGAAGGCGCGATGCCCCCGAAGCTCAACCATCCGATTCCCGACGCGCTGATCAACCCGGCGCGACGCCCGCAGGACAGCGCGGAATTCCGGCCGCCGCTCGCGGGTGAGTCGGACGCGCGGCCGGGAAAGCCGTTTCGCATCGTATCGGAGTTCCAGCCCGCCGGCGATCAGCCGCAGGCGATCGCCGAGCTGGTCGAAGGCATCCGGCGGGGCGAGCGGGACCAGGTCCTGCTCGGCGTCACCGGTTCGGGCAAGACGTTCACGATGGCGCACGTCATTCAGGCCGTGCAGCGCCCGACCCTGATCCTCGCGCCCAACAAAACGCTGGCCGCGCAGCTCTACGGCGAGATGAAATCGTTCTTCCCGGACAACGCGGTGGAATATTTCGTCTCGTATTACGACTACTACCAGCCCGAGGCCTACGTCCCGCGCACGGACACGTATATCGAGAAGGAATCCTCGATCAACGAGCAGATCGACCGCATGCGCCATTCGGCCACGCGGGCGCTGCTGGAGCGCCCGGACGTCATCATCGTGGCGTCGGTGTCGTGCATCTACGGCATCGGCTCGGTCGAGACGTATTCGTCCATGGTCATGGAGTTGACGGTCGGCCAGATCATCAGCCAGACCGAGCTCCTGCGCGGCTTCGTCCAGCTTCAGTACAAGCGCAACGACGTCAATTTCGTCCGCGGCACGTTCCGGGTGCGCGGCGACTCGATCGAGATCTTCCCGGCCCACTGCGAGGATCGCGCCTGGCGGATTTCGCTGTTCGGCGACGAGATCGAAGGCATCTACGAGTTCGACCCGCTGACCGGCGAAAAGAAGGCCGATCTCGGCCAGGTGAGGCTTTACGCCAACAGCCACTACGTCATGCCGCAGCCGACGCTGGAGCAGGCGATGGCCCAGATCAAGATCGATCTCAAGGCCCGCCTCGAGGAGCTGCGCGCGCAGGGCAAGCTTCTGGAGGCCCAGCGTCTCGAGCAGCGCACGACCTTCGATCTCGAGATGATGGCGGCGACCGGCTCGTGTCCCGGAATCGAGAACTATTCGCGCTATTTCACCGGCCGCAAGCCGGGCGAGCCGCCGCCGACGCTGTTCGAATACCTGCCGCCGAACGCGTTGCTGATCGTGGACGAAAGCCACGTGACGATTCCCCAGCTGGGCGGGATGTATCGCGGCGACTACCAGCGCAAATCGACGCTCGCCGAATACGGTTTCCGTCTCCCGTCCTGCGTCGACAACCGCCCGCTCAAGTTCGAGGAATGGAATGCGATGCGGCCGCAGACGATCTACGTCTCGGCCACGCCGGGCCCGTGGGAACTGGAGCAGACCGGCGGCGTGTTCGTCGAGCAGGTCATCCGTCCGACCGGATTGACCGACCCCGTTTGCATCGTGCGCCCGACCGAACGTCAGGTCGACGACCTTCTGTCCGAAGTGCGCGAGGTGGTCGCGAAGGGCCAGCGCGTGCTGGTGACGACACTGACCAAGCGCATGGCCGAAGACCTGACCGAGTACATGCACGAAATGGGCATCCGCGTGCGCTACATTCATTCGGATGTGGAGACGCTGGAACGCATCGAGATCATCCGCGACCTGCGCCTCGGTGCCTTCGACGTGCTGGTCGGCATCAACCTGCTGCGCGAGGGGCTCGACATTCCCGAATGCGCGCTGGTCGCGATCCTCGATGCCGACAAGGAAGGCTATCTGCGATCGAAGACTTCGCTGATCCAGACCATCGGCCGGGCCGCACGCAACGTCGACGGACGCGTCATCCTCTACGCCGACCGGATGACCGAGTCGCTCAAATACGCCATCGACGAGACCAACCGCCGGCGCGAGAAACAGATCGCCTACAACAAAGCGCACGGCATCACGCCCGAATCGATCCGCAAGCAGATCGGCGACATCCTGGGATCGGTCTACGAACGCGATCACGTCACCGTCGATACCGGCGACGAGGAAAAGCCGCATCTCATCGGACAAGACCTGCGCAGCTACATCGCCGAACTCGAGCAGCGCATGAAGGCGGCCGCCGCCGACCTCGAATTCGAGGAGGCCGCGCGGCTGCGTGACGAGATCCGCCGGCTCGAGGCGATGGAGCTCGAGCTGCCGACCGGTCTGCGCGAGGACAGGGCGAACTTCGCATCCCAGCCGGAACCGAGGCGGCGGCCCAGAGGCCGTTCAACTGCGGGCGCCGTCAACTCCCGCAAGGGTCGCGCCCGCCGCTCGCAATGGCGACGCTAGCAGGCGACGTCGGCAGTCGCCTGATCTAATAACCGCGCATCGGCGGAACCGGTCTGTCGCGCGCGTACAACCAGACGCGGACGCGGCCGCCGCGTACCGGATAGTCGCGTTCCGCCTCGCCCGTCTTCTTGAATCCGAGTTTGGACAGGACCCGGGCGGAGGCGACGTTACCCGCAAAAACGCATGTCTCGAAGCGCGCGACGTCGAACGCCTCGAACCCGAGTTCGACGATCCGGCCGACGGCCTCGGTCGCGTAGCCGTGGCCCCAGTACGGCCTGCCGATGTAGTAGCCGAGATCGGCCGGGCCGCCGTCGATGCCCGGCCGCAGCTCGACCATGCCGATTACCGCGTCGTCCTCGCGCCGTTCCACCGCGAAGTTGTACGTGCTTCCATCCGCCCACCACGCCAGCACGCGGGCAAGAAACGGCCCGGCACCGCCCGGCGGATAGGGATGCGGAATCGCCGCCGTCGTCTCCGCGACCGCGCGCGTGCTCACGATCGCCTCGACCGCTTGCGCGTCGTCGAGGCGGGGCATGCGCAGACGGAGCCGCGCCGTCGTGATCGGCAGTACGACCATGTTCGTGTCTCCCTCGAAGCGCCGCGAAGACAAGAACGGCGCCAGCAAGAGCTGACGCCGTTCCCTCCCGTGCGCTCCGCGCCCCCCGGAATCCGTTGCGGCCAGTGCCCCTCATGGCCGTGGCCGCGACAACGGCGGCTTACAAGGATCCCTTGCCGCGCGATCAGCGCATCGGGATTGCGTACATCAGCCTATCGCGCGGCCACAAATCGTCCGGGCTGCCTGCAAACAGCAGGAACACGGCCGCAGGCATGGCGGTTGCGAACGCGTTCATCAGACCTTTCCGGCGTGAACGACATGCTGTCGACACGTGGGCGTGTTCGATCGCGCCTGTCGCGTAGGATTGCACCATCCCGCCCCCCGTCGCAAACGCGAATTGATGCGGCCCGCGTCGATAATGCGTACATTGTTGATTCGACGCACCGTTCCCAACACACTGCCGCGCGGTCCCCACCCTTTGCCGCGAAGTTTACGATCCTGAGCGACTTGCCGACAAAGAGCGTTCTGCCGCCGCTGATCGCCATGCTGGCGATCCAGATAATGGTGTCTGCGGCCGCACTCGCCGGGCCCGTGCTGGCGCCGCTCGCCGCGGCGGATTTCGGAGCCGACCCCATCCTGCTCGGCATCTACGTATCGGCCGTCTACGGCGTCGCCGCCGTCTCGGCCCTCGTCAGCGGCGGGATCATCGCCCGGCTCGGGCCACTCCGCGTCAGCCAGATCTGCCTCGTCCTCGCCGCGATCGCCCTTGCCATGCTCGTCACCGGACACCTGCTGGTGCTCGGCCTTTCGGCGATCCTGCTGGGGGCCGCCTACGGGCCGGCGACGCCGGCATCCTCGGCGATCCTCGCGCGCCGCACGCCGGCGAACTGGATGAACCTAGTGTTCTCGATCAAACAGACGGGCGTGCCGCTCGGCAACATGCTGGCGGGCGCGATCCTGCCGGGGCTCGCGCTGGCGTTCGGCTGGCGCATGGCCATCCTGGTCGGCGCCGGCGCATGCCTCGTGCTTGCCGGCGCAGTGCAGCCGATGCGCGCGGATTTCGACGCCGAACGCGATCCGACCCGTCGCCTTACCTGGCGCAGCGCGGTCACGGGACCGCTTCGGCTCGTGCTCGGGGACCCTAGGCTTCGCCGGATCGCGCTGATCTCGGTCGCCTATTCCGGCATGCAGGTCTCTCTCAGCGCCTTTCTGGTCACGTATCTCCACCAGGATCTCGGCCTGCCGCTCGTGCTCGCCGGCCTCGTCCTGTCGACGGCGCAGGTGGCCGGCGCGGGCGGCCGCATTCTCTGGGGCATCGTTGCCGATCGCCTCGTCAGGCCCGACCGGGTACTGGGCGGGCTCGGCATCGGCATGACCACGTTCGCGTTGCTGACCGGCCTCTTCACACCGCACTGGCCGCTGGTCGCGATCCTCGCCGTCGCGGCCGCGTTCGGCGGGACGGCGGTCGCATGGAATGGCGTCTTCCTTGCCGAGGTCGCCCGCCTTTCACCGTCCGGCAAGGCGGGCGAAGTCACCGGCGGCACCTCGCTCTTCACCTTCGGCGGCGTCATGGTGACGCCGGCGGCCTTCAGCGTGCTGCTCTCGGCGACCGGAAGCTATGCGCTGGGCTTCGCCGCCGTCGCCGTCGCGACATTGGCAAGCGGGTTGTCGTTCTTCATCCGCCCGGCGCAGACGGATGGCGCGCCGGCGGAACGGACTTGAACAACCGTCGCCGCTCGCCCATTGTCGTCGCGTCATGATGGCCCCGATCCCTCGCGTTGCACTCGTCACCGGTGCGGCCCGCCGCATCGGCCGTGCGATCGCGCTCGATCTCGCGGCGCAAGGGTTCGCCGTCGGCGTCCATTATCACCGTTCGGCCGACGATGCCGCGCAGGTGGTCGCGGAGATCACCGCCAAGGGCGGCCGCGCCGTCGCCTTCAAGGCCGATCTGAGCCGCGAGTCCGACGTCGTGACGATCATGCCGCGCCTGGTATCGGCGCTGGGACCGCCGGGCCTCCTGGTCAACAATGCCTCTCTGTTCGAACGCGACGAGGCGCTGACGGTGACGCGGGCAAGCTGGGATGCGCATATGGAAACCAACCTGCGCGCGCCCTTCGTGCTGTCCCAGGACTTTGCGCGCAATCTGCCGGCCGGGGCCGAAGGCGTCATCGTCAACATCCTGGACCAGCGGGTGTGGAACGTGACCCCGCACTTCACATCCTACACGCTGAGCAAGGCGGGCCTGTGGACGATTACGCAGACACTGGCGCTGGCGCTGGCACCGCGAATCCGCGTCAATGCGATCGGGCCCGGTCCGGTGATGCGAAGCGTGCGTCAGAGCCAGGCCCAGTTCGAACGGCAGGTGTCGAGCGTCCCCTTGCAACGGGGGCCCAAGCTCGACGAGATCTGCGCCGCAGTCCGGTTCATTCTCGAAGCCCGATCGATGACCGGACAGATGATCGCGCTCGATGGCGGCCAGCACCTCAACTGGGCGTCACCTCAGCTTCACCCGAGTCCGGAGGAATAGCGTGGCCGTGCCTCACCCCCAATTTTCCACCCTGCGGCCGATCGCCGACCTCGCGACGGGTCTGCGGCACGTATTCGTCCGCGACCTGGTGCTGGAGGCCGAAATCGGCGTGCGCTCGCACGAGAAAGGACGCCGCCAGCGCGTCCGGATCAACCTCGACCTTGGCGTCCTCGACACCGACGCCCAGGACCGCATCGAGAATGTCGTGTGCTACGACGGCATCACGGCCGGCGTCCGCTGCGTGGTCGAGGCCGACGAGCATGTCCATCTGATCGAAACTTTGGCCGAACGCATTGCCGAGGTCTGCCTGCGCGACCCGCGCGTGCGGATTGCGCGGGTGAGAGTCGAAAAGCTGGACGTCTACCCGGATGCGGCCAGCGTCGGCGTCGAAATCGAACGGCAGCGCGACGGTTGAAGCGCGTCCGTGCCCGACCCCTCGGAAAAACCACGACAACCCGGATTCGGCGCCGGCGCGGGACCGGCCGCGCACGGCGCACCGGCAGTTGTGCACATCGGGCTTGACATGCCCCGAATCCCTAGGAAATCCGCCACTTTTACGCGAAACATGACATCCATGTGACGGCTCCTGGTGGAGTTTTTTCGGAATTCCAATGGCTTAGCTTTTTTGCCTAAAAATTGGGCAACTGCGTCGCAAGCGAAGGAATCTGGGCATTCACGGTGCTTAGCCACGCCGTTACACACAGGTTTATCCACAGCTTCCGTGGATAGGGAGCCCGGCCCGAGAAAGCCCGCGATTCCCAGGACCTTCGATGTCCCCGGCCGGTTGACGCGGATGACGCGCGGTCCCTAATACGCGAACAAGGATGGACGACGAAACGAACACGGTCGAGTTCGGCGACGAGCCGATTCCGAGCGGTCTGGCGCGCGGCGCGGAAGCGATCCGTGCGGCGCTGGCGACGCTGCCGGGCAGTCCCGGCGTCTACCGCATGCTCGACGACAAGGGTGAAGCACTCTACGTCGGCAAGGCGCGAAACCTGAAGCGCCGCGTGGCCCAATACCTGCAGTTCTCGCGCCTGCCGAACCGCCTGCAGCGCATGGTGGCCGAGACCCGCAGCCTCGAGGTGATCACGACCCACACCGAGATCGAGGCGCTGCTGCTCGAGAGCAACCTGATCAAGCGCCTGACGCCGCGCTACAACGTGCTTCTGCGCGACGACAAGTCGTTTCCGTATATCGCAATCCTGCAGGATCACGAGTATCCGCAGCTGGCCAAGCACCGCGGCAGCCGCGACCGCAAGGGCAGCTACTTCGGACCGTTCGCCTCGGCCGGTGCCGTCAACCAGACCCTGACCGCGTTGCAACGCGCGTTCCTGCTGCGCTCGTGCGCCGATACGGTGTTCGCGGGGCGAACGCGGCCGTGCCTTCTCTACCAGATCAAGCGCTGCTCGGCGCCGTGCGTGGGACGCATCAGCGTCGAGGACTACGGCCAGCTCGTCCGCCAGGCCGAGGAATTCCTGTCGGGACGGTCGCACGAAGTGCAGGCCGACCTCGCGCAACGCATGCAGGCGGCGAGCGATTCGCTCGACTTCGAGCGTGCGGCGCTGTTCCGCGACCGTATCCGCGCGCTGACCCAGATTCAGGCTCGCCAGGACATCAACATCGAGGGCGTGGGCGATGCGGACGTGATCGCCGCCCACCAGGCCGGCGGCCTGACCTGCATCCAGGTGTTCTTCTTCCGCAGCGGGCGGAACTACGGCAACCGCGCCTATTTCCCGCGCGCCGACCGCAACCTGTCGACGGCCGAAGTGCTGGGCGCTTTCCTGCCCCAGTTCTACGACGACAAGCCGGCGCCACCGCTGATCCTGCTGAGCGAGGACATCGCCGAACGCGAGCTGCTGGCCGACGCGCTGACGCAAAAGATGGGCATGCGCGTGCGGATCGCGGTGCCCGAGCGCGGCGACAAGCGCAAGCCGGTCGAACACGCCCTCGCCAATGCCCGCGAGGCACTGGCCCGCCGCCTGTCCGAGAGCGCCTCACAGAGCAAGCTGCTGGAAGGGGTGGCCGCCGCCTTCGGTCTCGAGGCGCCGCCGAACCGCATCGAGGTCTACGACAACAGCCATATCGCGGGACAGGAGGCGATCGGCGCGATGATCGTCGCCGGGCCCGAGGGCTTCATCAAGAACGCCTACCGCAAATTCAACATCCGCACCGCCGCCGGTCCGGACAACCCGGCGGGAATCACGCCGGGCGACGACTACGGCATGATACGCGAGGTGCTTACGCGCCGCTTCGGCCGCGCGCTCAAGGAGGATCCGGGGCGCACCAGCGGCACGTGGCCCGATCTGATCCTGATCGACGGCGGCCAGGGACAGCTCAACGCCGCGCAGCAGGTGATGGTCGACCTCGGCATCTCGGACATTCCCGTCGTCGCGATCGCCAAGGGGCCGGATCGCGACGCCGGCCGCGAACGCTTCTTCATGGCCGGCCGCGCGCCGTTCCAGCTCGAGCCGCGCGACCCCGTGCTCTATTTTCTGCAGCGGCTGCGCGACGAGGCGCACCGCTTCGCCATCGGCAGTCATCGCGCACGCCGCGCGCGGACGCTGGTACGTTCGCCGCTCGACGAGATCGCCGGCATCGGTCCTGCGCGCAAGAAGGCGCTGCTGCTGCATTTCGGTTCTGCCAAGGCGGTGTCGCGGGCGGGACTTGCCGATCTCGAGAACGTCCCCGGCATCAGCCGGGCCGTCGCCCGAAAAATCTATGACCATTTTCATGGTGGAAGCTAAGATGCGCCCGGTCGGCCCACTGCTGCGCACCGGAAGGACACACTGATGCTTTCCACCCTCCCGATGACGCTGACGCTATCGCGGATCATCGCCATTCCGGTGGTTGTTGCGCTGTTCTACGTGGGCGGCGACTATACGCGCTATGTCGCCTGCGCGATTTACACGGCGGCGGCGGTCACCGATTATTTCGACGGCTATCTCGCGCGGGCCTGGCAACAGCAGTCGAAGCTCGGGCGCATTCTGGACCCGATCGCGGACAAGCTGCTGGTCGCATCGACGATCCTCATGCTCGTCGCCACCGACCGGATCACCGGCTGGAGCGTGCTCGCCTCCCTCGTCATTCTCTGCCGCGAGGTGCTGGTGTCCGGGCTGCGCGAGTTCCTGGCCGAGTTGAACCGGCACAACCTGCCGGTCACGCGTCTTGCGAAATGGAAGACGGGTATCCAGATGACGGCGCTCGGCTTTCTCATCGTCGGCGATGCCCCACCGACCGCGTTTCTCCCCGTCACGCTTATCGGCGAGGTCGGATTGTGGGTCGCGGCACTGCTGACGCTGATCACCGGCTATGACTATCTCGCCGAGGGCCTGAAACATGTCGGTGACGAGGACGCAGCCGATGCGAAGCGGCACGAGATCGGCGTCGGACAGGCGAAGAAGCCGGTACGGCACATTCTGTAAGGCGCGCCGGCGCAGGCCGAGACGGCAGCAATGAAGATCATCGGTGTCGTGGGCTGGAGCGGAAGCGGCAAGACGACGCTGCTCGTCCGGCTCATTCCCGTTCTGACCGCGCGGGGCCTGACGGTGTCGACCATCAAGCATGCGCATCACGGCTTCGACGTCGATCAACCGGGCAAGGACTCGTACGAGCACCGTGCGGCTGGCGCGACCGAGGTCCTCGTCACGTCGGCGCGGCGCTGGGCGCTGATGCACGAGCTTCGCGGCGCGCCTGAGCCGGGCCTTGACGAACTCGTCGCGCGCATGACGCCGGTGGACCTGCTTCTCGTCGAAGGATTCAAGGGCCACCCGCACGACAAGATCGAGGTTCATCGCGCGGCCGCCGGCAAGTCGCTGCTGTGCGCGAGCGACCCCTACATCATTGCGGTGGCGACCGACGCCGCGCTCGATGAGACGCATGGCCGGCCGCGCCTCGACCTCAACGACGTCGAACAGATCGCCGACTTCATCATCTCGCATTGCGGCCTGCAGCCGGCGCAGGCCGCGGCGGGCCGTTAGGACCATGGCGCAGCTCTCCGACGACTGCTTCGCCTTCGGCGGCGCTCTCATGCGCGCCGACGAGGCGCTGAAGATTCTCGCCTCGCGCATCACCGTCGTCGCCGGCACGGAAACCGTGCCGCTCGGCGCCGCGCGCGGGCGCATTCTGGCCGCGGACCTCGTCTCGACGCGCGACGTGCCGCCGCACGACAACGCCGCCGTGGACGGCTACGCGGTCTTCTACGACGACCTCGTCCCGAACGGCGAAACGCGCCTGCGCATCGCCGGACGGGCCGCGGCAGGCCATCCGCTCGACGGACCGATCGCGCGCGGCACCGCCGTCCGCGTGTTCACCGGCGCGCCGATGCCGGCGGGCCCGGATACCGTCTTCATGCAGGAGGACGTGCGCGTCGACGGCGGCGAGGTCGTGCTGCCCCCGGGCATCAAGCGCGGCGCCAACCGGCGCAAGGCCGGCGAGGACGTCAGGGCCGGCAGCACCGTGCTGCGGCGCGGCCACCGGCTGCGGCCGCAGGACATCGGCCTCGCCGCCTCGATCGGCGCGACACGGCTTGAGGTCTATCGTCCGCTGACGGTTGCGATCTTCTCGACGGGCGACGAGCTGCGCGAACCCGGCGAGCCGACGCCGCCCGGCGCCGTCTACGACGCCAATCGCTACGTGCTGCGCGCCGTCCTGGAGCAGCTCGGCTGTCACGTGCGCGACATGGGCATCCTGCGCGACCGCCTCGACGTCGTGCGCGACGCGCTGGCGCGTGCAAGCGGTGAAGTCGACGCGATCATCACCTCGGGCGGCATGTCGACCGGCGAGGAAGACCACGTCCGCGCCGCGGTGGAGGCGCTGGGCTCGATCCATTTCTGGCGGCTCGCCATCCGCCCGGGCCGCCCGGTGGCGCTGGGTCAGGTCAAGGGCGTGCCGTTCGTCGGCCTGCCCGGCAATCCGGTCGCGATGATGGTGACGTTCCTGCGCTTCGCCCGGCCGCTGCTGCTCGGCCTTGCCGGCGCCGACGCGGCCGAACGCGAACCGCACCTGTTCCGGGTACGGAGCGCCTTCGAGATCAAAAAGAAGCGCGGGCGTCGCGAATGGATCCGCGCGCGGCTTGCGCCCGGCGGGGACGGCGTACCCGTCGCGATCAAGTTTCCCCGCGACGGCGCCGGAATCCTGACGTCGCTGGTCGAGGCCGACGGCCTAGTCGAGCTGCCCGAGGAATTGACGACCGTGCCCGCCGGGGGCATGGTCGACTTCCTGCCGTTCAGCGAGGTCGCGTCATGAAACTGCTCTATTTCGCCTGGGTGCGCTCGCGGATCGGCACGGGCGAGGAAGCGCTCCACCCGCCGCCGGAAGTGCGCGACGTGCGCACCCTGCTTGAATGGCTGAAGCGGCAGTCCCCGGGCCATGCCGAGGCGCTCAAGGACATGTCGGTGATCCGCGTCGCCGTAAACCACGAGCACGTCTCGCTCGACTACCCGGTCGGCCCGGACGACGAAGTCGCGATCTTCCCGCCGGTCACAGGGGGGAGCGGCGAGCCATGATCCGCGTCCAGCGCGACGACTTCGACCCCGGCGCCGAACTCGACCGGCTCATCGCCGGCCGGCACGACATCGGCGGCGTCGTGTCGTTCGTCGGCCTGGTGCGTGACATGGCGGGCGGCGCCAGAATCAACGCGATGACGCTCGAGCACTATCCGGGCATGACCGAAAAGCAGCTCGCCGCGATCGAGGCCGAGGCGAACCGGCGCTGGCCGCTTTCGGCCTCCCTCATCGTTCACCGCTACGGACGCCTCGAGCCCGGCGACCGCATCGTCCTGGTCATCACCGCCTCGGCACACCGCGAAGCGGCGTTTGAAGCCTGTCGCTTCCTGATCGACTGGCTCAAGACCAAGGCGCCGTTCTGGAAGCTCGAGGACACCGACCGCGGTGCCAAATGGGTCGCCGCCGACGCGAAAGACGACGCCGCGGCCGCGCGGTGGGAAGAACGCTAGCGTCCGTCACGCCGCTTGGGCGGGCGGCGTGCGCACCAGCTTGGCGTAGTCGTCGCGCAGGTTGCGGGTGACCGGCCCGACCGTGAACTTGTACTCGCCGATCTCGCCGACCGCCGTCACCTCGGCGGCGGTTCCGGTCAGGAACACCTCCTGCGCGCGGGCAAGCTCGTTCGGCATGATGGCGCGCTCGATCACCTTGTACTGGCGCTGACGTGCGAGCTCGATCACCGTGCGGCGCGTGATGCCGTCGAGGAAGCAGTCCGGCTTCGGCGTATGGATCTCGCCGTCGATGACGAGAAACACGTTGGCACCGGTCGCCTCGGCGATCTGGCCGCGCCAGTCGAGCATCAGGGCATCGTGATAGCCCTCTGCCTCCGCCGCATGCTTCGACAGCGTGCAGATCATGTAGAGACCCGTCGCCTTCGCCGCGGTCGGCGCGGTGTTGGGCGCCGGACGGTTCCACTTGGCCCAGCACATGCGGATGCCCTTCTCGCGCAGCTCCGGCGAGAAATAGGACGGCCATTGCCAGGTCGCGATCGCAACGTTGATCTTCGTCGCCTGCGCCGACACGCCCATCATCTCTGACCCGCGCCAGGCGATCGGCCGCACGTAGCAGTCTGTCAGGTTGTTGGCCTTCATCGTCTCGATCTTGGCGCGGTCGAGCTCCTCGGCCGTGTAGGGAATGTCGAAGCCCAAAATCTTGCCCGACTTGATCAACCGTTCGCTGTGTTCGCGCGACTTGAAGATATGGCCGTTATAGGCGCGCTCGCCCTCGAAGACCGCGCTGGCATAGTGCAGGCCGTGCGTGAGGACGTGGATCTTCGCCTCGCGCCACGGAACCAGCTTGCCGTTGAACCAGATGTAGCCGTCGCGATCGTCGAACGGGACAAGATCAGCCATGGTTGTTTCCTTGCGTTAGTCAGGCGCTTCCGAAAATTTCCATGCGCATAGCTGTTGCATCAAGAAACACATTTGCCCCATATAAGTCAACAAACCTGACGTAAATCTGCCCTGCAGGAATCGAATATCCGATGGCTGACCTGAAACCCGGCGTGCAACATCTCTATCTGCGCGACGAGGAGCTCCGGCAGGGGATCGAGCTCCTGTTCTATGCCTATCGCGACTTCACGGCCGAACCAGATGCCATCCTCGCGAAACTGTCGATGGGGCGCGCCCATCACCGCGTCATCTATTTCGTCGGCCGCTACCCCGGCATCCGCGTCGGCGAGCTCCTTGCCATCCTGCGCGTGACGAAGCAGAGCCTGAGCCGCGTACTGAGCCAGCTCATCCGCGAGGGCTACGTCACCCATCGGCCGGGCCCCACCGACCGCCGCGAGCGGCGGCTTGAGCTAACCCCCGCGGGTCAGGAGCTCGAGCGCAAGCTCACGGAAAACCAGCGCGCCCGCGTCGCAGCCGCCTATCGCGCGGCCGGGGCCGCCGCCGTCGAGGGCTACAAGCGGGTGATGCTCGGCCTGATCAACGAAGCCGACCGCGCCCGCTTCGTCGGCGCGACCGCGCCCGCGCGCCCGCGTTGAACGTCCCGGACACGGGAGGTCCGCGCGTCGCCGGCGAGACCGTTGAGCTTGCCGGCCCGCCAAGCGTCTCTATACTGACCCGCGCCGATGACGGACAGCGCGCACATCCTGGTGGTCGACGACGATGCGCGGTTGCGCGAACTGTTGCGCCAGTATCTGTCGAAGAACGGCTTTCTCGTCACCACGGCCGCCGACGCCGCCGAGGCGCTCGCCAAGTGCAACGCGATCACCTTCGATCTGCTCATCCTCGACGTGATGATGCCGGGCGAGGACGGCGTGGATCTCACGCGGCGGCTGCGCGCAACGACGGACGTCCCGATCATGCTGCTCACCGCGATGGGCGAGGCGCCGGACCGCATCCGCGGGCTGGCGAGCGGCGCCGACGACTACATCGTCAAGCCGTTCGAGCCCGACGAGCTGCTGCTGCGGATCCGCGCGATTCTCCGTCGCGTGCCGCCGCCGGTCGTCCCGGTCGATGAAGTCCGCTTCGGCGAGTTTCGCTTCGACCTCAAGCGCGAGGAACTGCGGCGCGGCGATACCATTGTCCGGCTGACCACTGCCGAGACGTCGCTGCTGAAGGTTCTGGCGCAGCGCGCCGGCACGGCCGTGCAGCGGCGCGAGCTTTTGCGGCTGTCGCGAATCTCGGGCGGCGAACGCACGGTAGACGTGCAGGTGACGCGCCTGCGGCGTAAGATCGAGGCAGATCCGCGGCAGCCGCGGTTCCTGCACACCGTGCGCGGCGCCGGCTACCTGCTGCGGACGGATTAGGAATACCCACCGGCGGACGATTGGAGGTCGCGTGCTGAAGCGCTACATGCCGCGCAGTCTTTTTGGCCGGGCGCTGATCATCATCGTCACGCCGCTCATCCTCGTGCAGCTGGTCGCCGCCTTCGTCTTCTACGACCGCGTATGGGAAACGGTGACCCGCCGTCTTGCGCACGGGTTGGCCGGCGACGTCGCGATGATCGTGCAGCTCTTGGGCCGCAGCGAAGATCCCGAATGGCGTGCGTGGGTCTTCCAGACGTCCGAAGTGACGACCGGAATCCGCGCCTGGATGGAGCCGGGCGCCATTCTCGCCAATACCGGACCGGAGCGCGGCAGCGGCATTCTCGAGCCGATCCTCGTGCGCGCCCTCAACGAGCGCGTCCGGCGCCCGTTCCTGCTCGACGTCTGGAGCCTGCCGCGCGAGGTCACGCTTGCGGTGCAGCTGCCGGATGGCGTCCTCAACGTGCGCGCGCAGCGCGAGCGCCTGTTCACCTCGACCGTCTACATCTTCTTGATGTGGATGGTGGGATCGTCGCTGATATTCTTCGCCATCGCCTCGATCTTCATGCGCAACCAGGTGCGCCCGATCAGCCGCCTCGCCGCGGCCGCAGAGGAATTCGGCAAGGGCCGCGACGACCCCGATTTCCGTCCGGCCGGCGCCGCCGAGGTCCGTCAAGCGGCCGCCGCCTTCATCGTCATGCGCGAACGCATCCGCCGCTTCCTTGCGCAACGCACCGAAATGCTCGCGGGCATCAGTCACGATCTGCGCACGCCGCTGACGCGCATGAAGCTCGAACTCGCCATGCTCGACAGCCCGGCGGCCGCCGGCCTCAAGGCCGATGTCGCCGACATGGAACGCATGGTCGACAGCTATCTGGCCTTCGTGCGCGGCGAGGGCGAGGAGCAGCCGGAGCCGGTCGATCTCGGCCGCCTGATCGGCGACATTGCATCGGCCAAGCGGCGCGAGGGTCATGCGGTCGAGGTCGAGACCGACGGCGACCTCGTCGTGCCGGTCCGGCCGCAGGCAGCGAAGCGGTGCTTCGACAACCTGATCGCCAACGCCGTCCGACACGGAACGCAGGTCCAGGTGAAGGCGGCACGACGCGGCCGCTGGATCGAGATCACCATCGACGACAACGGCCCCGGCATTCCGCCGCATGCGCGCGAGGACGTGTTCAAGCCCTTCTACCGGCTCGACGTCTCGCGCAATACGGCGACCGGCGGCGTCGGTCTGGGGCTGACGATCGCCCGCGACTTCGTGCGCGGCCATGGCGGCGAGATCACGCTCGGCGACTCGCCGTCCAACGGCCTGCGCGTCCGTATCCGGATGCCGGTATAGGCGCGCGAAATCAGAACAGCCGGCCGCCGTCCGGGACCTTGAAATCCGGCCCGATCAGGACGACGGCACCGTTGGCATCGGGAAAGCCCAGGACCAGCACTTCGGACATGAAGGGACCGATCTGGCGCGGCGGAAAGTTGACGACGGCGGCAACCTGCCGGCCGACAAGGCTTTCGGGCTTGTAGTGTACCGTGATCTGGGCCGAACTTTTCTTGATGCCGATCTCCGGCCCGAAATCGATGCGGAGCTTGATCGCCGGCTTGCGCGCCTCCGGGAAAAGTTCCGCGGCGACGATCGTGCCGACGCGGATGTCGACCCGGGCGAAGTCATTGTAAGTGATCGTGGTCATGGCCCGCGCAATCTGGAACAGCGCTGCGCCGGATGCAACCCGCGGCTGCCGCGACCGACGGCCGCCCGGGCGCAAAAAAACGTTGGGGCCGCCGAATCGGCGGCCCCGTCGTGGCAGGGTAATCGTTTACGGCGCCGGGCCGACGCCTCAGGCGGCGACGCGGCCGTTCTTCGCCGCGCGCTTGGCGATATAGGTCTTCACTTCGTCAAAGCCTTCAGACACGCGGCGCTGGAGCAGGCCGAACGCTTCGGTCTGGGACTTGGCGACGAGCTCGGCGAGCTCGCGCGTGTTGGCGACGGCGCGCTCGAAGGCCTGCTTGGCGAGTTCGGCCTGGCGGGTGGCCTTCTCCTCCGGGCTGCCGGCCGCAAGCATCTCCTTGACGGCCCGCGTGATCTCCTCGACCGCCTGGCGCAGCATCTCGGTCTGCCGCTGGGTCAGGGCCTGGAACCCGTTGAGCGCGGCCTGGTTGGCAGCGGTGATCGCCTCGAGGTTGCGGCGCTGGCCCGCGAGCACGGCGTCCACATCGAGGCCGTTGAACTGGAAATCCGTCAGCATCTTCGACGGATTGAACATCTTGGCAAAATCGAAATCCATGAACGGAGTGTCGGCACGAGCCATCGGGTTTCCCTCGGCAGCGAGAATCACGCTGCACTGCACAGTTGCAAAAGCAGCGTAAGTATCGGCCTTTCTCGACTACTCGTCAAGAAACTTTTTGCGGTGCAGCAAAACTGTCACGCGGTGGCCGCGCTGCCCCGGCGGCGGAACGCCGGCACGCTGCGGACGAACAGCTCCGCCCGCTTCAAGGCCCGGTCGAGGGCCGCCATCGTCCGGGTATTGTCGGGCGTATCGTCGTCCAGCCAGACCCGAAGGGTGGACAGGTAAACGGCCGCCAAGCCGTTGATCCGCAGGATGCCGCCGAGCCCGGCGGTCTCGAGGCCGGCCGCCTCGCCGATCCAGCGCATGGCGTTGAGGAAGCGCGGGCCGGTATAGAGAGCGATGGTCGGATCCCAGACCGTCTCGTTGAGCAGCACGCGCAGCGCCGGCTTGTAGGGCGCCAGCGCATCGAAGCGACGCATGATCAGCTCGAACAGGCGGTCACGCACCGAGTCTTCGACATCGAGGCTGCCCTCGAGCGTCTTCTCGTTGATCCGCCGTTCGAACGCGTCGAGCACGGCAAGCTTCGACGGAAAGATGGCATAGAGCTGGGCCAGGGTCAGGCTGCTCGCGGCGGCGATGTCGGCAAGGGCAATATTGCGCCAGCCCCGCCCCGCGATCAGATCCATCGTGGCATCGATGATGCGCTGGGTGCTGTCTTCCTCGCTGGCACCGGCATGGGTCGCCGGTGCGTGCGCCTCGCCCTTCTCGATCTTCTTTCGGCTCTTCCTCGCCGCCATGCCCGCCTCCGCTCCTAGCGAGCTGAACGGTAAAGAGAACGAGGCAAGAGTCAAACCGTTCCGGCCATCGCCTCAAGCGCGTGCGACGTCCGCAACCTGACCACCGGTCAGGCGCAGCAATTCGTCCGGCGTCACCGGAAATACCGCATTCGGCGTGCCGGCCGCCGCCCACAGATTCTGCCGCGCGAGGAGATCGCGATCGATCAGGATGACGACCGCCTGCGCATGACCGACGGGCGGCACGCCGCCGATGGCATAGCCGGTCGCCGTTCGGACGAACGCGGCATCGGCCTTTTCGACCGGTTCGCCGATTGCGGCCGCGACCTTGCGTTCGTCGATGCGGTTGGCGCCGCTTGCGATCACCAGGATGGGACGGCCGCTCACGGCAGCCTTGAACAGGATCGACTTGGCGATGTCGGCGACCTGGCAGCCGACCGCCGCCGCGGCTTCCGCCGCCGAGCGCGTCGGCTGCTCGAACTCGACCACCTTATTCGAGAAGCCGCGCGCAAGAAGGGCATCCTGCACCTTCTTCGCCGACGCGCTCAGTGGCCGCACGGCCGCCCCTCCCCCTTCCGTCTGGCTAGCCGGCCAGTTCGCGCGACCGTCGCGTCGCGGCGGCAACCGCCGCCGTCATCAGCGGCTGCAGGCCTTGGGCGCCCATCAGCACCTCGAGCGCCGCCGCGGTCGTGCCGCCCGGCGACGTCACGTTCTTGCGCAGCACCGCCGCCGGTTCGGGCGCGCGATGGAGCAGCTCGCCGGCCCCTGCCACTGTGGCGCGGGCAAGCGTGGCGGCGAGCTCGGCGGGAAGGCCGGCCTTGACCCCGGCCTCGGCGAGACATTCCGCGAGGAGGAACACATAGGCCGGCCCGCTGCCGGACACGGCGGTCACTGCGTCCATCAGACGCTCGTCATCGACCCATTCGACGGCGCCGACGGCGGCCAGAAGCTCGCCCGCGCGCTGCCGCTGCACGGCGTTCACGCGGGCATTGGCGCAGGCCACGGTGATGCCGCGGCCGACCTGCGCCGGCGTGTTCGGCATGGCGCGGACGACTGCGGCATCGTCGCCGAGCATGGCCTCGAACGAGGCGATGGTCTTTCCCGCCGCGATCGAAAGGAACAGGGCGGCGGGCGCGAAACGGCGATAACCCGGCACCACCGCCTCGATGCCCTGCGGCTTGGTCGCGAAGACGACGATGTCCGGCGCCAGCCCCGGCGGCAGCGAACGCAGGTCGTCGTATGCCGTCACGCCGGGCCGGCCGCGAAACGGCGCGACGGCTTCGGGCGAGGGCTCGACGACGGCGATGGCGCTGGCGATGCGGCGCTCGATCCAGCCTGCCAGGAGCGCGCCTCCCATCTTGCCGCAGCCGACGAGCAGCAGCGACAGCGTGTCCCCGGTCATTGGATTATGGGCTCCGGTTCAGGCCTCGCCTTGCGGATCGAGGCAGGCGGCGGCCACCGCCTCGGCAGGGGACCGGCCGCCCCAGATCACGTACTGAAACGCCGGGTAATACCGCTCGCACTCGTTGAGGGCGACGTCCACGAGATCCTCGAGCTGCTCCACCGACGCCCCCCGCAGGCCACGCAGCGGGACCGTGTGCCGGAACATCGGCGTGTCTTCGTCGGAGCAGAGCTCGAAATGTCCGAGCCAGAGGCGCTCGTTGGCAAGCGCCAGCAACTCGTTCACCGCGCCGCGGCGCTGCTTGGGAACCCGGAGGTCGAGCCCGCACGAGAACTGAAGGGCGCTCATGTCGGGGCTCCAGCCGAAGTAAAGCCGGTAGTCGCACCAGCGACCGGGAATCTGCGCGACCAGCTCGTCGTCGCTCGTCCGGTCGAACGCCCACTCGTTCGCGAAAGCTATTTCTTCAACAAGATCAAGGGGATGAGGGTTCTGCCCGAAGATGGATGCCGAAACGTCTGGCATTTAAGCGCCCTCCCAGTGCGCAACCGAAAAGCGTGGCACCGGAACCGCGATCGATCTTCGACAGGTTGTGTAAAAGATGACCGCGATACACAACAGAATGTAGGTTGCCAGAGGCGAGTCACGGACGCAAGGCGAAAACGGACAGAACGCCCAATTTCATGGGGATTATTTCATGCGCCCCGGGCCGGTCCGTTCATTCGCCGCCCGGCGCGCCCGACGGCGCCGGACGATCCGTCCGGCCGGCCAGCGCAGCCTCGAGCGCGGCCACACGCTCTGCGAGCATTTCGTTCTCCTCCCGCGCGCGCGCCGCCATCGCCTTGACGGCCTCGAATTCCTCGCGCGTCACGAAGTCCTGCGACTTCAGCCAGCGCTCCAGCATGCCGCGCAACTGCGCTTCGATTTCGGTGCGCACGCCGGCGAGCGCGCCGAGCGCGCCGCTCGCCGCGCGCGCAATGTCGTCCAGGAAGCGGTTGTCGGTCTGCATGCGTAACCTCGTATGTTGTCGCGTCCCCGATTATCCACGACGATGGGCGGCGTTTCCATCCGTGCGCGACGGCGCGTGACTCGCGTCGTTGCACAGCCTGACCTGCGTCCCTATAACGCCTCATGACGCCGCGACGGCCATCGCTGAATTGAACGAACAGACGAGTTCGCGCCCGTGATTACCTTTGCGCTGACATTCCCGTCGATCGATCCGGTCGCGATCGAGATCGGTCCGTTCGCAATCCGATGGTACGCACTGGCCTATATCGCCGGCATCCTGTTCGGCTGGCGCTACGTCATTCATCTCACCCGCCGTCCGCCCCAGGTGATGGATCGGGCCGCGATCGACGACTTCGTCGTCTGGGCGACGCTTGGGATCATCCTCGGCGGCCGTCTGGGCTACGTGCTGTTCTACAAGCCGGGCTATTACATCGCCAATCCGCTCGAGGTGCTGTTCCTGTGGCGCGGCGGCATGTCGTTCCACGGCGGTCTCGTCGGGGTGATCCTCGCGATCTGGCTGTTCGCGCGGCGCCATCGCATCCCGTTTCTCACCGTCGGCGACGTCGTCGCCGCGGCAACGCCGATCGGCCTGTTCTTCGGCCGCCTCGCCAACTTCATCAACGGTGAACTCTTCGGCCGGCCGAGCGACGTGCCCTGGGCCATGGTCTTCCCGCATGGCGGCCCCGAGCCGCGCCACCCGAGCCAGCTTTACGAAGCGGCGCTCGAGGGTCTGGTGCTGTTCGCCGTCCTCGCCTGGCTTGCCCACCGCACGGAGATGCGGCGCCATCCGGGCGCCCTGGGCGGCGCCTTCCTCGCCGGCTATGCGCTTGCACGAATCATCAGCGAGTGCTTCCGCGAGCCCGACGCGCATCTCGGCTTCATCCTCGGCGGGGTCACGATGGGCCAGATCCTGTCGCTGCCCATGCTGTTGATCGGCGCGTATCTGATCGTCAGGAGCCGCCGACAGCCGCCGCTGCCGATCGAGAAGCCGGCGACGTGACGGCGCTCGGCGCGTTGCTCGCGGACTGCATCCGGCGCGACGGCCCCATTCCGGTCGCCGACTACATGGCGCTGTGTCTCGGGCATCCCGAGCACGGCTATTACCGCCGTGCCGAGGCCATCGGCACAAGCGGCGACTTCATCACCGCGCCGGAGATCAGTCAGATGTTCGGCGAGCTGCTCGGGCTTTGGGCCGCCGAGATCTGGCTGAGCACGGGTCAGCCGCGTCCGGTCCGGCTGGTCGAGCTCGGCCCCGGGCGCGGCACGCTGATGCGCGACGCGCTGCGCGCGGTAAGCCAGGCGTTGCCCGCGTTCCGCGCGGCGATCGATCTCCATCTCGTCGAGATCAACCCGCGTCTTCGCGCGCTGCAGGCCGCCGCACTGCAGGATGCGAACCCGACATGGCACGATTCGCTCGCCACCGTGCCCGACGGTCCTGCGGTCATCATCGCCAACGAATTCTTCGATGCGCTGCCGGTCCAACAATTCGTGCGCGGCGCCGATGGATGGCACGTGCGATGTGTCGACCTCGATGCGACGTCGGGCCGCTTTGCGTTCGTTCCCGGCCCGCGCGTCGACGATCCCGCACTCGAACCGGCGCACCTGTCCGCACCGGTCGGCGCGGTCGTCGAGATCAGCCCGGAGTCGCGCGAGATCGCCCGGCAGCTTGCGCGCCGCGTCAAGGCCGGCGGTGCGGCGCTCGCGATCGACTACGGCCCGATGACGAGCGGCATCGGCGACACGCTGCAGGCCGTGCGGCGGCATCAGAAGGTCGATCCGCTGGCATACCCCGGCGACAGCGACCTGACCGCGCATGTCGATTTCGTCGCCCTTGCCCGCGTCGCACACGGCGTCGGCGCCGACGTCTATGGCCCGGTGCCGCAAGGCATATTCCTTCATCGCTTGGGCATCGCCGCGCGCGCGGCAATGCTTCTGCGGCGCGCGACGGCGGCGCAGCGCCGCGATATCGCGTCGGCATGCGAACGCTTGATCGGCGACGACGGAATGGGCACGCTGTTCAAGGCGCTTGCGATCGTGCCGCCCGGCGCAACGCCGCCGCCCGGCTTCGATCCCGCCCCCAATCTTTGCCTGAGACAGCAATGACCATGTTGACGGTGAGTCCGCTCGATGCGATCGACGGCGTGCGACACGGCTTCTTCACACGCCGGGGCGGCGTCAGCAGCGGCATCTTCGATTCGCTCAACTGCGGGCTCGGCTCCGGCGACGCGATCGACAACGTCACCACGAACCGGCGCCGCGCGATGGCCCGTCTGGGCTTTACGCCCGAGTCGCTGGTCACGCTGTACCAGGTTCACAGCCCGACCGTGATCGAGGTCGAGGAACCGTGGACACGCGAGAACGCGCCCAAGGCGGACGCAATGGTCACGGCGCGGCCGGGCCTCGCGCTCGGCATCCTCACGGCCGATTGCGCGCCCGTGCTGTTTGCCGACCGCAGAGCCCGCGTCGTCGGCGCGGCGCATGCGGGCTGGCGCGGCGCCATCGGCGGCGTGCTCGAGGCCACCGTCGCCGCAATGGTCAAGCACGGCGCGCGGCCGGAGACGATGGTCGCGGCGATCGGTCCGTGCATCGCCCAGCGATCCTACGAGGTCGGCCCGGAGTTTCCCGCCCCGTTCATCGCCGCAGATCCGGCGGACGCGGCGTTCTTCACGCCCGCGGCGCGGGCCGGCCATTACATGTTCGACCTGCGCGGCTACATCGTGCGCCGGCTGCGCAAGCTCGGGCTCGGCGACGTGCACCAGATGCCGCACGACACGTGCGGCGAAGAAGACCTCTTCTTCAGCTATCGTCGCGCCTGCCTGCGCGGCGAGAAGGATTACGGACGCGGCCTCTCCGCGATCGCGCTGGACGGATAGGCATGCCGCACCTGATCCTGTTCGTCCTGTTCTGCATCATCGGTCTCGTGCTGGTGACCTGTGCTCTTTAGATCACGGTCGCTCGTCCATGGGGCCCTCGCCGCGGCCGCGCTGCTGCTCGCCGGCTGCGGCGATCTGCCGCGCCCGTTCCAACCCGACGAGAAGCGAGAAGGCAACCAACTGCTGGTGCTACCCGACCGCGCCGGGGTGTTCGTTCAGCCGGTCGCCGGCCTGCCGGACCCCGAGGCGGCGCGGCTTGCCGAGCACCTGGCCGAAGCGCTTCGCCGCGAGAACGTGCCCGCGAGCACGCGCAGCCGCAACGCGGCGAGCTTCGTGCTCCACGGCGACCTGCTCGACGGCAGCCGCGTCCGACTCGTCCTGCGCGCGCCCTCCAGCGACGTCGTCGGCACGCACGAGCTCGCGCGCGCGGCAAGCGCCGACGCCAACGACCGGATTCCGCCGGAGATCCAGGACACGGCCGCACTGTTCGCCAGGGCGCTGCAGCCCGATGCGGTCGCGGTCGCCGCCGCCCCGCCGGCGCGGCGCGCAGTCCGCATCGGCACGATCAACGGCACGCCCGAAGGGGGCGACATCGCGCTTTCCCGCGCGCTCGACTACGCGCTGCGCCGCTTCGGCATCACGCCGGTCGACGCCTCCGTGACGGACAGCCTGGTCGTCAACGGTACGGTCGCGATCACCCCCAAGGGAGCCCAGCTCCGTGCCGTCGACGTGCGATGGACCGTTCTGGCGCCGGACGGCACCGAAATCGGCCAAGTCAACCAGCAGAACGACGTTCCGGCCGCGTATCTGGAGCGGGCCTGGGCCGAGCTGGCGGTCGCGGTCGCCGAGGGGGCGGCCGAGGGTATCGTCGAACTGGTCGAGCAGGCGGCCCCGCCCGTGCCGTCCGCCCGTTAGGGCACCTTCGGGGCCTCATGCCGGTTTACACTGGTATGACACCCTGATACATTCCGCGCCGCCCCGCGCCGGGAATGATCCGTCGCGGGTTTCCTGTTTGAATTTCAGGGCATTAACCGTCCGCTCGCACGGGTCCCAGGGGCGATGAAGGTCCTTACCTGCAACAGTAACCGTCCGCTTGCCGAAGCGATCAGTGCCTACCTCAACCTGCCGTTGACGAAGGCCAGCGTACGCCGCTTCTCGGACATGGAGGTCTTCGTCGAGATCCTCGAGAACGTGCGCGGCGAGGACGTCTTCGTCATCCAGTCGACGTCCTATCCGGCGAACGACAACCTGATGGAACTGCTGGTGACGCTGGACGCGCTCAAGCGCGGCTCGGCCCGGCGCATCACCGCGGTGATCCCCTATTACGGCTATGCCCGCCAGGATCGCAAATCGGGCCCGCGCACGCCGATCTCGGCGAAGCTGGTGGCCAACCTGATCACTGTCGCCGGTGCCAACCGCGTCGTGACGCTCGACCTGCACGCCGGCCAGATCCAGGGCTTCTTCGACATTCCGACGGACAACCTGTTCGCGGCGCCCGTGTTCGTGAAGGACATCAGCGAGCGCTTCCGCGGCGCCGACGTGACCGTGGTGTCGCCTGACGTCGGCGGCGTCGTTCGCGCCCGCGCCATCGCCAAGCGCATCGACGCCGACCTCGCCATCATCGACAAGCGGCGCGAGCGCGCCGGCGTGTCCGAGGTCATGAACATCATCGGCGACGTCAAGGGACGGACCTGCATCCTCGCCGACGACATCGTCGATTCCGCCGGCACGCTGTGCAATGCGGCGGTCGCGCTGATGGAAGCGGGCGCCAAGGAAGTCCACGCCTATGTCACCCACGGCGTCCTGTCGGGTGGCGCCGTCGCTCGCGTGTCGGCATCGCCGATCAAGTCGATGGTCATCACCGACAGCATCCAGGCGACCGAGGCGGTGCGCGTTTCCCACAACATCCGGCAGATCACGATCGCGCCGCTGATGGCCGAGGCGATCCGCCGCATCAGCGAGGAGCGCTCGGTTTCGAGCCTGTTCGATTGAGCCCGGACGCGAGACCGGGCCTCATGCCGGCGTGCGGCACCCCTGGAGGCCGACGCCGATTGCCGAAAAGGAGAGAAAGATGGTCGAGACAGTGACGATTTCGGCGCAGCTGCGCCAGCGGGCCGGAAAGGGGGCCGCCCGCGCCGTACGCCGGGCTGGCCGCGTTCCCGGCGTGATCTACGGTGACAACCAGCCCCCGACACTGATCGAGCTGGATCCGAGAGACCTCATCCGCGAGTTCCAGAAGCCGGGCTTCTTCACCCGCGTGTTCGACGTGCAGATCGACGGCCGCAGCGAACGCGTGCTGCCGCGCGACGTGCAGCTTCACCCGGTGACCGACAGACCCGAACACGTCGACTTCCAGCGCGTGGGGGCGAAGACGCAGATCCGCGTGGCGGTGCCGGTGCGGTTCGAGAACCAGGAGCGCTCGCCCGGTCTGAAGCGCGGCGGCGTGCTCAACGTCGTCCGCCACGAGATCGAGGTCTACTGCTCGGTCGAGAACATTCCGCAGGTCATTACCGTGAACCTCAAGGGCCTCGACATCGGCGACAGCGTGCACATCAGCGCCGTCAAGCTGCCCGAAGGCGTGCGCCCGACCATCACGACGCGCGACTTCACGATCGCGGCGATCGCGGCACCGTCCGTCCTGCGCGGTGCCGAGGAAGGCGGCCCGGCGGCCGGTGCGCCGGCCGAGGCCGGCGCTTCCGCACCGGCGCCGCAGGCTGCCGCCGGTGGGGCGGCCAAGGCGCCCGCGGCCGGCGAGAAGAAGGCCGCCGGCAAGAAGTAATCGGCGGCATTGGCGGATCTCGTTTTGCTGGTCGGCCTGGGCAATCCCGGGCCGACCTATGCCAGGCACCGACACAACGTCGGATTCATGGCGGTGGACGCGATCGCCCGTCGCCATGGCTTCGGCCCCTATCGCGCACGCTTCGAGGGGCTCGCCGCCGACGGCCAGATCGACGGCACCAGGGTGGTCGCCCTGAAGCCGCAGACCTATATGAACGAGTCGGGGCGTTCGGTCGCGGCCGCGGCGCGCTTCTACAAGATCGATCCGTCGCAGATCTTCGTCTTCTATGACGAACTCGACCTCGCGCCGGGTCGGCTCCGCGTCAAGCGCGGCGGCGGCAACGCCGGCCACAACGGGCTCAAATCCATCGATGCGCATCTCGGGCCGGATTATTGGCGCGTGCGCATCGGTATCGGCCATCCGGGCGACAAGCGCCTGGTCAGCGGCTATGTGCTGCACGATTTTTCCAAGGCGGACGCGGTCTGGCTGGAGCCGCTGCTCGAGGCAATCGCCGCCGAGGTGCCGCGCCTCGTCGCCGGCGATGAAAGCGGTTTCATGAGCCGCGTCGCGCATGCGATGAACCCACCCGCGCCGAAGCCGCCCCGGACCGATTTGAACAAGGACTAGACGACATGGGTTTCCGCTGCGGCATCGTCGGCCTGCCGAACGTCGGCAAGTCGACCCTGTTCAACGCACTGACGGCGACCGCGACCGCCGCGGCCGCGAATTATCCGTTCTGCACGATCGAACCGAATATCGGCCGCGTGCCGGTGCCGGACGCGCGGCTTGATACGCTCGCCCGCCTGGCGAAATCGGCACGCAAGGTCCCGACGCAGCTGGAGTTCGTCGACATCGCCGGGCTGGTGCGCGGCGCCTCGAAGGGCGAGGGCCTGGGCAACCAGTTCCTCGCCAACATCCGCGAGGTTGACGCGATCGCGCACGTGCTGCGCTGCTTCGAAGGCAGCGACGTCACCCATGTCGAGGGATCGGTCGATCCGCTGCGCGACGCCGAGACGGTCGAGACGGAGCTGATGCTCGCCGACCTCGAAAGTCTGGAAAAGCGCGTGGTGACCGCGCAGAAGAAGGCGCGCGGCGGCGACAAGGAGGCGAAGACGCAACTCGAGGTCATGGAACCGATCCTCGCCCTCCTGCGCGAGGGAAAGCCCGGCCGGGCCTTCACGCCGACGCCCGAGCAGGCGTCGCTCGTCAAGCAGCTTCAGCTGCTCACCACCAAGCCCGTCCTTTACGTCTGCAACGTCGAGGAAGAGGCCGCTGCCACCGGCAACGAGCTGTCGCGCAAGGTGGCGGCCAAGGCGGCACAGGAAGGCGCTTCGTCCGTGGTCATCTCGGCCGCCATCGAAGCAGAGGTCGCCGCCCTGCCAGACGAGACCGAGCGGCAGGCCTTCCTCGAATCGCTCGGCCTGAGCGAGACCGGGCTCGCCCGCGTCATTCGCGCCGGCTACGGCCTGCTCAACCTCATCACCTACTTCACCGCCGGGCCCAAGGAGGCGCGCGCCTGGACCGTACGCAAGGGCGCCAAGGCGCCAGAGGCGGCCGGCGTGATCCATAGCGATTTCGAGCGGGGCTTCATCTGCGCCGAAGTCATCGCATATGACGATTACGTCGCCTACGGCGGCGAGCAGGGCGCGAAGGAAGCCGGCAAGATGCGCCAGGAAGGCCGCGACTACGTCGTCGCCGACGGCGACGTGATGCTGTTCCGCTTCAACGTCTGACGCGTGCGGCGGCGCGCTTCAGGTCGCGCGAAGCCAGTCGAGGATCTCCGGCCACAGGTGACGATGCGTCCGGTCGCCGGTCAGGATGCCCAGGTGCCGCTGCGTGACGCCGGCATCGCCCATGTACCGAAGCACGCACCCGGGTCCGGCACCGTGATACCGCCGGGAACGCAATCACGGATGCGGGCGGCATGAGGCGACTTTCCGGGTCGACGACGGACAACACCGGCGCGGTCAAATCCGCCGGGCCGAGCATCCGCCCGGCCACCGGAAGAGTGCCCTTCATGAAAAGATCGCCCCGGTAGAGCCCGACCGCGACATCCGCGAAGAGCGCGACCGTTACGTTCCACGCATCATGACCCGGCGCAACCAACCCGACGCGCAACGCCGCAGTCGTGGCGCGCGTTCCGTCGCGGGACGGCCCCGGTGAGCGGCTTGTCCCGCATGCGGGCAAGGTGGTAAGGCTCCGGGACGATCGAAGAAGGAGGACGCCTTGACCACCGTAAACGCGCTCGGCAACACGACCCTGACCGCCGCCGACGGCCATGTGCTCTCCGCCTATCGCGCCGATCCCACGGGCATGCCGAAGGGCGGCCTCGTCGTCGTCCAGGAGATCTTCGGCGTCAACGACCACATCCGCAGCGTCGTCGACGGCTTCGCAAAGGACGGCTACGTGGCGATCGCCCCGGCCCTGTTCGACCGCGTCAGCCGCGGCGTCGAACTCGGATACGGTGAATCCGACATCGCCGAGGGCCGCCAGATCCGGGGCAAGGTCACGAACGAACAGGCGCTGCTCGACATCGCCGCCGCGCGCGATGCGATCGCCGGCGTAGGCAAGATCGGCATTGTCGGCTATTGCTGGGGCGGCCTCGTCGCGTGGCTCGCGGCCACGGGACTCGACGGCTTCGCCGCTGCCGTGTCGTACTACGGCGGCGGCATCGGCAACCATGCCGATGCCGTGCCGCGCTGCCCGGTGATGATGCATTTCGGCGAGAAGGACCACGCCATTCCGCTGAGCGAGGTCGACAAGATCCGCGCCGCCCAGAAAGATCGCGTCGAGATCCACATCTATCCTGCCGGACACGGCTTCAACTGCGATCAGCGCGGCAGCTACCATGCCGAAAGCGCGAAGCTCGCACGCGAGCGCACGCTCGCCTTCTTCGCGTGGCATTTGCAGTAGCTCGCCGTCCCGGATGCTGCGTCCGGCGACGTGCCGGAAACTAGGGGATCCCGGCCGTCGCCGGTTTGCCTTCGATGGCGGTCCCGTAAGGTTCGTCGTCTTCACCGAGTCGGGGCGTGCGGTCCTGCCCTGAACCGGCGGTCAGGTATCGGTACCCGCCGCGCCCGGCCGCCGCCTTGATGGGACAATGGCCGCTCATCCCGCGTGCCACGAAGGCAAGGCCGCCGAGTGCCAGCAGCGCACCGAGCCCCGGGCGACGCCGGGCGGCGGTCCCGAGTGCGGCGAGACCCAGGATGACAGAGCCGACCCGCTCGGCGGTCGACAGATTGTTCGGGCCACCGAACACGGATCGGTAGACATCCTGGGCGGAACGGGTGAGGTCCATCGTGGCGGCTCCTTTGATCCAGCGGCTTCAAAACCTGGAGCTGCCGACAAAGTTCCCTTCGGCGGTCGTCCGGCCCCTTCCCCCGGCACCGGCACCCGAAACCCCAGGGACGAGTCCGAAACTCTTGCGCCGACCCTAGCGCGTTGTGACCTGCCTGAACTCCAGGATCGTGCCGCAACCGGCGGCAGCGCCGAGGCGGAGGATCCCGGTGCTGTCGACGGCGACGTCGACGCCGTTGTCCTCGAGCAACTCGCGCGTCGCCTCGAGATCGGCGACGGCAATCGTCATCGCCGCGAGATAGGGCGGGTCGGCAACGGGAAGGTCGACGTCCGGATGCAGCAACGGCAGATCGTCGGGCCGGGCAAAGGCGATGAACGAGCGTCCGAGGTGGACGGCGAGCGTATCGTCGGTCAGCGTCGCCGCACCGGCACCGCAAAGCCGGTCGTAGGCACCGACCAGTGCCGGCGGATCGTCGACCACCGCCGTCAGGCCGACGAGGCCGACCGCACCGTTCGCGTGCCGGAGCCATGCCGGTCGGCGGATGAGATCAGGCGTCAGATGCTGACACATGAATGCCGATACGCAGGGCGTGCTGCGCGGCGGCAGCATCACGAGCTTGAACCGCGGCATGAGGTCGCCCTCGGGCAGCTCGAGCACGCGGCCGAGATCCTTCGGGCCGTCGGGCTTGAGGCCGGCGGCGGCGAGTTCGCGCGCCGCCGCGTCGGCATCATCGGTGCCGAACGCGAAGCCGAGCAGGCCCTCGCGGCCGGCGAGGAACTGGTCGAGACCGTTGGTGAACTGCGTCGGATCGACGATGCCGAGCAGTTCGATGTAATCGTCCGGAAACATGATGCAGTAATTGGCCGTGCCCCAGCCGACATGCCGCCCGCGCGGCGTGAGCGTGAAGCCGAGGCGCGCATACGCCGCGCGCGCGGCCTCGAGGTCGCGCACGCCGACGATCGAATGATCGATGCCTTTGACTGCCCGCATCGAAGCTCACCCTCCCGCAAAGATCGCGTCGAGCCGGCTTGCCAGCGGCGCCAGGGCGCCGTCGAGGCGTGCCGGCGCGCCGCCCTGAAACGACGCGGACAGCGCACGCCATACTGCAGCGCCGGCCAGCTCGATCACGAGCGGCCGCAGCAGAGGCGCCGCATCGGGGGCAAGCTTGCGCGTCCGGGCGACGTCCACCGGCCAGCCGATCGGCCAGCGTAGCGTGCCGTCGATGTCACGGAAACCGTGATCGTCGATCGTGCGGCCGGCCGGCATCGGCAGCAGCCACATCGCCCCGGCGATGCGCCCGCGATAAGCGTCGTCGCCGAAGCCGCGCGCCTTCTCGGGCACGTAGATCGCGACACAGTCGTCCGTGCCTGCGAGTTCAGCGCCGATTTCCAGGAGGCGCTGGCGCGCGGCACGGGTCGCGTTGAGCACGGGCCGACCGGTGATCCCGTAGAGCGGTTTGATCCAGCGCACGGCCATGATCACGCCATGCCCATCGTCAGGACGTCGCGGCGACCCCGCATCCTATCGTAGCGCCGCCGCGATGTTCCCGCCATCAACGGTGAGAACCGCGCCCGTGGTCTTGTTGGCGAGCGCGAGCGACACGAAGGCCTGCGCCACATCCTCGGCCTTCACCTCGCGGCCGAGCAGATTGCCACCCATGTATTCCTTTTCGCTGATCCCGCGCGCCTTGGCACGCGAGGCGATCATGTCGCTGGTCAGCAGGCCCGTGCGCACGCGGTCGGCGTTCACGGCGTTGGCGCGGATGCCGTCGCGCCCATGGTCGACCGCGTACTGCCGGACGAGGAACATCGTCGCCGCCTTGGGCAGGCCGTAGGGACCGAAATCCGGCCCCGGATTGACCGCCTGCTTCGACACGTTGAACAGGAGACAGCCGCCGGTCTTCTGCGCACGCATCACCCGCACCGCGTTCTGTGCCACCGTCTGGTGCGCGAAGAAGTTGAGCTCGAAGCTTTCGCGCAGGATCTTGTCCTCGACGTCGCCGATGCGGCCCTGCCAGGCGGCGCCGGCGTTCGACACCACGATATCGACGCCGCCGAAATGCGAGACGGCCCGGTCGAACGCGGCGCGCACGTCGTCCCGATCGGTGACGTCGCAGCGGATGCCAAGCCCGCCGAGCTTCGTCGCGACGGCCTGCGCGGCCGCCTCGTCGCGGTCGAGCACGACGACCTCGGCACCTTGCGCGGCGAAAGCGGCCGCCGTAGCCGCGCCGATGCCGCTGCCGCCGCCCGTCACGAGAACGACGTGACGGGCGAGCGGCTCCTCGACACCCTTGCCGAGCTTCGCCTGCTCCAGCGACCAGTATTCGACGTCGAACAGGTCGGCCTCGGAGATGCTTTCGAAGCGGCCGATCGCCTCGGCGTCGGTGATGGTCGCTATCGCGTTCTCGTAGACGTCGGCCGCGATCTTCGCGTCCTTGGCCGAATTGCCCAGCGCGAACAGGCCAAGTCCCGGCACGAGAATGACGCGCGGCACGGTGTCGAGCATCTTCTTGATGCCGCCGACGCGCGCGTTGTTGCGCTCGAAATACGCCTTGTACGCCGCTGCGTAGTCGGCGAAGGCCTGCTTCGCGGCCGCAGCAAAGGCATCCAGCCTACCCGCCTCGGGCGCCGCCACGATCAGCGGTTTGGGCTTGGTGCGGATGACGTGGTCCGGCGTGATGGTGCCCGCCTGGCTGTAGCGCGGAAGGTCGGCGCCGTTGACGAAGTTGAGGATCTGCGGGCTCGTCCGGAACGCCATGACGAAGCGGCGGTAGATGCCGTCATCGGCGTCGACGGGAATCGCCGCGAGACCGCGCAAGATCGGTGCCACCTCCGCCGGCGTCGCGAGCCGCGCCGGCAGCGCACCGAGCGCGAACACGTTGCGCCGGCCCCGGCGCAGCCGCGCCTCGGCGAGGCTGACCAGCTCGATCATGCGGTCATAGGCTTCCTTCGCGGTGTCGCCCCAACTGAAGATGCCGTGCTTGAGCAGGATCAGGCCCTCGGCCTGCGGCATCTTCTTCTGCGCCTCGGCCGCCATCTTGGCGAGCGCGAAGCCGGGCATGACGTAGTCGACGATTGCAACCCGGTCGCCATAGACCTCGCGGCACAGTTCGGCCCCGTTGGGCTGATCGGTCAGCGCCAGCACCGCGTTGGCGTGCGTGTGGTCGATGAACTTGTGCGGCAGGAAGGCATGGAACAGCGTCTCGACCGAGGGATTCGGCGCCGTCGCGTCGAGCAGGTTGCAGCGCTGGAAGTTGACCATCTCCTCGTCGCTGAGCCGGTCGAGCGCGTAGAGCCTGCGCAGCGGCTGCAGCCGCACGGCGGGCAGACCCTGCGGTTCGATGACAGCCATGTCCCAGCCGCTGCCCTTGACGCACAGCACCTCGACGTCTTCGCCGAGCGTGTCCTTCATGTGCGTCTTGACCGAGGTGTTGCCGCCGCCGTGCAGCACGAGCTCGGGCACGCTGCCGAGCAGCCGCGTCGTGTAGGTGCGTAGCGCGAGATCGCGGTTGACGCCCTGCTTCGCGTATTTCTCGACGGCGGCTTCGGCGTCCTTGTCGGACCAGAGATTCTTCATGTCGTCGATCCTCGTACTGGCGCCTGGAATCACGTAAGCCGGGTCTCGCCCCGGGCTCGGCCGAAGGGCGCGGGCCGACAACGTGCCATCCGACTGCCTAGTGTTCCCGCATCCCGAAATCACGCACGCCGAAATCACGCACGGTTCAGCACGCGCCCGGCGACGGCGTCGAGCCGGCGGACGACGCCCGGGTCCCGTGCCGCGGGTGCCGTGATGATCGCATGGTCGAGCGCCGTGTGGCAGCCGGCCGTGCACGAATGCGTGCGTCCGCCGATCTTCGGCGCGACCTGCTTGACCAGCGCGCGGGCCTTCGCGGCGTTCTCGAGAAGGACCTTGACGACGGCATCGACGGTGACGTCGTCGTGATCGGGATGCCAGCAGTCGTAGTCCGTCACCATCGCCACGGTCGCGTAGCACATCTCGGCCTCACGGGCGAGCTTGGCCTCGGGCATGTTGGTCATGCCGATCACGTCGCAGCCCCAGCTGCGGTAAAGGTTCGATTCGGCCTTCGTCGAGAATTGCGGCCCTTCCATGACGAGGTACGTGCCGCCGCGCCGGACGGGCAGCCCAAGCTCGCGCGCCGCACCCTCGATGTGGTCGCCGAGACGGCTGCAGACCGGATGGGCCATCGATACGTGCGCGACGCAGCCGGTGTCGAAAAAGCTCTTCACCCGGGCGAAGGTCCGGTCGATGAACTGGTCGACGATGACGAAGGTTCCGGGCGCCAGCTCCTCGCGCAGGCTGCCGACGGCGCTCACCGAAATGATCTCGGTGACGCCGGCCCGTTTCAGCGCATCGATGTTGGCGCGGTAGTTCAACTGCGACGGCGGAATGCGATGGCCGCGCCCGTGACGCGGCAGGAAGACCAGCCGCTGCCCGTCGAGTTCGCCGAACATCAGGTCGTCGGACGGCTCGCCCCAGGGCGTGAGGACACGCTCCCACCGGACATTGGTCAGGCCGTCGATTTCGTAAACACCGCTGCCGCCGATGATGCCGAGAACCGGAGGTGTGCCGGGCGGAACGGGCTGGGCCATTGACGGGTGCTCCCTGAACGATTGAGGGGCCATCTTTTAAAGGCTCCGGTCGAATTATCAACCGCGGCGGTTGTCCCTCCCGACGGGGCAGCCGATGGCCTTTCCGCCATGCGAATCCGGCATGGTCGGCCCGCGCCGTCGCCACTGCCGGCCGACTTGCGGTCATCGCCATGGACAGCGCAAGATCATTGCCTCGATCTTAGGCATGAGGCGGCGCATGATGGCGCAACGGCGTTTCTGGATCGCGGTGGCATGTGGCGCCATGGTGCTGACCCTCGCCACGGGCCTGCGGGCGACCTTCGGCCTGTTCCTGAAGCCGATCAACCTCGACCTGGGCATCAGCCGCGAGCTGTTCGGGCTGGGCATCGCGCTCCAGAACCTGCTGTGGGGCGCGGCCTCGCCGTTCGCCGGCGCCATTGCCGACAAGTTCGGGGCCGGCCGTGTCATCGGCGCCGGCGCCCTGTGCTACATGGCGGGGCTTGCCGTCATGGGCATGGCCGGCGGCGGCGCCCAGATCGTGCTCGGCAACATCCTGGTCGGGCTGGCACTGAGCGGCGCCGGATTCTCCGTCGTACTTGGCGCGATCGGCCGCGCCGCCCCGGCGGACAAGCGCAGTGCCGCGCTCGGCATCATCACCGCCGGCGGGTCGTTCGGACAATTCGCGATGGTGCCGTACGCGCACGTCCTGCTCGAGTCCTTCGGCTGGTCGGCCGCACTGTTCGGCCTCGCGGCGACGGCGATGCTGATGCTGCCGCTGAGCCGCGCGACCGCAAGCGCGCCGGGCGCAGGGCCGGCCGCCGGCGGGCAGACTTTGCGCGAATCGCTCGCCGAGGCCTTCCGCCATCGCGGATTCTGGCTGCTCACGGCCGGGTTCTTCGTCTGCGGCTTCCAGCTCGTGTTCGTGGCCACGCACCTGCCGGCCTCCCTTGCCGACCGCGGCCTGCCGACCTGGGTCGGGGCGTGGACGTTGGCGCTGGTCGGCCTGTTCAACATTGTCGGGTCCTACGGCTGCGGCGTGCTGGGCGGCCGCTACAGCAAGAAGAACCTGCTGAGCCTGGTCTATGCCCTGCGCTCGCTCGTCTTCCTGCTGTTCATCATCCTGCCGATGTCCGAATGGAGCGTGCTTGCGTTCGGCGCAGCACTCGGCCTGTTGTGGCTCGGCACCGTGCCGCTGACGAGCGGACTCATCGCCTACATCTTCGGCCCCGCCTACATGTCGATGCTCTATGGCATCGTCTTCTTCAGCCATCAGGTCGGCAGCTTCTTCGGCGCGTGGCTGGGCGGCTACGCCTACGACGTCACCGGATCCTACGACATGATGTGGTGGCTGTGCGTCGCGCTCGGCCTCGCGGCGGCGGCGCTCCACTGGCCGATCCGCGAGCGACCCGTATCGCGGCTTGCGCAAACAGGTGCCGCATGAGAGACGGCGGACTGCGTCTGACGCTGATTGGCGCGGCGGCGATGCTGCTGCTGGGTGCGGTCTATCTGTGGGCGGTGCGCGGTCCTGCGATCCTGATGGATCTCGGCAACATCTGGTGCGCCTAGCAGGTCACCGTTCGTCCTTCAGCCGCCATCGTCCGCGCGACCGATCCAGGTCATGAGACGCGGATCGAGAATGGCGTTCACCGCCAGCGTGATCATCCGCGTCGGGTCGTCCAACCGAACCAGCTGCGCATGCGTTCCTTCGGGCAATTCGAAGGTGCGCTCGACGCGCCACGCCCGCACCTTCGGCTCGCCGGTTCTCACGAAGATATCGCCGATTTCGATACGGTCCTTCGCCATCGGCCCCCTCCCTGACCATCAGGACTCGAAACGGCCCGCCGCCTCGGGCTGATACACGACCTCCAGCAGCGTCACGCGCCGCCGACGCCCGTCGAGGCTCGTCCACGCGATGGACTGCCCTTCGGAGAGCCCGAGCAGCGCGGTTCCCAACGGACTCAGGATCGAGATGCGGCCGAGCAGATCGTCCTCCTCGCCCGGATACACGAGCGTGACCGACAGCACGTCGCCGGTCGTGTCGTCGCGATAGCGAACGCGCGAATTCATCGTCGCAACGTGTCTCGGCACGCGTTCCGACGCGATGACCTTCGCACGTTCGAGTTCGCGGCGAAGAAACGCGACGAGCACGTCGTAGCGCTTTGTCGAGAACAGTTCGACGATTTCACTCAGTCGCGCCTTGTCGCGATCGGTCACCAGAATGGGTCCGGACATAACGCTCTCCGAGCGGGCCTGCGTTGAACCAGCGGAATCTTGACCATATATTAGATGCCATGCGCGGATTTCCAGCCACTGCCGCTCCGGCTTCGCGGCACTGGATCATAGACGGAGCCGGTTGCATCAAACCGGGCTTTCCGCCCCGTCGCGCCGTCGTCGGGCGCGACGGGTGAACACGCACCGCCGGGCCTGACCCGGCCCATATTTTCCGCCACGACCGGCATACGCCGTGCGGTGCACGGCTTCACAGGCCTTGCACCGAATACGACCGACGCGCGCAAAACGGCGTCGCCGCGACGGCGGACGCATGTCCGGATTTCCCTTGTTCCAATGATGCAGGGCGTCGTGACGCCTCGTGTATTGTTGAAACTTCATCCATTCCGAAGACTTCTGCGACCGCTCGTGGCGGCCACGGCCCTTCTCCTGGCATACGAGGCCGACATCGTCGCGCGCGGCCTCGTCGCGATCGGACTGTCGGAGTCAGTTGCGGATCGGGCGAACCACGCGGTCATGGCGGCCGGCCTGCTTGCGCTGACATGGCTCGTCAGCCGGGTCATCTGGCTCGCCGTCGCGATGGTGATGGTTCGCAGAGGCAGGCATCCGTCGCGCCTTCTACGTCAGCTCATCACGGCCATTCTCTGCATCGCGGTGTCGTTGGTCATTCTGTCGACCATGTCGGAGAGCGCGATGGCAGGTGCACTGGCGACGTCCGGGATTCTGGTCGCGATCATCGGATTTGCGCTGCGAAACGTCATCGGCGACCTGTTCTCGGGCATTGCCCTGAGCATCGAACGCCCATATCGGATCGGCGACTGGATCGAAGCCGATACGGGAATCACGGGCCGGGTCGTGGACATCACCTGGCGGGCGACGCGCATCGAGACCCGCAATAAGGTTCACGTCGTCGTCCCGAACGGGCGGATGGCGGTCGGACGTCTCATCAACTACAGCGCGCCGCACCCGCATTTCCGCACTCAACTCACCGTCGTGCTCGACTTCGACGTGCCGGTGGCGCGTGCCAAACGCGTTCTGCTTGCTGCCGTCATGGCAACCAAGTGCATTCGCGCCGATCCCAAGCCGGACGTCAGGGTCGACGCCTACACGGACCGCGGCATCCGATATCTCGTCCGGTACTGGCTTTCCAGCTTCGCCGATGATGCCGATTGCCGCGACGCCGTTCTTGCCAATATCGATCGGCATCTGCGGCTGGCGGGCATCTCGATAGCCAATCGCGATCACGTGGTCGTCGAACGGCCCGGGCGACGGCCGCACGTTCCGGCGGCCTCGCCGGTCGAGGCGCTCGCGCACATTCCCGGATTCCAGACCTTGCCGGCCGAGGTAATACGCCAGCTTGCTCCCGCGCTGTCCCTACGAATGCTCGCCGCCGGCGAGGTGCTGCGGCCGGATGCCCGCGGCAGCGAGGATGTCGGGATCGTGTCGGAAGGGCTGCTCGTGCTTCGGGACGAACGGGGCATCGAGCGCGCCGTCATCGAGCCCGGCATGATGATCGGGCAGCTCATGCATGCGACGTCTGCCGCAGGTTTTCATGTCGCCGCCGCCACCGACGCCGTGCTTCTCGTGCTCGCGGTCGGCCGGCTGAAAACCACACGCCTCGAGGCCTCGCCACTCGGCGACGTCCTGCGCGAAGGCCTCCGGCAATGGCAGATGCTGCTGGAGCCGCGGCGCACCGGCACGGCGCCAAGGAACGTCAGCGGGGATGCAGATCCGCCCGGCCGTCCACCTCCGCTTTTTCGACTTCGCCGTTGGATTCCATAGGCGACGTCGTCCTGCCCGTAGGCCAAGTACGAACGAAGGCGAGATCGTGCGCCCCGTCGCAAGATGCGGCCGTCGCAGCAATGCCGCAGACCGTGGCGATATGCGCTTGCGGCCACCCCGGCTTGAAAACTTTGCAACAAGCCAATATATATGACGCGCAATGTCGAATGCGCGGTCATACATCGTTAAGATGCTCTGCTGGAGCGCCTGGCTCGCTGGCTGCGCCGAACCGGAATCGTATGCCCCGCGATGCTTGGCGTCGTGCCTGACGCCGTAGCTGCATCCGGGGCTCCTACTTCGACACACTACCCGTAAACCCGTGTGCCAGGCCGACGACCGCATTCGCGGTGCGGCGTGCTTTTGGCCTGTCCGCTATTTGGCAACCGAGAAAGGAGAAGCCTGTGAATCAACAGCGTACTCGTTCCCGGATCTGCGCCAAATGCCGCCATGTCGTCCCTGCAGCAGCCGCACGCTGTCTGTACTGCGGAACACACGTGCGATTTTCATCCGTAGAGGCAATGCCGTACGCAAGTACGCGCGAGCAAACCTACATCAAGGTTGACAACACCGACGAGCACTTGTCGAACCGAAGGCTGGAGCCATGAATCTGCCGGAGATCAGAATAAGCCGCCGCGATTTCGGTCGACTGGATTCGCTGCTCGGCGGCACGCTGCTCGACCGCATGGGCAAGGTCGGCGAGTTCCTGTTGAACGAACTCGCTCGCGCCAAGGTCGTCTCCGATCACGAACTGCCGCCGACGGTCGTCGCCATGAATTCGACCGTCCGGTTCCGCGACGAGGAGTCCGGACGCGAAACCGTCGCAAAGCTTACGTTTCCGGGAGAAACCTCGCCGGAGACGCCTTGCGTTTCCGTGCTGACGCCGGTCGGGGCCGCCCTGCTCGGGTTGTCGCAGGGCGACTCGATCACGTATGAAACACCTGACGGACGGTTGAAAACCCTGACGGTGATCGAGGTCATCACGCACCGTTCCGACGGCGGCTCGTCGCACGAGGCGGCTGTCGAGCCGCCGGCCGGTGGCGTGCGTACCGACGGCAGCGGTCGATCCCCCGGCATATCGAGGTTGTGACTTCCGCAACGAAACGCGTCCAGACGCCCCATTCCGCTCTAGCCGAAACAGGTGATCCATGGTCGATGCTGTCCCACTGCCCAATGCTTTCGCGCCCGTGAGCGGTTTGTCCGCCGCGACGTCGCAGGGCCGTCCCGATCATGGTGGGTTCTGGTTCGACGAGTCGCCGAACGAGCCAGCAATCCAGCGCCTGTTGACGACCCGAAATGTCCACCAGGACGATTCGGGACCGCAACGCATACGGATCTTCGACAATCCGGCGTTCGGGCGCGTGCTCGCCCTCGACGGTTACGTACAGACGACCGAGCGTGACGAGTTCATCTATCACGAGATGATCGCGCATGTTCCGATTCTGGCGCACGGCGCGGCGCGCTCGGTTCTCATCGTGGGCGGCGGCGACGGCGGGACTCTGCGCGAAGTCCTGAAGCACAAGACCGTCCAGCGCGCCGTTCTCGTCGAGATCGACCCGCGCGTCGTCGAACTGAGCCGGCGCTATCTCCCTTCGATCTCGGCCGGCGCGTTCGACGATCCACGCACCGAAATCGTCATCGCGGATGGCGCCGCGTTCGTCCGGGACACCACGGCCAATTTCGATGTGATCCTCATCGACTCGACGGACCCTGTCGGCCCGGGCGCGAAATTGTCTTCGGCTCCTTTCTTCGCCCTTTGCCGCGTACGCCTTCGGCCGGGCGGGATTCTCGTCGCCCAAAGCGGCGTCGCGTTCCTGCAGCGCGATCAGATCAGCCGTACCGTGAAGCGACTGCGCGAAATATTCAGCGACGTGGGCGTCTACACGGCCACGGTGCCGACATACTATGGCGGCCCCATGTCGTTCGCATGGGCCTCTGACGCCGCCTACCGGCATACTGTATCCGTCGAGCAGCTTGCCGAACGGTTCGCCGCCTCCGGCATCGCCACACGCTACTACACGCCGGCGCTGCATCAGGCGTCCTTCGTTCTGCCGGCCTATCTCGAAGACATGCTTTCCGGACAGGCGACGGATCACACGACCGACCGGCTGCAGCAAGGTCGCTGAGAGTCCCGATGCAGTCGTTCGGCTATCTGCGGCGATTCATGCTCCGCGCGGGCAGCCTGCAGGCAAGCGGGTACGCCCCGGCGTGACGGGCGGACCAAGCCGTCCGCCGGGGATCCATAGCCCATCCAACCGTCAATGGCTGTTCTTGCGTCGCCGGCACGCCTGTGCCGGCGAAAGAGGAGTTCGCATGTCCAATCTCGACTGGCTCTTGGCCGCACAGGAAAATTCAGGAACCTGCTTCATTCTGTCGCGCAGGGACTACGAAGATCTGAAACGCCTCGTCGACGCGTGGCCGGCGCACGATCATCCGGTGCGGCGCCTTCTCGTCGCGAAGCTCTGGCGCGGTCTGGTTTGCGATCCCGATCAGGTGCCGGACGACGTCGTCGTGACAGGTGCGCGCATCGAGTATCGTCGTGCCCCGCGCGGCGAAATCGAAACAGGCATCCTCGTCCGCCCTGATGTCCGACCGATGCCGGCGAACGGCATATCAATGGTCAGCCCTCTCGGCGCTCTGCTCTTGGGCATGATCCAGGGCGCCGTAATTCACCAGAGCGCACCCGATGGCGCACCGTTTTTCCTGCATCTGGAAAAGGTGACCCGGCGCGACGGACAATCGCGTGCGCCGACAAGCATCGCGGCGGATGGCGCGGCGATGCCCGGGGCCGCCTCGGGCTGACGCGCCGGCGGCCGCATCGACGACGTGTCCTACGTTCAGTCGACCGTTTCGCCACGGCCCCCATGCGGATTGAACGCCCTCGGCATTCGTCCTATATGGGATACGTCATGCATCCGTTTGCTGCGTTCCCCATGTCCGGCGTTCTGAAGCGGTGGGCAATCATGGGAGTCGGCGGCATCAAACCGGTTGCGCTGGCCCCGTCATGCGGCTGAGGCGCATGGCGGTCCAACAGCCGGTGCCGGGGCTGATCTGATCACCATCTTTCGTCACACGTAGAGCGACGCGCGCGAAGGCGACGCATCCTGCACGTGCCGCGGCATGCGCTGCGGCGCCTTTGCGCGCGCCTGCACCGACATCTGCCCGCAATGTACGGGCGCAAGGGGTGAGGTCAGTCATGACCGAACATCGTTCGGAACCATATGGAGACACCGGCGCGTCCTGCAACGCACACAACAGGTATCAGCAACTTCATTATCCGGCGCATGTCGTGCCTGAACCGGAGGCGCACGACCGTGCCTTGCGACAACCGCACCGATGCGTGCCGCACCGGGCACACGATACGGATTCGAACGAAAACGCCGAGCCGCCGCACGATCGCGATGAAAAGCGACGGACCGTCGTGCCGTTTCGTCCGCGACCGCAACCCCGGCCGAGACCGGCAGATGACGATGACGATCCCGGCCCCCAGGCCGCATGAGCAATGACGGGACGACGGAGAGGCGCGGTGCCACGGTGCGACCGACGCGACGTGGGGGTCACGTGAGAGTCACGTGGAGATTCGTATCGCCGTCCCCACGCGCCGGATGTCACGGCGACGGCCGGGCGCGACGTTTCCTGGATGAGCCATGAAGATCGTCATTTGCGGTGCCGGCGTCATCGGCGTCACCACCGCCTACTATCTCGCGACCATGGGACACGAGATCGTGGTCGTCGACCGGCGATCACGCGCCGGCATGGAAACGAGTTTCGCCAATGCCGGTCAGATCTCGTGGGGTTATGCCGGCCCCTGGGCTGCCCCGGGCATGCCGCGGAAGGCGCTGTTCTGGTGGCTGTTCGAACGTCATACGCCGCTCGTCATACGTCCCCGTATCGATCCGGCCCTGTGGACATGGCTCGTTCGGATGCTGCGAAACTGCACGTCGAGCGCGTATATCCGCAACAAAGAGCGTATGGTGCGGCTCGCGGCATTCAGCGCGGAATGCCTGCGCGAGCTCCGCGCCGAAACCGGCATCCGTTACGACGACGCCGCGAAGGGAACCCTGCAGCTTTTCCGGGACCGGAAAGCGCTCGATGAGGCCGCGACCGAAAGCCGCATCCTGAGCGACCTCGGCATTCCACACGTGTTCCTCAACCGCACCGGCTGCGTCGAGATCGAGCCCGGCCTTTCGCGCGCCCCGGCCACGATTGCCGGTGGCCTGCATTTCCCGGGCGACGAGACGGGCGACTGTCATCTTTTCACCGAAGCGCTGGCGCAGCGCGCCATGCGCCGCGGCGTCGAGTTCCGTTTCGATACGACCATCTTCGGGCTGGTTGCAAACCGCGGCCGCATCGTGTCCGTACGGACGAGCCGCGGGCCGATCGCCGCGGATGCCTTCGTCGTCGCTCTCGGCAGCCACTCCCGCGAACTGTTGCGGCCGCTCGGGATCAACCTGCCCATTTATCCCGTCAAAGGGTATTCCGTCACGCTGCCGCTGGCGAACCCGGATTTCGCGCCGCGCTCGACCGTAATGGATGAGGCGCACAAGGTTGCGATCACACGGCTGGGCAACCGCATAAGGGTCGGCGGCATCGCAGAGCTGGCCGGCTACAATCTCGATCGTCGGGCGGGGCCCCGCGAGACGCTCGTCCATGCCGTCAGTACCTTGTTTTCAGCCGGGATCGACATGACACGCGCACGCTTCTGGACCGGTTTACGCGCCATGACGCCGAACGGACCGCCTCTGCTCGGTCGCACGGCATATGCCAATCTGTTTCTGAATACGGGGCATGGCACGCTGGGCTGGACAATGGCCTGCGGGTCCGGCCGCCTGCTCGCCGAGATCATCTCGGGGCACGAGCCAAGCATCGATCTCGAAGGCCTCACACTCGGCGAGCCGGACGGACGAAAAACCCGATCCGTATCCCCCGCCTCGCGTCCAGTCGTCGCTTCTACATCCGTCTGGCGGTCATATTCGAATCGCCGAATGGCGAAGTACGCCAACGCGATGCGGCGTACTTCCGGCCGGTTCCGCCCTACGGACACGTCCGAGGCCACGTTGAAGAAGGAAGAGCCGCAATGAATACGGTCCGACGCAGCCCTCCCGACGCGCGTGCCGAACGCAGATATCGGACCGCCGGCGATGCGAAAGCCGACATGGGCGGCCGGCCACACCAGATGATGATCCATGCATCCACCGCGATACTTCCCGACCTGTCTGAGCTGGCAGACGCGCAGGCAGAGTCCGGCCTGCATGTCCATATTGCGCGCAAGGATTACGAACACCTGACACAGCTGGTGGACGCCTGGCCCGGTCCGGACAGCCCGGCGCGACGCCTGGTCGCCGCGAAGCTCGCCCGCGGCATCATCTGCAATCCCGAGGACCTGCCGCGCGATCTCGTCATGATGAATACCCGTATCACCTACCGCCGCGATCCGCAGGGCGACGTCAGGTCATGCGTTCTTCTCTATCCGGATTGTGCAACGCCACCCGCCGGCAGCGTATCGATCACGACCAATTTCGGTGCGCTTCTGCTTGGACTCATGGTCGGCCACACGATCCGGCAGCAGGGTCCATATGGGCTGGCCTTCTTCCTCCAGATCGACGGAGTCGACCAATCGCCGTCCTCCGGCACGTGACGATGATCTTTCGGATCGCAAGGAAGAATACGAAGGAAACAACGAAGCATACGCCTTGCGGCAGGCGTGCGCGACGCCCGTTGCGATCCGCACCCTTGTATTCGACCTAGACATCGCCGCCGCATGGAGCGGCCCGTTCGGTCCGGTCCCGCTTGCGGTCGGGCGCATCCCCAAGCTCCGACAGCAACGCTGCAGGAACGACGAGACCGCGGATGGCCGGCGTGCCATCGGGCCTGCTAATCTGTCGATCATGGATGAAGCGAAGCTGCTGCGCCTCGCGACGTGGATCGCCGAGGCCGGTCTCGAGGGCGCCCGTGAGAAGGAGCTGCTCGACGCCTTCTGCGCGCGGGCCGTATCGGCCGGATTGCCGCTGAGCCGCGCCCTCGTCGCCGTCGATACCCTGCATCCGACGCTGGAAGGACGCGTCTATGAGTGGCGCCGCCTCTGGCGCGATGCGGTCGAAAAGGAATATGGACGCACCGATTCCCCCGACGACGACGGGAAATGGCGCCGGAGCCCGTTCTTTCGTCTGATCGAGACGGGCGCCGCCCGCCTGCGCCGGCGGCTCGACGGACCGGAGGCCGAACTGGCGGAGTTCCCGATCCTGGCCGACCTGCGTCAGATCGGGGCCACCGACTACGTCGCGATGGTCAATCGCTTCGGCGCCGGGGGCAGCATCGGACGGATGGATTGCGTCTATTCGTCATGGACGACCGATCGCCCCGGCGGATTCGCCGATCGCGAAATCGCCGCGCTCGAGGTGCTGGTGCCGCCGCTGGCGCTGGCGATCAAGAGCGCCGTCGTCGCCCGCATCGCCGAGACCATCGTCGAGACCTATCTGGGGCCCGATGCCGGGCGCCGCGTGCTGCGCGGCAACATCGAACGGGGCGTGACCGAACGCATCACGGCGGTGCTGTGGTTCAGCGACCTGCATGGCTTCACGCGCATTACCGATACGATGCCGCCGACACAGGTCATCCCGCTGCTCAACGATTATGCGGACGCGATCATTTCGGCGGTCGACGCCAGCCAGGGCGAAGTGCTGAAGCTGATCGGCGACGGCGTGCTGGCCATCTTCAACAAGGGCGACGGTGAGACGACGTGCCGTCAGGCGCTCGACGCCGTGGCGGATGCGCGCCGGCGCGTGGCCGCCGCCAACGCCCGGCGGCACATGCAAGGCCTGCCCGCCACGCGCTTCTATGTCGGTCTGCATTACGGCGAGGTGTTCTACGGCAATATCGGCAGCGCCGATCGCCTGGATTTCACGGTGGTCGGACCGGCCGTCAACGAGACGAGCCGGATCGCGGCCATGTGCCGCGCGGTCGGTCAGGATGCGCTGCTCTCCTCCGCCTTTGCGCAGGCCGCACCGGGCTGCCGCAACCGGCTCGTCTCGGTCGGCCGCTACGCCTTGCGCGGCGTCCGCCGGCCGCAGGAGCTGTTCACGATCGACCCGGAGGCGTGAACGACGTGGGTCAGCCGACGCGGCGATAGCGCTTGGGGTCGGTCAGTACGGAAACGGCCAGGCTCCGGATTTCGGTTGGATGATCGCGTCCGACCAGCCGGGCATGCTCGACGCCGCCGACGCTGAAGATGCCCTGAACCCGCCAGACCGGCATTTCCCGGCCGGAATACGGCGAAATCGGCTGGAACAACTGGCCGATCAACGACTCGGACGATTGCTTACGAAAACCGAACATTCGGGAACCGCATCGCTGGCGGCGCGACCGGCACCGCGCGGGGCGCCCAATATATGGGGCGGCGCGCCCGCGTCCAGAGCGATTGCGTAAACGAGTGAAAAATCAAGGCATCGGGGCCCGGCCGTTACCGGCCCCTGACCGACCCTGAAACGAAAAAAGCCCCGCCGATCGGCGGGGCTTCCGGTTTACATAATAACATATGGGAGGCCATTTGCGCCGACCCAAAGTTACTTAAGACATCGGTCGGCGATCCGCGGTCTTTAGAACCGCCGCGAGAGACCGACCGTGAAACTGACGGTCGGCTCTGCCGTGTCGCCAGTGCGACCGGCGAGTTCGGTGGACAGCATCGTCTGATTTGCGAGTTGCCAGGTCGCCGCCACGGCCCCCTCGGCCCAGTTCCGGTCTTCCGCCACCGGGCGCAGCGTCTGCGTCAGG